>Ga0079224_100002128_pt1 | contig 23759 bp, 23 predicted proteins | sample Stecom2015_FD_80414 | JGI IMG/M metagenome (GOLD analysis project Ga0079224, IMG submission 80414) | Agricultural soil microbial communities from Utah to study Nitrogen management - Steer compost 2015 | ecosystem: Environmental > Terrestrial > Soil > Agricultural land | place: USA: Utah... | reverse complement strand
GTCCGGCGGAGGCCGCGGCGGCATAGACGACGCGGAGCTGGCGGTCGAAGGCGGGCCAGTCGGGCTCGGGGGCGAGGTTGAACTCCAGCACGCCGGGGTCGGAGGCGAAGCCGATGGTGGGCAGGGCGGGGTCGGCCGGCGGCGCGTAGCCGGCGAGGCGCACGGCCTTGAGTTTGACGGCGGCGAGGGCGAGCTCGATGTGGCCGAGCAGTTCGCAGTAGGCGTCGGTCAGTAGTGGCGGAACGAATACGGCGAGGGTGCCGCGGGCGAGCTCGACGGTGAGCGCGCGGCGGCGGCGGCCTTCGGCGAGGCGGTTGAGCGGCATGCGCAGGCCGGCGAGACCGTCGCCGGGGAAGAGCGGCACGACGCCGTCGGCGAAATCGGCGCGCCAGTCGTCGGTCAGCCAGCGGCCGTCCTCGTGGTCGAGCGGGAGCACGTGGCCGGCGGGCGCGGGCGGGTCGTCGGCGGAGACGAGGGGGAGGCTGGCGCCGGCATCCAGGCCGAGCCGCGGAGCGAGGGCCTGGAGGAAGGCGGCGGCGTCCTTGAGGGTGTGGCGTCCGGGTTTGTCGTCGGCCTTGAGCCGGGAGGGATCTTTCCAGAGCGGCGTGCCGTCGGCGCGGGTTTGCAGGAGGAGGGTCCAGCGGGGGAGAGGTTCGCCGGGGTAGTGTTTGCCGGAGGTTTCGAGGATGACGGCGCCGGGGCGGTCGCGTTTGATGAGGGCGTGGGCGCAGCGGCGGGCGTGGTCGAGCTTGGTCGGGCCGAGGGCGGCGGTGGACCATTCGGTGCCTTCGGGGCGGTGGGGGATGAAGGTGGGTTCGCCGCCCATGGTGAGGGTGACGCCGGCGGATTTGAGCAGGGCCTCGACGGCGGCGCTGCAAGTCTGCGGGGTTGGGGGGCGGGCGGGTTTGCTCATGGAGGGGGAGAGGAAGATCAGGCGAGTTTTTCGATGAGGATGTCGGCCTCCATGCGGGCGGTGGCGGGTTGGTCGTTGGCGATGCCGCCCTGGATGGGGTTGACGCTTTCGGGCCGGGCGGAGTGGGCGACGGGGATGTAGCAGTCGTCGCAGAAGACGCCGTGGGTGGGGTCGATGGCCTTCCAGCCGGCACCGGGCAGGTAGAGCTCGATCCAGGCGTGCATGGCGCCGCGCGAGGCGTGGTCGTCGCCGGGCGGGGCGTAGAGGTAGCCGCTGACGAAGCGGGCGGCGACGCCGAGCGTGCGAAAGAGTTCGCAGGCGAAGACGGCGGTGTCGCGGCAGGCGCCGGAGCCGAGCGCGATGGTTTCCAGCGAGGTCTGGATGCCCTCCTCCTCGCGGCGGGCGTAGGCGATGGTCTTGAAGAGGAGATCCGCGAGCCGGGTGACATAGGGCACGGTCTCGTCGGGCGGGTCGGGGAGATGCGTGGCCAGCCAGTCGCGCAGCGCGGCCTGCACCGGTGCGGCCGGCGGGATGAGGTAGGGCGAGAGCGCGAAGTCGGAGTCGGGGTCGTAGGTAAAGGGGAACTTGAGCGCGCGGGACTTGAGCAGGAAATCGAAGGGGTTGGCGTCGAGGGTCTCGGCGGTGAATCGCGAGTCGATGGTCAGGGTGTCGCCGCGGTCCCAGATGTAGGCGCGGGCCATGTTGTTGTCCTGGGCGTCGCGCAAGTGGACGACCTTGCCGCCGGGTTGGACGTCGAGCGTGTAGTCGGCAATGCGCAGTGCGGCGGATTCGCGGGGGCGCAGGTAGAGGGAGTGGGGGGTGAAGCCGACGGTCTGGTCGTAGTGGTAGCGGGTCAAGTGGGAGACGCGGAGCTTCATGCGGGCGGTTTTGATTCAGCAAGAGTCCTGCCAAGCCGACGAGGGCGCAAGTCGCAGGTGGCGCCCGTTCCGATCAGAGACCGCCCCCGCTGACGGCACTTAACTGAAAGACGGGGAGTAGAAGCGCAAATGTGATGAATTGAGCGGCGAGAAAAAGAACCAGTCCGGCCAGGGTTGAGAAAACGACGGAGAACGTGGGGCTGCAAAGGCGCGAAAATAGCACTGACAGGGTCGGCAACAAAATTCCGGTCGCCGCCCAGACGGGCCATACATCCATGATGAGTTGGGTGGGTGCCGGCAGTTTGGAACCGAAATCCGCGAACATGACGGCAAAAGTCGGAGTGGTGAATGCAACCAGGACGCATTGACCGGCAAAGAGCACGGGCAGTATGCAAAGGCAGGTGGCGACGGTCCGTTCAAATTTAAGGACTCTCGCGTTTATGTCGTCGGTCGTCATGGCGGGCCATGGTTGCCGAAGATAAACAGGGTTGGCAAACCCCGGGGCGGGGCCTTTGGTCGGCGCAGTTCGCATGCAGCCGAGTGATGTTAATCTTTATCTGGTGGGGTTCATGGGCACGGGGAAAACAACCCTGGGCCGTGCGGCGGCCGTGCGGCTGGGATTTCGCTGGATCGACAGCGACCACGAGATCGAACGGCAGCAGGGCAAACCGATCTCGCAAATCTTCGCGGAGGACGGCGAGCCGGCGTTTCGCGCGATGGAACGGGCTTTCATCACCGACGGCCATCCGGCGGAGCGGCAGGTGGTGGCCTGCGGCGGCGGTCTGGTCGTGCAGCCGGGCATGCTGGACCTGCTCAAGACCAAGGGCGTGGTGATCTGCCTGCACGCGTCGATCGAGACGATCCTGCGGCGCACGGCGGGCAACCGGGTGCGTCCGCTCATCGATGTCGAGGACCCGGAGAAGCGTTTGCGCGAGCTCTACGCGGCGCGCGAGGGCGTGTATCGCCGGGCGGGCACGGTGGTGCTGACCGACGGGCGTCCGTTGTCGGAGATCGTGCAGCATGTGCTGCGCATCCACCGGCGCGAGGCGATGGACTTTGTGCGCGCGTCGGCGCGCGGCGGTCATGTTTGAGAAGCGCGAGGAGCTGCGCCGGCGCTTGCTGGCGCTGGGGTTCGACGAGGTGCGTTTCGCGCGCGCCGAGGCGGCGTTTGGCGATAAATTGAAGGCTTGGCTGGCGGCCGGGAACCACGCCGACATGCACTGGATCGAGCGGGCGGCGGACAAGCGCGGCGATCCGCGGTTGGTGCTGCCGGGGGCGCGCACGGTGGTGATGCTGGGCGTGAATTACGGGAGGGACGAGGGACGCGGGGCGAGGGGCGAGGGGCTGCCGCAGTGGGCGCGCTATGCGTTGTATTCGGATTACCATGACACGATGAAGCCGGGCCTGGTCGCGGCCGGGAAGGCGGTCGAGGAGGTGCTGGGCGCGGGGCCCGGGGACTATCGGTATTACGTCGATACGGGGCCGGTGCAGGAGCGCGGGTGGGCGTCGCGGGCGGGGCTGGGATTCACCGGGAAGAACGCGATGCTGATTTCGCGGCGGTTCGGGAACTGGCTTTTTCTGGCGACGATTTTGTTGCGCGAGGAGTTGGAGCCGGACGGGCCGTTGCTGCCGTCGATGGAGGGACGGGATGAGGCGGGATTGTTGTGCGGCAAGTGCACGCGGTGCATCGAGGAGTGTCCGACCGGCGCGATCATCGAGCCGGGAGTAGTGGATGCGCGGCGGTGCATTTCGTATCAGACCATTGAGAACAAGGGCGTCATCCCGCGTGAGCTGCGGGCGGGGATCGGAGCGCACATCTACGGATGCGACGTGTGCCTGGAGGTGTGTCCGTGGAACCGGTTTGCTCAGGAGAGTCGGAGCGTGCTGCTGACGGCGCGCGGGGAGATCGCGGAGTTGACGTTGCGCGACGTGCTGGAGCTGACTCCGGAGCGGTTCGCGGAGGTGTTTCGAAAGACGCCGATCAAGCGGGTGAAGCTGGCGGGGCTGTTGCGCAACGCGTGTATCGTCGCGGCGAATACGGGCGCGACGGAGTGTCTCGACGTGTTGGCACGGCTGGCGACGGACGGCGCGCCGCTGGTGCGGGCGCACGCGGTCTGGGCGGTGGCGCGGCTGGGCGGGCTGGAGCGGCTGGCTGCGGCGCGTGCGGCGGAGACCGACGCGGCGGTGTTGGCGGAGTATGCGGCGGAGGAGGAAGGGGAGTAAGGAGGGCTCAACCCTTGTCGAAAATCTCGTTCATGCGTTGGGTCCAGAGCGCGGGGGGGCGGACGGGGCGGCCCTGGCGGTCGATGAAGACGTGCTGGGTGGTGGCGGTGGCGATGAGTTCGTCGCCGCGGAGCAGTTCGTAGGCGAGGTTGATGCGCAGGGCGGGTTTTTCGCGCAGGATGGTGCGCACGGTGACGGTGTCGTCGTAGCGGGCGGGGCGGAGGTATTTCACGGCGACCTCGACCACGGGCAGGAAGTAGCCGTCGGCCTCGAGGTCGCGGTAGGGAATGCCCTCGGCCTTGAGCAGTTCGGTGCGGCCGATTTCGAGCCAGGGCAGGTAGCTGCCGTGATAAACGACGCCCATCATGTCGGTCTCGGCGTAGCGGACCTGAACGTTGGTGTGATGCTGGATCATTGTGCCAACATGGCCGTGGAAAGCGGGCGCGGGCACAAGCAAAACAAGGCCGGGTGGGTTCGCGAGCAGACGCGCCTTGCGCAGGGTTTTTGCCGGGGTCAGGGTGGGGCTTCATGTCTTCGCTCAATCAACAATTTCGCACCGCCCTTGTGACCGGGGTGTCCTCGGGGTTGGGCCGGGCGGTGGCGGAGATGTTGCTGGCGGAGGGCGTGCGGGTGTGGGGCACGGCGCGCCGGGCGGGCGGGATCGCGCCGTTTGAGCGTCCGGGGTTCGCGGCGGTGGCGTTGGATCTGGCGGATGCGGCCGGGGCGCGGGCGGCGGTGCGGCGGGCGGAGGCGGAGGCTGGCGGGGTGTTTGATCTGGTGATTTTGAACGCGGGCCATGGGTTGTTCGCGCCGTTCGCGGACGGGGATTGGCGCGGCTGGGAGCAGCAGTTGCAGGCGTTGGTGGCGGGCAATGCGGGCGTGTTGCATCAGTTGGCGCCGGCGATGGTGGCGGCGCGGCGCGGCTGCGTGGTGGTGGTGACGGGGCCGGCGGGGGAGTTTCAAAGCGGGCTGGCGATGGCACAGGCGGCGTTGTCGGGGCTGGCCGCGGCGTTGGAGGCGGAGCTGGCGGCGGCGGGGGTGCGGGTGTTGGAGCTGCGGTGCGGCTGGTTGCGCACGGATTTTTTGCGGCGGATGCCGGTGGCGCGTTTGACGACGGCGGGCGGCGAGGACGCGCGGCTGGCGCCGGCGTGGGGGCGGTTGCGCCGGCGGGTGGAGTCGGCGGCGGGGCCGGCGCGGACGGTGGCCAGGCTGCGCCGGGCGTTGTCGCGCAGCGGGGGCGGCCGTGTGGTTGACGCGGGGCCGGGCCGGTTGCGGCGCTGCGGCCGGGGCCTGCTGCGGTGGCTGGGCGTGAGGCCCGGGGAGGGGGCGGTCTGATGCGGACGGTCCTGATGATCGACGACGACCGGCTGCAATGCCGGCTGACGGAAAAGCTGTTCGAGCATTTCCAGGGGGAGCGCTTTCGGTTGTATCCGGTTTACAATTACGAAGAGGGGTTGGCCGAGCTGCTGGGGGGCGGACATGCGGCGTGTTTGCTGGATTATCAGCTGGGGCCGCGCGACGGGTTGGCGTTGATGCGGGAGGCGGTGGCGGCCGGGGCGGTGACGCCGGTGGTGTTTTTGACGGCGGAGACCTCGCGGGCGGTGGACATGGAGGCGTTGGACGCGGGGGCGTTCGATTATCTGGTGAAGGGGGAGATCACGGCGGCGATGTTGGAGCGGTCGTTGCGTTACGCGTTGAGGTTGGGCGAGACGCTGACGGAGTTGCGGCGGCTGGCGACGCGCGACGCGTTGACGGGGGTTTGGAATCGGGGCGAGTTTTCCCGGATGCTGGCGGACGAGGTGGCGCGCGCGCGTCGGTTTGGCCGGCCGCTGGCGCTGGTGATGCTGGATTTGGATCACTTCAAGGCGATCAACGACACGCACGGGCATCCGGCGGGCGACGTGGTGCTGGCGGAAGTGGCGCGACGGCTGGGCGGGGAGGTGCGCAAGACGGACCGGCTGGCGCGTTTCGGCGGGGAGGAGTTCGCGGTCCTGCTGGTGGAGACGGGGGCAGCGGAGGCGTTGACGTTGGCGCGGCGGTTGTTGGCGGCGCTGGAGTCGGAGCCGGTGGCGTTGCCCGGGGGCGGCGTCGTGGCGGTGACGGCGAGCGCGGGGGTGGCGGGGCTGTCGGAGGCGGGCGGCGAGCGGGAGTTGCTGGCGGCGGCGGACCGGGCGCTCTATGCGGCCAAGGCGGACGGACGGGCGCGGGTGGTCGTGGGGTGAGGACGTGGCGCGGGTTGCGCTTCAGGCGGCCGATTGCGCGACGGGGACGAAGTCGGGTTCGAACGTGTCGGTGGCGTCGGTGTCGTCGGCCGGCATGGGGTGGTCGCGGACGAAGTCTTTGAAATCGACGAGTTCGAAGCGGCCGTCGAGGTGTTCGACGATGGCGGTGAGGGATTCGACCCAGTCGCCGCTGTTGAGGTAGTGCACGTCGCCGATCATCTGGTCGGCGGCGGTGTGGATGTGGCCGCACATGACGCCGGCGCAGCCGCGGCTTTTGGCGAGTTGGGCGATGTGTTGCTCGAAGTTGGAGACGTGGCTGACGGCGCGTTTGACGCGGGCTTTCACGGCTTTGCTGAGCGAGTAGTATTCCTTGCCGCGCCAGGACCGCCAGAGGTTGTAGAGGCGGTTCATTTTCATGAGCATCCGGTAGCCCCAGTCGCCGAGGTAGGCGAGGAAGACGAAGTTTTTGGTGATGGTGTCGAAGACGTCGCCGTGGAGGACGAGGTAGTCGCCGCGGGCGGTGCGGTGGGTGTAGTCCTCGACGATCTGGAGGTTCTCGAAGGCGATGGGCAGGAACTTGGCGAGCACGTCGTCGTGGTTGCCGCGCAGGTAGATGACCTCGGTGTTTCGCTTTTCGAGTTTTTTGAGGACGAGGCGGATGAAGCGGGTGTGGGACTTGGGCCAGTAGCCGGTTTTTTTGAGGCGCCAGCCGTCGATGATGTCGCCGTTGAGGATGAGTTTGTCGCAGCGGGTGTGCTTGAGGAAGTGATTCACTTCGTCGGCCTTGCAGTCGAGGGTGCCGAGGTGGACGTCCGAGAGTATGACGGTGCGGACTTTGAGCGTGCGTTTTTGCATCTGCGGCCGAGGTTAGCAGATTCGACCGGGGGCGAACAGGGGGCGGAGGCAAACGTCACGGAAACGTAACCGTGCGCGGGGAACTTCCGCCGTCGGTCCGTGCGCGGCGGAATGGGGTGGGGTAAGGATCGTGGGCATGGCGGACTGTCGGCCTGCGGCCTCGAGACCCGCCCGCGAGGTTTGATGCGATGACGCGACAAAGAGGCAGCCATTCGGTTTTACGTGATCTCACGTCGCTGTCGTGGGCAGGAATGCCCACGATCCTTTGGGCTCAGGCGATGAGTTTTTCGAGTTCGGCGCGGGTTTGGGCGTAGGCCGCCTCGAGTTCGGCGACGCGGGGGGCGAGTTCGGCGAGGGGGGTCTGGGCGGCGTGTTGTTCGAGGGTTTCGGCGAGGGAGCGGACGAGGGAGGCACCGACGTTGGCGGAGCTGCCTTTGATGGTGTGGGCGGCGCGCACGAAGGCGGAGCGGTCGTCTTCGCCGGAGCGGGTGCGGAGCTCGGCGAGGCGCTGGGGGGTGTCCTGCAGGTAGATGCCGATGATCTCGCGAAGGAACTCGTCGTCGCCTTCGCCGAGGCTGCGGAGGGTTTCGATGGCGGCGGGGTCGATGATGGTGTCGGACATGATGAAAGGGAGGCGGGGTTTTAGTCGGCCCATTCGCGGGAGGTGTTGGCCTCGATCTCGTCGATGGTGGTGAGGCCGAGGAGGACTTTTTTGAGTCCGTCGTAGCGGAGGGATCGGGTGCCGAGGCGGGCGGCGGCGGCGGTGATTGCCTGGCTGCTGGCGTTGGCGCTGATGAGGCTGCGGATTTCCTCGCTGACGATGAGCAGTTCGTGGAAGGCGACGCGGCCTTTGTAGCCGGTGCCGCGGCAGGCGGCGCAGCCGCGGCCGCGGTAGAAGTGGACGTCGGCGTCCCGGGCGTCGTGGAAATAGCGTTGGAGGACGTCGGGGGAGGGGGTGTAAACCTCCTTGCAGTTTTCGCAGATGCGGGCGGCGAGGCGTTGGGCGAGCACGCCGATGACCGAGGGGGCGATCATGTAGGGGGCGACGCCGATCTCGACGAGGCGGGCGATGGCCTGGGCGGCGGTGTTGGTGTGGAGGGTGGCGAGCACGAGGTGGCCGGTGAGGGCGGCCTCGGTGGCGATCTTGGCGGTCTCGAGGTCGCGAATCTCGCCGATGAGGATGACGTCGGGGTCCTGGCGGAGCAGGGCGCGCAGGACGGTGCTGAAGCGGAGGTCGATGTGGGCGTCCACCTGGGTCTGGGTGACGCCGTCGAGCTGGATTTCGATGGGGTCCTCGATGGTGGAGATATTGGTGTCGGGGGTATTGATCTCGTTGAGCGCGGCGTAGAGCGTAGTGGTTTTTCCACTACCGGTGGGGCCGGTGACGAAGAGGATGCCGCTGGGGCTTTTGACGAGGTCGCGAAAGGGTTGGAGGACGGGCTGGGAGATGAGCATCCGGTCCAGCGTGAGCATCGATTTGCGTCCGCCTTGGGGGAGCACGCGGACGACGGCTTTTTCGCCGAATTGGGCGGGGATGGTGGAGAGGCGGAAGTTGGCCTTGTTGCTGCCGATGGGGATGGAGAAGCGGCCGTCCTGGGGGAAGCGGGTTTCGGCGATGTTGAGTTCGCTGAGAATTTTTAGCCGGGAGATGATGGCGCGGTGGAGCTTGCGCGAGTAGGTGAGGATTTCGCCGAGGCGGCCGTCGATGCGGAAGCGGATGCGCGAGAGGGTTTCCTGGGCCTCGATGTGGATGTCGGTGGCGCGTTCGCGGATGGCGTAGTAGATGATTTCGTTGAGGATGGTGGCGACGGGGGTGGACTCGGCGGTGGCGGCGAGTTTGTCGGCGGCGAGGTCGGGGTGGCGGAAGAGGCTGGAGCGTTCGAGTTGGGAGAGGCTGTCCTCCAGTTTTTGTTCGCTGGAGTATTGGATGAGGATGGCGTCGTCGATGTCCTCGCGGAGGGCAAAGACGGGGCTGACGGGGATCTGGGTGATTTGGGAGAGGCGTTTGACGAGGGTGGCGTCCTCGGGCGTGGCCATGGCGACGGTGAGGACGCCGTCGATGAGGTAGAGGCCGACGGCGTGGATTTTTTTGGCGATCTCGATGGGGATCGCGGCGGTGGCCTCGTCGGTGATGATCGAGGCGAAGGGATCGACGTAGGCGTGGCCGACGGCCTGGGCCCAGAGGCGGCAGGCGTCGTCCTTGAGGAGGATGCCGTCGGCGATGATGGCTTGGAGGAGTGCGTGGGTGTGGCCGTGCTGGCCGATGAGGGCGTCGAGTTCGGGTCCGGCGTCGAAGTTGGGCCGTGCGCGGACGAGGGCGACGAAGGCGGAGTCAGGACTTTTTTGCACGGCGTTTTTTGTTGTTCTGGAACATCTTGCCGATCTCGGTTTGGTCGAGTTTCTCCATTGAGTAGGAGCCGGAGTGGCGTTCGAGTTGGAGTTCGCGTTGGAGTTCGGCGAGGGAGTGGCGGACCTCGTGGCGTTGGATCGAGTCGAGGGTGGTGGTGGCGGGGGGGATGGGCGTGGTGCTCATGCGGGGCGGCGGGCGCGGGGTCAGGCTTGATCGGGTGAGGGAGGGGCGTCGTCTTCGTCGTCGGGCAGGCAGGAGGCGAGGATGGCGAGGATTTCCTCCTTGGGGGTGTCTTTTCGGATGTAGCCGGCGGCGCCGGCCTCGACGGCTTGTTCGATGGTCTGGCGGTTGGTGAGGGAGGTGACCATGACGATGGTGGCGTCGGGGTCGGCGGCGAGGAGCGCGCGGAGGGTTTCGACGCCGTCCATGCCGGGCATGTTGACGTCGAGCAGGACGAGGTCGGGGCGTTCGCGCATGTAGGCGTAAACGGCTTCCTCGCCGTTGGAGGCCTCGATGACGGCGGGTTGGCCGAGGCCGCGCACGACGAGGGAGAGGAATTTGCGCACGTGGGGTTCGTCGTCCACGAGGAGGACTTTGGCGGGGTGGATCATGTTTGCAGGGGGAGGGTGAAGCTGAACTCGCAGCCGAGGTCGGGCAGGTTTTGGGCGTGGATTTCGCCTTGGTGGGCGTCGATGATTTTGCGGCAGATGGCGAGGCCGAGGCCGGTGCTTTTTTCGCCGCCGGTGGGTTTGGCGGAGAGTCGGCCGAAGTCTTGGAAGAGCAGACCGCGTTCGTGGTCGGGGATGCCGGGGCCTTCGTCGCGCACGGACACGCGGCAGTCGCGGTCGGCGGGGTGGACGGTGACGGTGACCATGGCGCCGGGGGGGGAGTATTTGACGGCGTTGCTGAGGAGGTTGGTGGTGACCTGGGTGATTTTGTCGGGGTCGAGGCTGAGGGTGCAGGGGGCGGGCGGGGGTTCGTAGAGGATGGTGGTGAGTTTTTTGGCGGCGTCCATGCGGGCGAGGCGCACGGATTTTTCGACGAGGGCGGCGAGGTCGGTGGGGGTGCGGTTGAGGTGGAGTTCGCCGGACTCGATCACGGAGACGTCGAGCAGTTCGTTGACCAGTTGCAGCATGGACTGGCTGGCCGCGTGGATGGTTTGGACGAGGTCGAGTTGGGCGGGGTTGAGCGGGCCGATGTCGGGGTCCTGGAGGAATTCGGCGAGGCCGCGGATGGAGGCGAGGGGGTTGCGCAGGTCGTGGGCGGCCATGCCGAGGAACTTGTTTTTCTCGACGTTGGCGCGGGCGAGTTCCTCCAGCAGGAGGCGGTTGTGCAGGTGGGTGCGGATGCGGGCGAGGGCTTCCTTGGGACGAAAGGGTTTGGGCAGGTAGTCCACGCCGCCGGCGGAAAGGCCGGTGACGACGTCGTCGGATTCGGATTTGGCGGTGATGAAGATGACCGGCGCGGTGTTTTCGCCGTGGGTTTGATGGAGTCGGCGGCAGGTTTCAAAGCCGTCGATGCCGGGCAGCACGACATCGAGGAGCACCAGATCCGGGCCGAAGGAGCGGTAGGTTTCCAAGGCGGCCTCGCCGGAATCGGCGGTGGCGATTTCGAAGCCCTTCTTTTGCAAGATGCTTTGGAGTATCTTGATGTTCATGCGGTCGTCATCGACCACGAGGATGCGGCGTTGCTTGAGGTTGGTGGAGCTGCGCATGGGGAGGGGAGGACGGCGGGCCGACGTTGCCAATCCTGTGGGGGCGCGGGGGTGGGCTGCAAACGTTGGTTGTTAAATTTCGTCGGGCGGTGTCAGTTCATATCAAGAAATGTGAATATGTTGATGTTGGCACTTGCGGGCGGAGGCAAAGCCGCTAGCAGTTGGGCACCTCATTATGGCCAACACGTTTGTTTTTTCCTCCGAGTCCGTGGGTGAAGGTCACCCCGACAAGGTCTCCGACTTCATCTCGGACAGCATCCTCGATGCCTGTCTTGCCTTCGACAAAAAGGCCCGCGTGGCGTGCGAAACCTTCGTCAAGTCAAACGTCGTCGTCGTCGGCGGCGAGATCACCTTGCCGAAGCTCCAGAACAAAAAGACCGGCAAAACCAAGCCCATCGACGAGGCCTTCAATGTCGAGAAGGTCGTCCGCGACGCCATCCGCGAGATCGGCTACGTCAACGACGACGACGTGTTCCACGCCGACACCGTTTTCATCAACAACTACCTGACCGCCCAGTCCGCCGACATCGCCCAAGGCGTCGATGCCGCCAAGGCCGAGGGCAAGAAGACCGCCGAGCAGGGCGCCGGCGACCAGGGCCTGATGTTTGGTTTCGCCTCCGACGAGACCGACGAACTCATGCCCGCGCCGATCATTTACGCGCACCGTCTCGGTCGCGAGCTCACCCGCATCCGCAAGAGCGGCAAGGTCAAGTGGCTCCGCCCCGACGCGAAGTCGCAGGTCTCCGTGCGCTATGTCGATGGCGTCGCCACCGAGATCGTCAACGTCGTCATCTCCACCCAGCACACCGCCGACGTGAAGCACGCCGAGATCGAGTCCTTCCTGATCAAAAACGTCATCAAGAAGGTCCTCCCCGCCAAGCTCCTCACCAAGAACACCGAGTTCCTCATCAACCCCACCGGCAAGTTCGTCATCGGCGGACCCCAGGGCGACTCCGGACTCACCGGCCGTAAGATCATTGTGGATACCTACGGCGGTTGGGGCCGCCACGGCGGCGGCGCCTTCTCCGGCAAGGATCCGTCCAAGGTCGATCGCTCGGCCGCCTACATGGGCCGCTGGGTCGCCAAGAACATCGTCGCCGCCGGTTTCGCCAAGCAGGTCGAGGTGCAGTTCGCCTACGCCATCGGCCACCCGAACCCCGTGAGCGTTTACGTCAACACCTTCGGCACCGGCACCGTGTCCGACGAGAAGATCACCGCGGCCATTCAAAAGGTCTTCAGCTTCAAGCCCGCCGACATCGTCAAGCAGCTCGACCTGCTCCGCCCGATTTACCGCGAGACCACCAACTACGGCCACTTCGGCAAGGCCAACCTCCCTTGGGAGCAGACCAACAAGGTCGCCGCGCTTCAGGCGGCCCTGAAGAAATCCTAAATCCTAGTTTCTAAATCCTAAAAATCTCCGCACTCATGCCTTCACTTCTCAAAACCGCGCCCAAGGGCCAGGACTACATCGTTCGCGACATCAAGCTCGCCGACTGGGGCCGCAAGGAGCTCAACGTCGCCGAGCACGAGATGCCCGGCCTCGTCTCCCTGCGCAAAAAGTTCGGCAAGAAAAAGCCGCTCAAGGGCGTCCGCATCATGGGCTCGTTGCACATGACCATCCAGACCGCCGTGCTCATCGAGACGCTCACCGCGCTCGGTGCCGACGTCCGCTGGGCCTCGTGCAACATCTTCTCGACCCAGGACCACGCCGCCGCCGCCATCGCCAAGTCCGGCGTGCCCGTCTTCGCCTGGAAGGGCGAGACCCTCGAGGAATACTGGGAGCTCACCTGGAAGGCTCTCAGCTTCCCTGGCGGCAAGGGCCCGCAGCTCATCGTCGATGACGGCGGCGACGCCACCCTCCTCCTCCACAAGGGCCTCGAAATGGAGCAGGGTAGTGACTGGGTGAATACGCCCTCATCCTCCGAGGAGGAACAGGTCATCAAGAACCTGCTCAAAAAACTCAAGCGCACCCAAAAGGGCATCTTCGCCGCCATGGTGAAGGACTGGCGCGGCGTCTCCGAAGAGACCACCACCGGCGTCCACCGCCTCTACCAGCTGCACGAGAAGGGCAAGCTCCTCGTGCCCGCCATCAACGTCAACGACTCGGTCACCAAGTCCAAGTTCGACAACCTCTACGGCTGCCGCGAATCGCTCGCCGACGGCCTCAAGCGCGCCACCGACGTCATGATCGCCGGCAAGGTCGCCTGCGTCTGCGGCTACGGCGACGTCGGCAAGGGCTCCGCCCACTCGCTCAAGGGCTTTGGCGCCCGCGTCATCGTCACCGAGGTCGATCCCATCAACGCCCTGCAGGCCGCCATGGAAGGCTTCGAGGTCAACACCGTCGAGAGCACCCTCGGCGTGGCCGACATCTACGTGACCACCACCGGCAACAAGGACGTCATCACCCTGGAGCACATGCAGAAGATGAAAGACCAGGCCATCGTCTGTAACATCGGTCACTTCGACAACGAGATCCAGGTGGATCGCCTCTACAAGGCCAAGGGCGTCAAGCGCACCAACATCAAGCCGCAATACGACCTGTTCACCTTCCCCAAGGGCAACAGCATCTACCTGCTCGCCGAAGGTCGCCTCGTGAACCTCGGCTGCGCCACCGGCCACCCCTCGTTCGTGATGTCCAACAGCTTCACCAACCAGGTGCTCGCCCAGATCGACCTCTGGCAAAACAAGGACCTCTACGCCGCCGGCGTTTATCGCCTGCCCAAGCACCTCGACGAGGAAGTCGCCCGCCTGCACCTCGAAAAAATCGGCGCCAAGCTCACCACGCTCAGCAAGGATCAGGCCGACTACCTCGGCGTTCCCGTCAGCGGCCCCTATAAGCCCGAACACTATCGCTACTGAGCCTCGTCGGAGATGGAAATGTCTTCATGGAAAGCCGGCGCCCAAGCGCCGGCTTTCTTTTTGAAAAGGAACGTGGACATTCCTGTCCACGCCGGGCGACTTTCCCCGTGCAATCCATGCCTACAAAGCTACTTGCGCTCAACGCGTGGACAAGAGTGTCCAAGCTCCTTGCATCTCTGTTACTCTAATCTATACTAAACAACCTAACTCACTAATATAAACTTGCCCCGGCTCTGCTTCCGAGGCATTTTCAATGCTTTTCCCATGACCACCGAATTAGAGGCCGCCAAGCCGCTCTCCGCCAATGAGCGCAACAAACTGGAATCCAATTTTCTCCGCGGCACCATTGCCGAGGACCTCAAGGACACGAGCACCGGTGCCATTTCCGAGGACAATCAGAAGCTGACCAAATTCCACGGACTCTACCTGCAGGACGACCGCGACCAACGTATCGCCCTGCGCAAGGCCGGCCAGGAAAAAGCCTTCGCCTTCATGTGCCGCGTGCGTCTCCCCGGCGGTCGGGCCACCCCGCAGCAATGGCTCATGCTCGACGAGTTGGCCGACAAGGTCGCCTCGCCCTCGCTGCGTGTCACCACCCGCCAGACCTTCCAGTTTCACGGCGTGGTGAAGGGCAACGTCAAGAAGCTCATCCAAGGCATGCACAGCGTGCTGCTCGACTCCATCGCGGCCTGCGGCGACGTGAACCGCAACGTCGTCGCCTCGCCCAACCCCGAGCGTCATCCCGTCCTCGATCTCGTTTATCAGGACGCCAAGGCGTGGAGCGAATACGCGCTGCCCAAGACCCGCGCCTACCACGAAATCTGGCTCGACGAGGAACTCGTCGCCGGCGGCGAACCCACCCCCGAACCCATGTATGGCAGCACCTACCTGCCGCGTAAGTTCAAGACGGGTTTCGCCGTGCCGCCCTCCAACGACATCGACATCCACTCCCAGGACCTCGGTTTCATCGCCATCGTGGAGAACGGTGAACTCGTCGGTTACGACGTGCTCATCGGCGGCGGCCAGGGCATGAGCCACGGCAACGTCAAAACCTATCCGCGCCTGGCCGACGTCATCGGCTTCATCACCCGCGACAACGTCAACAAGATCGCCGAGGCCGTGCTCACCACGCAGCGCGACCACGGCGACCGTTCCGACCGCAAGCACGCCCGCCTCAAATACACCGTCGAGGACAAAGGCGTCGAATGGTTCAAGGCCGAGATCGAGCGCCGCTCCGGCGTCGCGCTCCAGCCCGCCCGCCCCTTCGAATTCACCACCATCGAGGACCCGCACGGCTGGCACCAATGCGCCGACGGCACCTGGTTCTACGGACTGCACATCCTCAGCGGACGCATCAAGGACGTCGCCGACTGGCCCATGAAAACCGCCCTGCGCGAGATCGCCCAGATGCACCGCGGCGACTTCCGTCTCACGACCTCGCAGAACGTCACCATCTCGGGCGTCAGCGACCGCGCGAAACCCGTCATCGAGGCCATCCTCGCCCGCTACGGACTCGACAAGGAAAACGAGCGTTCGCGCCTGCGCCTCAACTCGCTCTCCTGCGTCGCGCTGCCCACCTGCGGACTCGCCCTCGCCGAGAGCGAACGCGTGTTGCCCGACATCATCGCCCGTTTCGAGACCATCCTCGAGGAAGCCGGACTCAAGGACGACGCCATCAGCCTCCGCGTCACCGGCTGCCCCAACGGCTGCGCCCGTCCCTACCTCGCCGAGATCGCCTTTGTCGGCCGGGCTCCCAACAAATACGCGCTGTATCTCGGAGCCTCCTACAACGGCATGCGCATGAACCGTCTCTTCGCGCCGAGCATCACCATCGACGAAGCGGTCCAGAAGCTCACTCCCGTCATCAAACGCTACGCCCAGGAGCGCGACGCGGGCGAAGGCTTTGGCGACTGGTGCGACCGGGTGATCCTGCCGGCCGACGCCACCCTGCACAGCGTCGGCACGCAGGCCGAGGGCGTCTGATTCGTGGTCGCCCGCGACGCCTCCGATTTTCTTCATCAACGCGCCCCGTTTTGGGGCGCGTTTTTTTGGGCGGAAAAATGCTGGAGCGTTTCCCATAGAGTCGTGGCCGCTCAACCACCGGTCGGCACGGAATCGAAAGCGCTCCGCGCTTCCGCTACACAGGCACATCTGTAGCGGAACGGCGTTTCGTCGGGGATTCCTTCCAGCGGCTATACCGCCATTTGAAGCGCTATAATTTCGCTCCGGGCGTCGCCTCAGCGCGGGCCCGGCGTTTGCACGTCGAGCACCACGGCCACCTGCAGGTTGTCGAGCAGGTAGCCGTGGGTCACGTTGCCAAATCCGCCCTGGGCCCACTGCGGTCCCCACGAGTTTTTGAAAATAAAAATGGTGTCCTCGATGCGGCCCGTCTCGGAGCGATAGCCCACGATCGTCACCGCATGGGCGTAGCCGTCGATCGGACGCTGCCGGCTCAGAAAACCGTTGCGGATGGCGCGCTCGTGCGGCCAGCGCAGCCCCACGATCACCGGCACCTCCGCGTTGATCGCGTGGATGATGCCCTCGACTGTTTGCCGCGGGGTGCGCCCCGGCAGTTGATTGATCGAGACCAGGCGCAGGCCTCGGGCTTTTCCAATCAACGCCGGCGGCGGCTCGGCGATGGCGCCCATGGCCTGACCGATGGTGTTGGGCATGTCGTCTTGCAGCAGCACCCCGTAGGTGCGCAGCGCGGTGACGACTTCGGCGAGGGAGAATCCCTCGTCTTCGTTGGCGGAGGTGTCCGCCGCCGGGGCGGTCTGGCCGAGCAGCTTGCGCGTGGCCCAGATCAGGTATTCCTCGGAAAACTTTTGGGCCTGTCCCACCAGCACCGCGTTTTGAAACTCCAGCGCGCTCACCACCGCGAACACCGAGCAGCTCGGACGGCGTCCCTGGTCCTTGGCGTGCAGTTTAAAATCAAAGAACCGCGGGCGCAGATCCACCAACGGCCGCGGCACCGGCGGGCTGCCTAGTGAAGCCAGCAGATTTTCCACCGGCGTGGACGGGCTGTGGCGGACAGGCGATGCGGGGGCGGCGGGAGGGGCGGGAAGGGCGGGAGGTCGGACCGGTTTCGCGGCCAGGGCGTCGGCCTCGGCCTGCGGGTTGTAGTTGAAGCGTTGTTGCCACTCCGGCGAAAGATCGCGCAACGGCACCGACGCCAGACCTCCGGAGTGAAGAATGACCACCGTCACCGCATTGACCGAGCGCACGGTCACGTCGGTGTAGGTGTGCTTGCCGGCCGGCAGCGTGTCGATGCGCGTGCCGGGGGCGACGGTCGCGGCCAAGGGCAGGGCGAGAACGAACAGGAACGGGAGAACGCGGAAGGACGACATCGCGGGACGCATCGAAGCGGAGCGGGCGAACCGCGCCAAGCAAAGTCGTTGTTCGCCGGAGACCGGGGCCGGCCACGGCCGGAGCCTGGCCAATCCACGGGCGTGGTCGCTGGCCGACAAAAAACCCGCCGTCCTGAAGGAACGGCGGGTCAAAAGTGGTGCAGACAAAGGGAATCGAACCCCTAACCTTCTGATTCGTAGTCAGATGCTCTATCCAATTGAGCTATGTCTGCCGGGGAAGAGGTGCAAAGAAGCAAGTTTTGAAGGGGGAGGGCAAGAGCTTTTTCCGCCGGGATTCACTTTTGTGCCGACGTCTTGAACCAGCGGTTTGCCGGCGGACGCGTTTAAGGGAGCTCCCCGGGCCCCGGATGAATTGAGAACCTCGCGGAATCGCGCTTGCCGACCACGTCCGTTGATATAGCAACAAATTATATGTCATCAAAAAATCGGAAAGTATGTCGATTCGTGGTGTTGGCGTTGGCGGTGTTTGCTCTGGCCGGTTGCACGGGCTGGCAGGTGAGCCGGACCCAGGGAACCAGCGTGATGCAGTATTTGTATCCGCAGGACGAGACGCGGATCGAGACGGAGCGCGTTCCGGAGCTGTTGTTGCCGCTGCGGGTGGGCGTGGCCTTTGTGCCGCCCGCGGAGAATCGTTCCGGCGGCTACGGCTATGCGAACGCCGGCACGCCGACCGAGCAGGAGCGGGCGGTTTTGATCGGGAAGGTGGCCGAGCGGTTTCGCGCCTTGCCCTACATCGGGAAGGTCGAGCACATCCCCTCCGCCTATCTGCGACCGGGTGGCGGCTTCGCCAATCTGGATCAGATCCGCTCGATGTTCGGCGTCGATGTGATCGCGCTGGTGGCCTACGATCAGGTGCAGTTCACCGACCAAAACGTCCTTTCGCTGGCCTACTGGACGATCGTCGGCGCGTATGTGGTGAAGGGTGAGCACAACGACACGCAGACGCTTATGGACGCGGTGGTGTATGACATCCCGAGTCGCAGCATGTTGTTCCGCGCGCCGGGCACCAGTCAGGTGAAGGCCGGCGCGACGGCGGTGGGCTTGCAAACGCAATTGCGCGCCGACAGCGCCAAGGGGTTCGAGCTGGCCACGGAGGAGATGGTCAAAAACCTGGAGACCGAGCTGGCGTCGTTCCGCGTGCGCATCAAGGAGCGTCCGGAGGAGGTGCGGATCGTGCATCGTCCCGGTTACTCGGGGGCGGGCGCGTTTGATGGCGCGTGGGCCGGGTTGCTGGCCGCGGTGTTGCTCTGGGTCGGTCGGCGCGAACGGCGGTGAAGTCGGATCGCGCAACCTGGCCGGTCGGCACGCTGGCGGTGGCGGTCGCCGCGTTGGTCGCGACCGCGTGGCCGGCGGCCGGCGCGTGGGCGGTGGGCGGGCGCGCGTCGCTCGCGGACGGCGAGCTGTGGCGGTTGTGGACGGCGCATCTGGTCCATTTTTCATGGAGCCATCTGGCGTGGAGCGGACTCGTCTGGCTGGTGGCGGGCGGCTTGATGGAGCGGGAAAATCGGCGCGCCTGGCTGCTGGTGATATTGGTCGCGGCGCCGGCGGTCACTTGGATGACCTTGGCGTTGGAGCCCGGGCTGGCGCGTTACGGCGGGCTCTCGGGCGTGGCCACCGCGCCGGTGGTGTGGGCGGGGCTGCGGTGGTTGGTGTTTGATCGCGGAGGGCGGCGCGTGGCCGGCGTCGTGGTGCTGGCGGCGGTGGGCTGGAAGATTCTTTACGAGTGGGGCGGGGGTGCGGCCTTGGCGCGGTTCGATCATCATGCCGGCGACGTTCGCGTGGCGGCGTGGGCCCATGTCGCGGGCGCGCTGGGCGGGTTGGCGATCGGGCTGCCTGCTGTGGTCCGCGTTTTTTCGCCAAAGACGGGAGACCGGAGCGTCTAGTCCTGGTTTTTGCGTGTTTGGCGGCGCTTGGTCGAGACGAGGTAGATCAGGACGGCGGCGGCGCCGATGGCACCGGTGACCACGCCAATGGGGAAATCGATTTTGGCGAACTCGTAACCGGCCAGTTTGAACAGGTTGATGGCCGCCCCGTAGAAAAAGAAAAACGCCACGAAGGTGATGGCGGCGATCACGCGGACGGGCATCTCGGCGATCACGCGGTCCAGAAAGGAGCGGAAGCCGGCCAGGCCGGATTCGGTTTCGTGCGGGTCGGAGTCGAGTTGCTCGGGCATGATAAAAAGGGGGCGGTTTGGCAGGTTGGCGAAGGAGCGCGGAGACGGGCAGGCGGAAAATCCGCGGAGGCCAATCAGAAGCGACCCTGTTGGGCGGGCGGAGATTCGCTTTAGTCGCGGCGGGTGATTTCGCGCAGCGGGGTTTCGACGGGGGAAGGCGAGGGCAGGGTCTTGGCGCCCTTGGCGCCGAGTTCGACGAACTTGCGGCTGCCGGGGAGCACGCTGCCCTCGAAGGAACCGACGGCCTGGTTGTAGGCGCGGGCGGCGGTGTCGAGGCCCTTGCCGATTTTTTCGAGGTGCTCGGCGAAGGTGCTGATGCGGTCGTGGAGCTGGCGGCCGAGGGTGCTGATCTCCTCGGCGTTTTGGGAAATGGATTCCTGGCGCCAGCCGTAGGCGGCGGCCTTGAGCAGGGCGATGAGGGTGGAGGGCGTGGCGAGCAGGACTTTTTTGCCGATGGCGCGGTCGATGAGGCCGGAGTCGCCCTGCAGCGCGCCGGCGAGGAACTGGTCGCCGGGGAGGAAGAGGACGACGAATTCGGGCGAGGGTTGGAATTGTTCCCAATACGCCTTGGCGCCGAGGGCGTCCACGTGGCCGCGGACCTTGGCGGCGTGTTCGGCGAGTTTTTGCGCGCGCAGAGTCTCGTCGGTGGCGGTGGCGGCGTCGCGGTAGGCCTCGTTGGGGGCCTTGGCGTCGATGACGATCTGCTGGCCGCCGGGGAGGCGCACGACCATGTCGGGGCGGAAGCGGCCGGTCTCGGCGGTGATGGATTCCTGTTCGTAGAAGTCGCAGTAGGCGGTCATGCCGGCGAGCTCGACGACGCGGCGCAGCTGGAGTTCGCCCCAGGTGCCGGCGGTGGTGGTGGAGCGGAGCGCGGTGGAGAGGCGGGCGGTCTCGGACTGGAGCTGGACCTGGGCGGTGTTGAGCGACTTGAGCTGTTCGGTGAGGGTGCCGTAGGCCTCGGCGCGGGCCTTTTCGATGAGGCCGATCTTGCCGTCCACTTTTTCGAGGGATTCGCGCAGGGGTTTGACGAGTTCGTCGATGGCTTGGCGGCGTTGTTCGAGGTCGCCGGCGGATTGCTGGCGGAGTTGTCCGAAGGATTCCTTGGCGAGGTCGAGGAAGCTCTGGTTGTTGCGGGCGAGGGCGTCGGCGGAGAGGGCCTTGAATTCGGTGGTGAGGCGTTCGTGGGCCTCGGCGAGGGATTTGAGGCGTTCGGCGGCGGCGGCGCGTTCGGCGGCGAGGACGGTGGTGGCGGCGGCGAGTTGGTCGGCGAGGCGGGCGCGGGGGAGTTCGAGGTCGCGGTTGGCGGTGGAGAGGCGTTCGTTTTCCTCGGTGCGGGCGGAGAGGCGTTCGGCGAGGGTGGCGAGGCGGCCGCGCTGCAGGAGGTGGGCGAGGGCCGCGCCGAGGCCGAGGGCGGCGAGCAGGAGCAAAGAGAGGACGATAGGGTTCATTAACGGTGTTATCAACGGAAGCGGGCCGAAGCATGCCGTTGACAGGAGGGGGCGCAATGTCTGCTTTGCCGGGAGTTTTTGCGGTCGGTTTTCACCCCTTCGGAACCGGCGGTTTTCTTCCCCTTATTTCATGAATCCAGCAAGCAACGCCTTGCCCGCGGCGACGTCGGTGCAGAGCGCCAATCCGTTCAACATGATCCCCTTCGTCTCCTCGGTGAGCGAGGCGGCGGTTTCGGCGGAGGCGGAGGGGCGGGCGGTGTTGATCGTGGCGACGAACGGGGCGGTGCGCGGGGGCGTGGACCGATTGTTGGAGGATGATTTTGAGGTGCGGGTGGCGGATTGCGCGGAGGGCGGCGTGGAGCTGGTGGCGGAGCGGGCGTTTTCGCTGGTGGTGCTGGATGTGCGCGGCGCGGCTTGCGAGGTGGAGGCGTTGGTCGCGCGGGTGCGGGAGCTCGACGCGGAGGTGTCGTTGCTGGTGTTGACGGCGCGCAGCAAAAGCCAGGTGGCGGATCACCAGTGCGTGCACGCGCCGTTCGACGCGCCGGACCTGCGCGGACAGGCGGGGCGGCTGGCGGATTTGTCGGAGCGGCGGCGGGCGCGAAACGGTTCCATGCGGCAGATGGAGGGGGTGATCGCGATGTTGCAGGAGGAGTTGCAGGCGAAGGAGAGCATCGCGAGCTACGGCGAGGCCTCGGCGTCGATGGTGCACGATTTGCGCAACGCGCTGTTTTCAACGCTCGGCTACACGGCGCGGTTGATCCAGGAGACGGCGCAGTTGAAGTCGGATTTGCCGGACAAGATGGGGCCGGTGGATCAGATCGCGCGGAAGCTGGAGCACACGTCGAACTACCTGTTTCACCTGTCGCAGACCTGTCGTTACAACGACGGCGCGAAGGCGCGTCGGGAGCGGTTCGATCTGACCGAGGAGGTGCGGCATGTGCACCGGGTGTTGTTTTTCAGCAGTCCGAATCTGACGGTGAGCGGTGGTCCGGCGATGATTCTGGGCGACCGGTTCGAGTTGCACCGCGTGTTGCAGAATCTGTTCAAGAACGCGTTCGAGGCGGAGGCGGGCGAGGTGAGGGCGATGGTTTCGCCGGAGGCGGGGCGGGTTGTCCTGCGGGTGGTGGACGACGGGCAGGGGTTTGCCGCGGAGGATGCGGCGGTGGTCTTTCAGCGTCCGCTGGCGAGCAGCAAGCGCGGCGGGCAGGGGTTGGGTCTGCGGATTTGCCGCCAGATCGTGGAGCGGCACGGCGGGACGATCGAATTGCGGTCCGTGCCGGGCGAGGGTTCGGAGTTCACCATCTCGCTGCCGGCGGCGTGAGGCGGGGGAGGCGGGGAGACGCTCAGTCGGTTTTGAGCGGCAGGTAGAGGGTGACGGTGGTGCCGTCGCCGGGACGAGTGACGAGGTGGATGCCGCCGTTGTGGGTTTGCATGAGCCGGCTGACGATGGCCAGGCCGAGGCCGGTGCCGTCCTGGCGCTTGGTGGTGTAGTAGGGTTCGAAAATATGGGGGAGCACGTCGGCGGGGATGCCCTCGCCCTGATCGCTCACGCTGACGGCGACGAGCGGGGGCGTCGTCCGGTCGGCGGGCGGCGCCAGCAGGATTTCCCGGTCGTGGGCGAGCGGGTCGGCGGACGGGAAACGATCGGCGGGGGTGGCGCTGACGGTGACGGTCTGGCGGGTTTTTGTGCTTTGAAACGCGTTTATCGCGAGGTTGATGAGGATTTGCAGCAGGTCGCTGGCGTCGGCGGCGGCCTCGAGGTCGTCGTCGGGCGGGATAATTTCAAGTTTGTGGGGACGGGCCGCGGCGTTGTTGCGGAGGAGAACTTGCAGGTCGGAAAAAATCTGGACGAGGGGGAGAGATTTGTCGGGGGTCTGCCGATGGTGGGCGAAGCGCAGGTAGCGGGTGGCGATGGCGTGGCAGGTGCCGACCTGCCTGGAGATGATGGCGACGTCGTTTTTGACCTCGTCGAGGTCGCGGCCCTGGAGGGTTTGCAGGTTTTTGAGTTTGCCGGAGAGGAGATCGACATGGCCGCTGATGACGGTGAGCGGGTTGTTGATGTCGTGCATGACGCTGGCGTAAATCTCGTTGGTGGTGCGGGCCATTTCCTCGCGCAGGGAGACGTCGCCGAGGCGGCTGTTGAGGTCGCGCAGTCGTTCGGCGGCGTTGACGAGATTTCGGGAGATGTTGTGCAGCTGGAGGGCGCGGGCGGCGGCGGCGCGGATGGTGGCGAGATCGAAGGGCTTGCTGAGGTAGTCGCAGGCGCCGAGGCGGAGGGCCTGGCGGGCGGTCTCCAGGGTCTCGTAGGCGGTGAGCATGATGACCTCGGTGGTGGGGCTGATCTCCTTGAGGGAGTGCAGGACGTCGAGGCCGGAGCAGCCGGACATGCGGATGTCGAGGATGGCGATGTCGATCGGGTTGGCGCGGGCGAGAGCGACGGCTTCGTCGCCGTTGGCGGCGAGCAGGACGCGGTAGTCCTTATGAAAAACGATGCGGATGGACTGGCGGGGGCCTTCCTCGTCGTCCACGACCAGCAGGTTGGGCAGGGGTTCTTCGGCGGTGGCGGTGGTCATGGTCAGAACGCGTAGTTGAGGGAGAGGTTGATGGCGTCGAGGCTGCTGGTGTAGCGGCCGTCGGGGGATTCAAAGGTGGTGCCGGGCGCGCCGGTGACGGTGCGGGAGCCCTTGAAGCCGTGCTGGTAGGCGAGGTAGCCGGTGAAGCGGCCGCGGTCGCGGCCGATGCCGATGGTGCCGAGG
>Ga0079224_100002127_pt1 | contig 23759 bp, 20 predicted proteins | sample Stecom2015_FD_80414 | JGI IMG/M metagenome (GOLD analysis project Ga0079224, IMG submission 80414) | Agricultural soil microbial communities from Utah to study Nitrogen management - Steer compost 2015 | ecosystem: Environmental > Terrestrial > Soil > Agricultural land | place: USA: Utah... | reverse complement strand
GTGAAAATCACCATTAACGGAGAAAAAACAATTGAAGTTAATGCTGGGTCTACCCTTCTTTCTACCTTAAGTGCTGAGAAAATCTTCCTCCCTTCTGCTTGTGGTGGTGGTGGTACCTGTGCTCTGTGTAAATGTCAAGTCCTTGATGGAGGTGGCGATATCCTACCTACTGAAAAAGGTCACTTCAATCGTCGCGAAATCGCTGAAAAATACCGCTTAGGTTGTCAGGTGAAAGTTAAACAGGATATGAATATCCGTATCCCTGACGAAATCTTCGGTATCAAAAAATGGGAGTGTACTGTGGTTTCTAACTACAACGTGGCTTCTTTCATTAAAGAATTCGTAGTACAATTACCAGAAGGTGAAATCTTAAACTTCCAGTCAGGTGGTTATATCCAAATCGATGTACCAGCTATTACTGTTGATTTCAAAGATATCGATATTAAACCTCATCCAGAAGATCCAGCTGGACCAGAAAAATTCAAAGCTGAATGGGATAAATTCAAACTTTGGGACCTTAAAATGGTTAACCCAGAGCCTCTTTTCCGCGCTTACTCTATGGCCAATCACCCAGCTGAAGGTAATATCGTGATGCTTAATATCCGTATTGCTACTCCACCTTGGGATCGTGCTAATAACCGTTGGATGAACGTAAATCCAGGTGTTTGTTCTTCATTCATCTTCTCTCGTAAACCAGGCGATAAAGTTATGATCTCTGGTCCTTACGGTGAATTCCATATCCAAGACACTCAAAACGAAATGATTTACATCGGTGGAGGTGCTGGTATGGCTCCGCTTCGTTCTCATATCTTCCACCTTTTCCACACTCTTAAAACTAACCGTAAAGTTAGCTTCTGGTACGGTGGTAGAAGTAAACGTGAACTATTCTATGTAGACCATTTCCGCGATATCGAAAAACAATTCCCGAACTTTAAATTCCATATCGTGCTTTCTGAACCTCTTCCAGAAGATAACTGGAATGCTAAAAGCAGTATGGACGATGAAGGCGATGGATTCGTAGGTTTCGTGCACCAAGCTCTTATCGATAACTATTTATCGAAACACCCAGATCCAGAAGAAGTAGAATATTACTTCTGTGGACCTCCTATGATGAACGCCGCAGTTCTAAAAATGTTAGACGATTTCGGAGTTCCTAAAGAAAAAATCCACTTCGACGATTTCGGAGGATAGTATATTTAAGACCGGCATTTATGTCGGTCTTTTTTTTTCACAACTTTTTAGCTAATCTTACGTTTAAGAAACCAACAATTCAAAAAATTATGTCAAACAATCTTCCTGCCCCCGATAAATTCTCAAAAAAGAAAAAACAACTCCTTATTCTTGCCATTATTTTCGATGCAATTGGAATGCTTACTTACCTTATACCAGGATGGGCTGAAATATTCGATCTAATTTGGGCACCCATCGCAGGTTTAGCTAATATGATTATGTTCGGCGGCTGGACAGGAATATTAGGCGGATTAGGAACTTTTGCAGAAGAATTACTACCTATTACCGATTTTATACCGAGTTTTTTAATAATGTGGTTCGTTAAGTTTGTAATTCTCGCCAAAAGAACCAAAAATGAGCTAAACCAAGACAATATTGGTCAGCAAAATCAGATAGACTCGTCTAAAAAATAAACTTTTTTATGAATTAAATTTCCTTAGAAACTTCATTAATTCTACATTTGCTTAAATATATTTTACAACAAACATGAACAGTTATGATGTTGCCGTTATAGGCTCAGGTCCGGGTGGATATATCTCCGCAATTCGTTGCGCTCAATTAGGTATGAAAGTTGCTATAATTGAACGTTATTCAACACTAGGTGGAACCTGTTTAAATGTTGGATGTATTCCATCTAAGGCTCTATTAGATTCATCAGAACATTATTATAATGCTGGGCACAGCTTTGCTCAACATGGAATTTTACTCGAAAATTTACGTCCCGACTTCGCTAAGATGATCGCTCGTAAAGAAGATGTAGTAAAACAAACTAGCGATGGTGTCGCTTTCTTAATGAAGAAAAATAAAATTGATGTGTATAATGGCCATGGAAGTTTCGAAAATGCCAATACTATCAATATTAAAAAAGAAGACGGAAGCATTGAACAAATTGGAGCGAAAAAAGTTATTATAGCCACTGGTTCTAAGCCTTCTACTCTTCCTAATATCAATATCGATAAAGACCGCATTATAACTTCTACCGAAGCTTTAAAACTTAAAGAAATACCTAAACACTTAGTTTTAGTTGGTGGCGGTGTTATTGGTATCGAATTAGGTTCTGTTTATGCTCGTTTAGGTTCTAAAGTTTCAGTGGTTGAATTTGCTGATTCTATCATTGGTACTATGGACCGTGAATTAGGTAAAGAACTTACTAAAATCTGTAAAAAATTAGGTTTCGATATCTATACTAAACATAAAGTATTATCTGCTGAAAATACTGGTTCTGGAGTAGTTGTAAAAGCTGAAAATTTAGCTAATAACGAAACTATAACTCTTGAAGGAGATTACTGCTTAATGGCTGTAGGACGTAGACCATATACAGATGGATTAGGCCTAGAAAAAATTGGTTTAAGCACCGATGAAAGAGGGCGTATCCCTGTAAATGCACACAAAGAAACCAAAGTAGCAGGAGTTTTTGCTATTGGAGACGTAATTGAAGGGGCTATGCTTGCTCATAAAGCCGAAGAAGAAGGAGTTTATGTTGCAGAATATATGGCTGGCCAAAAACCTCATATTAATCCACTTCTAATCCCAGGTGTAGTATATACATGGCCTGAAGTTGCTTCTGTTGGATATACCGAAGAACAATTAAAAGCTAATGGAACCAAATATAAAGTTGGGAAATTCCCATTCATGGCTAGTGGTAGAGCAAGAGCAGGTTTAGATACTGATGGATTTGCTAAAGTTTTAGCAGATGAAACTACCGACGAAATACTAGGTGTACACATCATTGGGGCACGTGCGGCCGACTTAATCATGGAAGCTGTAGTTGCCATGGAATTTAGAGCTAGTGCCGAAGATATTGGTCGAATTTGTCACGGTCACCCAACTTATAGTGAGGCACTTAAAGACGCTGCACTACAAGCAAGTGCAAAACGTGCATTAAATATTTAATAAATCTCATTTTGAAAAAAGTTTTTTTTATATTTGTATAAACAATAATCGTAATTAATAATGAAGAAATTTTACTTATTTGCAGCTTCAATTTTATTTGCTGCTTCAGCTAGCGCTCAGGTAGCAAGCACAAACAGAGCAAGTGTTAAATTCACTTCTGCTCCTTCTGCTCCTTATCAAATTATTTCTAACGAATATGTACCATCTTCAACTCAAAACGTTGATAAATTTGGTCCTATTGGTTATTATATCGACTACGTTGCTTACAACTTAGACGACGGTATCATGCCTAACGGTGAAGTTTTAGCTGGTGGTCGTTTCGTAATTGATAAAAATGCGGCTCAAGCTGACTCTTTAATAACTTCTGCTATTGTAAATTTACAACCATACACTGGTTTCGGAGATTATGACGATGTAGTTGGTACTCTCCAATTCGTTAACGCTACTGATCCAGGAGCTACTATCGTTGTTGATTCAATCTTCTTCTCTTTCGGTCACCAAAATCAATCTGGTAACGAAAACAAAATCAACATTAACTTAAGAACTGGTAGCACTGTAAACTTCCCTAGCGTTGGATCTTTTACTGCTGGTAACGGTAATATCTACTGGAAAGATTCAATCGTAACTAGTACCTCTTTATCTCCAAGCGGTTCTGCTTTCGGTACTGGTTCTACTGTAGATTATGTTTCTGAAGTTGGTTATGTTCACTCTTTATCTAATGGTAACCTTGTTATTCAAGTTATCCCTGAGGTAAATACTGCTGACGGTGATACTTTCGGTCTTTCTGCGTTATTCTACCAAGGTTTCAATGATCCAGTGATCTTTAACTCTTTAGGTACTCAATCTCAGAGCCCTACCTCTATTTACTTATTCCCATTAAACTGGAATATTTGGTCTTACGTTACTTTCTCTAGCGAAGCTTCTGCTGAGCAATTAGAGGCTAACGGTTTCACTTTACACAGTTTAATGCCAAACCCAGCTAATATCGAAACTAATATCAACTTCGAATTAGCTACTAACGCTGAAGTTCGTTTCGATGTTATCGATATGAACGGTCGTTTAGTTAAATCTGTAAATTTAGGTAACCAAGCAGCTGGTAAAACTGCTTATACTTTAAATACTTCTGATTTAGCTACTGGTATCTACAACGTAGTTATGCGTGCTAATAACAGCGTATTCACTAAAAAATTAAGCGTTGTTCGCTAATATTTAGTAATAAAATATCTATAAAACCGTGAGCCACAAACTCACGGTTTTTTTTTGTCCTGTACTCCTCACTCCTACATTTTACTTTTTAGCCTAAATAACTTACCTTTAATTCATCTTATGAATAAACTCATTTTACTTTCTTTAGCTCTCGCCCCAGTCCTTGCACTGGGTACTTATGTCTACTATAAAGATAAATGGGAAAAAGAACCACTTAGATTACTTATTTGGTGTTTTCTAGCTGGAGTACTAAGTGCTATTCCTATAATCATTTTTGAAGTAAGCACCGACCTCCTATTTAAACCTAATCACGATAACCTATTCGAAGCCTTTATTTCGGCCTTCTTTTTTATTGCTTTTACCGAAGAATTCTGGAAATGGATTGCTGTACTTCTTATAGCCTACAGAAATAAAAACTTTAATGAACCATACGACGGAATTACATACGCCGTTATGGTATCTCTTGGTTTTGCAGCTATTGAAAATATCTTGTACGTTTTTCAAGGTGGTATTTTGGTTGGCTTCCTTAGAGCTTTTACCGCAGTTCCAGCTCATACTATAATGGGAATACTCATGGGCTATTTCTTAGGTATGGCTAAATGTAATCCAAAAGCTAAAGCTACTAATCTTATCTTAAGTATAGTTACCCCTGTACTTATGCATGGGTTCTACGACCTAAGTATTTTTGCTTATGGAGGTGCATACGCATGGATAGGGGCCATAATTTCTTTATTAATTGGTGCCTACCTCTCTAAAAAAGCTATTAAAATTCATGCTCATAACTCCCCTTTCAAAATCTAAAATGTGACTTTCGCTGCACGTAAATTAGGATTACCTCCAGGTACTATCATTTCTATCTCTAACGATAATGAACCCATTCGTATCTCTTATATCAGATATGCAGAAGATTTTATCGAAGAAAAAAAATGCTCAAGTGTCGACGAAGTCTTTCAGTTCCATAAAAACAATCAAATAGTTTGGATAAATGTAGAAGGCACTTCTGACCTTACCCTATTCGAAAACCTCGTTGAACAATTCCAAATTGATTGATTAGTTGTAGAAGATATCTTAGACCCAGAAACCAGACCTAAATTCGAGTCCTTCGATACATACTCCTTTACCGTAGGCAAAATGCTGTATCAAGAACCCAAGTATAAATATATCATAGAAGAACATATCTCTTTCCTTTTAATCGATAATTTGCTCTTTACTTTCCAATTTAAACACGGCAATGTATTCGATAAAGTGCGCGAAAGAATTAGAACCGCAGATGGTAAAATTAGAACCCGAAAAACCGATTACCTTCTCTATGCTTTACTCGATATTATGGTTGATAACTACTTCGTAGTTATGGATGCTCTCGAGGAAAATATTATTAAAACCGAAGACAGTATTCTATCTGACCCTGATAAAAACGATATTGGTGCTATACGCCGTATGAAAAAAGAATCTATGCTCCTTCGTAAAGCAATAGTCCCACTTAAAGACGCAATCCTACTCATGCGCTATAACGAGGCTAAAGTCTTCGAAAAAAGAACTCATAAATATTTAGGCGAATTACAAGAACATCTTCAAAATCGCGTTGAAAATGTAGAATACCTGCGTGATATGGCTAACGAACTCATGGATATTTATATTTCTACCTCGAATACCAAACTCGGAAATATTACTAAAGTACTAACCATTGTTTCTGCTGTTTTCATTCCACTTAATTTATTAGCAGGAATTTATGGAATGAACTTCGATATTATCCCTTTAAAACTCACCCATACGGCTTTCATATTACCATTTTCAGCATGATTCTTATCGCTATCACCTTGTTCCTATACTTTAGATTTAAAAAATGGTTTTAGCATGAAAAAAATTCAGTTTACTGCAACTCTTGATTCTTTAGGTGAACACCATATGTCGGTAATTTATATTCCTGAAGAAATAATGGAAACTAAACCCAAAATAAGAGTGAGGGCCGAAGGCTTTATCAATGGAGTTCCCTTTAATTTAGCTCCTCAATCGCAAAAATTGGGACCTAAATACTTTATGATAAATAAAGATTTAAAAAAGAAAATTTTAAGCGCTGGAAACGACGAAGTTTTGGTAATTTTTGAATGGATTGATGCTAATATTTTAGAACTTCCAGAAGAATTAGAAGTTGTTTTAAGTCATGATGAAGATTTTAAAGCCCGATTCGATACCTTTACCGTAGGCAAACAAAGAAGTTTGGCATACTATGTAAAAAGTGCTAAAAGCGTTGATACCAGAATAAAAAGGGCATTGGAATTAGCTTTTAAAGTTAAGACGAATTCCCTATATTCCGACAAAAAATAAATTTACCTTATCTTAGCATAGTAAATGACCTTATACGGCTCTAACATAAGCGACGAAGAACTAATGCAAAAAGCCATTAATGGCGATAAGCTTGCATTTGGGGTTATTTACGATAGATGGCATCTTAAAATGTTTAATTATTTCCGTAAAATGCTTTGGCGTAATACGGAATTAGCAGAAGATTTTACTCAAGATCTTTTCATCAAAATAGCTGAAAAACCAGCGGCTTTCAATACCAATTACTCTTTTTCTACTTGGATATTCACCTTGGCATCAAATATGTGCAAAAACGAATACCGCAAACAAAGTATTCGCAAACATATAGATGCTGATACAAGCGGTATTGCTCATACATTGACCAATGAAGGTGAAAAAAATATTGAAAATAAAATTGATGAAAACGACTTTATGCGAAAACTAGATCAAATACTTGAACAATTGTCTGAAGAACACCGACAAGTATTTATCTTACGATATAAAGAAGAATTATCTTTAAAAGAAATAGCAGAAATAACACAAAGTAACGAAGGTACTGTTAAAAGCCGACTCTTTTACGCAATGAAAAAGATTAGTGAACAAGCTAAAAAATTTGCTAAAATTTGAACTTAATTAGATTCTAAATGTAATAATAGAAAGTGAACGAAGAATTTAACATAGAAAAACTCGAAGCATTACTCCGTAAAGCCCAAGTAACCGCCTTAAATGAGGAGGAATTAAAATTCTTGGAAGAAAATGGTATTGACCCAGATACTATTGCTTTTATGGTTCAAGCCACTTCATCTGAAACTGAAGTGGAGTTCTTAAATGCTTCGCATGTTAAATCGAAAGTGCTTGAACATTTTAACCCTAATGCACCTCAAACAAAAGCAGAAACACCTTCCGAAACACCCACTAGAAAAATATTCGACTTTAAACCTCTACTTAAGTATGCTGCCATATTTATTGTAAGTATGGGAGCTTTGGCTACTACTTATTTTATTATCAATTTCGAAAAAATAAATTCTGATAATGTAGCTATAAACGAACCAACTCCTAAACATACTTTAAAGGAAGCTACCTTAAGCTCTACCGATAATAAAGAAGAATCTATTGAAGAATTAAGCAAAAACTTAGAAGCTCCTAAAAGTAATTTAACACCTCCACCACCTCCTACATCAGCTCCTTTAATTAATAAAGAAACGTTTAAAGCCGAAATAGATACTGAAACTACTAAACCTATTAGCATTAAAGAAGAAGATGTTTCTTATATTAATTCGGAAAATATTAATCAAAATGATGCTTCTACTGATTTAGCAGAAGGCAAATCTATTTCATCTAACACAATTGTACTCGCTGATAAGAATCTTGAAAAAAGTAAAGAATCAGAAACTATAAAAGAAGTAGAATATAAAAAAGTAGCTGGAGTTAAACAAAAAGGCAGAATATCTTCTCAAGATGTTGGTCCTTATATAGGTGGCATGGCTCAATTAAAAATTGACTTAAAAAAGGAAATTAAACCAGCCAAAAAATACGCTGAAGATAGTCATGTAACGGTGAACGTAATTCCGGCTGGCGACGGAACACTAAAGGACATAGAAATAGTAAGCACCAACGATGCACAATTTGCAGCTGATGTTGTAGCAGCATTAAAGCGTCTTAAAAATTGGGAAATAGGTAATACGCGAAAACAGAATTACCTATTCTTTTCACTCGATTTCAACTAGGCTTTGCTAAACATTTTAGCATAAAAAAGGCTTAATACTTCGCCCATAACTACATCTGGAAGTACATTTAATACCCGATTCACATTAGCCATACGTTTAGGCAATGCATTCATATCTATATCTAAACGTTCCATTATAGCCCCCAAAGTATGTTCAGAGAAACCTTTTTCAGCTTCTTCACGAACTATATCTTCTACGTTTAAATAGCTTGAATTTTTCACTTTTTCAACACATTTACGAAGATCTCTAATAAATTCATCTTCTACACCTATATGCGATCTATTAATGGTAAGATGAATATTGGCTCCTAAAGCTGCAGAACTCAATTGCAATCCAACTTTCCAACCTAATTCATCCAATTCATCATTCAATTCAAAAATATTCACACTATCGTCGCAAATAAAATCGATAAGAGAAGAATCTGGATCACTTACAATTTTAAGTTCTGGTATAGATAAAATACCAGCTTTAATTTTTTCTACGGCTTGCATAGTTTCTTTAGCCAAACGGGCATAACCTTCTTTTCCGTAATAATTAAGTACCGCCCAAGCCCCAGCCGTTGGGCCACCTGTTTTACTACTTAGCATAGTTGGATTAACAATGCTATATCCAGTCCAATCGGTACAAACGAAGTATTGATATTTACGATGCTCATGATTTTTATGCATCAAGACACTACAACCTTTAGCAGCATAACCATACTTATGCAGGTCAAGAGAGATAGAAGTTACCCCTGGCACACTAAAATCCCAAGGTTTAACTGGGATTCCAGCCAAGCGCATCCCTGCAAGCATTAGACCACCTATGCAAGAGTCCACATGAAATGGTATATTATATTCAAGGGCAAGTTGCCCAATTTCTTCTATTGGATCTATAACCCCAAATGCATAGGATGGTGCTGAAGCAACAAGGAGGATGGTATTAGGAGTAATAGCTTTTTTAATTTCTTCCACATCAGCACGCATATCTTGGCGTACTGGCACCGTAACTGGCTTAACATTAAAGTAGCTACAAGCTTTATAGAATGAAGAGTGTACAGTATATGGTAAGATAATTTCAGGTTCAGTAATTCCTTTCTCAATTTTGGCGCGGTCTCGAGCAGTTTTCACACTGAGTAATAAACTTTCAGTTCCGCCAGTGGTTAGATGACCAACTGTGTGCAAGTCGCCCTGTAACATATCTGATACAAAAGAAATTACATCATTTTCCATTTTTAAAAGTGACGGAAATGCAGTTGGGTCTAAACCATTCTCACTTAAAAATTCGCAATAAGCAGCTTTAATTAACTCTTCTACTTCTGGTTCTGCAGGGTAAACATAAGAGAATAAACGCCCACTTCGCCAATTAATATCATTCGACTTAAGGCTAGATAGTTCTTGCAAAATTTGTGATTTAGGTTTACCTGAAAATGAAATAGACATAGTTTTGAAAATTAGTAAGTAATGTATGCTCTAAATTTACAAATTTTATTCTGGACTCGCAAGTACTTTAACAAAAACTATAAAAATTCTAAACATACAAGTCACTTAGAAAAAGTCTAACATTCAATAACTTGCAATAAAACTATAAATACGAATTTTTGATTAAAAGTAAAAAAATGAATGCGATTTAGGTTCAAAATTTCCGAAAAAACAAATGAAAACTATATTAGAAACAGAAAAATTCAGATTGCTAGTATATTCTTAATAAATTTTATCGTAAAAAATTTATGAAATTTAAAATGAATTAGTAACTTGTATTCAGAAAATAAGGAGACACTTATATAAGACAATGCTGAAAAAACCTAGGTCGGCGACTTATGTATTTTTCGGCACCCTTGAAAACAAATCGATTCTAAACAAAAAAAAGAGAAGAGAGAAACTCAAAAAGTTATGAAATCGAAAAAAGGCCAGAAGCAAAACTTCTGGCTTTTTAATTTTAGTAAAGGTTCATAAGCCGGGTTCTGTATTAGCCTGTCATTTATCTACGTGTATACTCACGCATACACTTTAGCAACCTACCCATCTGCTGGTGTAGTAAAACTACACGGGGAACGAGCAACTCCCACTACAACAGACCTATTTGGTCTTACAGCCCGCAGGGTTTACCTATTTTGCTGTTACCAACAAACATGTGAGCTCTTACCTCGCATTTTCACCCTTACCCTAGATCCAAAAATCTAAGGCGGTATATTTTCTGTGGCACTTTCCGTCCCGCATTGCTTGGGCTTTGCGGTCCCACCCGTTAGGTGGTGCGGTGCTCTGCGCTGCCCGGACTTTCCTACCCGCTTTTCAGCGAATCGACAGGCGAACCTTTATATTTTTAACCATTTAAACGGCTATTCAAATCCAAATTATATTTTCTAGCTGTATCTTTCGCAATATCATATCCCGCATCGGCATGACGAATAACTCCCATTGCTGGGTCATTATTCAATACTCTTCTTAAACGCTCTTCTGCATCAGCAGTACCGTCAGCCACAATTACCATACCAGCATGTATGCTATATCCCATTCCTACTCCACCTCCATGGTGTAAACTTACCCATGAAGCTCCACCAGCCGTATTGATTAAAGCATTTAAAATTGGCCAGTCTGCAACCGCATCAGAACCATCCATCATCGCTTCGGTCTCACGATTTGGAGATGCAACTGACCCTGTATCTAGGTGGTCACGACCAATTACAATTGGAGCTTTCACCTTTCCTTCTCGCACCAAAGCATTAAATGCCAATGCCGCCTTTTGACGTGCTCCCATTGGCAACCAACAAATACGTGCTGGTAAACCTTGGAAAGCAATCTTCTCTTGAGCCATCTTCAACCAACGTTGCAAAGAGGCGTCTTCAGGAAATAAATTCTTCAATACCTCATCGCAGGCTTTTATATCTTCTGGATCTCCACTCAACGCCACAAAGCGGAATGGACCACTTCCTTTACAGAATAATGGACGTATATATGCTGGCACAAAACCAGGGAAATCAAACGCATTCATTACTCCACGTTTATCTTTAGCTTGGCCGCGTAAATTATTTCCATAATCAAACGTAACAGCACCACGTTTTTGCAATTCTAACATTTGACGAACATGGCGAGCCATTGTATCTAAAGAACGTTTTGTATATTCTTCCGGATTAGTTTCACGCAGACTATTAGCTTGACTAACCGTTAAATTTTCTGGGAAATAACCGATTAATTCATCGTGAGCCGAAGTTTGATCCGTTAAAGTATCTGGAGTGATATTTCTATCTAATAAACGTTGCAATAAATCAACCACATTACAAAGCACACCAATTGATAAAGCTTGTCCATCAGCTTTTGCTTTAAGAGCTGCATCAATAGCCACATCAATATCTGTAAATTTAAGATCTAGATATTTAGTTTCAAGGCGTTTATCAATTCTCCATTCTTCCATTTCAGCCACCAAAGCAACACCTTCATTCATAGTAATTGCTAATGGTTGAGCACCTCCCATACCACCTAAACCAGCAGTAACATTTAAAGTACCTTTAAGGGTGCCATTAAAATGTTGGCGAGCACATTCAGCATAAGTTTCGTAAGTACCTTGAACTATACCTTGAGAACCTATATAAATCCAAGACCCGGCGGTCATTTGACCATACATCATAAGCCCTTTTGCGTCCAACTCTCTAAAATGGTCCCATGTAGCCCATTTAGGGACTAACATAGAGTTAGAGATAATAACGCGAGGAGCATCTTTATGAGTTGGTAAAATTCCGACAGGCTTACCACTTTGAATAAGAAGAGTTTCATCTTCGCGAAGATCTTTTAAAGCTTTAACAATAAGTTCGAAAGCTTGTGGATTACGAGCCGCTTTACCCAAACCACCGTAAACGATAAGATCTTCAGGACGTTCTGCTACTTCAGGGTCCAGGTTATTAAATAGCATACGCAAGGCAGCTTCCTGAATCCAACCTTTAGTATTTAATTGAGTTCCTTTAGGAGTAACGAGAGCAGATACATCTAATTTATTATCTGTGGTAATCATAAATGTTTAAATTTTGAACGACAAAGATAGGCAAATAGGAATTTATTGCCTAACGAGTATGCATTATCGGGGGCAAGGGCTAAGATGCGAAAATACAAACAATTAAAATTCAGAACAATAAAACAAAAAACAAATATATAAAAAGAAAATTAAGATTTTAACAATAAATCTCCCTTAAAAACTTGCACAAGTCCAATAATATTCAGACCTTTGCACCCTTAAAAATTTATTGTTTAACTATTAATCAGAGTCCTGGTGGCTCAAAATTACAGAATGGCAGAAAAAGAAACAGCCGTAAAAAAGACCTTAGCCGATTATGGTAATGAAGGCGACACAACGTTCGATTGGACCGCATTTGAAGGGTATTCAGCTGACGAAAAAAACAGTTTAGAATCTTTCTACGGTAAATCAATGAACAACATCATTCCTCATCAAATTCTAAAAGGAAAAGTAGTAGGAATGAATGCAAAAGACATCTTAATTAACATTGGTTACAAGAGCGAAGGCGTGGTACCACGTACAGAGTTCCGTTACAATCCAGATGTTAAAGTAGGTGATGAGGTAGAAGTATATGTTGACGAGTTAGAGAACAAAGACGGTCAATTATTACTTTCTCACAAAAAAGCTCGTGCGGTTAAAGCATGGGATCGTGTTAACGAAGCGTTTGCTAACGATGAGTTAATCACTGGATTCGTTAAATGCCGTACTAAAGGTGGTTTAATTGTAGATGTATTTGGTTTAGAAGCATTTTTACCAGGTTCACAAATCGACGTTAAACCTATCCGTGATTACGATGTTTACGTTGGTAAAAACATGGAATTCAAAGTTGTTAAAATCAACCAAGAATTCAAAAACGTGGTAGTTTCTCACAAAGTTCTATTAGAAGAAGAACTTGAGCAACAGAAAAAAGATATCATCTCTAAACTTGAAAAAGGTCAAATCCTTGAAGGTATCGTTAAGAACATCACTTCTTACGGTGTATTCATCGACCTTGGTGGTGTAGATGGTCTTATCCATATTACTGACCTTTCTTGGGGACGTATCAATCACCCTGAAGAAATCGTTCAGTTAGATTCTAAAATTAACGTTGTTGTATTAGATTACGACGATGAGAAAAAACGTATCGCATTAGGTCTTAAACAATTAACTCCACATCCTTGGGAGCAATTAGATGCTAACTTGAAAGCTGGTGACAAAGTAACTGGTAAAGTTGTGGTTTTAGCTGACTATGGTGCATTCGTTGAAATCGCTCCAGGCGTTGAAGGTCTTATCCACGTTAGCGAAATGAGCTACTCTTCTCATTTACGTAGCGCTGGTGACTTCGTTAAAGTTGGTGACGACGTTACTGCTGTTATCTTAACTTTAGATCGCGAAGAGCGTAAAATGTCTTTAGGTCTTAAACAATTAAAAGATGACCCTTGGACTAACATCGAAGAAAAATACCCAGTTAATAGCAAACAAAGTGCAGTTGTTAAAAACTTCACTAACTACGGTATCTTCGTTGAATTAGAAGAAGGTGTTGATGGCTTAATCCACATTAGCGACCTAAGCTGGACTAAGAAAATTAAACATCCAGGTGAAATCACTAACATCAACGATAAAATTGATGTAATCGTTCTTGAAATCGATAAAGAAAACCGTAAATTATCTCTAGGACACAAACAATTAGAGTCTGATCCTTGGGATGCTTTCGGTGATACTTTCGAAGTAGGTAGCGTACAAGAAGGTACTGTAGTTGAAAAAACTGATAAAGGCCTTGTTATCTTCCTTCCATACGGAATCGAAGGTTTCGCTCCTAACAAACACATCAAGAAAGAAGATGGTTCTAACTTAGCTCTTGAAGAAAAAGCTCAATTTAAAGTTATCGAATTCAACAAAGACGAGAAAAAATTAATCGTTTCTCATACCAAAGTTTGGGAAGTTGAAAAAGAAGAAACTGAAAAAGTTGAGAAAGTTAAAGAAGCTAAATCTACCGCTAAAGGAGTTGATAAACTTAAAAAAGGTATCGAAAAAACTACTTTAGGTGATTTAAGCGTTTTAGCTGATCTTAAAGAAGAGTTAGAAAAAGGTGGAAAATCTAAAAAGAAAAAATCAGCTGAAGATGCTGAATAATCTTATATAAATTCCCTTTTTAAGCCGTTCCCTTGGGAGCGGCTTTTTTTTTCACCTATTTCTACTAGTATTTATTCTCTTTTCTCTTACCTTATTATACTACCTTTGTGTAAAATTTATGCCATGAGAAAGGATATTCAAAATAGTGATGACATCAAAAAACTCGTCGATACCTTCTATTCATTAGTCCGACAAAACGAACTCATTGGCCCAATATTTACAAATCGTATTCAAGATAATTGGCCGGTTCACCTCGAAAAAATGTACAATTTCTGGGAAAATATTCTCTTCGGAAATAATACTTACCAAGGCCGCCCATTCCCTCCTCACCTTACCATGAACCTCGAAAAAAAACATTTCGAAACTTGGTTAGGCCTTTTCTATTATACCGTAGATCTGCTTTTTGAAGGTGAAATTGCAAACGAAGCAAAAAATAGAGCCGGTACTATAGCCAATATTTTTTTACACAAAATCAATCATTTTAATAGCCTTAATATAATACCTCCTAGCGATAATAATGCTTAAAAAGGTAGCACTTATCTGAAAACTCTTTATTTAACTTAAAAGCTTTTTTCTTACCTTCGACCCCATAAAACTCTACTGGCTCATGCAACAAGAAGCTAAAACACTTTTAGAAGGTAAAGGACTAGAATTGGTATTACACCGTCTATGCCTTGAACTAGTAGAAAATTGTGGAGATTTTTCGAATACCGCTATAATTGGACTACAGCCTAGAGGTTCTCTTCTAAGTGCCAACCTACATAAAAGACTCGAAAAAATTACCGGCAAAACTATCAAACACGGTATTTTAGATATAACTTTCTTTCGTGACGATTTTAGACGTGGTGAGGAAATACTAAAACCTAATACCACTAAAATCGACTTCCTCGTTGAAAATGCTCATGTGATTCTTATCGACGACGTCCTATTTACCGGCCGTAGCGTTAGAGCAGGATTAGACGCATTATTAGCCTTCGGAAGACCACAAAAGGTAGAATTATTAACCCTAATCGATCGAAAAAACACTCGTCATATTCCAGTTGAATCTAACTATATAGGTCTAACCGTCGACACTCACGCAGGCCAAAAAGTTCAACTTACATGGAACGAAGATTTAAATGAATTAGAAAAAGTAACCTTATTCACGAAATAAATATCATGAGTCGCCTGAGTACGGAACACCTTTTAGGAATAAAATATATTAGCGAAGAAGACATTCATATTCTGCTAGAAACTGCCGCTAATTTTAAAGAAGTAATCAATAGACCTATTAAAAAAGTTCCTTCTTTACGCGACGTTACGGTTGCTAATATTTTCTTCGAAAATAGTACACGCACAAGATTATCGTTCGAACTAGCTGAAAAACGTTTATCTGCCGATGTGGTTAACTTCAGTGCTTCTGGTTCTTCCGTTGCTAAAGGAGAAACCCTTACCGACACCGTAAACAACATTTTAGCTATGAAGGTTGATATGGTGGTTATGCGCCATTCTAATCCAGGAGCTTGTGTATTCTTAGCAAATGAATTAAAAAAATATCCTAAAAGCGCTCATGCACGCATCATAAATGCAGGTGATGGAACTCACGAGCATCCAACTCAAGCTTTACTCGACGCCTTCTCTATTAAAAACCACTTTGGTAAAATTGAAGGTTTAAAAGTTCTTATCGTTGGAGATATAATGCACTCGCGCGTAGCACTTTCAAATATTTATTGCCTAAAAAAATTAGGTGCACAAGTAAAACTTTGTGGCCCTGCAACACTTATTCCTAAACATATTGAAACATTAGGAGTAGAAGTTGAACACGACTTACACAAAGCTCTTCAGTGGTGCGATGTTGCTAATGTATTACGCATCCAATTAGAGCGTCAAGACATTAAATATTTCCCTTCGCTAAGAGAATATGCCATGAAATTTGGTATCAATAAAAAAGTACTTAGCGAATTAGATAAAGAAATTCTAATTATGCACCCAGGACCAATAAATAGAGGTGTAGAATTAGATGGCGATGTTGCCGATAGTAAACATAGTATTATTTTAGACCAAGTTGAAAATGGTGTAGCTGTGCGTATGGCTGTATTATATTCACTAGCATCAATTAAAGAATAAATACATAAATTAGTATTTTCGTTTATTCCCAAATAAGGATCATAATCATGAAAATTAACGTTCAAAAAGAAGAAAAATATACCGTTATCCGCCCTGAAATTGAGAAACTTGACAGTACGGTTGCTGCACTTATGAAGTCTGAAATAGTATTAATTACTGGAAACGGTGAAAAGAACTTAATAATCGACTTGAGCGATGTTAAGTACATAGATTCTAGTGGCTTAAGTGCTTTACTGGTTGCCAATAGATCTTGCAAAAGTGTTAACGGTTCATTTGTGCTTACAGGACTTAACGACAATGTAAACAAATTGATAAAAATATCTCAGTTAGATACCATTCTAACCATTACTCCAACCTTTACTGAAGCACATGACTATATAATAATGGATGACCTTCAAAAATCTTTATAATCCATTTATTGATTTTTAAGAAAATATCTATAAATTGCCTTCGATTTAAATAACACAAACTATAGAAACATGAAGAAATTTTTACTTTTAACAAGCTTATTAGCATCTTCTTTCGCAATTACTAATGCACAAATCACTCAATGTTGGCCAGACCAAAACTACACTCCAACTAGCCCTACTGGTGCTGGTATTATGGATTTAGAGTGTGCTAAAACAAATGTTTTATACCAAACTTCTACTACTATCGTAATCCCAACAGTAGTTTCAATTCCTATTAGTGGTACAACTACTTCTGTACGTATTTGTAGTGTACAAGTAAATAATATCGTTAACTGGCCTGCTTACAACAATGCACCAAACTGGGCTATTTGGGAGCAAGGAAACCAATATGCTGCTGGTCAATGGGTAGCTATTACTCAACCTAACATTACTCGTGCTTGTGTTTCTATCGAAGCTTTATTTACTGCTCCTTACAACGATTCAGTTGTAGTTGAAGGTAATGCTAAAGTATCTTTAGATCCATTAACTTGTGGTGCTTTACAATTAGAAGTTCCATTCTCTCAAATTGACGAAGATAACGGTGGTTTACCAATCGCATTCGTTGTAGCTGACGACTGTACTTACAGCGTTGAAGAAACTTTAAGCAATAACTCTTTCGATGTTGCTCAAAACTATCCTAATCCAGTTGATGGTTCTTCTCAAATCATGTTCAATGTTCCTAGTGCTGGTAAAGTAAACTTCCGTGTTACTAACCTTTTAGGTTCTGTTGTTGCTGAAAAACAAATTAACGCTACTCCTGGTAAAAATACCATCGATATCGCTTCTGATTCTTTTGCATCTGGCGTTTATATGTATAGCATCACTTTCAACGGTCAAACTATTACTAAGAGAATGATCGTAAAATAATTGATTCTTATCATTTATTATTATACAAAACCTCGGTATTCCACCGAGGTTTTTTTATTTTTGAACTGTGATCTTCCAAGTTACTATATTAGGAACAAGTAGCGCTTTGCCTACCGCCGACAGATATTTATCTGCTCAATTATTAACCTTTAGAGATAAAAACTATTTAATTGATTGTGGCGAAGGTACCCAAATTCAATTACGTAGATTTAAACATAGCTTCCAACGTATATCCAAAATATTCATATCGCACCTTCACGCCGACCATTTTCTTGGATTACCAGGATTACTCTCATCCATGTCACTACTCGGACGTGAAAACGAATTGCAAATTTTTGGCCCTAAAGGTTTAAAAGAATTTATAGATACCACTTTCAAAGTATCTGAAACTTGGCTCAACTTCCCCGTTCGTTTTATTGAAACTCAAGATAAATTCAAAGAATGTATATACGAAGATGAGCATATAACTATACATTCTTTTCCTCTATTCCATAGAATAGCATGTACTGGATTTTTGTTTCAAGAAAAAGAAAAAGCTCGCAAATTCGATAAAAAACTGCTCGATAAATATTTCATTACACCTGATCAAATTATCGACATAAAAAATGGAGCCGACTTCCACGCTCCAGATGGAAATTTTTATCCCAATTCAGAAATTACTATATCAGCTCCTCCTATTCATTCCTATGCATATTGTAGCGATACTGCACCATATGAAGGATTAATTGAACATATTAAAGGAGTTGATACCATATATCACGAGGCTACTTTTACTTCGCATTTATCAGCACGTGCTAAAGAAACTAGACATAGTACGGCCACTCAAGCTGCACAAACAGCTAAAGATGCAAATGCTAAGAAATTAATACTCGGACATTTCTCTACCAGATACCCAGATACATCCGAATTAGTGAAAGAAGCACAAGATATTTTTCCAAATACTTTTGCTGCAAATGATGGCGAAAGCTTCGAAATTTAGAAGATTTTAGGGCTTTTTCTCTATCTTTACTCCTTAAAACACGCAAATATGTTGAAGGAAAAAGTAGAAAATATCTTGAACCAACAAGTTGCTAAAGAAGCAGCTTCATCGTTTTTATACTTATCTATGGCCTCTTGGTTAGATACAAAAGGTCTTGATGGTTGCGCTACTTTTATGTATGCACAAGCTGAAGAAGAACGTACACACATGCTTAAACTGATTAAGTATATCAACGATAGCGGTGGTCATGCTATTATTCCTGCTATTCCTCAACCACAAGCCGATTTTAAAGACGTTACGGAAGTCTTTAATCTTGTACTTACCAGCGAAATGCATATCTCTGAATCTATACATGATATAATTGAAACATGTACCGAACTTCGCGACTTCACTACCCTTCATTTCCTTCAATGGTATGTTACAGAACAACACGAAGAAGAAAAATTGGCTCGTACTATTTTAGATAAAATAGAAATTATTGGCTTAGAAGGTCAAGGTCTTTATTTATTCGATAAAGAAATGACCAATCTTCAGGTTGATACTGAAATGAAAGCACAAGAAAGTCAAGGAGGTGGAGCAGCCTAAATGAAGTACTATATTATTGCAGGTGAAGCTTCTGGAGACCTTCATGGAAGCAATTTAATTCGCGAAATCCTTCTGAAAGATCCTAATGCTCAAATTAGAGCTTGGGGCGGAGATCGTATGAAAAATGCCGGTGCTACCGTCGTTAAACACATACGTGAACTCGCTTTTATGGGTTTTGTTGAAGTACTGCAAAATATAGTCACTATTCAAAAAAACTTCGCTTTCTGTAAGAAAGACATACTCGAATTTAATCCAGATGTCCTCGTTTGTATCGATTACCCTGGCTTCAATTTGCGTATGTGTAAATGGGCTAAAGCTAATGGCTTTAAAACTGTTCTCTACATTGCCCCACAAGCTTGGGCATGGAAAGAAAAAAGAGCCTATACCCTACCTCTTATTTGCGATGATGTTATTTCTATACTCCCTTTTGAAAGGGAATTCTTCAAAAAGTTTAATTTGCACGTGAAATACGTTGGCCACCCACTCGCCGACGAAATTCAACACTTTAATCAAAACTATAAGGGGCCCAATTTAAGATTCGATAAGCCTATTATTGCCCTTTTACCTGGTTCGCGTAAACATGAAATTAAAAGCATGTTGCCTACATTTCTTAATGTTATTGAACATTTCCCTCAATTACAATTCGTAGTGGCTGGTGCACCCGCAATCGATGAAAAGATATTTAGAGATAATGGTTTACCCAATTCAGTTCCCATTTTATTTAATCAAACTTATACCATCCTTAAAGAAGCTAAAGCAGCTATTGTAACCTCTGGAACTGCAACTTTAGAAACCGCTCTTTTAAATACCCCTCAAATGATTTGCTATAAAGGAAATCCTATTTCTTACGAAATAGTGAAAAGACTGATTAAAGTCCCTTATGTTTCTCTTGTAAATCTTATTCTTCAAAAAACTCTTGTTAAAGAGTATCTGCAGTACGACCTAACGGCAAAAAACTTGGAAGCTGAACTTAATAAGATTCTTACCGATTCAGCTTACCAAGAAAATATCCTTAATGGTTATAAAGAATTACAAGAAATTGTAGGCACAGGCGGCGCTTCCGCTAAAGCCGCCGATATAGTAATTGCTAGAGCTAAAGCTTAACAATTTTAAATACTTCGGCTCTATTTACTCCATTAGCTTTAATGTAATATATACCTGCAGCTAACTGATTCCATACATCCACATAGGTTTTACCAGAAACTTTTGATACATATACTATTTTCCCATTTGTATTGAAAATTTCCCATGTAAACTGCTCAGAATCTGGCGAGATTAATTGCAAGCTTCCATTCATTTGAATTACCGAACATTTTGGTTCTTCATATGGACAATTCAAAAATTTCGGAGCAAAAATTTCGAAGTCTAAATTATAATCAACCTGTTTTAATCTCCAATAAGTATATGTATCACGATTTATATACGAAGATTTATAATTCAATAAAGTATTGCTATTTCCAGCAGCTATCACTTTTTCTAAATCTACATAATTCACCGCATCTTTCGAAGCTTGTACAACAAAATAATCTGAATTAGATTCCTGTGATGTAGTCCAACTTAATTCCACTTCTCCCTTATTACAATTTACATTAAAAGAAGCTAATGTAACAGGCAATGGATTATCAGGATATCCAAAACCAAAATGACTAAAACCAAGCAAACCACTTCTACCTAAGGTATAAACAGAATTTGAATTTGAACCATTTAAATGATTTCCTAAAGCTTGCCAATTACTAAAAATATCATCGCGCTTGATAATAGTTGCAGCTGCAGGATTACTTAAATTCGTATATCCCTCCTCACTTAAATAAAGTGTATATGGTGTTGTCTGGAATAAACTTACTGAAGCATCAGGCACAATTTCCCAATACCCATCCGACTCCGACATATTTATATCGCTACCAAATCCCCCTGAATTTGCCATAGAAATAGGAATTCCATTGCCCCCCATAGCACTACTAATATATTCTGCATCTATATACCCTGTAGCTCCTCCACTACTAAATTGAAGTTGTACTGTTCTGGTTTCAAACGAAGTATTCCCTAAAGGAAAATAATTATCATGTAAAGCATAAGATGCCATATCAACATATCTACGCATCTTTCCATCTATATAACCACTTACATAATTTAAATTCGACGTATATACATTAGAATTCCCTAAAGTAAAGAGTTTTGAATTGGTCTTAATATTTGCATCCATATACATTTTACTCGCATTCACATCACTTAAAAGTGAAATGAAAGTTGGATTTTGAAGATATAAACTATAGAATTCTTCAGTACCAGAAACGCCCAATATAGATTGAACATAATTGCTTACAAACCTTACTTCCCCTAAATAGTTCGATGAATTTACACTTGCATTATTATTCGTCCAATTTCCCTTTAACGTAATATTAGAACCATCCAATAAAGGGGCAATAATACTTCCGTTTGCTCCAATATTCACATCGGTTTTTACATATAGATGAACATTATTTAGAGCATGACTTTTAAGATATAAATTAGGATACTCTACTTGTATACTATTAGCATATGCATTTGCCACCCCACTAACAAAAGAAGAAGTATCCGAAATTACACAAGGATTATGAGCACCTGCAGTAATCACAACGTGTGTAGAGCTATCAGGTACCAATCCAGCTCCCCAATTTCTACAATCGAACCAATCTTCACTAATTGTACCTATCCACTCTCCTGCATTACCCGTAGGGTAATTTATAGTAACAGTTGACGAATCTTTACAATTATGAGAATCAGTAATAACTAAAGTGTACACTTGATTATTAGCACTAGGACTAATAATTGGACTAGCAACATTTAAGTTTGAAATATCTGCATTTGAATGCCACTTATATGTAGTTGCCCCGATATTATTAGTAAGTGTATATGTAGGAGTCATTGTTGAACCTGGACAAACAATAACCGGCGTAGCTAAAGCTAAATTAGGTAGATAATTTGGAGTAATAGAAGGTATTACCTCTTGTAACTTTAAGTCGTCTATAGCCCAATTTTCATTTGTTCTATTGCTTGAAGCGGTAAATCTAAACATAAATTGAGTAGAGCCAAATGGCACATTAACTCTAAAGCTAGAAAGCGTTACAGAACTGCTATAAGAAACATTAGCATTATAGTTTAGAGTTGTAACAGGCGTTGAGCTAAAATTAAATACTTTATCAGATCCACCAAGGTGGGTAAAAGTAGTATTCCAAGTAGCACCACCGTCTAAGCTAATTTCAACAATAAGATCTTCCGTAACATCTACACCCGTTCCTGACGACATACCTCCAGCAGCATCTATAGATGCCACTTTAAAATCAAATACATGGTCATAAATAGGATTCAATACCACATTATCGAATGTAAACGTAACCGTAGTCCCCTGCTGACCAGAAGAATTATTAACAGAATACGATTTTCTTAAATAACTATTTCCTCCATAGGTTACCACTCCAGAGACATCTGAACCATTAGTTCCACCAGTACCATAAACTACAGGAGTACTCATCGTGAAGGCCCAAGGAATTGGGGTTCCAACGCTAAAGTTTTCATCTTTGATGGTATTATACGTAGGCGTTGAAGGAGGCGATGCAATATTAAAAGGAGCAGTAGTTGCAGATAGAGAACTCGCACAAGAACCAGTATATGTTGCTGTAAAAGTAATTCCCGATTGCACGCTACGTAAAAAGCTAATATCATCAAAAGTAGCTTTACCATTAATAACAGGTTTAATGAGCGTACCAGTTATTCCACAGCCACTCGTACTTAGAGTGATATTTCCATCATTACATGATGTATTTAATCCTGAGCTACACGCTAGAGCTACATCAAAACTTGGTATTATGCTTTGCTCAACCGGCGCAAATGAAGTAGCTGAAAATGCTAAATAACTAGGTAAATTACATGCTGGAGGAGCTGAATTACACATTACCTGCACATTATGAAGTCTCCAAGGTGATGTCGTAGTTGAAACCTTCTCAAATTGAATATACACTACAGGGGCTGATGAATAAGCTGATAAATCAACTGTACAATTAGTAGTACCATCTGATATTGTATTCGCATGAGTATACGTTGCTACAGTTGTGAAGCCAGTAGTCTGACTTGTAGTAGAAATTCTAATATTTAACGTTTTAGCAGATGTATTACTAGTTCTTGTCAAATCGAATGTTAATTGAGAAGGATATGCTAATGCAATAGTTGTTAAGGTTCCATTATTATTATTAAATTCTGCATAACTAGTAACAAAGTTAATATTGCTTGAAATCCAACCGCTTGGTGCGGTGGTACTTTGTAACTTTTCATCTAAACAAGGAC
>Ga0079224_100002125_pt1 | contig 23783 bp, 18 predicted proteins | sample Stecom2015_FD_80414 | JGI IMG/M metagenome (GOLD analysis project Ga0079224, IMG submission 80414) | Agricultural soil microbial communities from Utah to study Nitrogen management - Steer compost 2015 | ecosystem: Environmental > Terrestrial > Soil > Agricultural land | place: USA: Utah... | reverse complement strand
GGATGTTACCCTGGGGAGGGATGGTTTCGGGCATGACCAGGATGCCCGGGACACCGGGCTTGGGCCTGCCCAAGGTGAAGACGATGTCGCAATCGGCCATGGCCGCCCGCCAGGATCGGGAATCCCAGGACGGGGCGGATAAGATTACGCGGCCGGGTACGGTGGGGAAGCCCGCGCCCGGGGAATCGGGACCCGCGGCCGAAACGGAAGGGTCGGTAACGCAGCCGATACGCAGGTCCGGAGGCAGCGCCGCCATCAATGCGGCCGCGGCCGTACGCACCGCCCCCGGGGACGGGCCGTAGCAGGGAATTTCCGGAGGCAGGTCGGCCCGGGCGGAATCCCCGTGCGCGGAGGTATGGGGCCGGCTCAAAACGCGATTCCCGTCAATAGGCCCATCAGTCGGCGGGATCGCGCGCCGGATCATGGGCGCGGAAGTCGGATTTGCCGCCGGATTTCTCGATCAGGCGGATTTCGCCGATGATGATGTGGTGGGAAAGGGCCTTGCACATGTCGTATAGAGTGAGGGCGGCTATGCCGGCGCCGGTCAGGGCTTCCATTTCCACGCCCGTTTTATGGTGGCAGGCCACGCGGCATTCGATTATGGCCTCGGCGTTTTCCAACCGGATCGCGATCCTGCAATCGTCCAGGGGAAGAGGATGGCAAAGCGGAATCAGCTCCGAGGTTTTCTTGGCGGCCATGATGCCGGCGATGATGGCCGTCTGGAAAACCGGGCCCTTTTTGCCGAGAATGTCCCCGTCCTTGAATTGGGCCAGGACTTCCGGGGGCAGGCGCACTACGGCCCGGGCCGCGGCCTCGCGGCGGGTGACGTTTTTGCCGCCGACATCCACCATGGCGGGCTGGTTGTTTCGATCGAGATGCGTGAACATAGGCCGGGTTCCTGGGGGCATAGGCTGGGGGCTTCGGGAATCAAGATAAAAATAAGCCAAAGGTTGGCGCCGGGAGGGTGGGTTATTACGACGATATGGGGATTTGCCGGACAGGGCTATCCCCTGGAATATCCGTCCGAAATCATCCCGATGTACCGGCCCACTTTTCGTTTCCCCATGGTAAACGTCACCTGAAAAACCGCCCAAAAAAGGGCGAGGGGCCCCTTCCGGGACCCCTCTAACAATGGGGGAGATGCCAAGGGGCGGTCCGGACTCGACCGCCTTACTCGCCTAAGCTGACCCGGGGAGGGCGCAAAGGGGCGTTTTATCGCCTTTGGGACGTTGCCGCATCTCCCTTTAAAAAACGAGTTTTTGGCACCTTTCTAAGGGGAATGGGTGAAATTCTCGATTTTCCAACTAAAATGGCACTAATGGATCCCAGCGCTTTGACCCCTCAAGTCGTGGGAGTAACCCCTAAAGCATAAGTTTGGGGCCGACTCAGGAGGTGAGGATCCTGCCTAAAAATGCGTACTTTTGGTGCGCACCGCGAACGGAAAGCGCCTGAGAATCCAACTATGAGAAATAGACCTCATCCGGAACCGCCCAGCATCTTCCATTACCTGGACTACCGGGATTATCTGGAGCGCTTTTTCGCGTTCCGGAAATCCGCCGAGCCGGGATTTTCGCTGCGTACCTTCGCGCGACGGCAGGAGCTGGGGTTGTCGAGCTCAAGTTTCATTTCCGCGGTGCTCAAGGGGCGGAAAAACCTAAGCCAGAATCTGCGCCTTCGCTTCGGCCGGGCCATGGGGCTCGCGCACCAGGAAATGGATTATTTCGAATTACTGGTGCAGTTCAACCAATCGAAATCGGAGGAAGAGCGGGTCCATTATCATAAACGGCTTGCGGGATTCCAGGGATCCCGCGCCCGCATACTTGGTGAAACCCAGCGCCGATTCTATACGCGCTGGTATTATAGCGTGGTCTGGCATTACTTCGGCCTTCACCATAACCAGAACAGTCCGGCGCATATCGCGAAAAAAATCCTTCCTCCCCTGGAACCGCATCAGGTGGAAGAGGCTATCGCGGTGCTTCTGGAGTTGAACCTGATCCGGAAGCTGGCCAACGGCTACGCCGTAAAGGATCGGCATATCGCCGCCGGAGCCTTGCAGGGAGCGGCGGCCCGAGGACATCAAAAGGAATTCCTGGGCCTGGCCGCGGAAAACCTGGAGCGGCCGGCTTCGGAGGCCGGCCGGTTCGGTGTCATATCGTTCTCGATCTCGAACAGCGGGGCCGGCCGTATCCGGGAGCGCATTGAGGCCATGCGGGACGAGATCCGGGAAATGGTGGAGAGGGATTCGGAAAGTCCGGCGGCGGGAAATACCGAAGCCCGCGTTTACGCATTGGCGACCCAGTTCTTTCCGTGCACCTCGGAGGAATATCCGGCGATCCTTCCCGAAGTCAGGCAATCGAGCCCGCCGGCCCGGCGGATATCGGGCACCACTTCCGATTCCGGGGACGCCGGGTCCTAGCCGGGATGGCCCGGTAGGATTCCGGGGAAAGTACTTGCGGGAAATTCCCGCCACCCTCTAGACTGATTCCGTGAGCAGGTCAGGGTCCTGCGCTGGAACGGGTATAATCATGCGGTACCTCTCCAATAAAATCAAAACCCGGTGTGGAAGGCTCGGCTAACGCCGGGCTCTTCCCATTTGCGCCCCATCCAACCGCATTATCCTGAAGGCTCGCCGACGGGCCGCATCGCACCCGCGCCGTTATTGACTTTCTTGGGTATTTTTGGAATTATAGATTTGGGGACATGGAATCGTGCGGCCGTCCGGTGAGGCGGACCGGTTCGGGATTCCCTGCGCGGATGGATCATGCAACGATATGCCCGATATCTCGATAGCCTGACGGCCCAGGGGCCCGCGATGGCCGATCTCGTCAAGGATTGGGTGAAGGTTTCTTCGGGCAGTTATGACATTACCGGATTGGCCCTGATGGCCGCCAAGCTGAAGGACGCTTTCGCGGTCCTGGGCGGAACCATGGAGGAGCTGGCGCTGTCTCCGCAGGCCGCGATCGATGCCAATGGCAAGCCATGCGCTCTGGCTTTGGGCAAAGCCCTGCGATTCCGGAAGCGACCGGATGCGCCCATCCAGGTCTTTCTCGGGATCCATTACGATGTCGTTTACGGTCATGCGGTTCCCCTTTCCGAGAATGCCATCGCTCCGGATCGGGTCCGGCCCGATACGACCCTTACGAATACCTTGCCTCCGGAGGTTCCCCCCATGCCGGCCGGAACGGGGATTTCCCAGGCAATCGACCTGACGCCCTCCGAGCCCGGCATTTTGCGCGCATCCGGCGCCGCCGATGCCAAGGGAGGTCTGGTGATTCTCCTCAAGGCCCTGGAAGCATTGGAAGCCAGCCCATTCGCGTCGCGATTGGGGTGGGAAGTGCTCCTTAATCCGGACGAGGAAATCGGCTCGCCGGGATCGCTGCCTTTGCTCAAGGAAGCCGCGGGCAGGAATCACCTGGGCCTGCTGTTCGAACCCTCCCTGCCCGACGGCAATCTCGTGGGCGCCCGCAAGGGTTCGGGCAATTACGCCGTGGTAGTCCGGGGACGGGCGGCCCATGCGGGAAGAGATCCGCATCTGGGCCGGAACGCCATACATGCCTTGGCGGAATTCATCGTGGAACTGGATCGTTTCGGCAGGACGCGCCCCGGCCTCACTGTGAACGTGGGGAAGGTGGAAGGCGGCGGCGCGGTCAACCGCGTTCCGGATCTGGCCATAGCCCGCTTCAACCTGCGCGCGCGCTCGCATGAGGATCGGGAAGCCGCGGAGGATTTCCTGCGGGGCATGACCGCCTCGTTCGCCGTCCGCGAAGGGTATTCCCTGGATTTGCACGGATATTTCTCGTCGCCGCCCAAACCGCTTACGGACGGATACCTGGATCTGCTGCGTACGGTGGCGGCATGCGGCAAGGATCTGGGTCTGGATCTCGCCTGGCAGCCGAGCGGGGGAGTATCGGACGGGAACAAGCTGGCGGCGGCCGGGCTCGTCAATGTGGACACCATGGGGGCGACGGGGGGCGGAATACACGGGCCGGATGAGTATCTTGTTCTGGACAGTCTTCCGGAACGGGCGCGGCTGACGGCGCTGCTGCTGATGCGGTTGGCTTCGGGTGAGCTGGCCTTGCCGGGAATGAAGGACGGGCCGGGGACAGGGGTTTCGCCGGGAGAGGGTTTTCCGTCCGGGGCGCGATCCGCCGTGGGCGGCGGGCTTGCCGGCGGCGGGATTGAAAAGGGAGCATAGCACGATGGGAAAGACGGCGGCGCGGAATTTGGCGGAGGATCCCAGGGTAGCCGAGGCGAAGCGCCTTCTGCGGGAGGCCGTGCGCGAACATCAGGCAGGTTTGACCGGGGTGCTCCCCGCCGATCCGGAAGCGGCGCATGGATACGCCGAGACCCTGGCGCGGTTCGCGGAGATGCGCGGCGCGCCTCTGTATTATCCCTACTTGGGCAGCGGACTGGGGCGGGGGCCCCTGGTGGAACTCGCCGACGGCAGCGTGAAATACGATTTCATCACCGGCATCGGAGTTCATTATATGGGGCATAACCATCCGGCCCTGCTGGACGCGGGGGTGGACGCGGCCATCGAAAGCACGGTGATGCAGGGCAACTTGCAGCAGAATCACCACAGCGAGAAACTGCTCGGGCAATTGCTGGACGCGGCCAACCGCAAGGGAGGCGCTTTCGCCCACGGGTTTCTGACGAGCAGCGGGGCCATGGCCAACGAGAACGCCCTCAAGGCGGCTTTCCAGAAGCGGTTTCCCGCCAACCGCGTGCTCGCCTTCGAGCATGGGTTCGCGGGCCGGACCCTGGCGCTTTCCCATGTGACGGACAAACCCGCCTACCGACGGGGCTTGCCGGAAATCCTGGCCGTCGATCATATCCCTTTTTTCGATCCGGTAAAGCCCGAGGCAAGTACGGCCGCGGCCGTCGCGGCTCTGAAGGGGGCGATGTCCCGGCATCCCGGGGCGCATGCCTGCATGGTGTTCGAGCTCATCCAAGGGGAGGGGGGCGGGTATCTTCCGGGTGACCGGGATTTCTTCCTAGCCCTGATGGAAATCCTGCGCGGGGCCGGGGTATCCGTCATCGCCGATGAAATCCAGACTTTCGGGCGCACTTCGGAATTCTTCGCCTTCCAGCATTTCGGCCTTGCCGAATACGTGGACATCGTCACCTTGGGCAAGCTGAGCCAGGTTTGCGCCACCTTGATCCGGGCCGATCACAAGCCCGGACCCGGCCTCATCAGCCAGACCTTTTCCGCTTCCACCGCGGCCATCAGATCCGCCCAGGTCATCCTCCGTTATATGGACGAGGAGGGCCTATTGGGGCCGGAAGGCAAGATCATGCGCCTCAGCCGACGCTTCACCGGCAAACTCGAGGATCTGGCCCGCCGCCGTCCCGATTTGGCGGCCGGACCGTTCGGACTGGGCGGCATGATCGCCTTCACTCCCCTGGGAGGGGATGCGGGGCTGACCGCCAAGTTCCTCCACAAGCTTTTCCACGCCGGCGTGATCGGGTTCATCGCCGGCAGCGACCCCGCGCGGGCGCGCTTCCTGCTGCCGGCAGGGGGATTGGAGGAATCCGATATCGACGCGGCGTTCCCGATTCTGGAGCGGGCGCTTACGGAAACGGGCGGGTAAGGCCATGGTCATCATCCGCCCCGTTCAGGCCGACGACCTGGAAGCCCTGATGAAACTGGCCTCGCAGACCAGCTTCGGGCTGACCACCCTCCCTCACGATCGCGGCCTGCTCGAAGGGCGGATAAGGGAATCGCAACGCGGCTTTTCCCGCATGGCCGACAAGCCCGGAGGCGAAACCTATCTGTTCGTGATGGAGGATTTGGGAAAAGGCAAAGTCGTGGGAACTTCCGGCCTCATGTCCAAGGTGGGCGGTTTCGAGCCCTTCTACGCCTACCGCATCGAGACCAGCCTGGCCGAGTCCAAGACCCTGGGCGTCAGCAAGGAAATCCGCGCCCTGCACCTGGTCCAGGAGCATAACGGCCCTTCCGAGATCGGCAGCCTGTTCCTGTCGCCATCGGCCCGCAAGGGGGCGAACGGGCGCCTGCTTTCCCTGAGCCGGTTCGTGTTCATCGCCGGGCACCGGCAATTCTTCGACCCCGTGATACTGGCCGAGATGCGGGGAGTCATTGACGAGAAAGGCGGCTCGGTTTTCTGGGACGCGGTCGGGCGGCATTTCTTCGACATCGATTTCCCCAAAGCAGACGCCCTAGTGATGAAGGACAAACAATTCATCGCGGACCTGATGCCCAAGCATCCCATATACATTCCCCTGCTCCCCAAGGCGGCCCAGGACGTGATCGGAAGGGTCCATTCGGAGACGGTCCCGGCCCTCAAATTGCTGGAGGGGGAAGGCTTCGCCTTCAGCTGCATGGTGGATATTTTCGAAGGGGGTCCCATCGTCAGTTGCGCCACCGACGAATTGCGGACCGTGCGGGAAAGCCGCAACTCGGAAGTGTGCAGAATCGCGGCCAAGGACATCGACTCGGATTTGTTCATCATTTCCAACACTTATTCCCAAGGTTTCCGGGCCACCGCCGCTCCCCTGGCCATCGTTCCCGGCAAGGGCATCGAGATCAACAAGGAAACCGCCCTGGCCCTCGACCTCAAGAAAGGGGACGCGGTGCGCATCGCCCCCATCCGGCCGGGGACGCAAGGGACGGGCGCCGCCGAGTGAAGGAAAGGCATTTATGGGATTAGGGAATTTCATCGCGGGGCGCTGGACGTCCGCTTCAGGGCCGGGTTTCCGATCCGTCGATCCCGCGACCGGCGCCGAGGCGTGGAAAGGCGCCGAAGCCGACGGTTCGGACGTCGATGCCGCCGTGCGGGCCGCCCGGGCGGCGTTTCCGGAATGGAGCAAACCGGGGCCGGAGAAACGCGCCAGTTACCTCAGGGCCTATGCCTCGGGATTGCAGGAGAACCTGGAAGCGGTCATCTCCGCCATTTCCCTGGAAACCGGCAAGCCCCGTTGGGAATCGCGGCAAGAGGCGGAGACCATGATCGCCAAAGTCGCGAACTCCCTGGAAGCCTACGCCGAACGCTGCGCCGAGACGAGCTTCGCGCAGGCCGGCTTCACCGCGGCCAAGCGTTTCCGTCCGCACGGGACCGTGGCCGTGCTGGGGCCCTTCAACCTGCCCGGCCATCTGCCCCATAGCCATATCGTCCCCGCCCTCCTGGCCGGAAACACCGTGGTGTTCAAGCCCAGCGAGCTGACTCCGGGCGTCGGGGAGCTGACGGCGCGCATTTGGGAAGGGGCCGGACTGCCCGCAGGGGTCCTGAATCTGGTCCAGGGCGGGCGTAACACGGGGGTTTCCCTGGCGTCCCACCCCGGACTGGACGGCCTTTTCTTCACGGGCAGCCATAAGGCAGGCGTGGCCCTCAACCGCCAGTTCGCGGACACGCCCGGCCGCATCCTCGCCCTGGAACTCGGCGGCAATAACCCCCTGGTCATATGGGACAGCGCCGACGCCGGGGCCTCGGCCTTGATCGCGGCCCAATCGGCGTACATCACCTCGGGGCAGCGCTGCGTATGCGCCCGCCGCCTGATCCTGCCCTCCGGCGCCGAAGGCGATCGCCACCTGGACGCGCTGCTCTCCCTTCTGCCCCGCCTACGCCTGGGTCCGCCTTCGGACAGGCCCGAGCCTTTCCTGGGCCCGGTCATATCGGCCTCCACCGCCGACCGCCTGTTGGAGGCCCAGGCAGAACTGGAAAGTCGCGGTGGAGAGGTACTGGCCCCCATGCGCCCCGGTCCGGAGCCCGCCTTCCTGACTCCAGGTATCATAGACATGACGGATGCGCGCGAACGTCCTGACGAGGAGATCTTCGGTCCGCTCGTGCAAGTGGTGCGCGTGAAGGATTTCGAGGCGGCTCTGGAAGAGGCCAACCGCACGCGTTTCGGCCTGGCGGCGGGCCTGATCAGCGACCGGCGCGATCTCTGGGAAACTTTCCGCGACCGTATCCGCGCGGGAGTGGTGAACTGGAACCGGCAAACCACCGGGGCCAGCGGCAAGCTTCCCTTCGGCGGGGTCGGTGACAGCGGCAACCATCGTCCCAGCGCCTACTATGCGGCGGATTATTGCGCCTACCCCATGGCCACCCTGGAGTCGGAAAAGGCCTCGCTCCCGGAAAAACTTCCGACGGGCATAGACCCGGCCTGAGACCCTCTGCCAGTGGCGATTCGGATTCTCCCGCAGGAAATCCGAGTCGCGAAGAATTTTTGGGAATCGCCGGGGTATCCCGGATGTGCGATTCCTCACACTAATCCGGCGGTACCATGGCTATCTTTTTCCGGTGCGGCTGCGGTATTCCCTTTATCAGGGGCCTGAATAAATGAACCTGGATCCGTTTTCCAAAAGCGAACCGAGTTTCCCCGGAATACCCGGTGCATCCGCCTCGCCCGGCAAGGCCAAGTCCTCCGCCGAGGATGTTTTCGTTAAAAGCAAAATTGGCGGCGCCGGACGCCGGGCGCCTCCCTCCGAGGCGCCCGAACCCCTGGAAATGCCCGAGGCGGAGGCGGCTCCCGAGCCGGAAAAAAAGGAAAAGGTGGTGCTCCGCAATCCCAAATGGGAAGCGGCCGAAGTGGGGTTCAACGAGGAGACGGATATCTCGGTGGAGCTGCAGCTTCCGCCGGAGCATGCCAATAAAAGAAAGGTGCTGTTCGAGCTTTTCGCCAAAACGCCCAAGGATCCGGAGCGCATCTCCCAGGCCGAGGGCTTCGAGGAATCCGGAAAGGCGACCGCGAAAATCCCGCTGTATCAGCCCAATTACCGTGACGCCGACGGCAATCTTCTGGACAAGGTGGAATACTTCTTCACCGCCAAGCACAGCCAAAGTGATCTGCTGAAGGATCCGAAGGCGGTGCGCACCGTGGATCACAAGGCGCCACGCGTCATCGAATCGCATGTGCTGGAGGATACGACCTTCGATACCGACAGCAGTTTTCTCCATCCGCGGAATGCCGGGGCCCTGGCCGGCTTGAGCGATCGCATCGCCGCCTGGAGGGAAAAGTATCCGGACGGAACCTTGGCCGTATTCGGCCATACCGACGCGGTAGGCCAGGAAGAATACAACAAGGGTCTTTCGGAACGGCGCGCCCGCTCCGTCCACGCTTTTCTGGTCAAGGACGTCTCGGTCTGGGAAAAGCTGTACGGCGAAGAAAAGTGGAGCCTCAAGCAGGTGCAGATCCTGCTGAAGCATCTGGGACAGGATCCCGGCGCCATCGACGGGCTGGACGGTCCCAAAACGCAGGCGGCGCTGAAGGCCTTCCAGGAAAAAGCCGGCTTGCCGGTCCAGGCCGGGAACACCGCGGCCACCCGCAAGGATCTGTTCCAGGCCTTCGCCGAAGGGCTGAACGATCTGAAACTGGACAAAAAGGCCTTCGAAGACATCAACGGAAATCCTTTCACGGGATGCAGCGAGTTCAACCTGCTGGAGGAAACCCAAGGCGCTCTGGAAAAGAACCGGCGCGTGACCGTCCTGCTGCTCAAGTCGAGCAAAAATTTCCCCGTCAATTATCCCTGCGCCATGGGAGATATCCAGAAATGCCGGGCCCAGTTGAAGAAGAGCGCGGGCAAGCGCCGCAGGCCTTCCTTCAAGTGCTTCTTCTACGATGATCTGGTGATCGAGGAAGGCGGTGGCGGGTCGGGAGGAATGCCGGAATTCCCCGATTACGATCCGGGTAAGGTGGCGAAAGAAGAGGATTGCGGATGCGCCAATGAGGATGCGCCAGTTCCCGGTGACGCGCCCGTGGGCGTCCTCAAGCTGATAGAAGTCGAAGACGGCAAAGAAATCAAGCAATTCGTCAACCTGAAGCCGGACAAACCCGGACAAGGGCCGGAACGGCTCATCGAGGCCGAGGTGGAGGGCGCCGCCGATGGAACCAAGGTGTTCTGGAAGGTGACCGCAGCCAAGGAGAACAGCAAGCGGAATAAACCCCAACCGGGGCTCAAGCCGGATGTCAAGGGGGCGCTGACCGCGTTCAAGGACGGGGTGGCCGAGATCGAGACCGCGGTGGCGGGCGGCAAGACCTCCTTGGTGCTCGCCTGCGGGCTGGCGGGCGGGGATGTTTATACGGTGGAAGGCGGGCTGGAGAAGGGCAAGGCGGAGGCGGGCTTCAAGGTGGTCACGTGGAGGAAGGCATGGTACCAGATCACCCGGGAGAAGGGCCTGGCGCTGCCGGCGCTGACCAATTTCATCAAGGCGTACGATTTGGCTTTCGTAGGGCTGGAGCGGACCAAAGACATAGAGTTCGAAAAGAAGGACGCGCCGGAGCGGACATTCTATCCGCAGTGGATGGTTTCGCCCGGGGGGGCGGACAAGGAGGTGGCCGTGATCGGGAGCCACAATAAGGGGCATTACCAGAAGCTGGAAAAGGCCGTGGAAGGAGAGGACCCGAAAGGCCACCTGGTCATTTGCCAGCATCAGTTTGATGAGGGCGAGACGAGTAAGGTCATAGCAAAAATTATGACAAGCGACCCAAGTCCGGTATATAAATCTGAAATTCCACTTTTCAATCCTCCCTTGGCCGGGAGTCTAGTCATCTCGGGGACCTGGAGTTCGGAAGCGCCTGCAGGTCATGCTGACCATGGCAAGAAAGGAACCCTTTCGGATGCGGATATCGTATTGGAGAAAGGGCGCGGTGCCCTCACAGAGTTCCGGGTAAAGCTCCCTTCCGGAGCGCCGACACCTGGTGCAGGCCATGGTGTGAAGGTTAGCTTCAGGTTGCGTGGCGTCGATGGACCCTACCTTGGGGAAAGCGCTGGAAAGCAAATTCTTGCAGTGTATGATCCGTCCGATCCCGTGGATTTCCAGAATACTCTGACCCACGAGTTAGGTCACGCCTTCAACCATACTCCTGATCCGGGAGGACAAAGTCCGGGCCTGCCGAATCATCCGCATCATTATCGCCAACATGGCGGTATTGGTCCGCATTGCTCAACGATTTCCAAGGATGGAAAGGAGGCCAAGGGAGTGGAAAAAGAGGTGGACGATCCGGATAACGTCGGGAAGAAAATGAAAATCTATGAATCCGGCATATGCGTAATGTTCCATTCAGGTCCGGAACCGGGGTGCATCAACAGATATTGCGACACCTGCCTGCCTTATATACAGGCGACAGACTTTTCTGATTTCGGTAAGGCCTGATCCGTGGTGAAACACGCCAAGATATTAATTCTCCTGGGAACGGCATTGCTGACGGCGACAAGTTGCGAAGCCGGAAAGAGCAAAGGGATAAAAATGGAAGAAAAATTGGAAAAATTGGCATCTGAGTATAGAGATTTACTGATCAAGCCGACGGAAGATCGTATTTCGGAACTCGATTTCAAAATCGCGAATTTGGAGTGGGAAGGCCTTTTTCTCACCTCACTTCCCAACGTAGAGGCCCCTATACCGGGGATACCGGTGATGGCATTCATGAAAAGAGACGACCTCGATGAGTGGAAGGTCCGGATCAGAAAGAACAGCTTTCTTGTTTTCACCAACCTGGATCGAGGAATTACCGGGATTACCCCTTTGCACAAGCCACCGGAAAAAAAAATGAAACCCCAGCCGGATGCACCAGGTCGAAAGCCGGAACCGGGTGAAGGATATTCCGCCGGCGCGATCCGTCGCGTAATCGGAGATTCACAGCCCGAACCCATGGCCCCAGGGGAGTATGCGATATCCCTGATTTCATTTGATCATATCACCAACCAATGTCGTGTTAAAAAGGAAGAGAAGTCCGACTCGCCCGATCCTGCGGTGGATTTTGAAACCTGGCCATGGGAGATTTGGGCGGATACAAAAGCGTTCCAAGAAAATTTCTCTGTAAATGCCAATCCCCAGGAAAAAGGCATGTACTTGAAAGTGGAGAAGCAAAACGGAGTCATCATGGTATTGGGATGTGTCGCAACCACGGCTCGCAGCGGACACCTGATTCCGCCTAACCCGGACCGCCAGGTCAATCAGTGGATTCGAGCGGGAATTCATATCGATCTTGTTTTGACAACCTTGGATCGGTATCCGCCTGAAGTCGTCCGCCTCGCTGTGCCTATAATGGGATCGTCCCATTTGCAGGTCGGAGATTCAATATCCGGTTGGTTCTCGGTGCCCTTTTCCTTCAAGTCCAGCGATGAAGATCGTATGTTGTATGCTTTTTCCGATGGTAAGGTGGCCGGGCCTGTCCGGATACCCGGCGAAAAACGGTAAGGAAAAATCCAACCTGTGCCATCAATTGAGCTTTGGGTGTAAGTTGCAATATCGTCCGGAATGGGAACCCTCTGAAAAAGCGCAAGCCCTGGAAAAGTTCCAGGAACTGGAAGGATGAAAACGATGTTGGATGCTTTGCTGTCGGCGCTTTCGGATTCCGCATTTTTTGAAAAGCGGGATTTCGGAACCGATTTCCGGGACCAATTGCTGGTCAGTGATGTGCCTTTCGCATGCTATGCCAGAGGGGCTGCGCTTTGGGAATCCGGAAAATATCCGGCTTATCCCATATATGCCATTTGCAAAACCAATACGGAAGACAATCCCAGGTTCGTCCCTTTCAATACGGGAAGCCTGGTCATCTCCTCCGCGGAAACAGGTGAATTGCTGGTGCATCTCCTAAAAACGGATCCGGGAAAATCGCCCAGCCTCAAGCTTCGTCCCCCTTCCGATCAGTCGTCCGTTCCCGATGCCAAATCCTATTCCACGCGTGATTTTTGGCGGGATTTTTCGGTCGGCGAAATGCGAGGAGGATACGGGAAATACCTCGCTTATATGCACGCAGGGGATTGTCGATCCGCTCCCTTTGCCTTCGAAATGCTCCCCGAAAAGAGTCATCCCCCCGAGCCGCCGTTCACAAAGCTATTGAGAACCAATGGTACACCGGGAAATCTTGAGTTCGGTATCCGAGACGCCGGTTTCTCGCAGATTCCAGGATTGACCCCTCCGAATGATATCGGCGCAACCTGGTCGATCGGAAAATCTCCTGTAGCCAGAAACGGATCCGGAAGCTACCCCGTAAAGGGAACCTTCCGATTCGCCGGGAACTGGTCCGAGGATTTCGTCAGAATGCCCTTGCATTTCCTGGTAGCGGTGGAGGGTGTGCGCGAACTGGATGTCAACACCTTGTGGATCCCCCGTTCTAAATGCCTTTTCCAGGATGGCCATTACACGGGCAGCTTCAGTTTCGATCTTGCGGATCTTAAAGGTGGATTTGGGGGCTTCTCCTTGAACCTTTACTCCGGACAGCCAATGAAAAGGGATTGGATTCAATCGATCCCGAAAGTCCCTATGTGGTTCTCTGAATTCGCAAAAGCTTGACCAGATATAATGAGAAGGAAGAAATGGGTTTTGTTCGGGATCATATCCGCTCTGGCGGGTTATGCCGATTCCGGAATGATTAAGGCCAATAGAAAAACCACGGGAGGGACAATGAAAAATCTGGAAACAATCGTTGATTCCTTCCAGGATTTATATTCCGTCCCTACTCTAGAGCGCATCACGGAACTGGAAATGAAACTGGCGGATTTGAAATGGGACGGTTTGTATCTTTCGGCACCTGATTCCGTGGAACCCGACGTTACTGGAATTCCCATCCTGGCCCTGTCGGGTTTTACCTCGCTACGCGAATGGGAAGTGGAACCCAGAAAAAATTCCACTGTGTTGTTAGCTGACCTGGGCGGGGGAAAGATTCATTTCTCATCTCTTTTTAAAAGACAGGTAAAGGTCATGAAGCCGGTATTCAAGTCGGCCAGGCCATCTCCCGAATCAAACGGTCGCAGATATGGCTGCGTACGAATTCTGATGGGGGATTCGCTTCCCAATGGGCTTCCTCCAGGGACTTATGCCCTTGCGCATATCTCTTGGGATCGCCTTTCCAATATACGCCTGGTAGAAAGAAAAAGAGAATCGGAACCGGGACGGCTCCCCCCGTCAAACATTTCCGTGTCACCTTTTGTCTGGCCTTGGCAACGTTGGGCGAAGTCCCAGGCTTACAAGGCAGCTCCGGATTCGCCGAAAATAGGAATAGGTGGAGGATTGGCGCTTGTTTCGGCAGGTGTGGGCGATACCTTATTTGGCACATTCTCCATTAAGGCTCGTCCCATCCATATCATACCGGCTGAAAAAGGGGGGCGAACGATCCAGGGCATCCGGGCGGGCGTGAATGTGGATCTGCTGATTTTTACTCTGAACCGACCCTTTCCGGAGGTGGTGCGGGTTGAAGTACCCGTTTATTCTTCCGAGCATATACCCGTGGGAATCCAAATTCGAGGCTGGTTCTCGGTTCCTTTCCCTTTCGAACCTAGCGAAGAAGAGCGCATGCTATATGCTGTTGCCGACGGTGAAGTCGCCGGCCCGGTTCGGATTCCAGGGACGAATAATCGAGCGGACGGAGGGTAAAGCGGAATGGTGAGCGATGACTTGGGAATCTATGTCGGAACCGGCGCAAGGAGGCCTTTTCATGGCTGAACCGGACGAATACCACAAAAGCACCTCGTTGAAGCTTTTTTTCAATTCCGCCAAGGATTGCAGTTTCGACGAGGTGGGCGCCGTCAAGTTCGGGGGCGACAAGTCCAAGGCGAATACCCATGGCACCTGGGTGCAGCAGGCCCAGAAAGACCTCATCGCCCTTGGGTATCTCCCGCCCAAGGACGCGGCTGGAGTGGAGATGGCCGACGGGTATTTCGGAAGGTCTTCGGCCCGGGCGGTGACGCGTTTCCAGCGCCATGCCGCGCGCCTGTACCGGATGGATACGGCGGGGACCATCGCCGACGTGGCCGCCGCCGAGGCGTTCACGGGAAAGGAAACGGGCATTTGCGATTCGGCCACCGCGGCGGAAATACGCAAGTGGATCGACAATAAATGGATGAATCCGGTGGGCCGGTTCAAGCTGGTCGCTGTCAAGGGCGAGGCCGGTGCCAAAATGCGTCCGGATGCTGCCAAGGCCTGGGAAGAAATCATGGCCAAGGTGGAAGGGAAAGGCGGCAGCCTGAAAGGGCCCTATGGGAACACCTTCAGGTCTTTGGATGCGGGCGGAGGCGCCAAGGGTTCGAGCAAATGGAGCGTCCACCATTCCGGCCGGGCGGTGGACATCAATCAGGGAAGCAAACTCATCGTCAAGGACCCTTCCGGCGCCAAGATGTTCTGGCGCGTATTCCAGAAAACCGACAAGCAGGACGGCACCCAGGGCGCGAAAATCGCCAAGGGCGCCCATAAGGTGTTCGATCATAAATCGAATACGGAGTCCGACATTCGCGAGGGATTTTACCTGGAGCTCACGGTGGAGATCCAGGACGGAACCGATTTCAAGCGTATATCCGCCCAGAGCAGTTGGGAGGATCGCACCGCCTGGGACAAGGCCAAAGCCGATTTGAAGGCGGTAAACGCCGATCCCAACGCGACGGAAAAGGCCAAGGCGGACGCGAAGAAGGCGGAGACGAATGCCTACCAATCTCTTTACAACAAGCAGGAATGGTGGCACTTTCAGTATTCGAAAGACATGCAGCCCACCTTCATCGACGAATTGGAACTCATCGGTTTTTCCGAACCGGAGGTGCGCAAGGTGAAGGACAAGGACGGAGTTCTGAAATGGCCCAATGACGGGGACCTGGATGCGCCTCCTGGATAGCCGGATGGCCGGATGCAGAAGGCGCCGCGACGCCATGGATACGCGGCGGGACCTGGGCATCGGGGTCTGGGCCGCGATTTTCCTGATCGCGCTGGCAGCTTGCTCCCGTCCGCCGAATCCGGCCCGCGATTCGGCAGGCGCTTCCGCAACCGATCCTAAAATCGCGGTGGGATCCCTTGTCTGTCCCGACACGGCAGCCGCGAGGGCCCCATCCGCCCGGGACGTTCCGATGCAATGCCCTTTGCTGGCGGTCGCGGTGGATTCCTCCGGGGATTCGGCCCGTTTGATCGGCCCTGAGGACAGGGAATACCGGATGCCCATGTCGGCTCTCAAGCTCCTCGGCCCGGCCCGGCTTCCCGAAGGTCTGGCGGGCGCTACGGATACCGTAGTGGAACGGATGGCTCCCGGACCCAACCCGGGTGTAATGACGCGGCAATCCGCCTTCGGCCTTATGTTCCGGAATCCGTCGGGAACGCTGGATACGGTTTTCCCCCGCGACCTGCCGGCCTTGCAGCCTGCCGATGGCGGGAAATCCGGGGACGTGGAGGCTTGCCTGGATGCGCTGGAAGCCTCTTCCGCCTACGGTTTGCTCGCGCCTCCTTTCGCTCCGGATTTGGATTGCGATGCAGGGTCGGCGAAGGTCTGGAAATGGGCGGAGGATCGGGTTGTGGAATCCGGACCTTCGCAAGGGGCGGGTTGGAAAAACCCCTTCAGCCTCAAAGTATTGGCCAGGCCGGGTCCACCCGGGACCGGGGGGGGCCTTTCCGCGGCGCATCTCCCTGGCAGGCGAAACTGGATCTTTCTGCTCACGGGCGAATCCCATTTCATCTGGCGGGTGGTAGGGGGTAAGGCGCGGATCCTGGACGCCCCCTTCATGGAGAATTCCGTGGTGGAAAGCGTCGCCGCCGCCGAAGTGGATGGCGATTCCTTTCGCGAATTGCTTGTCGAGGTCAAAACGCATGATGGCGACGGGTTCTTCAACACCCTTTACGTATTGAAAGGCGGGCCGCAAGCAGTAGGCGGCGAAGCGCCGCGGGTCGGGTCCATCGGACTGGACGGGTCCTCGGCTGAAGCGGACGGATCGGCGGTGGAATCGGCCTGGTGGATCCGGGCGCCGTTCGTGTATCATGCCTACGCGCAAGCCGCGAATCCCGGTGGCCGGGGTATCAGCCATGATACCCGGCTGGACGCCTATCGCTTTCCGGATTCCGGCGGATTCGCCCGGACCGAACCCGTATTTTCCTCCGTGGTTTATTTCGGGGACATGGGATCCAGGCCCGATGCGCAGGCCTTATGCGACAAGCTGTCGGCCGCGCGGCCCGAAACGGCCGCCGCCGGAATGCATCCATTCCCTCGGCTGGCTCCGCAGGGGGTTTTGTGGCAGGCGGGCGCTCTAGCCCCGGATCCCGCTACGGCCAGGCGTTGGGCCGGCTGGGATCCGTCCGGCAAGGTGGAAAAGGTTTCGTCGGCACCGGAGCGGGATTAGGCGACACTTCGATTTAAGCGGCCCCTGGGCATCCGCCCGCCGGGCCCTTGCGTTTCCTTTGGTCAGGCCATTGGTTCAGTAGGCCGTATAAGCCGTTTCGGGAAGCTTTCCGTCTTCCCGGCGTCCCAGCAGCAAAGGCCCGATCCGCCGCGAGAACAGGCGGCTTTCCCACCGTCCCGCGCCGGGACCGGCATGATCCGTAAGCAGCAGGCGTCCTTTTTCGAAGCGGAGCGAATATCCGTTTCCGGGGCCGGCGGTCTGCAAGGATGGACGCGCGAGCGCCGTGGTCGCCGGGGCGAATACCGTATCGGGCCGCCAGCCGTCGCTTCCGCCCAGAACGTAGGAGACTTCGGAGAAATTCCGCGCCTCGACCGCCGATAGTTGGCGGCCGGGCGTTTGGCGTTGCGAAACGTTCAGAAGCGCGCCTTGCGCATTGCGCGACTGGTACTCGGCGAACAGCACCTTGGATACATCGCCGGCATCGAATTTCCAGCCCTGGGCGGAAAAGCCGCCGTCAATGGTACATTGGTTGTAGACGACTTCGCTGTAGGGATATGATGCGCCCGCCGAGCGGGCCAAAAAGGCGCCGGAGAGTCCGGAAGCGGCGGTCAATTCGCATTGGTTGAACACGAAGCCGCGCTTGCCCTGTTCGTTGCGGGCCTGCACGACATAGCCGGCGTTCAAGGAGCGTAACCGGCATTTCTGCAAAAAGGCGGGTCCGCTTCCCCACAGGTAATCGACGTCGCCTTCGATGAAGGTATCGAAGATATAGGTGCGGCCGTTGCCCAGGAAGGTGTCCTGAAAGCTTTTGAGGTGGGCGCGTCCCACCACGAGCTTGTCTCCCCAAGAAGCCAAGGCCTCGGCCTGGGATCCGCCTTTGGGGGTCGTATTCTCGATGGCGAGGTCGAAAATGCGCACCTGGTCCGACTCCACCCCGAAGGCCGCGCGCAGGCGCGTTCCTCCATTGAAGGTCTCGCTGTTGCGATATGCGATCCGTGTGCGCTCCCGTCCCTGCCCGGTAAGGGTCACCGGAGACGCGCTCTTGATGCGCACCAGTTCGGGAAAGGTCCCGGCGCCCAGCCGCACAGTGACGGGCTTGCCGTTGCGCGCCGGCAAAGCATCCATCGCGCCTTGCACGGTACAAAAGTCACCTCCGCCCTCCGCGCCGATGGTCCAATCGGCCGCCGACGCGCTGGGCGGGCTTCCCGCGGTGAATCGCCATTCGCCCGGGGCCACGGCGGCGCTGGCCTCGCTTCCATTGACGAAGAGGCCTGCATCCATGGCTATTTGGTATTCCACGCCCGCCTGCAAGCGCGCCCTGCGCAAGCTGATGATGGCTTCATTGCCGACAATGGCCACCGGATGCACCCTGAATTCGCGGGAGACCAGGGTATCTTTCCAGGGCCAGGAATTCACGAGGGCGGCAGCGGGCACCGGATCGGAAAGTCCGCCCTTTTCCCCGTACTCCGCCAATGGTTTGAAATCCAGGGAATAGACTTCGGTGTTTCCGCCGGCGCGCAGGATCCGCAGCCGGCCTTGCGTCCCCATTTTGGGAGCGGCATCGAATCGAAGGCGCATGGCGGGGTCGGGGCAGCTTGCTTTGGCGCCTGCCTTTGGAAAAGCCGATACCAGGGAAAATCCCTGGGCGGACTCCATTGCCCATAAAATGCAGATCGGAACCGCTAAGGGCATCCGCGCGGCTTTGAAGTTCATCCGGGCAATATAGGGGCGAACCTTGCCTCTTGCAGGTCGTTTTCCCGGAAGGCGGCGAGAGGATTATACTTTGATGGAAGCAGGACTATTTGGGAAACTTTCGGAAAGAAAGGCCGCGCATGATCCGGTCCGCGATCGAGGCGAATTTCGACGGCCTGGTGGGCCCGACCCATAATTATGCCGGACTCGGCCACGGCAATGTGGCGTCCCAGGCCAATAAACGCAGGGCTTCCAATCCCCGCCAGGCCGCGTTGCAGGGTCTGGAAAAAATGAGCCGCGTGGCGGCCATGGGCGTGGCGCAGGCCGTGATTCCGCCCCAGCACCGCCCGGATCTGGACTGGCTGCGGAGGCTCGGATTTACCGGCAAGGACCAGGCGGTGCTGGAAAAGGCGGCCAAAGCCGATCCGGTATTGCTGGCCGCGAGCTACAGTGCCTCCTCCATGTGGACGGCCAATGCCGCCACCCTTTCTCCTTCCGCCGACAGCGCCGATGGGCGCATGCATATCACCCCGGCCAACCTCTACAGCCAAATCCATCGCAGCGTGGAACCGCCCCAAACCGCCTCCATCCTGAAAATCCTCTTTCCCGGCGATCGGTTCGCGCATCATGCCCCCTTGCCGCCTGGCCGCCATTTCGCCGACGAAGGAGCCGCCAACCATATCCGCCTGGCCCCTACGCATGGGGAGCCCGGCATCCAGATTTTCGTCCACGGATATGATCCCTCGGCAGGCGCCAAGGGGGCGCGCCGTTTCCAGCCCCGCCAATCCCTGGAAGCGTCCCGGGCCGTGGCCCGCCTGCACGGCCTCGATCCGGCCCGCACCGTTTTCGCCGCCCAGAACCCGGCCTCGGTCGATGCGGGGGTTTTCCACAACGATGTCATTTCGGTGGGGAATGCGAACCTGCTGTTCTGCCATCAGGCGGCTTTTCTCGATCAGGCCGCCGTGCTCGCGGAAATCCGGCGCAAGTACGCAGCCCTGAGCGCGGGCCCCCTGGAAATCATAGAGGTCAAGGCCCGCGAGGCGGGCTTGGCCGCCGCCGTATCCACCTATCTGTTCAATAGCCAGATTCTCTCCCTTTCCGGTGGAGGAACCGTTTTACTCGCGGCCATGGAGTGCCGGCGCCATCCCCGGGTGCGGAAATACCTGGAAGGCCTGCCGGACCGGGGCCTGGGCATCACGGCGGTCGAATTCGCGGATTTACGGCAGAGCATGCGGAACGGCGGAGGGCCCGCATGCCTGCGCCTGCGCGCCGTCCTTACGCCGGAGGAATGGGCCGAAGTTCCACAGGGAGTGAAGTTCAGTGAACAGCTTTACCTGCGCCTGAAAGTCTGGGTGGAAAAGCATTACCGGGATCGCCTGGTCCCGGCCGATTTGGCCGACCCGTCCCTGTTGAAGGAATGCCGGGCAACCTCGGAGGAGCTGGCCGGCATTCTGGGGGTAGGGCGGCCCGAGGATTGACGGAGACGGCTCCGCGGGCTTTCACCGGCGCTTGCGATCGGTCGATTCGAAAATCCTGTCCGCCGACTTATCGTTGAAACCTTGGAACAGCTTTCCATCGGGCATGCGGTAGCGCCGCGCGAATTCGTAATAGCATCCGGGCACCTTGCGGACCCCATCGCGGAAAGGAGCCTCGGCTTCGTTGGCCATGGTGGAGGATTGTTCCAGGAATATTTCCGGCCCTCCCTTGATTTCCCCGCCCGCATCGTTGAGCCGGAAGCCCTGGGACTTGAGGAAGGTGTTCAGGGAGGCGAGATCGGAAAAGGTGCGCAGGGCATCGGCAGATACCGTGAAATGATTGGCGCGGAACCCGAAGGCCGACATCCAGGCCGCATACTCGCTTTCGCGTTCCAGAGCCTCGTAGGTGGTGAAGTCGAGATCCCAGGGCCTTCCGCCCGCGCACCAGTCCTTCCGGAGCGTGAATTCCGGGGGGATTTGGTTGATAAGACCCAGCAGCATGGAGCGGGCGCCCGAACTCAGGCGGTCCATGTGGATTTGGCTGATGAATATCTTGGGCAGCCGGGCGTCGGGATGCCGCAAATAAACCGCGGTGAGTTTTTTTTCCGGGAACTGGTAATTGCCGCCGGGAAGGTACCCGAATGCGGCGAAAGGGGCCGACATGGCCGCCAAATCGATACCGGGATGGGCGAAGGTGCGGAAGGCGATATGATCGTTGATGATGGTTTCGCCGCGGGCTTCCAGGAGGGCATGGATGCGTCCGGCCTGGGGGTTCACGGCGCTGTATCCGCGCCAAAGAGTGTCGAGAATTCCGTACAGTCCGTCCATGATAGCTCCTCCGGGTAAAATAGCCTCGCAGAATCCAGGATACCATAGGAATATCCCGTGGGCAAAATGCTGTGGGATGTGCGCGGGATCACTGCGCCGGCCCGGGGCATATTTTAATTTCTGTTTGAGATCGGATGATTGCCGGTCTCAGGGGATGCGGCGCCGGATTGAGGAATTGCCGCATCGGGCCGAAGCGTCACCCGCGCCGCTTCGGCCCCACCCGTTCCGGGCGCAGAGCCCCCTATTTCAGATTCGACTTGGCACACAATACCAAAGATTGGTATTGTGTTTTGAATGGAATAGGAGGCGGAAATGCCGAAGAATACCAGCTTCGTACTTGGGGAACATTTTGAAGGTTTTATTGTTGAAGAATTCCTTTGCGCCGCTATTGACGCGGGAGACGAGTCTCCAGAGACCGCAGATATGGAGGGAGAAAATGTATTCTCCCGATTGCGCCGAAAAGCGGCGTCAAAATCCCGTCGTGGCTAGATACAAACTAACGCGTTTATCCGTATCCGCGTAATCCGCATACTCCATCAAAGTATGCTTCCTGGAAATCATTTGATTGATGAAAGGGAATAAGCCCGCCTTCCCATTGGACCCAATGCAGATCCTTTGCGCTCCATACCCCGGGTTTGAGCCATAAAAAGACGCAGAACATTGGCTACCTTTCCCCTGTGATGGTTCCCCGGCCCGCTTCCAATCGCAAACCGAAACCCGCTCCCGGCCCGCTTTCCCTTCCGGCTCCCGGCTCCGTATCCCATCTCATCGGCACTTTGCGCGAACGCTCCCTGCACGCGCATCTGAAACGACTGTACGCCGAACCCGGGGCTTTGGTGGAAGACCGCGTGGGAGGCTATTGGGTGGATATCCGCCGGGGCGAGGACGTGATCGAAATCCAGACGGGGAGCTTCGCCAGCATGAAGCGCAAGCTCACCGCGCTGTTGCCCACGCGGGCCGTGCGCATCGTGCATCCGGTGGCGGTCGAAAAATGGATCACCAAGGTGGGGGAGGACGGGGCCACCTTCATCAGCCGCCGCAAGTCTCCCAAGCGCGGGAGCTGTTATGATCTATTCGACGAACTGGTGAGCTTTCCCCAACTCATGGAGGACCCGAATTTTTCCGTGGAGGTGGTGCTCATCAAGGAGGAGGAACTGCGCTGCGAGGACGGCCTGGGAAGCTGGCGCCGGAAGGGAACGAGCATAAAGGATCATCTCCTGCTGGAGGTGGCGGGCCGGGAATTGTTCGTAACGGGGCGTGATTTCCTGCGTCTTATGCCAGTGGGCTGGACCGGGCCGTCCACCAACCGGGAACTGGCCACGGCCCTCAAGCAGCCTCCGTTCCGAATCGCCCGCATGACCTATTGCCTTTTCAAAATGGGCGTCATTGAGAAGGCGGGCAAGCGCGGCAATTCCATTCTTTATGCGCTCGCCGGAAAAGCCGTGGTCACTCTTCCCTGAAAAGGAATCCGGGGCGGGAGTTTCAGACGTCCGCATTCCGCCGCGACAGGGCCGCGAAGAGCAAGGCGTAGAAACACAATACGATGTTGAACAGCGGAATCTGCAGGGCGGCGGGCAGGGAATAGATGATGGTGACGGCGGGAATCCATACCCCCCACAATCCGATTACCGTCTTGGGCATATGCTCCCGCAGAAAGGGGATCCATGCCAAGCGCCATAGGCGGGCGAAACTGAAGCCTGCGTCCTTCCAAAAGAAGGCGAGCATGGTGGTGGGGGTGGACCAGATTATGCTGTAGACGAATTGATCGACGGCGAGCTTGCAGGCTATGGTCTTCATATCCACGCCTTCGCCGAAAAGCCAGCCCTGGAAGCGATAAAACATATCCACCTCAACGCCTTTCATGGCCCAGAAAAGCACGAAGAAAACGCCATGGGAAAACGGCGTAGCCGCGCGCGTCGCGAGCGAGCCTCGCAGGTACAGAAAGGGAATAAGGCCGCCGAACAGGGAAGTGGCGAGCAGGCTATAGCTCCAGCCCCATCGGGTTTTGAACGCGGCCAGGGAATCCAGGCCGGCGCGGGTGGGTTCGTGGTTGTAATACGCCAGGACCACGGCCAGGGCGAAGGCTTGAAGCACCAGTCCGGGAATGAGGTTGGCGCGTGCGGCTTCCAGGCTCTGACGCCAGGGGCTCGCGGCCGGAACCGGGGCGGTCAAGGCAGGAAGCGCTGGAAGCGCTCGACCAGCGGGCCGTAATGGTAGGGAAAGAGCAGTCCCGCCAGCAGGAATCCCGTCAAGGCTCCGCCTATGTGGGCCTCGTGGGAGACATTGCCGACTTCCCTGTCCAGAAGGAAGGTGGAATAGGCGATGTACAGGGCCGCGAATATCGGGGCCGGAATGGGAATCGGCAGGATAAGCAGGAATATGCTCATGTCCGGCCTGACCACGATGGCCGCGAAGAGGATGCCCGTGATGGATCCGCTGGCTCCGAGCACGCGATAGTCCGGGTTGTTGCGGCGCAGGATGAATATGAGCAAGGTGGCTGCGATGCCGGCGGCGGCGTAAAGTGTCAGAATGTGCGGTCCCAAGGCGACTTCCACCACCGGGCCGAATATATAAAGGGTCAACATGTTGAAGAAAAGATGCCAGAGGTCGGCGTGGGAGAAATGCGAGAGCAGGATTCCCATCCGGTTGCGGCCGCGCGCGAATTCGAACGGGGAAAACACGAATTGGCGCATGTCCCGGTTCTTCTTCAGCGCCGAAAAGGCCCACATGGATACGGCGAT
>Ga0079224_100002124_pt1 | contig 23789 bp, 19 predicted proteins | sample Stecom2015_FD_80414 | JGI IMG/M metagenome (GOLD analysis project Ga0079224, IMG submission 80414) | Agricultural soil microbial communities from Utah to study Nitrogen management - Steer compost 2015 | ecosystem: Environmental > Terrestrial > Soil > Agricultural land | place: USA: Utah... | reverse complement strand
TTGATGCCGACGGCCCGGGCGAAGGGGTGGATCGTGTCGACGACCTGCACGGCGAGCTCGCGGGTGGGCACGAGCACCACGCCGAGCGGGCGGCGGCGGTGGACCTTGCGACCGCGGAAGCGGGAGGTCATCGCCAGCGTGAAGGCGAGCGTCTTGCCGGAGCCGGTCTCGGCGCGGGCAAGCACATCGCGGCCCGCGAGCGCGTCCGGCAGGATCGCGGACTGGATCTCGAAGGCGCGCTCGAGCCCCTGCTGGGCGAGCACGCCGAGCAGCTCGTCGGGAAGCGCCATGTCCTCGAACCGCTCGGAGCGGTGGGCGGAGCGGCGGCGGGCCTTGGGCATCGTGATCCTCCTGACGAAACGGACGGCCCCATCATCTCGCATGCGCGAGTCGTGGGAGACTGGGGGCGATGTTGCGCACTCTCATGACCTCCAAGATCCACCGGGCCACGGTGACGCAGGCGGACCTGCACTACGTGGGCTCGGTGACGATCGACCCTGTTCTCACCGAGGCCGCGGGTCTGGTCGAGAGCGAACAGGTGACGATCGTCGACATCAACAACGGGAACCGCCTGGTCACGTACGTGATCGAGGGTGAGCGCGGCTCCGGCGTGATCGGCATCAACGGTGCCGCCGCCCATCTCGTCTCCCCCGGCGATCTCGTGATCATCATGGCGTACGGCCAGCTCGACGAGACTGAGATCTCCTCCCACCACCCGCGCGTGGTGCATGTCGATGGTCACAACCGCATCGTCGAGATCGGCGAGGACGGCGCCGAGCCGGTCCCGGGCATGCCGGATCAGATCGACGGGCGCACCTCGCGCGGCTTCGCCTGAGCGCGCTGAGCCGCTCCGGTCTTTCCCGTCGCCTCTTCTGCGCTGTCACTTCTGCGCTGTCCGTGCCCTGAACGCGGGAGCCCCTTTCCGCACCATCCCTATAGGATCGTCCTCGTGATGACCCACCTCCCCTCCGCGCCGCTGTGAGCGGGGTCCTGGCCGGTTTCCTCATCGTCTGGGTGATGATCGGCGTGGGCTGGGTCGTGGGCCGCACCGGCGTGCTGGGCCCGCATGGACGCTACGTCCTGAACCGCACCACCTTCTTCGTCGCCTCCCCCGCCCTGGTGCTCGTGGGCCTGCTCGGCTCCGACATCAGCGCCGTGCTCTCCCTGCCGATGCTGGTCGCCGCGATCTCGGGCCTGGTCACCGGCGCGCTGCTGGTCCTCACGCTGCGACTGTTCACCGCCCGCCGCGGCGCCGATCTCGTCATCACCGCCATCAGCGGCTCGGTGGTCAACGGCGCGAACATGGGCTTCCCGATCGCGCTGTACGTGCTCGGGGACATCTCCCACGCACTGCCCGTCATCCTCTTCCAGCAGGCCGTGTACACGCCGCTGTATCTCTTCGTCCTCCATCGCCTCACCGAGGGCGGCGTCTCCGGGACGAGCGGCGTGGTGCGCAGCATCGTCGGCAACCCCGTGATCATCGCGTCCGCGGTGGGCATCGTGCTCGTGCTCGCCGGGGTGCACATGCCCGCCGTCGCCCTCGAGCCGATCCAGTCCCTCGCCGACATGGCGATACCCGCAATGCTGCTCGCCTACGGCCTGTCCCTGCACGGCTCGAGACCGCTCGCGAAGGAGGACGGCTACCGCGGCCTCATCGCGGTCGCCTCCGTCTCGAAGCTCCTCATCATGCCGATCATCGCCCTCGGAGTCGGCCTGCTGCTGGGCATGCGCGGCGTCTCGCTGTACGAGGTCGTGGTGATGGCTGCGCTGCCCACCGCTCAGAACGTCTACGTCGCCGCCGCCCGCTATCGGGCCAGCGAGAACCTCGCCCGCGACACGGTGCTCATCACGACGATCGGCACCGTGCTGGTGCTGCTGGCGATCTCGGGCCTGCTCGGCGCCTGAGCGCTCCTCGCGCTGCCGGCACTCCCTCACCGCACCCCACATTTCCCTTGCCCCGCCGTGCTCCCGCGCGTGCGGGGCGACGCGTGCGCGTTCAGTTCCGGAGGGTCATTGCGTTAGTCCATCGGTGTGAGTAATGTGCCCCACACGGAACAGCGCGGTCCCGGCCCGGACGCGAGCCCGGAGCATCGACGCTCCAGGTCAACGGGTCGATCCCCGGACCGCGGGAACTGGAAGGGAGAGCGATGAGCACCAGCGATGCCATCGCGGCGAATCCGAGGGCCGGCGGCGCCGGCACCGGGCACGCCGACAGACCGACGGCCGGGACTGAGGCTCCACCCCCGCTGAGGAGGGGCGATTCCGGGTCTGGCAAGCGCCGCCTCACTCCGCGGGAGAAGAAGAATCTCCGCACCGGCCTGCTCTTCATCTCGCCCTGGATCATCGGGGTGGCGGTGTTCGTGATCTATCCGCTCGTCTACTCGTTCGCGATCAGCCTGACGCAGTACTCCGGCATGCAGGCGCCCACCTTCATCGGCATGAAGAACTACATCGCCGCCTTCGCCGATCCGATGGTCCACACCTCCGTGGGCAACACCGTCTACTACATGGTCCTCGCGGTACCGATCGGACTCGTGGTGGCGCTGCTGCTGGCGCTGGCGATGAACCGCAACGTGCGCGAGGTCGCGATCTACCGGACCCTGCTCTACCTGCCCTCGCTCATCCCCATGTTCGCGATGTCGTTCATCTTCATCGTGTTCGTGAACCCCCAGTTCGGCATCGTCAACCAGTTCCTGGGTCTTTTCGGCATGCCGGACACGAACCTGCTGGGCGATCCGCGCTACGCGAAGATCGTCATGATCGTCATGGCCCAGCTCGGCGCCGGCAACGCCGCCCTGATCTATCTCGCCGGGCTGCGGAACATCCCTGAGACGCTCTACGAGGCAGCCCGCATCGACGGCGCGGGCCGCATGCGGCAGTTCTTCTCGATCACCGTGCCGCTGCTGACCCCCACGATCCTGTTCAACCTGATCACGGGCGTGTCCGGCGCGATGATGGTGTTCACCGAGGCCTTCATCATGACCAACGGCGGCCCGGACAACGCCACGCTGTTCTACATGCTGTATCTCTACCGCAACGCCTTCTCCTACGGCCAGCTGGGCTTCGCTTCCGCGCTCGCGGTGCTGCTGTTCCTGTTCGGCATGGTGCTGGCGGGGCTCATCTACTGGCTCTCGCGCCGGTTCGTGAACTACGACGTGTCGGCCGGCTGAGGAGAACAGACATCATGGCTATCACCACTCTCGAGACCGAGACCAAGAACCTCGGTCAGTCCACGCCGCTGAAGTCGCGGTCCGACTACGGCCGCAATGCGGACGGTTCCCGGCAGGGCCCCGTCGGGCAGTGGGTCTCACGCTTCGTGATGCTCATCGTCCTGATCCTGTTCTCCCTGCCCCTGTACTGGATGTTCATCTCGGCGCTGAAGACGCCCGAGGAGCTCGCCCAGTTCCCTCCCACCCTGTTCCCCCATGAGTTCCGCTGGCAGAACTTCGTCGACGCCGTCACCGTGATGCCGTTCTGGACCTTCTTCCGCAACAGCGCGATCATCACCATCTGCGTGGTCGTGTTCAGCGTGATCTCGAACTTCATCGTCGCCTACGGCTTCGCGTGCATCGACTGGCCCGGCCGCAACAAGGTGTTCTTCATCGTGCTGGCCACCCTGTTCCTGCCCTTCCCGGTCACCCTCATCCCGATGTTCGATATGTGGGCAGGCCTGGGATTCGTGAACACCTGGGTGCCGCTAATCGCTCCGGCCCTGTTCGCAGGCGGCTTCTTCACCTTCCTGCTGCGCCAGTTCATGCTGCAGACGCCGCGCGACATGCTCGACGCGGCCCGGGTGGACGGCGCCAGCGAATGGTCGATCGCCTGGCGGATCGTCTTCCCGACCGCTCGCCCGGCTGTCACTGTCATCGCCATCTTCGCGGCCGTGGGCACGTGGAATGACTTCATGGGCCCGCTGATCTACCTGCAGGACACGAACAAGCAGACGCTCTCCATCGGTATGCAGGTCTTCCGCTCCGTCAACTCACAGGACATCCAGTTCAACCTGCTCATGGCCGCGTCCTTCCTGGTGCTGCTGCCGCTGGTCATCCTCTTCTTCATGTTCCAGCGCTACTTCATCAGCGGCATCACCCTCGGAGGTTTCAAGTGATCGATCGTCGAACCCTGCTGAAGGCCCTCGGGGCCGGCGCGACTGTCACGGTCGCGGGCGGCTCGATCGTCGGCTGCACGAGCCGTCCCGTCGGCGACCAGCGCGATCCGAACACCGTGAAGGTCTGGGGCATCTGGGCCTCGGACGCGGAGAAGGAGGCGCAGGTCGTCGAGGCCTTCTCCGAGAAGAATCCGGATGTGAAGGTCCAGATCTCCCAGGTCCCCTCGAACGGACAGGGCGATGCCTCGAGCGTCATCACGGCCGTGCGCGGACGGACCGGCCCGGACGTCTACTTCATGGACCGCTTCAACGGCGCGCAGTTCGCGTCGCTGGGACTGCTCGAGCCGATCGACCCCCTCATCGAGGAGTACGAGGGGATGAGCGTCGAGGAGTTCATGTCGGGCTGGGTCAAGTTCGCCACTGACGAGCTGTACTACGACGGCCAGTACTACGGGCTGCCGATGGACACCGACACCCGTGGCATGTACGTGAACCTGGACCTCGCGGAGGAGGCCGGGATCGACAAGAAGCTCCTGGACCCCCCGAACGGCCCTATGTCCTATGACCAGATCTGGGAGATCAACGACCAGTTCAACGTCCAGGACGAGCGCGGCACCTACGAGCGCGTCACCTGGATCCCCTGGGATGACCAGGCCTCGCTGCTCATGTGGGCGATGGCGAACGACGTCCCGCTGTTCTCCAACGAGACCTGCCACGTGCTGCTGGACTCGCAGGAGATGCTCGACGTCGCCACGATGTATGCGGGCTGGATCGACCATCTGGACTTCCCACGACTGGACGCGTTCAAGGCCACCTACCAGCCACCGAACGCTCCGCCCACGCAGACGTCGTTCTTCTCGAACCGGCAGCTGTTCCAGATCACCGGCCCGTGGGGCGTGCAGTCGCAGGCCGATTACAAGCCCGACATGAAGTACACGGTCACCCATCTGCCGGTCCCGAACGAGGGCGATGACCCGTTCACCTGGGCTGGTGGCTTCGCACTCACCATGCCGAAGGGCGCGAGCCTGTCGAAGGCGGCATGGGACTTCTTCAAGTTCTACGCCGGCTACGAGGGACAGAAGATCATGATGCCCCAGATCAGCCGCATCCCCACCAACATCGAGACGGTGAAGGATCCCGAGGGCTGGAACCAGGACATCAAGTTCTTCGTGGAGCTCATGGCGTACGCGAAGTCCCGTCCGCCACTGCCCGTCGGCACCAAGCTGTGGGACGCGATGTTCACCATGCAGGACAGCCTCAACCAGGTCTCCGATACACCGGAGAACCTGGTCAAGGAGGCACAGGCCTACGTGGATCCGACCATGCAGCAGTTCTGCCCGATCACCCTGCCCGAGGGCTTCGGGGAGCCGGATCCGAACTTCGACGTCTCCGACGTCTGACGCAACGGTCCTGCCGACGGGGCGGGGACGATCGGTCTCACCGAACGTCCCCGCCCCGTCGGCTGTCCGGCGCTTCCCTCGTGAACACCCAGGACTCCCCCGACGGCCCCGACCGTCGGCCACGCGGGGCGTCCCCACCGGGCGCTCCCACGGCCGACGGCGCGAGCGCGATAGGATGCACCCGTGACCCAGCGGCTCCTGCTTATGCAGCCGCGTCGGACAAGGCCCGTGCCCACCCCGCACTCCTGAGCGAGTGCCCGGTGCGCAGTGAGGCACCGATGCGGCTCCCCTCGCCTGCGCGAGGGTTTCTTCATGTCACGAGCACCTGTCACGCACTGCCTGGCGGCTCCGGCCGCACCGACCCTTCGGAGGACGATTCACCCATGAGCGAGGCCCCGCACCGGTACACCGCGGCGATGGCGGACGAGATCGAGCAGCGCTGGCAGCAGCACTGGGACGAGGAAGGCACCTTCTACGCCGACAACCCCGTCGGCGAGCTGCGCGGCTCGGCCCTCTCCCTCGAGGACGCCGCCTCCGCCCCCGCGCCCGAGAAGATGTACATCATGGACATGTTCCCCTACCCCTCCGGGGCGGGGCTGCACGTGGGCCACCCGCTGGGCTACATCGCGACCGACGTCGTCGCCCGCCACCAGCGGATGCTCGGCAAGAACGTGCTGTACACGATGGGCTACGACGCCTTCGGCCTGCCTGCCGAGCAGTACGCCGTCCAGACCGGCACCCACCCGCGCGCCACCACCGAGGCGAACGTCGCGAACATGCGCCGGCAGCTGCGCCGCCTGGGCCTGTCCCACGACCCGCGCCGCTCGCTGGCGACCACGGACCCCGAGTTCGTGAAGTGGACGCAGTGGATCTTCCTGCGCATCTTCGACTCCTGGTACGACCCGTCCGCCCCAAACGTCGACGGCGTCACCGGGCGCGCCCGGCCGATCGCCGAGCTGCGCGAGGGCCTGCGCAGCGGCGAGATCGACCCCTTCGCGCTCGCCTCCCAGCAGGGGCTGGAGCTGCCGGAAGCCTGGCAGGAACGCACCGCCGCCGAGGTCCCCTCCGCCACCGACGCGGAGATCGCGCAGCTCGCGGACTCCTTCCGCCTGGCCTACATCTCCGAGACCCCCGTGAACTGGTGCCCGGGCCTGGGCACAGTGCTGGCCAACGAGGAGGTCACGGCCGACGGTCGCTCCGAGCGCGGGAACTTCCCCGTCTTCACCCGGCGCCTGCGCCAGTGGAACATGCGCATCACCGCCTACGGCGACCGCCTGATCGACGACCTGGACAGGGTGGACTGGCCCGAGTCGGTCCGCTCGATGCAGCGCAACTGGATCGGGCGCAGCCACGGCGCGCAGATCACCTTCCCCGTCACGGGCCTCGCCGGCCACGACGCGGCGTCCTTCGACGTGTTCACCACGCGCGCCGACACCCTGTTCGGTGCGACCTTCTGCGTCCTCTCCCCCGAGCACTCGCTGCTCGCGGACACGGACGCCCTGCCGGGCGCTTGGCCCGAAGGCACCGAGGACGTCTGGACCGGTGGCGCGGCGACCCCGCGCGAGGCTGTCGCCGCCTACCAGGCACGCGCCGCCTCGCTGGACGAGGACGAGCGCACAGCTGAGGGCCGCGAGAAGACCGGCGTGTTCACGGGCCTGGTCGCGACGAACCCGATGGACGGCCGCGAGGTGCCCGTGTTCACCGCGGACTACGTCCTGACCGGCTACGGCACCGGCGCGATCATGGCCGTGCCCGCCGAGGACGAGCGCGACTTCGCCTTCGCCGACCGCTTCTCCCTGCCGGTCATCCGCACCGTCCGCCCGCCGGAGGACTTCGAGGGCGGGCCCTGGACCGGTGAGGGCGAGAAGATCAACTCCGCCAACGCTGAGCTGGACCTCAACGGCCTGGACAAGGACGAGGCGAAGGCACGCGCGACCGCCTACGCCGAGGAGAAGGGCTTCGGCAAGGCGAGGACCACCTACCGCCTGCGCGACTGGCTGTTCTCCCGCCAGCGCTACTGGGGCGAGCCGTTCCCGATCGTGTACGACCCCGCGGATCCGGAGACCCCGATCGCGCTGCCGGACTCGATGCTGCCGGTGGACCTGCCGGAGGTCGCGGACTTCTCTCCGAAGACCTTCGACCCGATGGACGCGGACACCCAGCCGCAGACCCCGCTGTCGCGGGCTGGCGACTGGGTCGAGGTCGAGCTGGACCTCGGCGAGGGCCCCAAGACCTACCTGCGCGAGACGAACACGATGCCGCAGTGGGCCGGTTCGTCCTGGTACCACCTGCGCTACATCGACCCGACCGAGGACGACGTCCTGGTCCGTCCCGAGAACGAGAAGTACTGGCTCGGCGCACGCGAGGACGGCGGTGTGGGCGGTGTGGACCTGTACGTGGGCGGGGTGGAGCACGCGGTGCTGCACCTGCTGTACGCCCGCTTCTGGCACAAGGTGCTCTTCGACCGCGGCGATGTCAGCAGCCAGGAGCCCTTCCACCGCCTGTTCAACCAGGGCTACATCCAGGCCTTCGCCTACACCGACTCCCGCGGCGTGCACGTGCCCGCCGAGGACGTGGTCGAGGAGGCCGACGGCACCTTCACGTACCAGGGCGAGAAGGTCACCCAGGAGTACGGGAAGATGGGCAAGTCGCTGAAGAACGCGGTCGCGCCCGACGACATGTACGAGGAGTACGGCGCGGATACCCTGCGCGTGTACGAGATGTCGATGGGGCCGCTGGACCTCTCCCGTCCCTGGGAGACCCGCGCGGTGGTCGGCTCGCAGCGCTTCCTGCAGCGCCTGTGGCGGCTGATCGTGGACGAGGAGACCGGCCGTCTCACCGTCACCGACGATCCGGCTGACCAGGCCACCCTGCAGGCCGTGCACCGGACGATCGACGGCGTGGGCCGTGACATGGAGCGGATGCATTTCAACACCGCGATCGCGAAGCTCATCGAGCTGGTGAACCACCTGACCAAGCAGCTCACCGCGAGCGGCTCCGTACCGCGCGCCGCGGTGGAGCCGCTCGTGCTGATGGTCGCGCCGCTCGCCCCGCACCTGGCCGAGGAGCTGTGGGTGAAGCTCGGGAAGACCGGCGGCGTCTCCCGCGTGGACTACCCGGTCGCGAACCCGGAACTGCTGAAGGCCGAGCAGGTCACCTGCGTCGTCCAGGTCAAGGGCAAGGTCCGCCACCGGCTCGAGGTCGACCCGGAGATCTCCGCAGAGGACCTCGAGGCGGCCGTGATGGCCGAGGCGCGCGTCCAGGAGCTGCTCGAGGGGCAGACGGTCCGCAAGGTCATCGTCCGCGCCCCGAAGATCGTGAACATCGTGGTGTGAGCGTGAGCTGACTCGGGCTCGGGCTCTGTCTTCCCCGGGGGAGGGCGGCGCCCGAGCCGTCTTTCCCTCCACAGCCCCGGTTATCCACACACCGGGGCTGTGGCATGCACGGGGTCCCGCAGCGCGCCTACGGTCCCTGCATGAACACCTTCTGGGGATGCGACACCGAGTCGATGACCGACCTGTCCGCGCTGTACGGCGACCACGCCGGAACGCTGCAGACGCTGGGCCGAACGGCGGGGATGACGGCGCGGCTCGTGGACTGGTTCGGGCCGGACGCCGAGGAGCACCGCGACGCCACCGAGAAGACGATCGAGACGCTCATCTCCCTCGCCGAGACGATCCGGCGCCTCGGCGAGCTGCTCGGGACGGAGGCCGAGGAGCAGGACGAGGCCTCGAGCGCGGAGGGCACGAGCGTCTACGGGCAGTGCCCCAGTGATGATCCCGGGGATCTCCTCTCCGGGATCCGCACCGCCCCGCCGAGGGGTCCGATCCAGGGCAAGGGTCGCAACCCTCTGCAGCCCCTCGATCCGAAGACGCCGTGGTGGCAGCAGCCGGTCGGCGGCCCAGTGCACATCATGGACCCTGAGGTGCAGCGCGCGATCACTAAGGCCCTCAAAGGCCTGGCGAAGGACTTCGACCAGGTACGTCCACTCATCGGTGGCCCGTTCATGCCGCAGTGGGAACCTCCCCAGCCGCAGATCGACGGCCCACTCCCCGAAGGAGAGAGCTTCGACCTGGACCCCGAGTTGCTGCGTCGCTCCTCGGAGCAGCGTGCAATGGCCACCGGAGCCCTCCCGATCATCGGCACCGTCCAGAGCGTGATGGACCTCCAGCAGAGCACCGAGGGGCGAGCCGAGCGGTGGGAGCAAGCCCTGGTCGATCACGGGCTTGAGGAGCTCGCCCCACTCACGAACATCGTGGGGTTCAGCGACGCCTCGATGACGATGCTCCTCGGCAAGGACTCTGCGGCAGGTCAGATGTTCGACGGGCTGGATCGGATGTGGGCGAACACCCAGCAGACCGGTGGCGAGGCCCTCTCCTCGCTCGCGGACGGGGACCTCGCGGGTGCCGCTCGTGCTGTCGAGCGGGGCGGCTATCGGCACGCGGATGCGCTCGCAGACGTGCTGACCGCCTCACCTCTCCCTGCGATGGCCACCGGGTCCGCGGACATGGCTGACTACGTCGCAAACGGCGTCGAGTACGTCTCCCCCGAGGCTGCTGAGAACATGCGCGAAGGCGCCTCGATCGTGCGGGAGTCCGGCGAGCGATACCAGCAGTTCCACGACGACATCACCGACGGGGAGACCTGGTACGACCGCCGCCGGCGCTACGCGCCCCTGCCCTGGGACCCGCAGAGCTGAGGGACCAGCTGTCGGAATGCCGCGAGGCGGCGCACCCCTCACAGGGTGCACCGCCTCGCGGACTCCTCAGCACGGGCCTCGCGCCGGGTTGCAGGCCTCAGGCCACGTCGTCTTCCGGGGCCTCCGCCTCCGCGGCATCCGTCCCGGCAGCGTCTGCCGCTGGCCCGTCGGCCTCTGACGTGGAGAGCGCCAGCGAGGTGCCGTCCTCGCCGACACCGACCGTGACCGTCTGCCCGTCGCTCACCTCGCCGCGCAGGATGAGCCGCGCGAGCGAGTCACCGATCTGCTTCTGCACGAGGCGCTTGAGGGGGCGCGCCCCGTAGACCGGATCGAAGCCCTCCTCGGCGAGCCAGCGGGTGGCGGCCTCGTCGACCACGAGCTGGATGCGGCGATCCCCGAGCCGCGCCGCGACCTCCGCGATCTGGAGCGTGACGATGCTGCCCAGCTGCTCTCGGGTGAGGGAATCGAACATGACGATGTCATCCAGGCGGTTGAGGAACTCGGGCTTGAACGAAGCCCGCACCACCTGCATCACCTTGTCGTGACGCTCCTGCTCAGGCAGGCCCTGGTCCTGCAGCACGTGCGCGCCCAGGTTCGAGGTGAGGATCAGGATCGTGGAGCGGAAGTCCACGGTCCGTCCCTGACCGTCGGTGAGCCGACCGTCGTCGAGCACCTGCAGCAGCACGTCGAACACGTCCGGATGTGCCTTCTCGATCTCGTCGAGCAGCACCACCGAGTAGGGACGGCGGCGCACCGCTTCGGTGAGCTGACCGCCCTCGTCGTAGCCGACGTAGCCCGGAGGCGCGCCGACCAGGCGCGCGACCGTGTGCTTCTCGGAGTACTCCGACATGTCGATGCGGATCATCGCCCGCTCGTCATCGAAGAGGAACTCCGCGAGCGCCTTCGCGAGCTCGGTCTTGCCCACGCCCGTCGGCCCCAGGAAGAGGAAGGAGCCGGTGGGACGATTCGGGTCCGCGATCCCCGCACGGGCACGGCGCACCGCATCGGAGACCTCGGTGACCGCACGGCGCTGACCGATCAGGCGCTTACCGAGCAGGTCCTCCATCTGCAGCAGCTTCTCGGTCTCGCCCTGCAGCAGGCGTCCGGCCGGGATCCCGGTCCAGGCGCCGACCACCTCGGCGATGTCGTCGGGCCCGACATGGTCGGCGACCATCGGCCGCTCCGCATCGGCGCCGCCAGCCTCCTGCTGCTCGGCCTCCCGCAGCTGCTCCTTGAGCGCCGGGATATCGCCGTAGAGGATCTTCGAGGCAGCGGTGAGATCGCCCTCGCGCTGGGCGCGATCGGCCTGCATGCGCAGCTGCTCGAGCTGAGCCTTCAGGTCACCGACCAGGTTCAGCCCGGCCTTCTCCCGCTCCCAGCGGGCCGAGAGCTCATCACGCTGCTCGATCCGCTCCGCGAGCTGGGAGCGCACCGAGTCGAGCTGCGCGAGGCTTCCCGGGTCCTCACTGCCGGCGAGCGCGAGCTCCTCCATCTTCAGCCGGTCCACCTGACGGCGCAGGATGTCGAGCTGCTCGGGCGAGGAGTCCAGCTCCATCCGCTGACGCGAGGCGGCCTCGTCGACCAGATCGATCGCCTTGTCCGGCAGCTGACGGCCGGAGATGTAGCGCGAGGAGAGGGAGGCCGCGGCGACCAGCGCCGCATCGGTGATAGTCACCTTGTGGTGCGCCTCGTACTTGTCCTTGAGGCCGCGGAGGATCGTCACCGTGTCCTCGACGCTCGGCTCCCCCACGAACACCTGCTGGTAGCGGCGCTCGAGGGCCGGGTCCTTCTCGATGTTCTCGCGGTACTCATCGAGCGTGGTCGCGCCGACCATGCGCAGCTCGCCACGGGCGAGCATGGGCTTGAGCATGTTGCCGGCGTCCATCGAGCCGTCACCGGAGCCTCCGGCACCGACCACGGTGTGCAGCTCGTCGATGAAGGTGATGATCTGCCCGCCGGAGTTGCGGATCTCGTCGAGGACCGCCTTCATGCGCTCCTCGAACTCGCCGCGGTACTTGGAGCCGGCGACCATCGAGGACAGGTCCAGCGAGATCAGGGTCTTGCCGCGCAGCGAGTCGGGGACGTCGCCTGCGACGATGCGCTGGGCGAGCCCCTCGACCACGGCGGTCTTGCCCACACCGGGCTCACCGATGAGGACGGGGTTGTTCTTGGTGCGTCGGGAGAGGACCTGCACGACCCGGCGGATCTCGGCGTCTCGCCCGATCACGGGGTCGAGCCGTCCCTCGCGGGCCATCTCGGTGAGGTCCACCCCGAACTTCTCGAGGCTCTGGAAGGTGCCCTCGGGGTTCTGGGAATCGTTCTGGGGCATGTGCTCATCTCCTGTGGTGAGGGTCCGGACGGCATCGCGCAGCGCGGCAGCGGTGGCGCCTGCGCCGGTGAGGAGGCGGGCGGCATCGTCCTTGCCGAGGGCGATGCCGATCATCAGGTGCTCGGTGGACAGGTAGGTGCGGGAGGCGGCGTCCGCTTCATGGCGGGCCGCTTCGAGGGCGTCGAAGCCCGTGCCGACGAACGTGGGGGACGCGCCGCCGCTCACGCGCGGCAGAGCGGCGATCCCGGCTTCGGCACGGCTTTGAACAGTGGCGGCGTCCGCGCCGGTCGCCTCGAGGGCCGCGCGGCCGATGCCATCGGCCTGGCCGACGAGGGCCCACAGCAGATGCAGCGAGCTGATCTGCGGGTTGCCGAGCTCGACGGCCTTCTCCGCGGCGGCGGTGACGGCCTCCTGCGACCGGGTGGTGAACTGGAACTCCACGATGCTCCTTCCTCCTGTGCGACGGGAGCGGTGCGCCCCGCAGGCTGCGAAGCGGCGTACGACAGGATCAACGACACCGAAGTTGAGTCTATTCCGCTCAACCCCGTGAGTCCTCCGCCACGTCGCCGGAGAGACCCCGCCGGAGAGTCGCCGCCGCGTGCATTGCACCGACGGCAATCCGCTGAGGCGCGGCCCCCTATATCCACACTCGGCACGGATCCGACGGATGTGAGGCGGTGCACCTGTAGCATCGCAGAGCAGAGGCGGCGCCTTGCACCGGGGGGAATCCGAGCGAGGGCCGCATCCCTCCTTCCTGACGCCTGCCATCGAGAACCGAGGCCCTCATGACCCAGTCCCCGCAGCAGCCGAGCGGCGGCCAGCACATGCCCAATGGACGCCCGCGTCCCGGCGCTCCGACGGTCGCGCCGGGTGCACCGCCCTTCCAGACCCAACCCCGCTATGTCGATTACGGCAACCCGCGCGCGTACGACACCTCGATGCGTCCGGCCTCGGGGCTCACCGCCGCGCGCTACGCCCCCGCGCTGATCCAGCAGCCCTCCCAGGCGCTGCCCTCCTCCGCCTGGGGCACGCAGACCCGGCGCGTGCAGGAGGTCTCGCAGGTCGCGCACAAGGCACCGACCACGTCGATCCTCACCTGGATCGCTCTGGCCGTCCTCGGCTTCGCGCTGATCGCGGTGCTGGGCCTGTCGCTGTTGCAGTTCGTGGTTTTCTCGAGCGCGAACCCGGTGTGGTGGCCTGTCACGGCCTTCCTCGCACTGCTCTCGCTCCTGGTCATCGCGGGCGTCATCCTGCTGGCGGACCGCTGGGATCCGCAGCCGCTCCCGCTGCTGCTGATCGCCGTGTTCTGGGGAGGGGCGGTCGCCTACGGCCTCGCGCTGGTGTTCAACACCCTCAACGGCATGGTCTTCTTCGCGCTGACCGGCGATGAAGGCCTCGCGGACAGACTCATGGGGGTGATCAGCGCCCCGCTCGTGGAGGAGACCGGAAAGGGTCTCGGACTGCTGGTCCTCATGCTCCTCGCTCGACGCTACTTCAACGGCCCGCTCGATGGCCTCATCTACGGTGCGCTCATCGGCGGCGGCTTCGCGTTCTCCGAGAACATCCTCTACTACAACCGCTTCCTCGAGCTGGGCGGTGGCGAGGCGGTCGCATTGACCTTCGTGTTCCGCGGAATCCTCAGCATCTTCGGCCATGCCATGTACGCCTCGTTCACCGGGATCATCGTCGGGTTCGTGGTGCGCAAGTGGGGTTCATTGCTGGGCTTCCTCGTCTTCCTCCCCGCGCTGATCCCCGGCATGCTCTTCCACGCGACGTGGAACTTCTTCGCTGGATCACCCTCCACCATCGTCATGATCGCGATGTTCGCGGTGGAGGCCGTGCTGTCCTTCCTCTGGCTGTGCCTGATCGGCCTGCTGGTCTGGGACGAGTCCCGGCTGACCCGGGTGCGCCTGGGCGATTACGCAAACCTCGGATGGCTCACCCATGAGGAGGTCGACATGCTCGCGACCTGGACGGGCCGGCGCGAGGGCAAACGCTGGGCCGCCCAGATCGGGGCGAAGCCGGTGATGAAGACCTTCATCCGCGAGAGCGCGGACCTCGCCTCGATCCGTCAGCGACTCCTCGCCGACGGCGCGAACCCGAAGGTGGTCGGGATCGAGCAGCAGCTGCTGACCCGTCTCACGGAGAATCGTCGGGAGCTTCTCTCCCACGTCCGCTGAGCGGGACGCCGTCCGCGTCCCGGCCGCGCAGACGGTCCAGGGCCCGGCGCTCGCGCTTCGTGGGGCGGCCGCTCCCCCGCTCGCGGCGGGGCGGAGCGGCGGCCAGCTGCGGCGCGGGCTCCGGGCTGTGGTCCTCATAGGCCTCGCGCGCGATCGGGGCGCCGACGCGCTTGGTGAGGATCTTCGTGATCACCACGATCTTCTCCCGGCCCGGGGAGCGGATTCGCAGCTCATCGCCGACGACGACCTTCTGCGCGGCCTTGACAGGCTCGCCGTTGCGTCGCACATGCCCACCTCGGCAGGCGGCGGTCGCCGCGGAGCGGGTGGGCTGCAGCCTCGCGCTCCACAGCCACACATCCAGCCGCACGCCCTGCGGCCCCTCGGCGGGGGCGGGTGTCCCAGCGCTCATGCGGCCGCGGGCCGGCGCACCAGCGGCCAGGGATCATGCGCCTCGAGCTGTGCGGCGAGATCCAGCAGCAGCGATTCCTCGCCGGGCCGGGTCGCACCGAGCTGAATGCCGAAGGGCAGCTCCACACCGTCGACCTCCTCGCGGTGCAGAGGAACAGCGATCGCGGCCGTGCCGAGCATGTTCCAGGTGCTGGTCCACGGGGTGAAGGCGCACTGCGCATCGAAGTCATCCTCGCCGCTGGGGAGCTGCAGCTCAGCGGGCGGCAGCGGCGGGGTGGCGAGCGCGGGGGTGAGTACCGCATCCAGTCCGTCGAAGGCCTCGAGGGTGCGCCGGGCGAGGGACTGCACGCCGGCGAACGCACGGGCGAGGTCGACGCCGCTGAATCCCTGTCCCTGCTCGCGCAGCCAGCGGGTGAGCTCGAGGATCTCCCCCTCCCGCTCGGGCGGGAGCGGGATCGAGGCGGCGCCCACGGTCCACAGCGGCATGAAGGTGCGCCAGTCCTCAGGGGGGAACGGGGCGGGGATGTCCACGAGGGTGTGCCCGAGGTCGGCCAGCAGGGTGCGGGCCCGTTCGAGCCCGCGCAGCGCGGCGGGGTGGATGTTCGTGTCTGCGGCGAGCGGGGCGAGGAGCACCCCGATCCGGCGGGGCCTCGTGCCCTGTCCGTCGGCCTCTCGACCGGGGTCATGCTCGGCCTCGAGCCGGGCGAGGTGGGAGCCGGCCACATGCGGCGAGGGAGTGAAGTCCCCGGTGCGCGGCCCAGCCATCAGATCCAGGCCCACCGCCGCGTCGCGGACCGTGCGTGCGAGGATCCCGTCGGTCACGAGTCCCATCCCCTCGGTGCCGTAGGGGCCGGGCGAGATGAGGCCGCGGCTGGGCTTCAGGCCGACGATCCCGCAGCACGCGGCAGGGATGCGCACCGAGCCGCCGCCGTCGGAGCCGTGGGCGAGAGGAACCACGCCCGCGGCGACCGCAGCGGCCGCACCGCCTGAGGAGCCTCCCGCGGTGCGGCTCAGGTCCCAGGGGGTGCGGGCAGGCGCGCCGGTGGCGGGCTCGGTGTAGCAGGGCATCCCGAACTCGGGCGTCGAGGTCTTGCCGACCGTCAGCGTGCCGCCGTCGAGGATCTTCTGGGCGACACCATCGGTGACGCTCGCGATGTTCCCGCGCAGCACGGCGCTGCCCGCTTCGAAGGGCTGGCCGGCGATCTGCGTGAGGTCTTTGATCGGCAGCGGCACCCCGAGCAGCGGGGCGCGCACCGCGAGCTCGGCGGTGGTGCCGGTGCGGCGGGCCTCGGCGAGCCGCTGGGCGGCGGCGTCGGCCTGGGCGCGGGTGAGCTCCTCGAGGACGTGGGCGAAGGCGCCGACCTGCGCGCCGATGCCGCGGGCTGCCTCGAGCGTGCTCTCGGCGAGCTCGTGCACGTCCAGTTCCCCGGAGCGCAGCGCCTGCGCGGTCGCGAGTGCGTCTCGCGGCGTCTCCGCCGAAGCCTCTGAAGGATCAGCAGGCCCCTCAGACCCGACGGTCATTCCCGCTCCCCCGCCCGCTCCGGGGCACGTCCCTGTGCCTGAAGGGAGGCACGGACGTGCTCGACGATCCCGTCGGCCGCCTCGGCGATCTGCTCCCAGGTGAGCTCGAAGTCGCTCTCATCGCCGTACCAGGGGTCGCGGATCCCGGTGTCCTCGGGCACGACGGGCGCGAACTCGCGCACCATGCGCAGACTCTGCTCGGCGCGCTCGGGACCGAGCGCGCGGCGCAGCGGGGCCACATGGTCGTGGTCCAGGGCGAGCACGAGATCGGCATTGCGCAGCTCTGCCTCCTCCATCCGCCGGGCCACGTGGTCGCTCGCGTCGATGCCGTGGCGCGCGAGCAGCGCCCCGGCGCGCGGGTCGATCGGGTTGCCGATCTCGTAGCCGGTGGTGCCCACGGAGGCGATCTCGGTCGCCTCGCCGAGCCCAGCCCGTTCCAGCGCGTCGCGCAGGGCGTATTCGGCCATCGGGGAGCGGCAGATGTTGCCGGTGCAGACAGTGACGATTCGGTAGGTCAAGCCCCCTCCTCCAGCAGGTCGGCGTACTCAGGATGGCGCTCGATCCAGCCGGCCACGAACCAGCAGGTGGGCCGGACGCGCATGCCGAGTGCGCGGATGTCGTCGAGCGCGAAGCGGACGATCGCGGAACCGACCCCTGCCCCGGAGCGATCCGGGGCGACGACCGTGGAGCGCAGATCGCGCACCCGGACGCCGAGGGCGGCGCCGTCGGCGGCCAGGAGGTCCTCGTCGCCGTGCGCGAGGACGGCGATCACCTCGTCGCCGTCGCGCGCCTCGTAGCGGTCGCGGTCGGGGTCATGGACCAGGCGCATCGCGCCCTGGTCGGCGGCGCTCTCATCCATGCCGGTCACGGTACACTGCCGATCATGCCCGCGCCTCTGATCTGGCACATCACCGAGCTGTCCGCCTGGGAGGCGGCTGTCCCGGCGGGCTCGTACACCCGCGCGACGCGGGGCCGAGACCTCGCGGAGGAAGGCTTCATCCACGCCTCCTGGCCGGAGCAGGTCTCGAAGGTCGCAAAACGCGTCTACCCGGACCGCCCCGCGGATCTCGTGATCCTCGAGATCGACGTGGGCCGCGTCGAGGCAGCGGGGATCGCCGTGGACATCGAGGCGGACGTCGACGGCAAGGGCCGCGGCTACCCGCACATCATGGGGCCGCTGCCTGTCGCGGCCGTGCTGCGCCTGCGCCGCACGAAGTGGATCGGCCGCGAGTTCGTGGTCGTCGCCTGACAGCCGTGGTCATCGCCTGAACCGGGCGGCGCATCAGCCTCCTGGCCGGTCAGCACGCTCCGACGTACCATCGGGCATGGCCAGAACACACCATCGTGCGAAGTACCTGGATATCCACCCCGTGGATCCGCAGGCCCGCCTCGTCGACCAGGCGGTGTCCGTGCTCGAGGACGGGGGCCTGATCGCCTATCCCACCGACTCCTGCTACGCGCTGGGCTGCACGCTCGGGAACGTCGAGGGGCTCGAGCGGATCCGGCGCATCCGCCAGGTCGGCAAGGACCATCACTTCACCCTGGTCTGCGCGGACTTCGCGCAGCTGGGGCAGTACGTGATCGTCTCCAACCCGACCTTCCGCCTCGTGAAGAACTCGACGCCGGGGCCGTACACCTTCATCCTCCCCGCCACACGGGAGGTGCCGCGCAAGATGTCCCATCCCAAGAAGAACACCGTCGGGGTGCGGATACCGGATCACCGCGTGACGCGCGCGCTGGTCGAGGCGCTCGGCGAGCCGATCGTCTCCTCGACCCTGCTGCTGCCCGGTCAGGAGGATCCGCCGACGGAGGGCTGGATGGTGCAGGACCTGCTCGAGGAGCATGTCGACGCGATCATCGACTCGGGCGAGGTCGGCACCGAGCCGACCACCGTCGTGGACCTCTCCGGAGGCGATCTCGTGATCGCCCGCGAGGGCGCCGGCGACATCGACCGGTTCTGAGCAGTCCCCTCAGCGCGCCACGGCGCGACGGCTGCTGAGCGAGCCGGAGAACACGAGGATCCCCAGCGCGTACAGCGGCACCATCCACAGCGCGTAGCGCAGGGTGAGCGCGTCGGCGAGGGCGCCGACGAGCGGCGGGGTGAGGAAGAAACCGAGACGCGCCATCCAGCCCACCACGGTGATGCCCACGCCCTGCGGGACGCCGGGCAGATCATCCGCAGCGCGGAAGGCGGCGGGGAACAGCGTCGCCACACCCCAGCCGGCTGCGGCGAAGCCGATCATCGCGGTCACCGGGGAGGGCAGCAGCAGGGCGAGGCTCATCCCGGCCGCGCCGATCACGGCGCCGAGGCGCGCGGTGGCGCGGTCACCGAGCCGGTCCACGACCGCGTCCCCGGTGAAGCGGCCCACGGTCTGCGCGCCCTGCAGCGCCACGAAGGCCATGCCAGCCAGGAACGGTGTGGCGTCGAAGGTCTCGCGCATGAACAGGGCGCCCCAGGTGCTGCCGGCATCCTCCGTGGAGCCGGCGAAGACGAGCACCATGCCGAGCGCCGCGACGAGGCCCAGAGCGCGCAGGCTCATGCCCGCGATGCGCAGCCCGGCGGGCTCGGCCGGGACCTCCCCCGCGGAAGCCGCGGAGGGGCCGGCGACCGGAATGGTCGCGCGCTCGGTGGAGTCCGGGCCGGTGAGCATGAAGCGGAAGGACCCGGCGGCGAGAGTCCCGAACAGCACCAGGCCCATCACGCCCTGCAGCCACAGCGGCAGACCCACCTGCGCAGCGCCCGCGCCGAGGAGGCCGCCGGCGACGGCGCCCAGGGACCACCAGCCGTGGTAGCTGTTCATGATCGAGCGGCGGTAGCGGCGCTCCACTCGCATGCCGTGGGCGTTCATCGAGATGTCGGTGATCGCGTCGGCCGCCATCGCGAGCGCGAGGGAGATCGCGAGCCAGGCCCAGGAACCGGCGATGTACACCAGCAGGTGCGAGGTGGAGGCGATGATCTGCGCGGCGACCGCCACGCGGGCGGAGCCGAAGCGGCCCATGAGCCGCGCGGCGAAGAGGCCGGAGAGCAGGCCGCCGATCGGCCCGAGCCCTACCGCGAGTCCGAAGGCGGTGTTGCTCAGCCCGATGGACTCCACGAGCTCCGGGTAGCGCGGCAGGATCGCGCAGAAGGACGCGCCGTTGAGGAAGAAGAGCAGGGAGATGGCCCAGCGGGCGAGGCGCGCGTCCCGCGGGACGTCGGGGCGCAGCGCGGTGTCTCGCGAGGTGTCGTGAGCGTTCACGATGCTCCATTCTGGACCATCCGGTCCGCTCTCACATCCCTGGTTCATCCCCCAGTCCCCGTCCCTGCTCCACACAGACGCGTGCCCGGCGCCGCAGGGGCACCGGGCACGCGGAGTGCTCAGAGGCGGATCACTTGCTCAGGAAGCGGGGCACCAGGTCGAAGGTTGCGAAGAGGGCCACGAGGCACATGGTCAGGCCGCCTATGAACAGCCACGGCTGCGGCTCGCGCATCGTCATCAGGCTCATGAGGTAGAGCCCGCCCGCGAACAGACCGAACAGCACGATGAACAGCACCACCGACAGGCCGGTGCTGTTACCGGACGAGGTGACGTTGTCCTCGGCGCGCGCCGGGGCGCGGTGCTCATCCGCGACATGCTGGTTGCTCATGCTGCCTCTTCCTTCACGTCAGATCCGTACCGTCCGGGCGCAGAGCGCGGACGACCACGCCCCATCCTAGACCAGGGCGGGCCCGGGGGCGGACACCCGCGCGTGCTCGATCGCGGTGAGCAGCGTCTCGAAGACCGCCGCGCCCGCAGAACCATCGATCTCGGGGTGCCACTGCACGCCGAGCACGGCGGAACCGGCCGACGCCTCGACCGCGAGTGGAAGGCCGCTCTCGTGGCGGGCGACGATCCGCAGATCGCCGCGGACCTCGCGCACGCCCTGGTGGTGGAAGGCGGTGACGCGGGCCTCGGTGCCGAGCGCGAGGGCGAGGTCGCTGGCCGCGTCGAGGGAGGCGGTGACGGGGGTGGGCTCCTGGCCGGTCGCGGGGTGCGCGGGCACATCGTGCGGGAGGTGGCGGTGCAGCTCGCCGCCCTCGGCGAGGACGATCAGCTGCAGGCCGCGGCAGATCCCGAGCACGGGCACGCCGGTGCGGCGCGCGGCCCGGTACAGGGCGGTCTCGAAGGCGTCGCGCTCCGGGTCCGGGGTCATGTCGGTGGGCAGCGGTGCCTCGCCCCAGGCTGCGGGGTCGAGGTCGGTGCCGCCGGTGAGGACGATCCCGTCGAGCTCGGCGACCTCCTCGTCGGTCCACTCGTCCTGCGGGGAGAGGACCACGGGCCGGGCGCCGGCCTCGCGCAGGGCGTGCACGTAGTGCTCGTTGACGACGACGGCGTCGTGGCCCGCCCAGGCGCCGGACATCATGGTCCGAGTCCCCGCGGTCACGCCGATGAGCGGGCGACGAGTGCGCTGCGCCATGATGTTGTCCTTTCCGCGAAGGGGGCCTGTGCCGGTCGCCGGTCGACGACTGAGAACAGTTCACCCCCTCAGCCCCTCCCCCAGCGAGCTGTGTGGCGGAATGTGTCAGCGCTCTGTGACAACGGTCTGCGACAGCGGCGTGTCGGGCGGCGCCGCCCTCGTCAGCGCGGGCTGGTGCGGCTCAGCGCAGGCTGGTGACCGCGCCGTGGCGGGCGGTCGCGCGGAGGTAGTGCCCGCGCAGCTGCTCGGCGAGGACGGGCCAGGTGCGCTTGTGCACGGACTCCTCGGCGGCGCGGCCCATGGCGCGGCGCTTCGCGTCGTCGAACAGCAGATCGCTCGCGTGGTCGCGCAGCTCGTCGAGCATCCCCGGGGTGTAGAGCCAGCCGGTGCGGCTGGGGGCGATGAGGTCCACCGGGCCGCCGCGGCGCGGTGCGATGACGGGCAGACCCGAGGCCATCGCCTCCTGGATCGTCTGGCCGAAGGTCTCGAGCTCACCCGGGTGGACGAAGAGATCAGCGCTCGCGATGTGGGCGGCGAGGTCGGTGCCGGTGCGGAAGCCAGCGAAGTGGGCACGGGGCAGGCGACGGCGCAGCGCCTCCTTCTCCGGGCCATCACCCACGATCAGCAGACGCACCCCGGGCATGTCGTGCAGGACCCGCAGGTCCCCCACCTGCTTCTCCGGCGCGAGACGGCCCACGTACACCACGAGCTTCTCCTCGGAGCTCGCGTAGCGGGCGCGCAGCTCGGCGCTGCGCAGCGAAGGCGAGAACAGCGAGGTGTCCACGCCGCGGCGCCACAGCTCGACCCGGTCGATACCGTGCTCGTGCATCTGGCGGCGTGCGGCCTGAGAGGGGGCGAGGTTCACGTCGCAGCGGTTGTGCACGTCGCGCAGCAGCTGCCAGGAGGCGTTCTCGAGGAAGGGCATGCCGTAGCGGGCCGTATAGCCGGGCACGTCGGTCTGGTAGACGGCGACGGTGGGGAGGGAGAGCTTCTGCGCGGCGACCGCGGCGCGTCCGCCCAGCAGCATCGGGGAGGCGAGGTGGACCACGTCGGGCCGGAACTCCTCCATGCGTCGGCGCAGGGAGGTGGCGGTCGCGGCGGCGATGCGCACATCGCTGTAGCCGGGCATGGGCGCGGAGGCGACGGTGTGGACGTTCACCTGCTTGCCGCAGGCGGTGCGCACGGACCGCTCGGTGCCGGGGCCCGCCGGGGCGATGATCTCGAGCTCGTCACCGGAGGCGGCGAAATGATCCGCCACGCGGAGCACGGAGCCGGAGACGCCGTTGAGGTGCGCGAGTGCCGATTCAGAGACCAGAAGGATCCTCATGCCCTCGAGCATGCGCCGCCGCCTGGTCCTGCGGGTCACGGGGAGTTGACGTCCCGGTGAACTCTTCGGACCAGGCGGCGGCGCAGGTGGCTCAGAGGTGCTGTCTCAGAGGCGCTTCGAGGCGATCTTCGCGCCCTCGGTGAGGGACTCGAGCTTCGCCCAGGCGATCTGCGGGTGGATCCGCCCGCCCAGGCCGCAGTCGGTCGAGCCGATCACTCGCTCGGGGCCCACGAGCTTCGCGAAGCGCTCGAGGCGCTGGGCGACGAGCTCCGGGTGCTCGACGACGTTCGTGGCGTGGGAGACGATCCCGGGCACCAGCACCTTGTCGCCTGGCAGCTCGAGGTCCTGCCACACGGTCCACTCGTGCTCGTGGCGCACGTTCGCGGCCTCGAAGGAGTAGTACTTCGCGTCGATCTCGAGCAGCAGCGGCGCGATGTGGCGGAACTCGATGTCGGTGGTGTGCGGGCCGTGCCAGGAACCCCAGCACAGGTGGAAGCGAGTCTGCTCAGTGGGCACGCCGGACAGGGCACGGTTCACGGCATCCACGCGCTTGCGGGTGAACTCGAGATAGTCCTCGAGGGACGGCTCAGGGTTGATCTGGTCCCAGTTCTCGGCGATCGAGGGGTCATCGACCTGGACGGTGAGGCCGGCGGCGGCGATCGCCTCGTACTCGGGGCGCATCACCTCGACCCAGGCGTCGAGGAAGGCGTCCACATCGCCGTAGTGGTCATCGGTGATGCGGCTGCCGGAGCCCGGAGAGAGGGAGTTGAGGAACCCGGTCTCGTAACCGGCGGCGGTGAAAGCGCTGGTCGCGTTCGCGATGTCCTGCGCGATGAGCTCGCGTCCGGTGTCGGAGAAGGCGACGGGCCCGGTCGCGGCGGGGAAGGTGGGCTGGGTGCCCACGGTGATGCCGGAGGTCGGGTCCTGGTAGGCCTCGGCGAAGATCGTCCAGTCGCGGCGGTCGGGAAAGCTGGTCAGGCGCACGTCGCCGGGGCTGGAGCGGACCGGCTCGGCGGAGAGGTGGTCGCTGCCGGTGAGCTCGAGGCCACTGACGCGGTCGAAGATGTAAGACCACCAGGAGCCGTAGTTCACGGCCGAGCCCATGAGGTGGCCGTACTCGCCGTCGTTGGGGATCGAGATGCCGATCTCGCGCTGACGGGCCACGACGTCATGCACGGCCTGGGCGAGCACCTCGCGGAACTCGTCGGTGGGCTCGGGAGTCAGGCCGTCCTCGCCGACGGGGCGGGCGGCGTTGGCGGCGATCAGCTCCGGGCTGCGGGGCAGGGAGCCAGCGTGGGTGGTGAGGATCTCGGTCATGGACTGGAGCCTAGGGCGCGGCGCTCCCCCACCGGCAATCGCGCCGTCACGGCGGTTCACACG
>Ga0079224_100002123_pt1 | contig 23794 bp, 20 predicted proteins | sample Stecom2015_FD_80414 | JGI IMG/M metagenome (GOLD analysis project Ga0079224, IMG submission 80414) | Agricultural soil microbial communities from Utah to study Nitrogen management - Steer compost 2015 | ecosystem: Environmental > Terrestrial > Soil > Agricultural land | place: USA: Utah... | reverse complement strand
CGGCCGGGGGCGCGGCGGCCGGGCGGCGGTCCAGCTCCTCGAAGACCTGCTGCGCCGCGGCGACCCCCTCCATGCTGGCGTGGAACCGGGCGCCGACCTCGCGCAGCGGCAGGTAGGCCTCGGGGGCGAGGATCAGCACCAGCAGCGCGGTCCGGTAGTCGAGCATGCCGTACATCAGCCGGATGCCGATCTCCACCGCGACCAGGGCCACGGCCAGGGTGGCCAGCAGCTCCAGCACGAACGCGGAGAGGAAGGCGATGCGCAGCGTGGACATGGTGCTGCGGCGCTGCTCGCCGGTGATCCGGCGGATGACCGCGGCCTGCGCCTTGGCCCGGCGGAACACCGCCAGGGTGGGCAGCCCCTCCACCACGTCCAGGAAGTGCCCGCCCAGCCAGTTGAGCAGCCGCCACCGGCGCTCGGTGCGGGCCTGGGTGTGCCAGCCCACCAGCGCCATGAAGATCGGGATCAGCGGGATGGTGACGGCGATGACCAGCGCGGAGATCCAGTCCGCGCCGGCGACCACCACGAGTACGGCGAGCGGGACGAGCACGGCCAGCACGAGCTGAGGAAGATACCGGGCGAAGTAGTCATCCAGAGCATCGAGGCCACGTGTGGCGAGGGTGACCAGTTCACCGGCCGTGCCCGTCCCACCGGAAGCGGACCGCCCTGACGATCGGGCCGCTTCCTGATCCGGGGGTGGCGAGGCCCCCGGTGCACCGCCCGGCTCCGCGCCGACCCCGGTGACGTGGGCGACGAGGCGGCGGCGCAGTTGGGACTTGGCGCGCGCCGCGGAGCGCAGGGCGGCGGTCTCGGCGCCGTAGGACAGCGCCGCCCGGGCGATCGCCACCGCGGCGACGGCCGCGATCGCCCAGGACAGTTCGTCGAGTCCCGCGCCGCCTGCCGCACCGGCGATGGTGTGGGCGAGCAGCCACGCCTGGGCCAGCACCAGCCCGGTCACGGCCAGGCCGGCGGCCACGGTCACGGCCAGGTGGACCCGCACGGCGCTCGCCGTGCGGACCAGGCGCGGGTCGAGAGGGCGCATGGGGCTCCGTTTCCTGCGATCCCGATGGGTGCTCAGCCGGTCGGGGCGGCCGGCGCGGTGCCGCTCCCGGTTCCCCCACCGCCACCATAAGCGGGGACCGGCTCGATGTGCTCGCGGGTCACGCGCTTGCGGAAGACCCAGTAGGTCCATGCCTGGTAGCCCAGCACCACGGGGAGGAAGACCACCGCCACCCAGGACATCACGGTGAGGGTGTAGGGCGCCGAGGAGGCGTTCTGCACGGTCAGGCTGTAGGCCGGGTCGATGGTGGAGGGCAGCACGTTCGGGAAGAGCACCCCGAACAGCAGCACCGAGGCGGCCCCGATGGACACCGCCGTCGCGGTGAAGGAGAGGCCCTCGCGGCCGCGCAGCGCCAGCAGCACGCCCAGCACCAGGGCGGCCGCGGCGATGACCGCTACCGGCCAGGTCCAGGTCTTTCCGTGGGACAGCTGGGTCCAGATCAGGAACGCGGCCCCGGCGGGGACCGCCACGGCCGAGATGCGCAGTGCGGCCCGGCGGGCGGCCGAGCGGACCGGGTCACCGGTCTTGAGGCTGAGGAACACCGCGCCGTGCAGGGCGAACAGCGACAGCGTGGTGAGGCCGCCGAGCAGCGCGTAGGGGTTGAGCAGGTGCAGCAGGCCGGCGGCGAGGATCTGGTCGCCGTCCACCGGCACGCCCCGGACGATGTTGGCGAAGGCGACGCCCCACAGGAAGGCGGGCACCGCGCTGCCCCAGAAGATCGCCTGGTCCCAGCCGGCGCGCCAGCGGTCGGTGTCGACCTTGGCGCGGTACTCGAAGGCGACGCCGCGGGCGATCAGCGCCACCAGGATGAGCAGCAGCGGCAGGTATAAGCCGCTGAACAGGGTGGCGTACCAGGCGGGGAAGGCGGCGAACATGGCGCCGCCGGCGGTGATCACCCACACCTCGTTGCCGTCCCAGACCGGGCCGATCGCGTTGATCATCACCCGGCGGTCGACGTTCTTGCGCCCGATGAAGGGCAGCAGCACCCCGACCCCGAAGTCGAACCCCTCCAGGATGAAGTAGCCGGTCCACAGGACCGCGATGGCGATGAACCAGATGGTCGCGAGATCCATTGCTGCGGTCTCCTCAGTACACGAAGGCGGGGACGGAGGCGTCGTCGGAGTCGCCCTCGGCGGGCTCGGGGGCGACGTGGGCGGGGCCGGCCTTGACGTAGCGCCACAGCAGACCCGCCTCGATGACCGCGAGCACCCCGTAGACCAGGGTGAACACCGTGAGCGAGAAGGCGACCTGCCCCAGGCTCACCCCGGGGGAGACGCTCTGCGCGGTGAGCAGCTCGCCGTGGACCGTCCAGGGCTGCCGGCCCATCTCGGTGAGGACCCAGCCGAAGATGTTGGCGCTCAGCGCGGCGGGCAGCGCGGCGATCGCGGCGTAGTAGAACCAGCGGGTCTTCGGCAGCCGGCTGCCGCGGGTCAGCCACAGGCCCAGCAGCGAGACCGCGACGCCGGCCAGGCCCAGGCCGATCATCAGCCGGAACGACCAGTACATGACGAACACGTTGGGGATGTAGTCCACGTCGCCGTACTCGGCGTACTGCTCCTCGTACTGCGCCTGGAGGTCGTTCATCCCCTCGACGGTGCCGTCGATCTTCCCGGTGGCCAGGAAGCTGAGCACGTGCGGGATGGTGAGGTCGATGCTGTTCTCCCGGGCGTCGGTGTCGCCGACGGCGAAGGTGGAGAACGGGGCGCCCTCCTCGGTGTCCCAGTGCGCCTCGGCCGCGGCGAGCTTCATCGGCTCGTACTGCGCGGCGAGCTTGGCCTGGTGGTCGCCGGAGAAGACGACGACCGCCCCGGCGATCAGCGTGACGACCATGCCGGCGCGCAGCGTCTTGCGGAACAGCTCGCCCTCGCCGGCGGGCGGCGTGACGCCCTTGTTCCCGGTGTCGCCGTGGTGCCGGGCGCGCCAGAGCTTGAAGGCGCTGACCGCGACCACGAACAGCCCGGCGGTGATGAACGCGGCCGAGACCACGTGCAGGTAGGTGGACCAGGCCTGGGTGTTGGAGAGCACCGTCCAGATGTCGGTGAGCCGGGCGCGCCCGGTCTCCGGGTCGACGTCGAAGCCGACAGGGTGCCGCATCCAGGCGTTGGCCGCGAGGATGAAGTAGGCGGACATGTTGGTCCCGATCGCCGCCAGCCAGATGCAGGCCAGGTGCACCCGGCGGGAGAGCTTGTCCCAGCCGAAGATCCACAGTCCGATGAAGGTGGACTCCAGGAAGAAGGCGAGCAGCGCCTCCATCGCCAGCGGGGCCCCGAACACGTCGCCGACGAACCGCGAGTACTCGCTCCAGTTCATGCCGAACTGGAACTCCTGCACGATGCCGGTGACCACGCCCATCGCGAAGTTGATCAGGAAGAGCTTCCCGAAGAACTTGGTGGCCTGCAGGTAGGAGTGCTTCCCCGTCCGGTACCAGGCCGTCTGGAACGAGGCGACGATGACCGAGAGGCCGATCGTGAGCGGTACGAACAGGAAGTGGTAGATCGTGGTGACCCCGAACTGCCACCGCGCCAGGTCCAGTGCTTCCATGCGCCTCTCCTGCTGCCGATCGCGTGCTGCCACGGCCTCGACGAGCCGTAGTACTACAAACTGTAGTGCTACGGCGTGTAGGAGAGCGACCCCGGGGGTGGAAGATCACAGCGGGGCGGTGCGCGGGGCCGGATCAGGCCGGGCGGCGCCGAGCCGCGGCCACGGCCAGCGCCGCCCGCTCCGAGCAGCGCGGACACCGGAAGACAAGGGTGCGGGCCGGGGGCGGGGCGCGGTGCGCCGCACTCGCCGGCCGGCCCGGGGTGACGGGGAACACGCGGCCGCGGGACCCGGACCGGTTCAGAGCTCCCCGTCGGGCAGCGCCGGAACGGTGTCCGCGACCGCATCGCCGACCGCCACCAGCGCCTCGGCCGGCGGCGAGTAGGACGGCGGCACGGTCACCTCCACATAGGCCTCGCGGCCCAGCGCGGTGTAGGTGGTCGGCCGGTCCGCGGGCTCGGGCAGCCAGGCCACGCCGTTGACCACGGTCAGCTCGGAGTCGGGCCGGTAGGACTCCGGGCGCTCCACCCCGCAGCGGAGTGCGATGGCCGGGTCCCCCCAGGCGGCGACCAGGTCCGACTCCGGATCGGTGGGCACCTGCCGCTGGCCGAAGATCTCGTCCGGGAGGCCGCCGGCGAGCTCGCCGCAGAGCCGCTCGGCCTCCGGGGCCGGAGAGGGGAGGGGGACCTGGACCGCGCCCGCGGTGCATCCGGTGAGGAGCAGCAGGGCCGCCGCGGATGCCCCGGTGGTGGCGCGTCGTCTCATCGGTCCTCCAGCCCCTCGGCTCGGCCCGGGGCTCACGGGCCGGCTCAGATCTGCACGATCGGACAGGTCAGCGTGCGCGCGATGCCGTCCAGCCGCTGGATGCGGGCGACCACCAGGCGGCCCAGCTCGTCGATGTCGCCGGCCTCGGCGTGCACGATCACATCGTAGGGGCCCGTCACGTCATCGGCCCGGGTGACGCCGTCGATGCCGCGGATCCGGTCGACCAGGTCGCCGGCGAGCCCGGCGTCGGTCTGCACGAGAACATAGGCCTGCACCATGGTGGAACCCTCCCAGGGACTTCGGACACCGCGGCGGCACGGCACCGCCCGGCGGGGGAACGCGCGGGTCTAGACCAGTGCGCCAGGCCGACACCGTACCCTGTTGCCCGTGGCGAGCACGATTGGGGACCTGGGCGAATTCGGGCTGATCGCACGCGTGACGGCCAGATTCCCCGAGACGGACGATGTAATCCTCGGACCCGGGGACGATGCCGCCGTCGTCGGCGCCCCCGACCGGCGCGTGGTGGCGACCATGGACGTGCTGGTGGAGGGGGCCCACTTCCGCCGGGACTGGTCGGCCGCGCGCGACGTCGGGCACAAGGCGGTCGCGCAGAACTGCGCCGACGTCGAGGCGATGGGCGCCCGGCCCACCGCGCTGCTCATCGGCCTGGCCGTCCCCGGCGACCTGCCGGTGGCCTGGGTCGACGGCTTCACCGAAGGGGTGCGCGCCGAGTGCGCGGCGGCCGGCGCCGCGGTGGTCGGCGGGGACACCGTGCGGTCCGAGCGGATCGCGGTCTCCGTCACCGCGCTCGGCTCCCTGGACGGGGGGCGGGCGGTGACCCGCTCGGGCGCCCGGGCCGGGGACTCGGTCGCGGTCACCGGGCCGCTCGGGCTCTCCGCCGCCGGGATGGAGCTGCTCGCCTCCGGCGTCGAGGAGGAGGCGGTGGAGAAGGCCGGGGCGCGGGCCGCCCTGGACGAGCACCGCCGCCCCGGGCCGCCCTACGGCGCGGGCCCGCGCGCGGCGCGCGCCGGCGCCACCGCCATGCTCGACGTCAGCGACGGGCTGCTGCAGGACCTCGGGCACATCGCCGAGGCCTCGGGGGTCGCCGTCGACGTGCGCCGCTCGGCCCTCGCTCCGCCGCCGGGGCTGGCCGAGGCCGCCGCGCTGCTGGCCGGATACGGCCACCGCCGGGAGGCCGCCGACTACATGCTGGCCGGGGGGGAGGACCACGCCCTGGCCGCGGCCTTCCCGCCGGGGGCGGTGCCCGCGGGCTGGGCGGTCATCGGCGAGATCCGGGAGGGGAGGGGCGTCACCGTGGACGGCCGTGCACCGGCCCCGTCCGGATGGGACCATTTCGGATGAGGCGAGACCGGGCCCGGGACGGACGGCAAACGATGCGTCAGGCTTCTCCAGGGGCGCGTTAGTCGAGTCGGGCTTAGGGGGTAAATCACGCTAAGCTGTCGCCCCGTGCCGCCGATGCGGTCACAGGGCATGCGGGCCCGGGAAGCAGGAGAGGAAGCCGAGAGGGCGGCCCGGCCTCCGGACCGGGGAGCGAGGCGCGGCCGAGCGACACGGGACGGCGCCGGTACCGGGTGCCCTCCGCGGCGACCAGGAGACGGTCGGAAGGCGTTGTATGGGGCGGTCAGAGGCAGCCGGTCGGGGCCGGCGCGGCGCGCACCGGTCCGAGCCGGAGAACTCCGGCGCCCTGGCGACGGTCGGCCACGTCCTGGAGAGCACCGTTCCCAAGCGGGTCCGCCCGCCCCGGCTGCTCAGCGTACTGGTCATCTCCGGGGTGATGATCGCGCTGGTGCTGTTCGGCTACAGCACCACCCAGATCTACCTCCGGTTCAGCGAGCCCCCGGTCGACAACGGGGCCGACACCGCGCCCGGCGGCGTGCTCGACTCCGAGCCCAGCCCGGAGGCGGGCGAGGAACCGGACGCCGGAACCTCGCAGACCCGCGCGGAAGAGCCCGGTGAGGAGCCCGGGGACGACGAGGACGGCGCGGACGGCTCGGACCGCCCTCCGGACGCCTCCCCGGAGCAGGGCGGCGCGGACGCGGCCGGCGCCTCCGGAGCGGTCAGCTACTCCACGGTGGAGTCCTCGGACTCGAACTTCACCGGGCAGGTCACCGTCACCAACACCGGCGACGGCTCGATGGACGGCTGGGAGCTGGTGCTCGGCTTCTCCGACGCCACCGTCACCTCGGCCTGGGACGTCGACTGGGAGGCCACCTCGGACGGCGTCATCGCCCGCCAGCCCTCCTGGTCCGGCGGCATCGCCCCCGGCGAATCGGTGACCGTGCACTTCACCGCCGAAGGCCGCGCCCAGGAACCCGCCAGCTGCACGCTGAACGGCGCCCCCTGCTCCTAGCGGGCACACCGCGGCCCAGGGAACGACGAAAGCGCCGCGCGGCCGTGTCCCGGCCGTGCGGCGCTCTGCTGTACTGCTCCGAAGGGCGGGCGCTGCGGCCCGCTCCCGGGTCAGTGGTCGACCTTGCCCGCCTTGATGCAGGAGGTGCACACCTTCAGGCGCTTGGGCGTACCGCCCTGCTGGGTGCGCACGGTCTGGATGTTGGGGTTCCAGCGGCGGCGGGTGCGGCGGTGCGAGTGGGAGACACTGTTACCGAACCCTGGGCCCTTGCCGCAGACGTCGCAGACGGAAGCCACGGTAACTCCATTCAAGCGCTCGGGCCCGCATGCGCACGGCACGCGTTGCTGTGTCGACCCGAGAGAGGTCTGATGATCAAGGCAGGTCGGCGCGGTGCGCCAACCGTGGAAGCGTACACGATGACCTGGGCCTCCGCTAAACGGAGCGAACGCCGCTGATCGGTCGGTGCCCGCACATCCCCCGGAGGGCCGCCGTCGGCGTGCCTCCCCGGCCGGGAATGCTCGATCGAGTATAACCCGGCCCCGGGTCCGCGGGCGTCGCGCGAAGTCGGCGGAGGGTCCTACGGTGGGATCCGCGGGGCCGCACAGGCCGTGGAACGCGGGCGGTCCGCGAGCGCGGGAACGCCCAGGGACCGGGAGGGGAACCGGTGGTCGTTCAGGACGAACCGCTGCGCACGACGCAGGGCGGTACGGCGGCGAAGAAGCTCGCCGCGGAGTTGGACCTGCACACCGCGGGCGACCTCCTGCGCCACTACCCGCGCCGCTACGCCACCCGCGGCGAGCTCACCGACCTGGCCTCGCTCGCCGAGGGGGAGCAGGTGACGGTGGTCGCCGAGGTGCTCAGCGCCACCCGCCGGGACCTGCGCGGCGGCCGCGGGCCGCGCAGCCTGCTGGAGGCCGTCATCACCGACGGCACCGGCCGGCTCACCCTGGCCTTCTTCCACAACACCGGCTACCACCTGCGCGAGCTCCGCCCCGGGCGGCGCGGCATGTTCGCCGGCAAGGTCTCCACCTACCGGGGCAAGAAGCAGCTGGCCCACCCGGTCTACGAGATGCTCCCCGACGACGACAGCGGCGAGGGGCGCGCCCAGGAGTTCGCCGAGCGGCCCATCCCCATCTACCCCGCCACCAAGGGGGTGTCCTCGATGGACATCACCCGCTGCGTCGCCGCCCTGCTCGGCCCGCGCGGCGGCGCCCCCGAGATCGACGACCCGATGCCCGCCGAGGTCCGCGAGCGGCAGCGCCTGGTCGGCCTGGGCACCGCGCTGGAGAAGATCCACCGCCCCGACGACATGGCCGAGATCGGCCCGGCCCGCAAGCGGCTGAAGTGGGACGAGGCCTTCGTGCTCCAGCTGGCCCTGGCGCAGCGGCGCCGGGCCGCCGAGGAGGTCCCCGCCCGGCCGCGGCCGCGCCGCTCCGGCGGCCTGCTCGACGCCTTCGACGCCCGGCTCCCGTTCGAGCTCACCGAGGGCCAGCTGGAGGTCGGCGAGTCCATCGCGGCCGGCCTCGGCTCCGGACACCCCATGCACCGGCTGCTCCAGGGCGACGTCGGCGCGGGCAAGACCCTGGTCGCGCTGCGCGCGATGCTGCAGGTGGTCGACGCCGGCGGGCAGGCGGTGCTGCTCGCCCCCACCGAGGTCCTCGCCCAGCAGCACCACCGGTCGATCACCCGGATGCTGGGCCCGCTGGCCGAGGCGGGCCGGCTCGGCGGGGCGGAGGAGGCCACCCGGGTGGCGCTGCTCACCGGCTCGCAGGGCGCCGCCGCCCGCCGCGAGGCGCTGCTGGAGGCGGCCTCCGGCCAGGCCGGGATCGTGGTGGGCACGCACGCCCTGCTCCAGGAGCACGTCTCCTTCGCCGACCTGGGCCTGGTGGTGGTCGACGAGCAGCACCGGTTCGGCGTCGAGCAGCGCGACGCGCTGCGCGAGAAGGCCGCCGAGGGCCGCCCGCACGTGCTGGTGATGACCGCCACCCCCATCCCGCGCACCGTCGCCATGACGGTCTACGGCGACCTCGACGTCGTCTCGCTCACCCAGCTGCCCAGCGGCCGGGCGCCGATCTCCACGCACGTGGTGCCCGCCCGGGAGAAGCCGCACTACCTGGCCCGCGCCTGGGAGCGGATCCGCGAGGAGGTCGCCCAGGGGCGCCAGGCCTACGTGGTCTGCCCGCGGATCGGCGGCGAGGGCGGGGCGGCCGAGGAGGAGCCGGACCGCGCCGACGCCCCCGCCGAGGGCGCGGAGGCGCAGGCCGACCGCCGGCCGCCGCTGGCCGTCCTGGACGTCGCCGCGGAGCTGGCCGAGGGGCCGCTCTCCGGGCTGAAGGTGGAGGCCCTGCACGGCCGGCTCGCCCCCGACGACAAGGAGGCGGTGATGGGCCGGTTCGCCGCGGGGGAGACCCAGGTGCTCGTCGCCACCACCGTGATCGAGGTCGGCGTGGACGTGCCCAACGCCTCGGTGATGGCGATCCTGGACGCCGACCGGTTCGGCGTCTCCCAGCTGCACCAGCTCCGCGGCCGGGTCGGCCGGGGCTCGCTGCCCGGGCTGTGCCTGCTGGTGACCGACGCCGAACCGGACACCCCGGCGCGCGAGCGGCTGGCCGCGGTCGCCGCCACCACCGACGGCTTCGAGCTCTCCCGGGTCGACCTGGAGCAGCGCCGCGAGGGCGACGTGCTCGGCGGCGCCCAGTCCGGCCGGCGCTCCTCGCTGCGCCTGCTCACCCTGCTCCGCGACGAGGAGCTCATCCGCCGGGCCCGGGAGGAGGCCGGCGCGCTGATCGACGCCGACCCCGAGCTCAAGGAGCACCCCGGGCTGGCCGCGGCCCTGGAGGAGATGCTCACCGAGGACCGCGCCGAATACCTGGAGAAGGCCTGACCCGGGGGCGGTACCGCCGACCTGCGCGTTGATCCCGGACTCTATCGACCGGTCCCGGTCTGCGGCGCCGAGAGGCCGCCCGGTGTGGCCGCCTTTCGCCGGAGGCGGTCCACCGCCCGCCGCAGCCCACCCCCGCAGCGTCGAGACCGGCGAGGAGGCGGCGGGGCCGCCCGTGCCCGCGCACCGGTAGCGTTTCCGGCATGAGCCGCATCATCGCCGGCGCCGCAGGCGGGCGCCGGATCTCCGTTCCCGACGGGCGGACCACCCGCCCCACCAGCGACCGGGCCCGGGAGGCCCTGTTCTCCTCGGTCATGTCCGAGCTGGGCGGCCTGGACGGCGCCCGGGTGCTCGACCTGTACGCCGGGTCCGGGGCGATCGGCCTGGAGGCGCTCTCCCGCGGCGCGGAGCACGCCCTGCTGGTGGAGTCGGACCGCAGGGCCGCGGCGGTGATCCGGCGCAACATCGAGGCGCTGGGCCTGCCCGGCGCCGTGCTGGCCGCCGACCGGGTGCGGCGGGTGCTCTCCCGCGGGCCCTCCGGCGGCCGGTACCACCTGGTGGTGGCCGACCCGCCGTACGCCGCCTCCGAGGAGGAGGTGGGCGCCGTGCTGGCCGGGCTGCGCGACGGCGGCTGGCTGGCCGAGGAGGCCCTGGTGGTGCTGGAGCGCTCGGCCCGCGGCCCGGAACCGGCGTGGCCCGAGGGGTACACCGGCACGAGGGGGCGCAGATACGGAGAAGCGGCGCTTTGGTACGGTCGCGCCGCGAGTCACCACGAATCCACCCCGGCCGCGGGGCACAATTCCGGGTGAGGCGGTACCGGCCGCCCATCCGCAGGAGAGGAGAGCGGTCGCCGTGCGCCGAGTCGTCTGTTCCGGATCCTTCGACCCCGTCACCAACGGGCACATCGACATCATCGGCCGGGCCGCGCGCCAGTACGACGAGGTCATCGCCGCGGTGCTGAACAACGTCAACAAGAAGGGCCTGTTCAGCGTCGAGGAGAAGCTGGAGATGCTGGAGGAGGGCACCAAGGGGTTCAGCAACGTCTCGGTGGCCACCTTCGACGGGCTGCTGGTCGACTTCTGCCGGGACAACGGGGTGGACATGATCGTCCGCAGCCTCCGCTCGGTCAGCGACTTCGACTACGAGCTGCAGATCGCCCAGATGAACTACAAGCTGGCCGGGGTGGAGACCATCTTCATGACCGCCAACCCGCAGTACTCCTTCCTCAGCTCCAGCCTGGTCAAGGAGGTCGCCCAGTACGGCGGCGACGTGAGCAGCCTGGTCACCCCGTTCGTACAGGAGCGGCTGCGGCGCAAGTACGCGGCCGGCTGACCCGACCGCCGGCGCGCGGCCGGGCGCACCGGCGCTGATTTGGGCAGGACCAGTGCAGATCGCTAGAATCCAGGTTCGGCCGCGGCACACCCGACTGGTACGGGCGGTCGCGGCCACCGAGATACAGGTCCCCTCGGCCCCGGTGCGCGGGCCGACTCCACGGAAAGCGCGATCACACTGACTCGACTCGACCCCCGCTCCCCGTTCGTGGTCGACACCCGGCCGCTGGGGCGGCAGCCCGGCTCCATGAGGACCGCCACCCGCGTGGTCCCCGCCCCCGGTTCGCTCGCGGCCGGGACCTCCGCCATCCCCGAGGGGTCGGAGATCGAGCTGGACTTCCGGTTGGAGGCGGTCATGGAGGGCGTCCTGGTCACCGGCACCGCCGAGGCCAGGTACGAGGGTGAGTGCGCGCGCTGCCTGGACCCCGTCTCCCGCTCGTTCGAGGGCTCCTACCAGGAGCTCTTCCGGTACCCGGAAGAGGACGCCTACGGGCGCACCGAGGACGTCCCGGACGAGGAGGACGGCGAAGAGGACTACTATCTTGAGGGAGACCTGCTCGATCTGGAGCAGGTCGTCCGCGACGCGACGGTGCTCGCGTTGCCGCTCTCGCCGCTCTGCCGGGACGACTGCCCCGGCCTGTGCGTCGAGTGCGGGGTGAAACTCGCCGAGGCCGGTGCGGACCACGGCCACGGCGAGCGCGTCGATCCCCGGTGGGAGGCGCTGCGGAAGCTGGGCGGCTTGTCCGGCGACGCTTGAGTTCGCGCTTGAGTTCGCGATCGGCGGCCTGAGGCTCCTCCCGCTCCGCGGGGCGGGCAGGCGGGCCGCCGTCGGAGCGTGCATGGTGGACCCCGCGCCCGCGGGGGTGACCCGGTAAGTGAGCAGCTCCCGCGCCCGCGGGGGTGACCCAGGAGGATTGAAGTGGCCGTCCCGAAGCGGAAGATGTCGCGGAGCAACGCCCGTACCCGCCGTTCGCAGTGGAAGGCGTCGCGCCCGTCGCTGGTGAACTGCCCGCGCTGCCGCGACCCGAAGCTGCCGCACACCGCGTGCCCGACCTGCGGCACCTACAACAACCGCCAGGTCATCAACCCGGCCTGACCCGCGGTCCTGCGGGCCCGCCCCGGCGCCGGGGCGGGCCCGCTTTTTCGGCTGTCCGAGGCCGGGGCGGGCAATAAGCTCGTCGAGTACATGTGAATAAGCTTGGGACCGCGCCGATCCGGGCCATCCCGAGGTCGTGGTGGCCGCCGGCAGCGGGGCCCTCCCGCCGTCTGTGCTCAGCAGCGACGGCCACCACGCCTTCGAGCGACCCTGGACGGCACGGTCGCGGCCGCCGCGCTCCCCACCCGGGGAGGGCCCGCGGGGCCGCCGGAGACCAGGGGAGTGTGACGACCAGTGGCCTTTCAGATCAGTGCGGCCGAGGCCCGGGAGTTCCAGCGGGCCGTCGGTGTCGAGATCAGCCCGGAGGTGCTCAGCCGGGCCCTGACGCACCGCTCGTACGCCTACGAGAAGGGCGGGCTGCCCACCAACGAGCGCCTGGAGTTCCTGGGCGACTCGGTGCTGGGCCTCATCGTCACCGACACGCTGTTCCGCAACCACCCGGACCTGCCCGAGGGGCAGCTGGCCAAGCTGCGCGCGGCCGTGGTCAACATGCGGGCCCTCGCCGACGTGGCCCGCGGCCTGGGCATCGGCAAGTTCATCCGGCTGGGCCGCGGCGAGGAGGGCACCGGCGGCCGGGACAAGTCCTCCATCCTCGCCGACACCCTGGAGGCGCTGATCGGCGCGGTCTACCTGGACCTCGGCCTGGACGCCGCCTCCGAGCTGGTGCACCGGCTGTTCGACCCGCTCATCGCGACCGCCTCCGGGCTCGGCGCCGGGCTGGACTGGAAGACCTCGCTGCAGGAGCTGACCGCCTCGGAGATGCTCGGGGTGCCCGAGTACCACGTCGACGAGAGCGGCCCCGACCACCAGAAGACCTTCCGCGCCACGGTGCGCGTCGCCGGCGAGGACTACGGCGCGGGCGAGGGCCGCAGCAAGAAGGAGGCCGAGCAGCAGGCCGCCGAGTCGGCGTGGAAGGCGATCAAGGCGCGGGCCGAGGCGCGCGCCGCCGAGGCCGGCGGGCAGCAGGGGCGGTCCTGACGTGCCGGAGCTTCCCGAGGTCGAGGTGGTCCGCGCAGGCCTGGAGCGGTGGGTGGTCGGCCGCGCCCTGGGGCCGGTCGAGGTGCTGCACCCGCGCTCGGTCCGCCGGCACGCGGCCGGCGCGGCCGACTTCGCCGACCGCCTCGCCGGGCGCACCGCCGTCTCCGCCGACCGCCGCGGCAAGTACATGTGGCTCACCCTGGACTCCGGCGAGGCGCTCCTGGCGCACCTGGGGATGAGCGGCCAGCTGCTGGTGCAGCCGGAGGGCGGCCCCGCCGAGCGGCACCTGCGGATCCGCCTCGGCCTGCCCTCTGACGGCCGCGAGCTGCGCTTCGTCGACCAGCGCACGTTCGGCCACCTGATGGTCGCCCCGCTGGTGCCCGCGGCCGGCGGGGGCGCGCTCCCCGACGTGATCGCGCACATCGCCGCCGACCCGATGGACCCGCTCTTCGACGACGAGGCGTTCACCGCGGCGCTGCGCCGCCGGCGCACCGAGATCAAGCGGGCCCTGCTGGACCAGTCCCTGATCAGCGGGGTCGGCAACATCTACGCCGACGAGGCGCTGTGGCGCACCCGGCTGCACTGGGCGCGGCCCACCTCGGGGCTGCGCCCGGCCCAGGTCGCCGAGCTGCTCGGACACGTGCGCGCGGTGCTCACCGAGGCGCTGGCCGAGGGCGGCACCTCCTTCGACAGCCTCTACGTCAACGTGAACGGCGAGAGCGGCTACTTCGAGCGCGGGCTCAAGGCCTACGGGCGCGAGGACGAGCCGTGCGAGCGGTGCGGGACGCCGATCCGCCGCGAGGCGTTCATGAACCGCTCCTCCTACAGCTGCCCGCGCTGCCAGCCCCGCCCGCGGGGCGCGGCCGCCGGGGCCCGGGCGGCCGCCCGCCGGTAGCCCCTCCGCGGGACCGCGGCCCCGCATCGGCGCGGCCGCGACCGGCGCGGCGGGTGGGGACGGGGATCCCGGTGGGAGCGGTGTCGGGTACGGATGGCCGTGGTGCGCGGCGGGGAGATCTGCGACACGGATTCGGCGGTTCGGCGAGGAAGGGGATGCGATGGGCGCCGGCGGGGAGCGGGTGCGGCTGACGGCCTGGGTGCGCGGCCGGGTGCAGGGGGTCGGGTTCCGCTGGTGGACCCGCGCCCGGGCGCTGGAACTGGGGCTGACCGGCGCCGCGACCAATCTGGCCGACGGCCGGGTCGAGGTCGTCGCGGAGGGCGGCCGGGACGGCTGCGCGCGCCTGCTGGAGCTGCTGGAGGGCGGCGGGACGCCCGGGCGGGTCGATTCGGTGGTGCCGCGCTGGGGCGAGTACCGGGGTTCGTTCACCGGTTTCGCCGAACGATGAGTATCCTGGTTCGGTGACGCGGTCCGCGGGCTGCCCCGCATCGGTCCCCGCGCGGCGGGGAGGGGCGCCCTTCAGTCGGATCGCGCGCTGCGGCCTGCCCTGGTCACGGCGCAGTCACGCACAGTTCCTTACAACCTTGACCGGTGACGTTCGCGGTGAGACTCTGGAAGACAGACCGCGCTCCGAGACCCACGAGGAAGGCGGCGCGACTCTGCCCGCCGTGGCTCATGGGCGCGTGAACCTCATCTGGTCACTCAATGTGGAGGACCCACATCATGGCGAAGGCTCTGTTCGGCCACGTCGGTGGTCCTGACCCTCGTATGGTTCAGGAGATGCGACGGCTGCAGAAGCGGGTACGCGACCTTGAGGACGAGATCGGGCGGCTGCAGGACACCAACGACCGCCTGTCCGAGGCCGTGGCGGAGGTCGCGGTGAACGCGACCGAGCGCGAGCCCGCTCTCGCCTAGCAACCCGCGGTACCGCGACGCACCACGGTAAGGGGCGCCCGAACAGAACGACCCCGGCGTCCCTTGGGTGCACCTCCGGGGAACGCTCCACCACCCCGGTGCCCCCCCATCCGCGCAGAGCAGCTCCCGGGATACCCCGGCCGCGGCGGACCCGCCCCCTCCCGGCGGACCGCGGGCGCATCCGCGCGGCGGAACATGCGAGCACCCTGCCGTGCCCGATCGCGCTCTGTGCAATTCCGACCCTCGATGACCCCGACCCTGTTCACCGTCGGTGTACCCCGGGACTTTTCTCACAATCCTTGCCCGAAGGGCGGACTCTCGGACGCGATGCGGCCACCGCGAACCGCCGGCCGTGGCACCCTTGACTGACCGGTCGGGGGGACGGCCGGGGAGGTCGACCGAGTGAAGGGGCCCGGGGGTGTATCTGAAGAACCTGACGCTGCGCGGCTTCAAGTCCTTCGCCTCCGCCACCACGCTCCGCTTCGAGCCCGGGATCACCTGCGTCGTCGGCCCGAACGGCTCGGGCAAGTCCAACGTGGTGGACGCGCTCGCCTGGGTGATGGGCGAGCAGGGGGCGAAGAGCCTGCGCGGCGGCAAGATGGAGGACGTCATCTTCGCGGGGACGTCCTCCCGCGCCCCCCTGGGGCGGGCCGAGGTCAGCCTGACCATCGACAACTCCGACGGCGCGCTGCCCATCGACTACACCGAGGTCACCATCAGGCGGACGATGTTCCGCAACGGCGGCTCGGAGTACGCCATCAACGGCGACACCTGCCGCCTCCTCGACATCCAGGACCTGCTCAGCGACTCCGGCATCGGGCGCGAGATGCACGTCATCGTCGGCCAGGGCCAGCTGGACACCGTGCTGCACGCCGGGCCTGAGGAGCGCCGCGCGCTCATCGAGGAGGCCGCCGGGATCCTCAAGCACCGCAAGCGCAAGGAGAAGGCGCTCCGCAAGCTCGACGCGATGCAGGGCAACCTGGACCGGGTCACCGACCTCACCGCGGAGCTGCGCCGCCGGCTCAAGCCGCTGGGCCGCCAGGCCGAGCTGGCCCGCCGCGCCGCCGTCATCCAGGCCGACCTGCGCGACGCCCGGCTCCGGCTGCTCGCCGACGACATCGTCACCCTCAAGGAGGCGCTGGACAAGGAGGAGGCCGACGAGGCCGAGGTGCGCGGCCGCCGGGAGGCCGCCGAGCGGGCGCTGGCCGACGCCCAGCGCCGCGAGTCCGTGCTGGACGAGGCGGCCGCCGAGGCGGCGCCTGCGCTGGCCCGCGCCCAGGAGGCCTACCACGGGCTGTCCCGGCTCAAGGAGCGGCTGGACGCGGTGGCCGGGCTGGCCGCCGAGCGGCACCGCAACCTCTCCGCCCAGCCGGAGGAGCAGCGCACCGGGCGCGACCCCGAGGAGCTGGAGCGCGAGGCCGAGGAGGCCGCCGCCCAGGAGGAGGAGCTGCAGTTCCGGCTGGACGAGGCGCGCGCCTCGCTGGAGGAGGCCGTCGCCCGGCGGGGCGCCTCGGAGTCGGCGCTGGAGACCGAGGAGCGCCGGCTGGCCGCGGCCGCCCGGGCCGCCGCCGACCGCAGGGAGGGCCTGGTCCGGCTGCGCGGCAAGGTCGAGGCGCTGCGCAGCAGGCTCGCCGCCAGCGAGGACGAGGTGCGCCGGCTGGACGACGCCGCGGTGGAGGCCCGGGAGCGGGCCGAGGCCGCCCGGCTGGAGCACGAGGAGGCCGCGGCCGCCTCCGAGGGCCTGGAGGAGGGCGACGCCGAGCTCGATGCGGCCCTGGAGGCCGCCCGCGCCGGACTGGAGGAGGCCGAGGCCGAGCTCGGCCGGCTGCGCGGCGCCGAACGCACCGCCGAGCGGGAGCGCGCCGCGCTCACCGCCCGCAAAGAGGCCCTGGAGATGGGGCTGGAGCGCAAGGACGGCGCGGCCGCGCTGCTCGGCGCGGGTGAGCGGCTGCCCGGCCTGATCGGTTCGCTGGCCGAGCTGATCGACGTCGAACCGGGGCACGAGACCGCCGTCGCCGCGGCCCTGGGCGCCGCCTCCGACGCGGTCGCGGTGGACGGGCACGGCGCCGCCGAGACCGCGCTCGCCCTGCTCCGCGAGGGCGACGCCGGCCGCGCCGGGATCGTCGTCGCGGCCGCCCCCGAAAGCGCCGAGCCCCGCTCGCGCTGGCCGGAGCCGCCGGAGGGGCTGCGCTACGCCCGCGACGCGGTCACCGCCCCCGAGGCGCTGGCCGCCGCGGTCACCGCCCTGCTGGACCGGGTGGTGCTGGTGGCCGACGCCGCGCAGGCCCGCGCGGTGCGCGCCGCCGACCCCCGGCTGAGCTGCGCCACCGCCGACGGCGACGTGTTCGGGCCGGTGCTGGTGCGCGGCGGTTCGGCGTCCGCGCCGAGCCTGCTGGAGGTGCAGGCCGCGGTGGAGGAGGCCGGCGAGCGGATCGCGGCCGCCGCGGCCGAGTGCGAGCGGGCCGCCGCCGGGATCGCCGAGGCCGAGGAGCGGCGCGCCGCGGCCAAGACCGCGGTGGCCGAGCTGGACGCGCGCCGCCGCCAGGCCGACAAGCGGCGCAACGAGATCGCCGGGCGCCTGGGCAAGCTGGGCGGGCAGGCCCGCGCCGCCGAGGCCGAGGTCGAGCGGTACGCGGCCGCCGCGGCCAAGGCCGCCGCCGGGCGCACCGCCGACCTGGACCGGCTGGCCGAGCAGGAGCAGCGGCTGGCCGCCGCCGAGGCCGAGCCGGCCGAGGACGGCGAGGAGGACACCGGGATCCGCGACGAGCTGGCCGCGGCGGCCACCGAGGCGCGGCGGCTGGAGATGGAGGCCCGGCTCGCGGTGCGCACCGCCGAGGAGCGGGTCCGCTCCATCGCCGGGCGCGCCGACGGACTGCTCCGCCAGGCCGAGGAGGAGCGGGAGGCGCGGCTCCGCGCCGAGCAGCGGCGCCGGCTCCGCGCAGAGCAGTCCCGGGTGGCCGAGGCGGTCGCGCAGGCGGCCCGGATGGCCCTGGACCGGATCGGCGCCTCGCTGGCCGAGGCGGACGCCCGGCGGGCCGAGGCCGAGCAGCGCCGCGCCGAGCGCGACGCCGAGCTGAAGACGGTCCGGGCCCGGGTCCGCGAGCTCTCCGTCGAGCTGGAGAAGCTGGTCAACGTGGTGCACGGCAGCGAGGTCGCGCGCGCCGAGCGCAAGCTCCGCCTGGAGCAGCTGGAGACCCGCGCGATGGAGGAGATGGGCGTGGAGGTGCCGGTGCTCATCGCCGAGTACGGGCCGCGCGTCCCGGTCCCGCCGCCGCCCGGGGCCGAGGGGGAGGACGCCGTCCCGCTGCCCTACGTCCGTGAGGTGCAGGAGAAGCGGGCCAGGGAGGCCGAGCGGCAGCTCAACCGGCTGGGCAGGATCAACCCGCTGGCGCTGGAGGAGTTCGCCGCCCTGGAGGAGCGGCACTCCTTCCTCAACGCCCAGCTGGAGGACCTCAAGAAGACCCGGCGCGACCTGCTCACCGTGGTCAAGGAGGTGGACGACCGGGTGCAGGAGGTCTTCTCCGCCGCCTACGCCGACGTGCAGCGCGAGTTCGAGCAGATCTTCGCCCGGCTGTTCCCCGGCGGCGACGGCCGCCTGGTGCTCACCGAGCCCGAGGACATGCTCGCCACCGGGGTGGAGGTGGAGGCCCGCCCGCCCGGCAAGCGGGTCAAGCGGCTGTCGCTGCTCTCCGGCGGCGAGCGCTCGCTGACCGCGGTCGCCTTCCTCGCCGCGATCTTCAAGGCGCGCCCCTCGCCGTTCTACGTGATGGACGAGGTCGAGGCCGCCCTGGACGACACCAACCTGCAGCGGCTGCTGCTGATCTTCGAGGAGCTGCGGTCCTCCTCGCAGCTGATCGTGATCACCCACCAGAAGCGCACCATGGAGGCGGGCGACGCGCTGTACGGCGTCACCATGCAGGGCGACGGCATCTCCAAGGTGATCAGCCAGAAGCTGGACCGCGCGGCGAGCTGACGCCGGGCCGCGGCCCGCGCGGGCGGAACGTGCACGGCGCACTAAAGTGGACAGCACGGCCCGAGCGCCCCGACGGCGGGGCGCCAGGGCCGCGGCACCGACCGAGCGAAGTCCGGCGGGCGGCCCCGCCGCCCGGTGATCCGGCGCTGTCCCGCAACTGTGACGCCCGCCGAGAGGCGGGACGAGCCAGGCCGCCTCGCCGGTGCCGGCGATCACTGTCCTCGTGGAAAGGGCGGTCCGCACCCGGCGGGCTGTGGAACCTTCCACTCTCGACGAAGGAGTCCCGTGCGCATCGCACGTCTGGCACCGGCGGCCCTGCTGCCCGCCGTTCTCGTACTCACCGGCTGCGGAGGGGGCGGCCAGCCCGCCGAGGACAAGGCGGACGGCGGCGGCGCGTTCCCGGTCACCGTCACCGACGCCCGGGGCGACGTCACCCTGGACGCCCGCCCGGAGCGGATCGTCTCGCTCTCCCCCACCTCCACCGAGATGCTCTTCGCGATCGGCGCGGGCGACCAGGTCGCCGCCGCCGACGAGTACTCCAACTACCCGGAGGAGGCGCCCACCACGGAGCTGTCCGGGTTCACCCCAAACGTGGAGGCGATCGCCGAGGAGGACCCCGACCTGGTCATCCTCGCCCGGGACGCGGAGGCCAGCGCCGACCAGCTGGAGAAGATCGACGTCCCGGTGCTCGTCCTGGACGCCGCGCAGACCTTCGACGACACCTACGCCCAGATGCGGCTGCTCGGCGAGGCCACCGGCAACGCCGAGGAGGCCGACGCCGCCGCCGGCGAGGTCGAGGCGGACATGGAGGAGATCGTCGCCGAGACCGAGGAGAAGCTCGGCGACGAGTCGCCCACCGTCTACCACGAGGTCGACGAGGGCATGTACTCCGCGACCTCGGACACCTTCATCGGCCAGGTCTACTCCGAGCTGGGCCTGACCAACATCGCCGACCGGGCCGAGGGCGCGGCCGAGTCCGGCGGCTACCCGCAGCTCTCCCCGGAGTTCGTCGTCGAGGAGGACCCGGACCTGATCTTCGTCGCCTACCCGGGTGGCGACGCCGTCTCCGAGCTGGAGAAGCGGGACGCCTTCGACACCGTGACCGCGGTCAAGGAGGGCAACGTCGTCCAGTTCGACGAGGACATCGCCTCCCGGTGGGGCCCGCGCATCGTCGACCTGGCGCAGAGCGTCTCCGACGCGGCCCTGGCCGCCCAGGGGTCCTGATCGGGGTGAAGAGCAGGAACGCGGCGGCGTGGGCCTGGTTCGCCGGCGCGGCCGCCTTCCTCGTGGCGGCGGCCCTCCTCGGCGTCGCGGCCGGGTACGCCTCGATCACCCCCGGCCAGATCGCCGGGACGCTGGTGGCCAAGGCCGTGCCGGGGATGGAGCCGCCGCTGAACGACCGGCAGCTCGCGGTGCTGGTGGAGCTGCGCCTGCCCCGGGTGGTGCTGGGCGCGATGGTCGGCGCGCTGCTCTCCGTCGCCGGCGCCGCCTACCAGGGCGTCTTCCGCAACCCCCTGGCCGACCCGTACCTGCTCGGGGCGGCCGGGGGCGCCGGCCTCGGCGCCACCCTGGTGATGGCCTTCGGCGCGGCCTGGTTCGACGGGCCCCGCGCCATGGTCCCGGTGGCCGCCTTCACCGGCGCGCTGCTCGGCGTGGCCGCCGCCTACCTGCTGGGCCGCTCCGCGGGGCGGAACGGGATCGCCTCCCTGGTGCTCGCCGGCGTCGCGGTCTCCTCCTTCCTGTCCGCGGTGCAGACCCTGGTCCAGCAGATGCGCATCGACGAGCTGCAGCGGATCTACGCCTGGCTGCTCGGCGGGCTGGCCAAGGGCGGCTGGGAGGACGTGGCGATGGTCGCGCCCTACGCCATCCTGGGCACCGCGGTCATGCTGGTCTGCGGCCGGCTGCTGGACCTGCTGGCGCTGGGCGACGAGAAGGCGGTCAGCCTGGGCCTGAACACCACCGCGGTGCGGCTGGTGGTGATCGGCGCCGCGTCGCTGGCCACCGCCTCGGCGGTCGCGGTCGCCGGGCTGATCGGGTTCGTCGGCATCGTGGTGCCGCACGTGGTGCGCCGCCTGGTGGGCACCGGCTACCGGCTGATCCTGCCGATGTCGCTGCTGTGCGGGGCCGGGTTCCTCGTCCTGGTGGACGTCCTGGCGCGCACCGTCATCGCGCCGGCCGAGCTCCCGCTGGGCGTGGTCACCGCCTTCCTGGGCGCCCCGTTCTTCATCGTGATCCTGCGCACCACCCGGCACCGCGCGACCTGACCGGGCCCCGGGCGTGACCGGATCGCGGCCGCTGGTCTGCGAAACTGGTCTGCGCCACGCCTTCCGCCCCCGACCAGGCCGGGCCTGCGGCCGACCGGGCGCGGCGCCCCGCGACGAGGGGCGGTGCCACCGACGCGTCCCACTTCTCGACCGCGGGCCGGGGGACCTCGCAAGGAGACTGATGGACTACACGATCTTCGCCGTTGCCGTATTCGTCGTCGCCCTCCTGGTGTTCGGCGGCGTCTTCCTGATCAGGCCGAGGCGCCCCGGAGGCGGAGCCGACCAGCCCACCGACGAGGGGCAGGGCGCCACCGCCACCGCGACCGCGGAGCCCGAGGCGCCGGAGAAGGAGGCCGAGCCGGCCGAGCGGATCGACGTCACCGAGGGGGCCGAGCACGCCCCGCCGGCGGAGCCCGCCGCGCCCGAGATCGAGACGCCCCCGCCGTCCGCCGGCCGGCTGGTGCGGCTGCGCGCCCGGCTGGCCCGCTCGCAGAACGCCCTCGGCCAGGGCCTGCTCACCCTGCTCTCCTCCGACAAGCTGGACGACGACGCCTGGGACGAGATCGAGGACACCCTGATCACCGCCGACATCGGCGTGACCTCGGCCTCGCAGATCGTCGAGAACCTGCGCACCAAGGTCAAGGTGCTGGGCGGCCGCACCCCCGATGAGGTGCGCGGCCTGCTCCGCGAGGAGCTGCTCGCGCAGATCGGCACCGACACCGACCGCACCGTGCGGACCGGCCCGCACGGAGACCGGCCGGGCGTGGTGATGGTCGTCGGGGTCAACGGCACCGGCAAGACCACCACCACCGGCAAGCTCGCCCGGGTGCTGGTCGGCGACGGCCGCAGCGTGGTGCTGGGCGCCGCCGACACCTTCCGCGCCGCCGCCGCCGACCAGCTGGAGACCTGGGGGAGCCGGGTCGGTGCGCCGGTCGTCCGCAAGGACGAGGGCGCGGACCCGGCCAGCGTCGCCTTCGACGCGGTCTCCCGCGGCATCGAGGAGGGGGCCGACACCGTCATCGTGGACACCGCCGGCCGGCTGCACACCAAGACCGGGCTGATGGACGAGCTCGGCAAGGTCAAGCGGGTGGTGGAGAAGAAGTCCCAGGTGGACGAGGTGCTGCTGGTGCTGGACGCCACCACCGGGCAGAACGGTCTGCGCCAGGCCCGGGTCTTCGCGGAGGTCGTCAACATCACCGGCATCGTGCTCACCAAGCTGGACGGCACCGCCAAGGGCGGCATCATCGTCCAGGTCCAGCGCGAGCTCGGCGTCCCGGTCAAGCTGGTCGGCCTCGGCGAGGGCCCCGACGACCTGGCGCCCTTCGACCCGGAGGGCTTCGTCGACGCGGTCCTCGGCGACGCGGAGGAGGACTAGCCCGCCGCACCGGGCACACACCGAGCGCACACCGGGGCCGGCCTCCCAGCAGGGGAGGGCCGGCCCTTCGCCGTTCCCGGGCGCCCGCGCCCCTCCCGCGGGGCCCGCGTCACCCGCCCGTAACGCGGGGACGGGCGGTTTTACAGCTGCGCAACAAGCCCCGAGCGGTGGGGAAACACGGCCGGCGGACAGTTGCCGTCGAGGCGTTCACGCGGTGCCCGACGACGTGCTCCCGCCATCCGCCGACGGACTCCGACATCCCCCTGAAGAACCGTTCAAGGAGGCGACCCATGGAAGGGCTCGACACCGGCACCACCGCGTGGCTGCTGATCAGCGCCGCTCTGGTGATGCTGATGACACCGGGGCTGGCGTTCTTCTACGGAGGCATGTCCCGCGCCAAGAGCGTGCTGAACATGATGCTGATGAGCTTCGCCAGCATCGCGGTGGTCAGCGTGCTGTGGGTGCTGATCGGGCACACCCTGACCTACGGCGGCGGGTCCGGCCCGCTGAGCCCGTTCATCGGCGGGCTCGACGACGCCGGGCTGAGCGGCATGATCGGCGAGATCGACGAGGAGGGCGGCTACCCGCTCCTGGTCGACGCCGGCTTCCAGATGATGTTCGCGGTCATCACCGTCGCACTGATCAGCGGCGCCATCGCCGACCGGGCCAAGTTCGGCGCCTGGCTGCTCTTCGTCCCCGTCTGGTCCCTGCTGGTCTACTTCCCGGTGGCGCACTGGGTGTGGGGCGGCGGCCTGGTCCAGATGCTCGACATCGGCGGCGCCGAGGTGATCGACTTCGCCGGCGGCACCGCGGTGCACATCAACGCGGGTGCGGCCGCGCTCGCCCTCACCTTCGTGCTGGGCCGCCGCAAGGGCTTCGGCTCGGAGTCGATGCGTCCGCACAACCTGCCCTTCGTCCTGCTCGGCGCGGCGCTGCTCTGGTTCGGCTGGTTCGGCTTCAACGGCGGCTCCGCCTACGCCGCCGACGCCTCGGCCGCCCTGGCCCTGGTCAACACCCAGGTCGCCACCGCCGCCGCGACCGGCGCGTGGATGCTGGTGGAGCGGCTGCGCTACGGCAAGGTGACCGCGCTCGGCTTCGCCTCCGGCGCCATCGCCGGCCTGGTCGCCATCACCCCCGCCGCGGCCGACGTGACCCCGGTCGGCGCGATCGCCGTGGGCCTGCTCTCCGGCGGGATCTGCGCCTACGCCATCAGCTGGAAGTACCGGTTCAAGTACGACGACGCGCTGGACGTGGTCGGCATCCACATGGTCGGCGGGATCATCGGCTCCCTG
>Ga0079224_100002122_pt1 | contig 23795 bp, 21 predicted proteins | sample Stecom2015_FD_80414 | JGI IMG/M metagenome (GOLD analysis project Ga0079224, IMG submission 80414) | Agricultural soil microbial communities from Utah to study Nitrogen management - Steer compost 2015 | ecosystem: Environmental > Terrestrial > Soil > Agricultural land | place: USA: Utah... | reverse complement strand
TATAAGCCATTAACAATAAGCCGCCTTCCAGCCGATTTAAACGCCGTCCGCTCCATAAGAATATAACCAACAATACCGCCGCGCCAAGCATCGCCCATTGATCAAATTCCAAAACCCGATCGGTGACTTTCATCGGTTGTATCAGGGCTGAAACCCCAAGAATTGCCAATAAGTTAAAAATATTACTGCCCAGAATATTACCAACAGCCACATCCGCATGGCCGCGGATGGCAGCAATAACCGATATAGACAACTCTGGTAGTGAAGTCCCAACAGCCACCAGCGTTAAACCGATGACCGCCTCGGAAACGCCGAAAGCATGCGCCATAGCAACGGCACCCTTTAGCAAAACTTGTGAGCCAATGATCATTAATAACAAACCGACAACAACCGCAGAGATTGACCATACAAGTGTTTTTGGCACTTTTTCCAGCTCATCGGCTTCTGCCTTATAGACATCTGCCGCAGCTGTCGCCTCAAGCCGTTCACTCCAATAAGCCCACAATAAATAAACCGCTAGAACCAGTAAAAATATGAAAGCATCTAACCGCGATATCAGCCCGTTATAGGTCAACATCATAAACAGCAAACTGGCAACAATTACACTCAAAGCATCACGGCGCAGCGAAAGTGCCGTCACTGTCAGCGGCGTGATAACCGCACTCAGGCCAAGCACCAGCAGAATATTACTGATATTACTGCCCACCACATTACCAATGGCAATATCAGGCTGACCACTGCGAACCGCATCCACCGACACCACCAGCTCCGGCATGGAAGTCCCAAAACCGACAATAAGCAAGCCCGTCAACAAAGGCGACACCGCCAACCGCAGCGCCAACCCCAAAGCCCCACGAATGAGGGCCTCACCACCCGCCGCCAACAAACCGATACCGCCGAGTAACAGGAATACATTTAACATACGTTAACCACGAATTTCATAAGACAGGGACTCCAAACAGACAAGCAAGGACACAATTATTGTAACCGTATTTCAAATTCTTGGATGTAATAAAGACAGGCTTTTTAGAAAAATTTAAAGGCCAAAGCCACCAAACCCGTATCAACCAATCACTCCGAAACACATAGAAACCCAACAGTCCCAATAAAAAAACAACTGTCATCCCGAGCGAGCCAAAGCGAGTCGTGGGATCTCCTAAACTACAAGCATCACTTCAATTCCGAATCCAACCAAAAACCAACCACCCCGCGTCATTCTCGAGCACTGACCCGTAAATCCAGTATTCAAAGCATACAAAAGCACAGCTTTTCCAACGTTTTTTGCTAAAACTCAACTCTAAAGAAAAGTGATTTGCACGCGTCGGCCTAACGCCGCGGCTACTTTGTTTAACTGCTTAACGGTGGGATTTGAACCTGGTTTTTCGATACGATTAAAAGACGCCCATGAAGTGTTCATTGACCGCGCCAAATCGGCTGTGGTGTAGCCTTTTTCTTTTTTTAATACATAAATTTGCAGTGCAATTTGAATATCTAAATCTGGCGTAATTAAATAGTGATCTTTGTCTGAGCAATCACTGCCTAATGGTGGCTCCTTGTCCTCCGCCAGCAAATCCTCGAGCACTAAAGACAGACATTCCTGCGCATTAAATAACGCTTCTTCAAGGTTTTCACCATAAGTAAAAGCGTCCGGAAAATCCGGAAAGGACACGTTATATCCATCATCATCTTTTTTAATTATCGCCACATATTGGTATTTCATTTCCGTTTTACTCCGGTCGATTTTTCAATACTTTTTAATGTCCCTATAGGCATATCCTTACCTCGATGCACAGCCACAGGCACGGTTTTTGAGCCATCCGACATCATATAATGACTACCCCGAATACGCTTAACAACCCAGCCGTTATCTTTAAGTATCTTAATAACCTCCTTGCCATTCATTACTACATGATATATCTTATAAGATATATTGTCAACCAGGAAGCTATACGTCGCATAAATACGGCAATACTGTATAATTTATGTAGAAAATGACGATGATGCCAATCACATCATCTCAGCAAGAAAAGCCACGAAACAGATACCAAAATATGAATATTGAATCACCTGAAAACTTCTCATTGAATGAGTACCTATATGGTAATACCCCCATTTTTAACTGCTTAATTATTTAATAAAACACTTACTAAACATACTATAAATGCTCATCACCCAAACAATCCGCTTACAACTCCGCCATATAAACCAATCTGACGCTGATTTTCTGTTTGATCTTTATAACCAAGCGCCTTTTATTGAGCATATTGGTGACCGTGGTTTGTCGAGCCTTTCTAAAACCCGAGACTTTATTGAGGGCATTCAAGCGAATTATAAGAAATATGGTTTTTGGCTGTACTTGGTAGAAGACAAACTGACAAAAGAACCTATTGGTGTTAATGGCTTAGTGCAGCGCGATTACCTCGATGCGCCCGATATTGGTTTTGCGCTCTCACAGAAGTATTGGTCACAAGGATTTGCGCTTGAATCATCTCGCGCTGTGATTGAACATGCGCGGCAATTAAAGCTAAAAAAATTACTGGCTATCATTAGCCCGAATAATACCAGTTCCATAAAACTAATCGAAAAATTAGGCTTTGATTTTGTCAAGCAAAATCAATTCGCACCGAAAGAACAGACGGTTAATCTATACCAAAAAACGCTAGCTGAATAAGTCATTTTGCTGATATCAGATCGCTGATATTAGGGATCGAGCAGCTACAAAAGTACCATATTTCATTGCCAACAACAAACCAGAATGTTACCATTAAAGTTATAACATTAGCGAGGTTAATATGCTTGATTTAAAAATTAGACGCATTGGAAATTCATTGGGTGTGGTTCTGCCCAAAGAAGCCATTGCCTTATTAAAAGTAGCCGATGGCGATAAAATCCATTTAACACAAGGCGCCGATGGAACTTTACGTCTGACACCGTATGATCCGGAATTTGAAGAGCAGATGGAAGCAGCCTTAAAAGGCATGAGTCAATACCGCAATACATTAAGACAACTGGCAAAATGACACAGCCTAAATGGCTAAAGCAATCGGTCATTGAAACCTTACACGATATGCAAATTGCCGAACATGGCGGCTTAGCCGGGGTGAGGGATAAAGGCCTATTGAGTTCGGCTTTGGCCAGACCCAAGAATATGTTTGAATATGAGTCTGCTTCAATTTACCAACTTGCCGCGGCTTATGCCTACAGCCTCGTTAAAAATCATCCGTTTGCCGATGGCAATAAACGCACAGCGCTGTTGGCCGCTTACACCTTTTTACACATTAACAATGTTACCTTAACCCCACCGGAAGCAGAAACCACTGCCATGGTAATCGCTTTGGCTGCCGGAGACATGGATGAAAAAGAATTTGCCAGCTGGTTGCAGCAAAATACTTCTTCTGCACCTAATTAACTTGAGCAGACGTTTAATAAAACTAAAATAGTTTTACACTTATCCTTATCACCTTATTTTTTCTTCAACCCTCCCTAACAAGCCATCCAAAACCTCAGCCGGTAAATGCGTCAGACTTTGCTTTAGATCTTCACTGAGCTCAAGGCATTCGCTATTGGGATCGAGCACTTGATTGAGGATTTGCTCAAATAGGGACAGGCACAGGGATTGCCAGTTTTCATTGCTCTGACTAACGGTACTTGTCGTTGGCTTTTGTGGGTTTTCTTGTAACGCTTGTTGCATCGCTTGAATCAGCAATTGTAAACGGTGACGTTGTTGTCTTCGCAGGCGCCGTTGGGTGCGGTGGCTAATGTAAAATTTGGCACTTTTGAAGTAACCATTAACCCATAAACTATGTTCGATGGCGTCTTGTAGTTGTAAAACCGATGGCCAGGGCGCCGCACCTTGTTTATGAATCAGCTGGCGCATAATTTGAGCTTGAAGCCCGGTTTGCTTTTCACGGCTGAATTCTTTGTATTGTCGACGAATGGTGGTCAAGGTTCGATGTAAGCGTTCCACATCAAAGTCCATTTCGCGCAAATCACGTTTTATGATGCGTTCGGGAAGTGCAGCTTGTTCGAAGCCTGTTGGTTCTGATTGAGGGCTCATTGAGACACCGGATTAGTACAGTAAGACCATTAATATACTCACTGACAACAAATCGCGCATTGATGTAAATCAATCTTAAAGAGACCTTTGGCCTATTTTAGAGCGTGCTGCTCAATGATATACTGATTGGGTTTAATCGCTTATGGGTTCATGATGACTAACCATTTAAAAATTTCCGCCAAAAACCAATTTTCAATTGTCACTATTCTGACTTTAATCGTATTCGTTTTTATAAGTGCTCCGATAAATGCAAAAACCGATAACAATGCACAAACCAAGTTATCAGCTTATGGCGAAGCCTTGGCTGAACATAACCGTGTTTTAGGCACTTGGGCTTTGTATCAAGGTGAAAACACCGAGTTCAAACAAACCTTGGTGCCTAACAAAGACGGGACAGGCATTGTTGTTGCTGATGACAAAGCAACTCAACAGTATAAAACCGGCTCCATCAGCAAGACTTTTACCGCGGTGCTGACGTTTAAAATGATTGAAGCCGATAAGCTGAGCTTAGACACGCCATTGGCCAAATTCTATCCAAACATCGCCAACGCCAAAGACATCACCATCGGCCAAATGCTGAATCACCATTCGGGTATTGCCAGTTATACAGATGAAGCCGATTTCATGGCCTATTACCAATCGCCACAGACATCTGAACAGATGGTGGCGCGCATTGAAGCCTTAACAGCGGCTTTTGAACCCGGTGAAAAAGCTGATTACAGCAACAGTAATTACCTGTTATTGGGTTATATTCTGGAGCAGGTCAGTGGTCAAAGTTATGCCGATCTACTTAACAAGCACATCGTTGAACCATTAAACCTTAAGCACACTTATTTCGGTACGGATAAGAACAGCTCAGAGGTACAATCTTATCAATGGCACAACGATCAAGGCCAATGGCAAACCATCGATCCCTGGAGCTTATCGGTGGCCGGTGCTGCCGGTGCCATTATTTCCACGGCTGATGATTTACATGGCTTTTTTCGTGGTCTATTTAAGGATAAACTGATTTCCGAGAAAAGCCGCGAGCAGATGATCGCGCTGCAGGATGATTATGGCTACGGCATTTTTCAGACTAAATTTACAGACAAGGATAAAGAGATTATCGGCTATTGGCACAATGGTGGTATTGAAGGCTTTGCCAGTCATGTTGAGTACTATCCAAGCATTGATATGACCACGGTGGTGTTAAGCAATGGACTGTATAAAAGCGCGGTTGATGATTTAAACCAAGCGCTCATTGATGGCCATCGAGGCGTCTCTTTGGATGCAAAAATGGCGGCTTTGACGGTTAATGCTGAACAACTAGAACCGTATGTCGGCTATTTTCAAAGTGACGCCAGTCCACTGGATATCGAAGTTTCTTTACTTGATAACCAACTGATGGCCCAAGCCACCGGTCAAGGGGCTTTTCCGCTAACACTTGATGGCGACCACCGCTTTACTTTTGCAGCCGCCAATATTGAGATGTTGTTTAAGGAAGACTATACCGGCTTTAGCCTAAATCAAGGTGACAATCACACGGTCTATCAGCGCAATGATGCTGCCAAGCCAAAAGCTGTTGAAGTTGATGAAGCGCTGTTACAAAGTTATACCGGTGTTTATGCCTCTGATTCTTTTCCTTTGGATATCACCGTGTCATTAAAAGACGGTCAATTACAGGCCCAGGCCACCGGCCAAGGGGCTTTTCCGCTGACCGCAAAAAGCAAAAATGAATTTACGTTCGCTGCGGCTGATATTACCATGGTATTTAATGCGGACAATCAAACCATGTCATTCACGCAAATGGGCAGAAGCTTTGAGATGCAGAAAAAAGTAGATTAATAACCACCCATAAAACCAGCAACGAACAAAGCGGTACCGAGTTGAAACTGGGTACCGCTTTTTTTCCAGCCCCAACCACTTATCCGCCAGATAAACCGTTTATATAGTTTTACACTGATTTTTAAGGCTTATCGCTATACTTCAACTCATTGTTAATCTTTGGAGTTAGTATGAAATTCGTTATTATTTTTAGTTTGTTGGTGTCTGCACCTTTATTTGCTGATGATAACAGCGGTCATTATGATTTTGCCGTGGAAGTCCATGGTCAAGGCACGCCCATGCTGTTAATCCCAGGTTTAAGTAATTCCGGTGCTGTTTGGGATGAAACCGTAGCCCGCTACGAAGACAAGTATCAAATGCATGTGGTGACTTTACCGGGTTTTGCCGGACAGCCGCCGATGGCAGAAAATGAACCGTATTTAAGCCAGGTTCGAGATCAACTTCTGACCTATTTAAAAGCCCAAAAGCTTGAAAATCCAATTGTCGTCGGTCACAGTTTAGGCGGTTATATGGCCATGATGATGGCCATTGAACAACCTGAGTTATTTCAGAAAATCCTCATTGTTGATGCGGTGCCTTTTATACCGGCATTAACCATGCCCGGCGCCACCGAAGAAAACTCCAAAGCCATGGCTGATATCATGAAAGCGCAAATGGATAAGCAAGACGAGGCCATGAGTTCAGCTTCCTTAGATCAAATTCTGGCATCTATGATTACCGATCCTGAACGCATCAAACTCGCCAAAAAGTGGGGCATGGACAGTGATTCGGCCAGTGTTTCACAAGCCATGTATGAAATGATGACCACCGATCTACGCCAAAAAATCGCCACGGTAAAAACCCGGACTTTGGTGATGGGCTCCTGGATCGCTTATAAAGATTATGGCATGAGCCATGAGCGCTTAGATTTAAGTTATGGCGCACAATATAAAAACATGGAAAACCACACGCTGGTCATTACTGACACCGGCAAGCATTTCATTATGTGGGATGACCCTGACTTTTATTTTGCTAAAATGGATGCTTTTTTAGCGGCAGAATAAAGCCATCATGAAATCATCCACATTATTTTGGATCATGAATGCAGCAGGTTGGTTTATCTTCCTGCTGCTTTCCGGCTTATTCTTTAGCGCCTTAAGTGGTCAACTCACGGTCAATAGTCTGGTTATCCAGTTATTTGCCTGGTTTTATTACGTTCCGGCATCCGGCTTAGTCAGGCACCTCATTCATCGCTGGGAATGGTTTAGCCGCAAGCATCATGCCCGCTTGGTTTTAATGCTTATCGGTTTCACCCTGTTACTGGCAACCATTGGCCAATTTTTAGTGTCCTTGTTTATGATGTACGGTCTGCACATTATGACCTGGCAGACTTATTCAGTACCGGTGTTACTGGTGACCATTGCCCAAAACTGGATAGTTTTATCTCTGTGGACTTTATTGTATTTAATGATTGGTCACTATCGCGCCAATCGACGACAACAATTACGAGAAATCGAGCTACAATCGGCTTTACATAAAGCTGAACTATTGGCCCTAAAAGCCCAGCTTAACCCGCATTTTATTTTTAATTGTCTGAATAATATGCGCGCCATGACCCTCGAAAATGCCGAGACTACCCGCAAAATGATTACCCATCTTTCAGAAATTCTTAAATATTCTTTTCGCTTCAGTGAACAAACACAGGTCACTGTCAGTGAAGAGTTACAGCATGTGCGCAATTATTTGGCCTTGGAAGCCATCCATTTTGAGCAACGTTTACAGCACAAAATTGAGGTAGATGAGGATTGTTTTAACTGTCTTATCCCACCCATGAGTATTCAGCTATTGGTTGAAAACGCCATCAAACACGGCATCGCCAACTCAGCACAAGGCGGGATGATAATAATCAGTATAATTTTTGTTCAAGACCATTTACAGATAACGGTTATGAATGATGGTCAACTGCAGAAATCCAGTAATGGCGATGGCATCGGCCTGAAAAATCTACGTCAGCGGTTACGACTGTTCTATCAAGACCAAGCTGCATTAAGCCTACAAAATGCCAGCCCATCACAGGTTTCCGCCCAACTAACCATTCCCGTTACTAAGCCACAATCATGACCGAAAACATACCATTAAAAGCGCACATCACAGCACATATCATTGATGATTCACGGCTGGCACGACAGGAACTCAAGCACCTGTTAAAGCAACACCAGAGCATCCATGTCACCCATGAAGCCGCCAATGGCGAACAAGCGCAGGCTCAAATGACAGAGACCTTACCCGATGTCTTATTTTTAGATATCCAGATGCCCGGCATGGATGGTTTTGAATTGTTGCAGCAGTTAGACCACGTACCACAGGTGGTATTTGTCACCGCTTACGATGAATACGCTTTAAAAGCTTTTCAGCACAATGCCTTGGATTATTTACAAAAACCCATCGAACCGGAGGCCCTGGCGCGTGCCGTTGCTAAAATTGAACAGCAACACCTCAACCGCACACTGACAGCGCCTTTAAAACAAAGGGATATTCTCGGTATTGATGACCAAGTGTTTGTTAAAGATGGCGAGCAATGTTGGTTTGTGACCTTGGCCGATATTCGCCTGTTTGAAGTCAGCGGCAACTACACCACTTTATATTTCGATGACAATCAACCGATGCTCAACAAAACCTTGAATCAACTGGCTGAACGTTTAGATAACAGTCAGTTTTTCCGCGCCAATCGTAATCAGCTGATTAACCTCAACCACATCACTAAAGTGGAGCCCTGGATGCAAGGCATGCGCGTGCACTTAAGCGCTGGCGAAACCATTGAATTATCCCGCCGCCAAACCCAGCAGTTTAAAGAACTGATGAGCCTATAGCCAAAGAACATTAACCACATAAATACATTGAAGCGGCTATACCCTTAATAAATAAGAATAAATAAGGACAGTCATCGTTTAGAGCCATTAAGTTATCAACTTATGGGCATCTATCCTATTATTGATTCTAAATTTAAAGCAGATAAGTCAACTTATTAAGATATTATTCAAAATCACATTTGATAAGGAACGATTTTGTGATTAAGCCTTATTCAAGCCGAGTAGTTCCGCTTCACGATTGTGAAGTGATTGGAAATTATTAGTTATTTTGCCTATTCTAAAGCCGGTTGAAGCCTCAACCCAACAGACCAATTTTTGCCTGTTTCTTGTGAATAGATTTGTAGCTGATGAACAGTCCCCACAGCCGAAAAACCAAATGATTTAAACCCTTTTAATTCATCCAACCAAGTGTCAGGGTTCAGGTTTAAATCAGACAGCACAGAACTCATCTTTTGGGGCATGTGCCCATGCTTTTCATCAGTAATAACCCGACCGGTTTGATCGACCAAATCAATGTAACTTGTCAGGTAATAAGGTAATTCATTCTCGCCATGGCCAAATCCCAATAAATCCGAATAACTTGTTTCAATTCGCTCTTTAATCGAAGTGAATTCAGAATCATGTAATGACTTGGCTAATCCAGCTCGTATGGGATTTAAATCAACATAGGCCATACACGTCAACAAGGCCCGCTCATCCAGCAATGCTTGACTTTTAAAGCGGCTCTCCCAGAAATGGCCAGTGCATTCGTCTTCTTCATTGGCTTTACGCGCGATGAACTCATTGATGCTCTTCATAAACCAGGATATGGAACATAATCGCTCACGGTATAAATCCACATATTCAATCACTCTTTTTAACTCAGAGCCATCACTCACATCACCCTGCAAATAGCGCTGACATGGAATCGGTAATGAGTACAAAGACTGCCAAGCCATCAGCACTTGTTTGTCCGTCCATAGGGTATTGTCACCAACCCTTAAAACCAAGTGAAAGTGATTGTTCATGATGGCATAAGAACAGACATCAATGGCGAATACAGATGTGACTTGTTTAATACGATCTATCAGCCATTGACGACGATGTTCAAAAGATATTCCGGTATGCGCATCCTTTCCACACAAAAATGCTTGCCGGACACATCTTGAAATGACATGGTAATAGGGTGTCTGCTCGACGCAGATTTGCTGTTTTCTGGCCACTGTCATAACTTATCTCCATGTTAAAACTCTATTTTGGCTGACTTATGGAAGAAAATCTGTGGCAAATGTCAATTCAGGTTGTCAATAATTTCCTACAAGGGATGACTGTCCACGAATTTACAATGGAATCATCTTTACTTGAGTCAATATGGAATGACTGTCCCTGAATCACTTAAACTAGCGATACTACAACTTATCCATTTATAATTTTTAGGGGTTTACTCGGACACTGGTTTCTTTTTTAACTTCCGTTGTAAGGTTCGTCGATGCATATTTAAGGCTTCAGCGGTTTTTGTGATATTACCGTCATACTGCATTAAAACCCGCTGAATATGCTCCCACTCCAAGCGCTTTGGCGACATCGCGTGTGAGTCAATAGACTGTTCGGGCTGAACCATACTGTTATCCTCAAAGGCCGCTAATATTTCTTCGGCACTAACCGGTTTAACCAAATAATTAATAACCCCTAATTTTATGGCATTAATGGCCGTTGCAATGGAGGCATAACCGGTCATCATAACAATCTTTATATTAGGGTACTTCACCAGTAAATCAGTACTCAGGACCAGTCCCGATTCATCCTCTAGCTTTAAATCTACCAGTGCCATATCTATTATCTGTCGTTCGGCAATAGCGAGTGCCGCGGCACTGTCAGCAGCCTCAAAAATAGTCAGATGATAGCGACTAAGCACCCGTTTTAAAGTGCTTCTTAAGACTAAATCATCATCCACTATTAACAGGGTTTTCATGAAATCATCCGAGCCAATATCACCACCGCATCAGCACCATGATTATGGGTTCTCACCGTCAGATTACCGCCGGCAGAGGTCAAAATTCGGCGGCTTAATTTGAGACCAATACCCAAACCGGAGGCTTGATCGAATTGATTGCCTAAGCCGTTATCACTGATAGTAATCGCAATTTGATTTAGTTGGCTAATGGCTTTGATGCTAATCTTCCTGGCTTTGGCTGCCGCCGAATTATTTAAGATATTTAACAAAGCCAGTTCCAGTAAGGAATCGGTCATCACATGTTCGTTTACTATGGCGTCGATGGTAACCTCGGCTTGGTGATGGTTTTGATTAAAGCGCCCGATAACGTCGCTCAACAATGTTTTTAAGCTAATTTCCCGAGAATTAAGATAATCCGAATCATTCGATAGCTCGACCATCTCTTTAATGGTGGCCTGACAACGCATAAGCTGTTCATCGATAACATTTAAATCGGCAACCAGATCAGGCTTATCCTGGTGCAAAATTGATAATTCATTGGCCAGCAATTTAATACTGCTTAAGGGTGTACCCAATTCATGGGCCAAACCGGTGGCCATGGTGGCCATGGTCATAATATGTTGATCTTCAGAGCGTTTTTGTTCAATCTGTAATAACTGTCGGTTTTTGTCATGGATGGTTTGCATTAATTGGGTGGTGATATAACTCAACAAGTTCGATATCAACACAAACCCAACCCACATACCCAATACATGGGCATTAAACGTCTCATGGCCCGGGTGCATACCGGCTTGACTACTTGGGGTAATTGTCCAAAGCAGCACATAACTGAGGTTACTCAATAATGACATAAGCCAGGTAAAGCCGATACTTTGACTGATACCCGAGAGCATAATCGGCAACATTAAGCACCAAATCAACGGATTTGAGATGCCATTCAATAACGCAAAAAACACAACCCAGACCAACAAATCAATCAGTAAAAGCCACATGCTCCGGCGCTTACCTAACAACCAAAAATGCCCACTATAAACCAGTAAAATATACACCACCGGCACCAACCAAACCCAGGCATTTTCAATTGAAAAACCCAACCAATCACCGAGCCACAACAGACTTAACTGACCAATGGCGGTGAGGGTGCGAAATATGAGTAATTGGTTGTGCATAAAAATCTTGGCGACTTTACTGAAAATCCATCATTATAGTCAAAACAGTCCCTAGCCACATCCACTGCGACACGATGCCACACTAATATAAGCTTATAAAGATATATTTTTAGACTTTATTCAGAACAATTGATGTATCGTATTAAACAACGAACAACAACTTAGTTGCTTTTGGTTTAGTGACTGGCTCCGGATAAAACTGGTATCGTCAATACATAATCAATGCCGAAACAGCTGTCCGGAGGTGGATGATTTTTTTATAACCTTATTGTGTGTTTTTAAGTTGTGATAGCCATTCGCTTTTAATGGCATTAACGTCCGACTTTTGTACCAAACTAAAGATCACTTTGAATTGAATTTCATCTTCAACTGCCTGAAAGTTTTTCCTGGCTTCGGTGAAATTAATACCATCTAACAATAAACTAACCAGCACAGGATCAACCACTTCGCCAAAAAAAGTAGCCTCTTTTATCTCTTCAACCTCACCGGTTTGACCAATAATTAAACGGGTATTAAGCGTAAAATCCTGAGAATACTCAGGAACCGGCATTGACTTGGCTTCAAATACGGAGAACATACCTGCTGGCTGATTTTTCGCCATGGTGATTTTATAGTCAGGATTATAATAGCCATTAAACCTATCATAAGCATTTCGCGCACTTTCTAAAGTCATACGTTTTAAAAATTCAATATCTAAATCCAAGGCTTCTTCTTCAAAGCTATTATGTGTCACCACAACAGAATCTGGTCGCCCTGTTTTATCTGGCATCACTGTTAGCACCAGTTCAAGCTTTGATTCTTGATCTATCTCTATTTTTGATTCAATGGTCATGTCTTTAATAACCATCATGACATCATCCGGCAACAGGGCGATTTCATGGGCTTCTATGACGTCCTCAGCAGAAATGCCACTCATAAAACCACGCTGAGCGTAGTCTTGTTCAAGTTGCTTAATCTCATCCGGAATGACAAACTCAATCAATTGAGTCGCTCTTTGTTCGACCCGCTTACCGTCCTTAATGGGCGCCAGCAATTTAAACTGCTTAATGGATTCCATGGCCGCATGTTCAAAAACATTTTTCGGCTCAGCATCCACAACAGACACATCGGTTATATCGCCATCCGCTGTCAGGGTGAAAGCCACTTTCACCCAACCTTCTGTTTTCTTAAACAACGCCAATGTCGGGTATTCCGGCGGCACCCGTTCAATCATTTGTACCGGCCGATCTTCTAAAACCCGTTCAGAGACATTGGTTTCAGCGATAGCGCAAATATTAAAAGCAATCAACAAAATAGCAACACTCAGTCGATGGATATTAGATTTCATAAGCAGATGTCTCATGGTGGTTAGAATTTGTTTAATACCTTTATTGTAAGCTTTTGACCCTTAAAAAACAAAAAGGCCGTTTATAAATGTCACGACCTTGAATATTTAATCCACTTTGTTTAATCCCAACTCAACGCACCGCCAGTTTGGTATTCAGTCACTCTGGTTTCAAAAAAGTTCTTTTCTTTACGGAGGTTGGTCTGTTCATCGAGCCAGGGTAGGGTGCATTTGGCGCCCGGGAAGGGCTCATCCATGCCTAATGAGCGGGCACGGCGATTGGCGATAAAGCGAAATTGTTCACAATGGTCTTCGGCGGTGTAACCTAAAATTGGTCGTCTTAAAATATATTTTGCGTATTCTTTTTCGACTGCTTCAGATTCTTCCCACATGTGTTTTATATCGGCCGGATCCAGCTTAATGTCGTTTTCTTCAATCATCTGTTTAACCACCCGAATACCGAAGGAACAATGCATCACTTCATCCCGCATGATGTATTGCAACTGTTCGGCGGTGCCTTTCATCAGACCGCGGCGTTGTAGAGCAAAGATTGGGCTAAAACCATTATAAAACCAGCAACCTTCGAAGATGGCAGCGAAAAACATATAGGCCAAGGCAAAATTCTTTAGTTCTTCCGGATCTCTTAAATCAATATCGGAACGTAACACGGAATTGAGTCGACGGTTGGCCATTTGTATTTTTTGATTAATCTCTGGCACCACCCGATAGCGGTTATAAATTTCACTCTGATCCAAACCAATGGTTTCGATACAATGCTGATAGGTCCAGGTGTGCAAAGCTTCTTCATAGACTTGCCGGGCTTGGTATATTTGTAATTCCGGGGCCGCCATTTTTTCCATCACCGCCAGACCAATATTACGCATCGCGATAATGTCTGACGTGGTCAAATATGACAGCACATTCTGATAAAGGTGCTTTTCATCATCGGTCAACTTTTTATGGTAGTCATGAATATCTTGGGTCATGTTAACGTCCAAGGGCGTCCAATGGTTTTTATTGGCATTTAAGAAATATTTCCAAGCCCATGGATATTTAAAGGGCGCCAATTGATTAATATCCGCCATGCCATTAACGATGCGTTTATCTTCAGCGCGTACCGGCTCAAAATTTTGTTTTCCTTGATAAGGCTTATATTCTCCGGTAACCCCCATTAATCCGCTCTTTTCCTGCACTTCATCAGGTACTGTTTGACTTTGGCCGGACTCAATCGCTGAATCTGATTTTTTATGGTTGTCAGGATTAACTGGCTGACTTTCTTTGTTTTGATTTAATCCTAAAGGATCGTCCCAATTCATTGTGTTCTCCAAGATAGTTAATTCAAGGCCAATACTTTGGCCCTGAATTTTAAAATTTAATGTTTACTGGTGTCGTTACTGACAGGCATCACAATCCGGTTCCAAGATCGAGCAGGCACTCGGCGCTTGTGAACCCGGTGCGGTTTGTTTGGTTTGGTTTGAGCTGGATTCCACACTTTTTTCCATGTGGGTGGCGCCCATTGAGCGTAAATAGTATGTGGTTTTTAAACCGCGCACCCAAGCCAATTTATACAAGTCATCCATTTTTTTACCGGACGGATCGAGCATATACAGGTTTAAGGATTGACCCTGATCGATCCATTTCTGACGTCGCGAAGCCGCTTCTACTAACCACCGGGGATCCAGTTCAAAGGCGGTGGTGTATTTTTCCTTTAACACATCAGGAACCCGATCAATCTGCCGGACACTGCCTTCAAAATATTTCAGATCATTGAGCATGACATCATCCCACAGGTCTAAGGCTTTCAAATCCTCAACCAAATGTGCGTTAATAACCGTAAATTCACCGGACAAGTTGGATTTTACAAATAAGTTTTGATAAACCGGTTCCACTGACTGGGAAACCCCGGAAATATTTGAAATGGTGGCGGTCGGCGCAATTGCCATGGTATTGGAATTTCGCATACCTTGGGTTTTAACCGTTGCCCGCAATTTATCCCAGTCCATGCGGGTGGTCTCATCCTGCACTAAAAATTGGCCACGCTGTTCTTTTAATAGAGCAATGGAGTCAATCGGCAATATGCCTTGTGACCACAGTGAACCTTGATAACTGGGATAACTACCGCGTTCAGCAGCCAAATCACTGGAAGCTGCAATGGCATAATAGGATACGGCTTCCATACTACTATCAGCAAAATCGATGGCCGCCTCGGTGGCATAAGCTAAATCAAGTTTAAATAAGGCATCCTGAAACCCCATTAAACCCAAACCAACAGGACGGTGTCGTAAGTTAGATCGGCGCGCCTGTGGCACCGCATAAAAGTTATAATCAATCACATTATCGAGCATCCGCATGGCGGTGGTAATGGTCTTTTTTAACTTACCATGATCCAGTCCATCTGCAGTTACATGTTGTGGTAAATTAACTGAACCTAAATTACAAACAGCAATCTCGTCATCAGACGTATTTAAGGTGATTTCAGTACACAAGTTAGAACTATGTACCACGCCCACATGTTGTTGTGGTGAGCGGATATTGCATGGATCCTTGAAGGTTATCCAGGGATGCCCGGTTTCGAACAGCATACCGAGCATTTTGCGCCATAAATTGACGGCTTTGATAACTTTAAAGTTTTTAATCTGGCCTTGTTCGGCTTGTTGTTCATAATATTCATAGCGTTCTTTAAAGGCCTGTCCGTATAAATCATGTAAATCCGGCACTTCTTCCGGTGAAAATAAAGTCCAAGGCTCATCCAGGGCCACCCGTTCCATAAACAGGTCAGGAATCCAATTAGCGGTGTTCATGTCATGGGTGCGACGACGATCATCACCGGTGTTTTTACGCAACTCGAGGAATTCTTCGATGTCCATGTGCCAGCTTTCCAAGTAGGCACACATGGCGCCTTTGCGTTTGCCGCCCTGGTTAACGGCGACGGCGGTGTCGTTGGCCACTTTTAAAAATGGCACCACGCCCTGGGACTCACCGTTGGTGCCTTTAATATGCGCACCCATAGCCCGAACCCGCGTCCAGTCATTGCCCAGACCACCCGCATACTTACTTAACAGCGCATCATCTTTTATGGCATTAAATATTCCGTCCAAATCATCCGGCACAGTGGTCAGATAACAGCTGGATAATTGTGGCCGTAAGGTGCCTGAGTTAAATAACGTCGGTGTTGAGCTCATAAAATCAAAGGAACTCAATAAATCATAAAACTCAATGGCGCGCTGTTCACGATCCACTTCATTAATGGCCAAGCCCATGGCGACGCGCATAAAAAAGGCCTGTGGCAATTCAATCCGAATCTTACCAACATGGATAAAATAACGGTCATACAAAGTCTGTAAACCTAAATAGGTAAAACGTTTATCCCGTTCCGGTTTCAGTGCAGATGCTAGCACCTCTAAATCATATCGACCTAATTCCGGGTCTAATAAATTTAAACCGATGCCACGTTGTAAATATTTTTTAAAATATTCAGGGTAGGCTTGTTGCATGTCTTTTTGAGTGGCTTCATAGGTTTCGCCATAGATAAAAGACAGCGCTTCACGGCGAATACCATCCATCAGTAAACGGGCACTAACGTAAGAATAGTTCGGATCTTTTTCAATTAAACCACGAGCTGTCATGACCAAAGCCGCATTAACATCTTTAGCCGCCATGCCATCAAATAAATTTCGTCGTAAGCCATTGAGAACCAGTTCCTTTTGCACACCTTTCAAACCCCGCGTGGCCTCCGTAATAACAGTTTCCAAACGCGCCATATCTAACGGAATTTTTTCACCGTCTTCAGTGCTTATGTGTAATATGTCTTCAGTCGCCGGATTCTGCTTGTCCGTTTTGGCGCGGATTTTAGCGCGTTTCTCAGTTTGCTTTTCTCGGTAAAGCACATAATTACGAGCGGCTTTATGTTCACCGGCGCGCATCATGGCCAATTCCACCTGGTCTTGAATGTCTTCGATATGTACCGTACCACCCTCATCCATACGTCTAAATAAAGCTTCAAACACCTCCTCACTGAGCCGCTCAACAATTTGGCGCACTCGGCTGGAAGCGGCGGCTTGACCACCTTCAACAGATAAAAAAGCCTTCGTGACGGCCACTTTAATTTTACTTAAGTCAAAGTCTGTGGTCTGGCCATTACGTCGAATGACACGATAGCGACTTGTTGTTTGGGTTTCAGTACTGGTTTTATTGGTATGCGTAGAATGTGGAGGTAATGACTGGGGTTGCTGATCTGTATATTCCATTGTTCTTTTGGCTCTTTTAAAGATGGTGAAAATTTAAAAAATAGTAGAAAATTAAATATTATTAAAAATATTTTTCAAATGAGATGATACGGATTTTTAAATGTTATTCCAAGCGCTATTTTGAATAACTTTTTACATATTATTTTATTGCCTTTTATATCAATCACTTAGAAAAGTATTTTTTGATAAAACAAAATATATGAGTAATAATGATTGACTTATAACAAATATATTTGTTACCAGTAAAGTTTATTTTATTACGGAAAACAATTTGCAATTTATACGCAACTTAATGAGTCTTATTCGCATTAGAGCCAATGTAGCATTGTGAATTTAGCTTAGGTAATGGATTCAGGAATTTTGTGTTTTTTGAATTGTTGGGTCTTATACCAAAAGCGGATCAAGTTCATCACCGCTGCGGCCGATAAGCCGACAATAATACCGATCCACAAACCTGGTGCGCCCATACCCATGGGAAAGCACAAATACCAAGATGCGACGAATCCCAACAACCAGAACGAAAACAGATTGCTGTTCATGATAAAAGTCATGTCTTTAATGCCACGCAAAGCGCCGGCAGCTGCCACTTGGATGCCGTCTGATAACTGAAAAACAGCGGCGTAAAATAATAAGCTAACAGCAATCGCAGCCACCTCACTGTCATCGGTATAGAGGTTAACAATATCACCTGCGAACAACAAGGTGACTGACGCCGAGAATAATTGTGTGAATAACACCAAGCCAACACCTAAAAATCCGGCATTGGTGATGTCGGTGGTGTTTTTACGACCCACCGCATTACCAACACGAATGGTGATACCCATGGATAAACCCAAAGGCACCATAAACAATAAAGAAGAAAAGTTAAGGGCGATTTGATGCGCTGCCACTACCATGGTCGCTAGGGACGACGACAGCAGGGTAATCACTGAGAAAAAACCCACCTCTGCGAACATCGAAATACCCACCGGCAACCCCAATTTTAGTAAGCGCATAATCACATTCCAATTGGGTGGATCAAAGCGGCTAAAAATCTGGTAACTACCGATGATTTTGTGTTTTTTTATGATTAACACGTACACCAGCATTTGACTGATAATCACCAGTGCCGAAGCATACCCGGTACCGGCTGCACCGAGCGCCGGAAAACCGAAATGCCCAAACATCAAAATCCAATTCAATGGAATATTCAACAATAGGCCAACAAAACTCACATACATGGTGGTTTTGGTGATTGATAAACCATCGGCTAAATAACGAAAGCAAACAAAAAAAGACAGCGGTAAAACACCCCAGCCGATGGCGTTGAGATAAGCAATCGCCTCTGGAATCACTTCTTCCTGGGTTTTGAACAGGGTAAAAATCGGATCGACCAGTCGAATAACAACGCTAAACAGTAGACCCAATAATAAAGCCAGCCACAAAGCCTGTCTGAAAAATGGCGCCACTTCATGATTCATCCGAGCGCCGTCCTTTTCAGAAATAATTGGCGGTATCACCATCAAGGTGCCAAACACAAACAAAATCACTGTCGACCACACAGAACTACCCACCGCCACAGCAGCTAATGTGGTGGCGCCTAACTGACCTGCCATCACCGTATCCACAAACGTCATACCCACCATCATCAGCTGACTAATAATCAGCGGCAAGGATAGCTTTATCGTTTGAACTAAATGGTGCTTAACAGTCAGTGGTTCCATATTAATTATTAACGTATAAAGTGTTAAACTGGAGTTACGAATCGATTGGACAAGATCCTTATGGAAAAAACTTCCCCAAAACATGCCTTTGTCACCGGTGCCACCGGATTTCTGGGTCAACATTTGTGCCGTCATCTGAATGCGCAAGGTTGGCAAGTAACAGCTTTGTACCGAAGCTTACCAGAAAAAACCCTCGATGGGGTTAACTATGTGCAAGGCAATATTTTGTCCATGGCATCCCTAAGCGAAGCCATACCACAAGAGACTACGGTGATTTTTCATACGGCTGCCGATACCGGCACTTGGTCCAAATACAATGCCAGTCAAACACTCACTAATGTCACCGGTACCGGCCATATAATCCAATGTGCCCGGCAGCTACCAGACGTGCGGTTAGTACATGTTTCTTCAGTCGCTACCTATGGCATCGAACATAATGAATTAATCACCATCAATGAACAAACTCCCGCTTCCGGAATAAACAGCTTCGTTAACTATGTTCGCAGCAAATCCCAAGCCGAACAGCTCATTAAACAGCAGCAGGATTTGGACTGGGTGATCGTTCATCCCTCGCATATTATCGGTCCTGAGGATAAACACAATTGGATTCGATTGTTTAAGATGATTATCAATAACAGCTTACCGAGTGTACCTCGTGGTGCAGGGTCGTTTGCCGACGTCCGCGATGTTTCTCAAGGCTGTATTGCGGCCGCTAATAAAGGTCGAAGCCAACAGCATTATATTCTCGGCGGCCATAATATGAGTTTTGCAGAATTTATTCTAACCACAGCCGATTCCTTTGGAGTTAATATTGATTTTAAACAAAAACCACAGTGGTTGTTAAAAATAGTTGCTAAGCTACAAGCCTCGGTTTCCTACCTCAGCAATAAACCGCCGGACTTAACGCCTGAATCTTTACAACTTATTTCACACCGTTATAACACCGATTGCGGTAAAGCCGAAGCCGAATTAGGCTATGAAATTACCCCCCTAAAAGATAGTTTAAATGACATAAAAAAAGACCTACAACAGCGTGCGTTACTGTAGGTCTTTAATATTGATAATCCGCAGTTAAGATGCCAAGCTTTGAGCAGAATCAAAAACCTCTTGGGCATGTTTAAACTGAGCGTTGGCTTTGGACACATACAGTAAAACCTCGTCCACATAGCCATCGGTTGAAGCCGACCAGATACGATTAATATATCGCTCACCGGCTGCAAAGGAACTCATTACGTCTGCAAAAGCCTGAATTCCAAACAGATGCTTCATACTATTTCGCGCATCGGCAAATTGCATCAGGTCATCCCGAAATAAACGATCAATCTCAAAGCGCATTTCATAAGTCGGAATGCTGTCTTTACGACCGTCCAATGCCTCTAAATTGGTCACAATGTTGTGTAATGAATCACTTAAGATTACCCGATTATTTTTTAAGATATCACCATGAGTGGCGGCTTTGTTGGCTTCTTTTATATAGAAAAAGGCACCAATAAAACCGAGGGTCATAATTGGCACAAAGTAGGTCCAATTGACCTCTGTTTCACTTAAGGACGTTAAAAATGCACCACCTAAAAAGGCCAGAACCACAAAACTAAAAGCTGTATTTTTCATCTATATTCTCCTTATGGGGCTGTTGCAATGACATATACGGCGTTGCCGACACCCACCAAGGCTTCACCAACGATAAGCCCGGCAGCAATCGGAATACCTTTGCCTTCTGACCATGATTTACCTTTGGTGCGATCAACAACTTCGCGAATTAAAGTACCGATGGAATAAGTTAAAACAATACTAAAAGGTAGATAAAAGCCCAAACCAACCGTAATACCTAAACCGGCCTGTAGTAACGACAGTAAACCGCCCAATACCGCGCCAGCGATGTACTTCGCTGTCGGCACATCACCACCGGTAATGCCTTCTACCATGGAGGCCAAGGCTTGGCCTTGTGGCGCCGGGAATTCCTTGCCACCGAGACCGAAAGCCTCATGCAGCATAAAGATAAGAATAATCACCACGATTGGCCCCAACCAAGCGCCCATAAATTGACCCAATTGTTGTTGTCTTGGAGTGGCACCTACAAGATAACCGGTTTTTAAATCCAACATTAAATCGGTGGCCTGACTCATGGCCACACAGGTTGCCGCACCCACGGTAATGGCAGCCACAATCGCCGGGCCGGTACTCATACCGCCAAACATCTGAGTGATCATAATTAACAAGGTAACTGCAATCAGAGTCATGCCCGATAATGGCGACCAGTTGGTACGACCAATGGCTTCCGACAGAATAATGCCCGCCATCCAAATCCATACCGTCCCTAATAAGGCCATCAACACACCGCGCAACAGACCCACCTCTTGAGCTGAAGTCACCGCCATCACACCCAATAATATAGCCGCACCCACCACCGCAAAATACAATAACTTAATGGGCATTTCATCTTTACTTAAGGCCAAATCATCCGAAGCGGATGATTGCATTGATTTAATGGCAGAAGTGATAAGAGGTAAGGCAAATAACACCCCAACAACCGCCCCACCAATCAACATACCGATACCGGTGGGTCTAAATAACATCACCCGCAATTGATCCGGATTAGTAACCGTAACACCATTGACCACTGGAAACATTCCGGTGACATCTAATAAAGGTGCCAGCACCCAATAACAGACAAAACCACCAATAATAAAAGCCAAACCACCACGACCGGCAATAAAAGCCACACCAATGGTCATTAAGGACAAATACCAAGTCCCATTAAGATATTCAGGCAAGCCCAGTTGTTCAAATAAGGGCCAATACTCATGCCCGGAAACCAGCGAAATCACATGCACCACTCCGGAAAACACCATGGCCCCAACCAATAACATGGCTTTACGAATGCCGGCCCCGGGCGATTTCAAAATCGATGCCACCGCGACCCCACCGGGGTAGGTCAGACGTTCGTAATCAATCATTTGTTTACGCAAGGGAATAATAAACGCAATCCCCAAAAAGGCACCGGCAATGGCGCCTAAGGTTAAGACATACGGATTAAAGTCCATGCCGTAACCGAGAATAAAAATCGCAGGTACCGAAAACATCATCCCTGATGAGGCGCCGTTAACACCTGAGGCGACAGTTTGTGCCACGTTGTTTTCAACAATGGAACGGCGGCGCATCATGCCACGCAAAATACCAAAACCCAAAATAGCGGCCAATTCTGAGCCTTCGATTGAAAAACCCAGCTTCAACGAAGCATAACCAATGGAAATCGCTAAAATAACACCCAAAAAATAACCGACAAGTACCGCATGCGGCGTCAGTTCCGGGTAGGGGCCGCGGGTTATGGGACCGGCGGTGGTTTGCTTTTCAGACATGCTGTTCTCCCGTTTAATTGAACAAATTAACCAGCCATAATACTGTTCAAAGTTTTATGACTTAAAAAAATGCAAAAATTATAGCATAGCGAAACAACGATAAGCTGACGATTTAACTAAGCACTTCTGTTCAGTGCTGATCCAATTAAATTTGTAACCGCCTGTCCCCATTGTTGATAGGTGGCAGGCCCGGGGTGAAAACCATCGGTGGCCACATCCACCGGTTGAGGTAAATCACGCACCCCCAAAAATCTAGTTTGGGAATAATCTGCAGCTAATTGCTGTAGTTGAGTATTAAATAAAGTCGCCCAAGCGCCTAAATAGGGACGTAAGGGCAGGGGCAAGGCTGGGAACAGGTGTACCGGCGGTAAGCCGCTGATGATTAACAGTTTTGGTTGCAGATTTTTATGAATGGTTTCGATTAGCAACTGTTGTTGTTTGCGCCATTTCTTCAGACTAACTTGAGCGGTCACATCGTTAACCCCCAAAGCCGTCAAAATGACATCAAACTTAGGACTATCCATCCATTTGTGGTGGATGGCTTGTTGTAGATTAGTCAGCACATCGCTGGTTTTAGCGCCGGTTTTAGCCTGGAGTTGATAACTAATTTGATAATCAGTGCGCAAATTCTGCAAAATATGACCCAATAGGGCATCTTGTTGCATCTCAACACCGACACCGGCGGCGGAAGAATCACCCAAAATAAGTAAGTGCAACGGTTGGCCGCTACCCACTTGGCCGTTACGGTCGCCAATCGGTTCTGGTAGCATTGGGGTGCGTTTTCTAACCTGCTGTCCCTGCAGCCATAAAATCGGTCCCAGACTGTATTTTATGCACGACAGTCCAATGGCTTTCATCAGGTTTTATTCAACCACGGTGTTAAAAATCCGATCACCGGCATCACCCAAACCAGGCAGAATATAACCCACATCATTTAAACGCTCATCCACCGCCGCAACGGTGACTTTGACATCGGGATGTTGGGCGCTTAACTTTTTCAGACCTTCCGGAGCGGCCAATAAAAATACGCCATGAATCTGTTCACAGCCCACCGCTTTTAAGCGCTCAACGGTGGCCAAAAACGTCCCGCCAGTGGCCAGCATCGGATCAATCACCAAAGCCATTTTATCCGCTACATTCGGTGCCCACTTTTCATAATAAGCATGTGGTTCCAGGGTTTCTTCATCGCACTCAAAGCCAACCACCGACACCGAAGCGCCCGGCAATAAATCCAGCACGCCATTAAGCATACCCAAACCGGCACGCAAAATAGGAACCACCGTAATGCCACTGTCATCCAATCGTTCAACTTGGGTCGATCCTGACCAAG
>Ga0079224_100002121_pt1 | contig 23798 bp, 20 predicted proteins | sample Stecom2015_FD_80414 | JGI IMG/M metagenome (GOLD analysis project Ga0079224, IMG submission 80414) | Agricultural soil microbial communities from Utah to study Nitrogen management - Steer compost 2015 | ecosystem: Environmental > Terrestrial > Soil > Agricultural land | place: USA: Utah... | reverse complement strand
CGAAGTTGCTGCCGTAGCTATAGAAGGCCCCACCGAAGTGGTGTTTGAAGAGCCGGTAGCAGAAGTTGTCGTCGAGGAAGAGGAGAATAAAATCTTCACCGTCGTTGAACAACAGCCGGAATTCGAAGGAGGATACGAGGCGATGATGAACTTTATCCGAAAAAATATGCGCTATCCCGCTAGTGCCAGGCGGATGGGCGTTGAGGGTACAGTTTACGTCAGCTTCGTCGTGAGTAAAGATGGCTCAATCAGCGAAGTGCAGGTAGTGCGCGGAATCAGCGCCGACTGCGATAAAGAAGCTATGCGAGTAGTGTCGATGATGCCCCCCTGGAAACCGGGACGTCAGAACGGTAAACCCGTATTTGTTCGCTTCGTACTGCCGATTAAATTTAAACTGAACTAGAATCAACACCTGATTGAGACATAGTCGCGAAGATCGGAGAATGGCGGCAACTGACGCCATTAGCAGGGTCTTCGGAATAATAATGGTTGTACTGTATTTTATACTCGGTACAACCTTTATTTTTTATACCCCGGAGAATGTCCCTGATCACTACGCCAAACCGTTTGGTGTACTCCTGTATGTATATGGCGTGGTAAGAGCATATAAATATTACCGTAAACATTTTGCGTGATGAGCCGTTTGTTGAAACTCGCTGCCGCCGCCTTTACCGTGGCCATAACGTTGGCGTCATGTCAGCAGCGCGACCGCGATGGACGCCCGCTTGACACGACTACCTCCGGGGAAATAAAGGTGGCAATAGATGAATCTCTTCGGCCACTAATGGACGCCGAGCTACAGACCTTCCACGCCCTTTACAAACGCGCCTCTATCGAGCCACTCTACCTCGCCGAGGCCGAGGCGATTGACGCGCTTCTGAACGATAGTGTACGCGTTGCGGTGGTAACACGACACCTTACCGAGGAAGAGCGGGCCTACTTCGAAGAAAGGCGCCTTGTACCCAGGGAACTCGATGTGGCCCTCAGTGCCATCGCACTGGTGGTTCACAAAGACAACCCCGATACGCTGATTAATACGAAGCAGCTACAAGCACTTCTCGAAGGAAAAATCACGCGCTGGAGCGATTTGGGCGGCAAAAACTCAGCTGGCATAGAGATTGTTTTTGATAATCCGAACTCAGGGCTTATACGGCAGCTGAAAGATTCAATAGCCCGCGTCGATGCACTCCCGGCGAATACTTTCGCGGTAGAGAACAACGCAGCGGTTATTGACTATGTGTCGCAAAACCCCAATGCTCTTGGACTCATTGGATTGGAGTGGATCAGTGACCAACACGATTCGCTGTCAAACTCCTTCCTCAAGCGGATAAAAGTAATGGCAGTAGCTGGTGATAGCGCCCACTTCAAACCCTATCAGGCCTACCTGGCGCTGAAGTACTATCCTCTTGCGCGACGTATTACAATGATAAGCCGCGAGGCCCGGGCAGGACTCGGTACCGGTTTCGTGTCGTTCGTCGCAAGCGAAAAAGGTCAACGGATTGTGCTGAAATCAGGACTCGTGCCTGTCACGATGCCTCTGCGTGTTGTTCAGGTTAATCGGTCGCCTTTTGAAATCGATCGATAATACAATTGAAAAAACAACATGCATTCGTAAATTCGGCACAGAATTGTATTGTGAATAATATTGTCAACTCAAAACGGACCAGAATATGAATTACCAAGGAAGCCGTGGTCACCAGGCTGCGCTGTTTAATTCAGCAATCCGCCTAAGCATGGTTGCACTGCTTTTTGTGGCATCGGCAATGACAGCGCTTGCTCAATCTCCGGAGATACGGCAAGCTTTTAGATACTACGACATCGAACAACCTTCAAAGATGATCCCTGCTCTTGAAAAGGCTGCGGCACAGGGAGAAGATCAATACTACCTCGGCCTCGGTCACATTATGGCAGGAAATCTTGACAAGGCGCTCGAGATCTTCGAAAAAAGGATCGCCGCAGACAAGAAGGATCCCCTACCCGTTGCCGGAAAAGGTCATGTTCTGGTCCTCCAGGGCAAAGCCAATGAAGGAAAGACTCTGCTCCAGCAGGCTGCCGACATGAACCGCAAGAAAACAGCGGCGCAGTGGGAAGCCGTTGGACGTGGTTACCTGGCTGACTCCAAATTTCTCCTCGACGCCATCTCCGCACTCGAGAACGGCAAGGCGTTGGATAACGGTGACCGTGAGATCCACCTGCTCCTCGGCGACGCATTCCTGCAACAAAACCGCGGTGGCGAATCGGTAAGCTCTTACGAGCGCGCCTCCAGTGCAGATCCCAAGTGGGCTAAACCGCTGCACAAAATCGCGCGCGTGTACCAACGTGCACGCAATACGGAACTCGTGATAGAATACCTGCAGCGCGCCGTCGAAGCCGACCCGCAATACGCTCCGGCGTGGAAGGAACTCGGGGAGCAATACTACCTGCAGAAACAACCCAAGATGGCTGTCGAGGCTTATGAAAAATACCTCGGCATCACGGAGACTCCGGGCGATGCCCGTTTCCAACTGGCGTTCTTCTACTTCATGGCTAAAGACTACTCCAAAGCCAATGAAATCTTCCAGGAAGTACTTAACAACCGCGATGCGTCGGCCACTGCGTTGAAGTTCTACGCCTTCTCCCTTATCGAGCAGGGAAAAGACGATGTTGCCCGTCAGACGCTGGAACAATTCTTCCAGAAGGCTACTCCGGAGGAAGTAAAACCCTCTGATTACAGTCAGTACGCCAAGCTTCTGTTGAAAATGAACGAGGACTCCCTGGCCAACGTGGCCCTGGAGCACGGTATTGCGCTCGACACCGCCATGGAAGCTATGGACCTCCGTGAACTCAACGCGGAAACGTATCGTAAACGCAAGAAATTTGAAGAAGCGGCTCAGGCTTACGAACAACTTGTCGCTACCAAGAAAGCTATCGAGTCACAGCCCTCGGCTTACGACTATTTCTGGATGGGCTATTCTTACTTCCTGAGCGACCAATACCACAAAGCCGACACTGCGTTTACCGCGGTAGCGGAACAGCAACCTAAAAGCCCTTTGGGTTACCTCTGGGCAGCCAAGGCGCGCGTTCAGATCGATAGTACAGGGGAACAAGGTTTAGCCGTACCGATGTACGAGCAGTATCTTGAGAGAGCCCTTGCCGACAACAACAACATCGAAAAGGAAAAAAGAAATATCATTGAGGCTTATGACTATCTCGGCCAGTACGCCCTTCACCACAAGGACAACATCGCCGAGGCAACAAGCTACTTTAAGAAAATCCTGGAGCTCGATCCGAAAAACGAACGAGCGCAGGACTTCATGAATACTGTCAGAGAACTTAATAACCCCACCCGGGGAAAAGGAAGATAAAAAAAGGGGCTTACGCCCCTTTTTTATTGCTCAGACAAAATCAACGCTGAATTTCCTCCAGAGCCGCATCACTCGCCTCAAGAATTCTGTTCGCTACCTCCTTTGTAATAGCATGGGACACAAATAATGCTTCAAACTGCGAGGGAGCGAGGTAAATACCCCTGGTCAGCATAGCGTTGAAGTATTTCCCAAACATACCTGTGTCGGAAGTAAATGCTGTGTCAAAATCAACCACGGGGACATCTGTAAAGAACACCGTAAACATAGATCCCACCTGATTGATGGAGTACGGTAAATTGCGGGTTTTGAGTTGATCGCGAATTCCCGTAGCGATGAAATTGGACACCTCATTGATTTCACTGTAGATATCGGGCTGCTCGCGAAGAATGCGCAGCAACGCCAGACCAGCCGCCATCGCCATCGGGTTTCCTGACAGTGTACCGGCCTGGTAAACCGGTCCGGCAGGAGATATGGAATCCATGATCTCACGCCGCCCGCCATAAGCCCCAACAGGCAAACCGCCACCGATGATCTTTCCAAGGGTGGTAAGATCGGGTTTTACGTTATACAGTTCCTGCGCTCCTCCGGGAGCCAACCGGAAACCGGTCATTACTTCGTCGAGTATGAGAATGATGCCGTGTTGGGTACACAGCTCACGCAAGCCCTCGAGATATCCAGGCTGTGGCGCAACGCACCCCATATTGCCGGCAACGGGTTCGAGAATGATCGCTGCAATTTCTCCAGGATTGCTGGCCACCAGATCTTTTACCGCCTGAAGGTCGTTGTACGGCGCAGTCAGCGTATCGCGGGCAGTTCCCTGAGTAACGCCCGGACTGTCGGGCGTTCCAAACGTGAGCGCACCACTCCCTGCGGCGATCAAAAACGAATCACCGTGTCCGTGATAACATCCTTTCATCTTGATGATCTTGTCGCGCCCGGTGTACCCCCTCGCAAGGCGGATCGCCGACATTGTGGCCTCCGTTCCCGAGTTCACCATCCGCACCTTCTCAACAGAGGGGACCATCGAACAAATCAGCTCCGCCATCTCGACCTCCCGCGCTGTGGGCGCGCCGAATGAAGGAGAGTCAGCCAAAGCTTTCACTACAGCCTCCTCCACCGCGGGATGAGCGTGGCCAAGAATCATCGGCCCCCACGAATTGATCATATCAACATATTCATTCCCGTCCTCATCGTAGAGATATGCACCCTTCGCCCTGGCGATAAACAACGGGTTGCCTCCTACTGCGCGGAAAGCCCGAACGGGAGAATTAACGCCACCGGGAATGAATTGTTTTGCGCGCTCAAAAAGCGCACTGCTCCTGCTTGTGTTTTCCATCATTTCGTAATTATCGGGATCTACTCACTGACCTCGATGAGCTTCAGCACTCCCCCCTCGAACTTGACAAAGGGCACCAACTGATTGTCACGGGTGAAGGGATAATGAAACCCCTGGCTCAAGTAACCTTTGCTCTTGTCAGCACCGTACAACGCATCCTGGAAGTATACGCCGTTCTGTTTCAATTGGGAACCAAAGAACAACATCAGCTCATAGCCCTGCATGGAGAGATTCGACGGGAGTTTGCCATAGCGCTGGAGATACTGATGATAAAAGCGCTTACGCGTGGGACTATTGATCGAAACAAAGTTAGGCGCCATAAAAACCACTCCGAGATTCTGGTATTTCTCAAAGGGAACGGCTGTGTCATCAATCCAATTTTCTGAACCAATTATCAGAATGGAATCCGCACGCGTTTCTACCGCGCTAATGACTTTCGTGTAAATGAGCGGGTCGTCACTGGCGACAAAAATGCTTCCGATGCTGTCCTTCTTGAGCGTAAACTCCGTGGGAAACCGAAATTCGTCATATTCAGTAGGCGTTGCGAGTATTTCAATAATCTGGCCCGCCTGATCGCGCGAAAAACGGTAGTCGGCAACCACCTGCAAACCCAGCTCGGTAGCGCGGGCCGCAAAGGTAGAAGCCATGACCGAGTCTTTCTTTGAAGTCCCGGCGATGATCATACTAACCTTCTTGTTCCTATTCTCTGCAAGATACTGAGCCGCCTTCCCGCCCAACGTCTCCGATGATGGCTGGAACAAGAAAGCATAGGGATTATTGCCAACCAGATCAGTGTTGTTGGAAAACGGATTAACAACGTTTACCTGATACTCCTGGGAAAAAGACTGTACTGCAGGCACCTCGTTGGCGAACAACGGACCGATCATCAGGTCTGTACTCCGTAGTTCGTCGGTTCCAAGTATCTCGCGCAGATGCTGAATACCTTTGTGAGTATCATAAGCACGAAGGGATATTTTCGGCGAGGTCGCGTTCAAAGAATCAATAGCCAGGCGAATGCCTTCGTAGAAGTCCAGTACGATCTGGTTACGCTTCTTCCCCGGACGGGTATCGAGCTCCTGCAACATGAACGGCAACAGTACCGCCACCGCATACTGGTCTTTATGAAACGTCTTGGGAGCCTCAGGCAAGAAATCGCCTCTTTCAAAGTTAAAGACGCTGATCAATGAATCGAGTCGATCTCTGTTTCCCTGAAGAGAGAGATTTTCTGCCAACGTTGTCGCTAGTCTACGGGCGATGAGTTCATCCTTGGGGTTCTCTTCCAACAGCATGGCGAGCGTTTCCGAATCATCAACCGTAGCGAGATGCTGTTTTTTCAATCCCTCGATGAGATCGCGCATACCGCGATTTTTAATCGCGGTAAGCACCTTCACTCCCTGAAAATATTCTCCTTCCTTTAGATAAATAGTCCCAAGCCATAGATTCACCTCATCGAGTTTATCCCACTGGGGGTGAACCTTTCGAATTTGCAACAGCATGTCTTTCGCGACGGCGTTGTAACCAAGCTCATGTGCCGATAGCGCGTAGTAGAACGATGCGTAAGGTGAATAAGGATTTTTCTGGTCGTAGGGGATCAGCGGCTTGAAAGTCTCCATCGCCAAGTTGTATTTGCCCTCGCGAAAAAGGTCCTTGGCATTCTTGTATTGCTGTGCAAAATCGACCTGTCCAAGACCGGCGAAGGATATGGACAGACAGAGAACGACAAAAAAAATCTTTCTGATCATAGTGATGTAATTCAACCCGGGTACTTCTTACTCCCACTCAATGGTAGCCGGCGGCTTCGAACTGATGTCGTAGACTACGCGATTGACACCCTTCACTTTATTAATGATATCACTGGACACTTCGGCCAGAAACTCGTAAGGCAGATGCGCCCAGTCAGCCGTCATTCCATCGGTACTGGTCACGGCGCGCAGACTTACAACCCTTTCATAGGTCCGCTCGTCGCCCATAACTCCAACGGACTGAAGGGGGGCCAGTATTGCGCCTGCTTGCCAAACTTTATCATATAATCCGTGTCTTTTTAGAGCCCCAATAAAAATGTCATCCACCTCCTGAAGCACCGCCACCTTCTCAGGTGTGATGTCACCCAGACGACGAATGCCGAGTCCCGGCCCTGGGAACGGATGACGCCCGAGAATATTAGGATCAATACTTAGCGTTTTTCCAACTTCCCGCACCTCATCTTTGAAAAGGGTGTTCAGAGGCTCTACGACCTTGAGCTTCATCTTGTCCGGCAACCCTCCGACATTGTGATGTGACTTGATCGTAGCTGAAGGTCCCTTCACGGAGACTGACTCGATCACGTCGGGATAGATCGTACCCTGCCCCAGCCATTTTACATCGCGAATCTGATGGGCTTCTTCATCGAAAACATCGATAAACGTTTTTCCGATCGCCTTCCTCTTGGCTTCCGGATCGGTCAGCCCCTTCAGGGCAGCATAAAACCGATCACGTGCGTCGACGCCCTTTATATTGAGGCCCATGTGCTTGTAGGAGTCGAGCACCTGCTGAAACTCGTTCTTTCGCAACAGCCCATTGTCGACAAATATGCAGTGCAGGTTAGCCCCTATGGCCTGGTGTACGAGCGTTGCTGCGACCGTGGAATCCACCCCACCCGAAAGGGCCATCACGACTTTGTCGTCGCCCAACTGGTTTCGCAAGGCATTCACAGTACTCTCAACGAACTGGTCGGGCGTCCACTCCTGCTTACAACCACAGATATGCACCACAAAATTGCGCAGAAGCGTCTTGCCTTCCACGGTATGGGTAACTTCGGGGTGGAACTGAATGCCGTAGCGATTTTGTCCTTTAAGCTGGAAAGCGGCGACCGGCACCGTTGCTGTGCTGGCAATGATTTGAAAAGCGTCAGGTACGGAGGCAATGGTGTCGCTATGGGACATCCATACCTGTGTATCGAGGGGAATTTCCTTGAACAACTGACTGTGATGGTCGACCGTAGCGAGGCGAGCCCTTCCGTACTCGCGTATCTCCGAAGGGAGAACCTTACCGCCCAGGGTATGAGCCATTAGCTGGGCCCCATAGCATACACCCAATACGGGTCGGTCGCCAAATTGGTCGAGATCGATCCGGGGAGAACTGTCGTCGCGAACCGAACAGGGGCTTCCGGAAAGAATAACTCCTTTGCAGCCGTCTGAGAGCGCTGGAATTTTGTTAAACGGGTGTATTTCGCAATAGACGTTCAGCTCTCTAACTCGGCGGGCAATCAGCTGTGTGTATTGGGAACCAAAGTCCAGGATAAGAATGTGTTCAGGCATGCCGCAAAGATAACAGAAGCGCCGAAAACGCGACGCTTGCAGTCAGTCGTCAGGCGAAATATCGTGCGTTCCGAGGCCTATTTCCCATACGGCGACAGCAATGCCAATACCGCCTTAAGACTAAAATGACATGGATATCAAGCCCAGCTGGAATCCCAAAGCCGAGAAGTGATTGTAGCCAAAATTCCGGCTCTTGTTGGTCGTGTAGTCGAAGTGGACGGCAGCCATCAATCCCAGCGAGCTCCGCTCTGTAAACCTGAAAAGAACTCCCGCCTCCGGACGGGCCAGAAAGCCCCACGATCGCTCACTGTCCTGGTAGACGTTGTAATACAGGACGTACTCGTTGGTGCTCGCCCCCAAACCCAGTCCGACATAAGGCATCAGACGGTCCTCATCCTCGTCCTTGAGATAGTACTGGCCAGATACCGCCGCCGAATAGGTATAGATATAATTGAAGTAGTCCGTAGTGATAGCGCCTGAACCCGTCTGACGCGTCTCGGTGGGGACATACTGGTTGAAATTGGCCCACCCCAGGTCAAGCCCTGCCGAAAAGTTTGGCCGGATGAAGCCCCGAAAACCCAACTTTCCCGCCGAAAGGGTCATATCGCTGATCCACGACGTATTCGACAATGGCTTGCTTGCATCGATATTGAGATAGATATACTTGTCCTGCCCGTAAAGAGTTGTCGTCGTAACAAGTACCGCTGCTATCAGGAAAAAACGCTTCATTACTTTGTCAGATAAGGTGATTGAATGAAGGCCTGATGGATCGCCTCCTCCGATTGCGCACGCAGGTCAATCGTACTGTACACATCTCCCATGTGAGCATTCCACACTACCTTAACTTTGTTGTCAGGCGTTCTGTTCTTCAGGTCTACCAGCTCAACAATCAGTACACCTGTGTTATACGCATAGGTATTCACATAGGGATAGTAGTAATAGGATCCATAGCCCCAGTAGCCCGGGTAGCCATAATAGCCCGGATAACCATATCCGGGATAGCCGCCCGGATAAACAACTTCCTGAAATACATTGTAATCGTTCGCCACGAGGACATTCACCCCTATATCCGGATCTTCGCCGCGCGCGACCTCCACGAAGCCCCGGCTGTCAAGATTCTGCCGGATCAATGTGAGTACGTGACGCGGAAACTCACTTTCCTTCGCTGTGATAATCGTGTCCTTGGAGCGATTGGAAATAAAGCCGATTGTATCCGTGGGAATGGTGTAGGTTGTATAGGCCCCAAAATCCGCTTCCGGATCATAGCTCGTCGAAATGACAAGCTGATCAAGTAGCTCGGCGTTGTCAGGCTCGCTCTGACACGCCCAAACGGCCGCAAGCAGGAAGAAAATGTATATTGGGAATCTCATCATAGTCATAACGGTTTCATTGCCGCATTGTTGCCTGAGGATAGACCCGATCCGGCTTCTGAAAGTTTGAATTGCTTACGAAAATAATCCCTACAACTGGTTAGCTTAGCAGAAGTCCGGTGCCAAACAATATAACAAAAGCGAGCGCCGAAAGTGCCATATGCTTTAACCAGGGATCCAGTTGCGCAGCCGGTAGTCGTCGCACCGCTTTTGCATTCCGGACGAGCAGCGGCGTAGCAAGGAGAAAGAGAAATTGCCAAATGCCCTCAAAACGACCAAGGGTATACGCAATAGCAAACACAACGGCAGCGACGAGCAACAATTGATGGTACCGCACTGCCCGCTCACGGCCGATGCGAACGGGAATCGAATATTTACCCGCCTTCCGATCGGAATCTATATCACGGATATTATTCACGTTGAGCACAGCAACCGCAAGCAAACCCGTTGAAAGGGCAGGGAATAGTTCAGCGACTGAAATGGAATGCGTAAAAAGATAATACGACCCCAACACACCAACGATTCCGAAGAAAACAAGAACCGATACATCTCCAAGTCCGATGTAACCATAGGGCTTGCGCCCAGCAGTATAGGTGACCGCTGCAACGATACTGAGAAGTCCAAGCATCAAGAAGAAGCCAATCGCGCGCCAGTCAAAGCCAAAAGCGGTGTAAAGGAGAACAAGTCCACTCATCAGACTCAGCACGACGAATAAGCCAATGGCTGTGCGCATAGAGGCAGGTGAAATCATGCCTGATTGCACGGCACGTTGGGGCCCTTTGCGATCGTCGTGGTCAGCGCCATGAACAAAATCACCATAGTCATTGGCGAGATTCGACAATATCTGCAGGAAAATAGTGGTGATGATACTCCAAAAAAACACATCCCACGCAAACGCACCGGCGGCCCGGGCGAGAAAAGCGCCCATAGCGATTGACGATAGGGCAAGAGGAAGGGTGCGCAGACGAAAAGCGCTCAGCCAATGTCGCATGTGATCAACCCGTAATATGACTCAGAATGGCTTCGTCCAAGGGGCTAACCTTCGGCCCGAAAAAGCCAACCACTTCACCTGATTCGTTCACCAGATACTTGCAAAAATTCCAGGAGGGCTTGTTGCCTGAATGTTCGGTGAGCCACCGGTACAGTGGGTGCTGGTCGCGGCCGCGAACCGATATCTTCTCGAACATCTGAAAAGTAACACCGTAGTTTTTCTCACAGAAAGCAGCGATCTCTTCATGGGTGCCCGGCTCCTGCCACAGGAAGTTGTTCGCCGGAAAACCCAATATCGTTACGCGATCTCCAAATTTTTCATGCAGACTCTGGAGTTCGGCGTACTGCGGCGTATTACCACACTTCGACGCTGTATTCACGATCAGTAAAGTCTTTCCGCGATAACGATCGAATGATATCGTTTCGCCGTCAAGTGTCTTCAACGACAGGTCATATAAAGAATCAGGTGCAGGAAGAGAGGGCGACCGAAGGCCCAAAAAAGATAGCAGCCCCATGATAACGACGCCTACGACAATCTTAAAGCTCCCCGACAATTTCATCACTGAGGGGATTCACGCGCGACGCGAAAAATCTTACTGTTCCGTCAGGTTTGACAAGGTACTTGCAGAAATTCCAGGTCGGCTGTTCTCCCGTCTGTTTTTGAAGCCACTGGTATAGCGGATGCTGGTCTTCCCCAACAACGGAGATTTTCTCGAACATCTGAAAGGTCACACCGTAGTTTTTCTCGCAGAAGGCTGCGATCTCTTCGTGGGAACCCGGCTCCTGACCTCCGAAATTATTGGCTGGAAATCCAAGCACCGCGACCTTATCGCCATGGAATCGGTGCAACTCCTCCAGATCGGCGTATTGCGGTGTAAAACCGCACTTCGACGCGACATTGACAATCAACAGTGACTTACCCTTGAATTGCGCGAAATCGACTTCCTGCCCTGTCAGGGAATTCATCTTGAAGTCGTAAATGGAGTTCTCTGCAGTGATCATCATAGCGAGGAGAATAAAAGTTAGCGCTTTCATAAGTGATGTTGTCAACGTGTACTCAATTTCGGCCTTAACGGCGACGATTCAAAAACACCGTTACATTTTTTCAGGCACTTCGATACCAAGCAACCGCATTCCCCGCCGGATGACATCGGCTACAGTCGCTGATAAGATCAACCGGAAATGCAGCTTCGCCTCGTCGTCTTCGGCAAAGATGGGTATTGTTTGGTAGAACTGATTGTACTCCTTGGCAAGATCGTAGACATAGTTCGCTATAACTGCCGGCGAATAATCCCGGGCTGCTTCGCGAATCTTGTTCTCAAACGACACGAGCAGACGCAACACTTCCCGCTCAGCGGGTTCCAGGGCTGTCGCCTGCCTGGCAGTTTCGAGTTGCGGATGGCGATCAAGGGTAGCAGCCTTACGTAATACCGACTTTATACGCGCGTGGGTGTATTGAACGAACGGGCCGGTAAAGCCCTGGAGCTGAATCGACTCGTTCGGATCGAAGAGCATACGTTTCTTCGGATCGACCTTGAGCAGGAAGAACTTGAGTGCGCCTAGCCCGATATCCCTGAATAACTTGCGGGCTGCATCGTCCGACACGTCGTCGAGCTTCCCCAGTTCACGCGTTTGCTTTTCCGCCTCCGTAACCATTTCTTCAATAAGGTCGTCGGCATCAACAACCGTTCCTTCGCGCGACTTCATACGGCCCGACGGAAGGTCAACCATTCCATACGACAGGTGGTAGCATCTACGCGCCCAGTCGTATCCAAGTTTCTCGAGAATCAGGAACAGAACTTTGAAGTGATACTCCTGTTCGTTACCTACTGTATAAACCTGTCCTTTGATTCCTGGAAAATCGCGGAAACGCAATATAGCAGTACCAATATCCTGCGTCATATATACCGACGTACCATCCGAACGCAACAGAAGCTTCTGGTCGAGACCATCGCCGGTGAGGTCAACCCACACTGAGCCATCGTCCTTCCGGAAGAAAACCCCGCGCTCAAGTCCTTTCAGGACCTCCTCACGGCCGAGAAGGTAGGTATCCGATTCATAATAAAGTTTGTCGAAGTCGACGCCCATGTTGCGATACGTAGCATCAAATCCCTCGTATACCCAGCCGTTCATCGTACGCCAGAGCTCCAGGATCTCGGGGTCCTTCTGTTCCCACCTGCGGAGCATCTCCGTGGCGAGTTTCATTACAGGTGCCTCACGCGCCGCTTCCTCCTCCGTCGCTCCTTTTTCCATGAGGGCGTTAACCTGCGCCTTATAGGCCTTATCGAACGTAACGTAGTACTTCCCGACCAGGTGATCACCTTTCAAACCACTGCTCTCCGGTGTCTCCCCTTCCCCATAGAGCTGCCAGGCAGCCATCGACTTACAGATGTGAATACCGCGGTCATTGATAATCTGCACCTTATGAACCGTATAGCCGTTCGCCTTGTAGATCTCGGCAACGCTCCACCCAAGAAAGTTGTTGCGCAGGTGTCCGAGATGAAGGGGCTTGTTTGTGTTCGGCGATGAGTATTCGATCATGATCTCCTCGCCACGGTCTGGCAGTTGACCGAAGTGGGGATGCTGATGAATGGAGACCAGCGCGTCAACCCATACCTTGTCGCTCAGGGTAAGGTTGAGAAATCCCTTTACGACGTTGTAGGCTTTGACAAGCGAGGAATTCCTGACAAGATGCTCTCCTATTGCCTTGCCAATTTCTTCGGGCTTCTGCCGGACAACCCTCGTGAGTGGAAAACATACGAGGGTGTGGCTGCCTTCAAATTCCCGATTGGTCGGCTGAATAACCAGATCGTCTTGTTGGGTTTGGTAAAGTTCCAGGATGGCCTGTGCAATTTCCGACCTGAGGGTGGATTCAAACGTCATGCTGTTCTTGTCGATTAGCGCATAGGGGTTGTTCGATCAGTAAACGGCCGGCCCGGCGAAACCGGGCCGACGTTGTTACCAGTCGAGGATGTAGGCGAAGATGAGGGGCGCTACAATTGTCGCGTCCGACTCGATAATAAATTTGGGTGCCTTGAGATCCAGTTTTCCCCAAGTAATTTTTTCGTTAGGTACCGCGCCGGAGTAAGAGCCATAACTTGTGGTTGAATCACTGATCTGACAAAAGTAGCTCCAGAAGGGCACATTCTCGCGCTCGAGATCCTGATGAAGCATCGGCACCACACAGATGGGGAAATCGCCAGCGATACCGCCGCCAATCTGGAAAAATCCGATTCCGTCGGGTTGTGCCTCGCGTGTATAAAAGTCGGCGAGCCACGTCATATACTCGATGCCTCCGCGCACGGTTGTCGGCTTCAGTTCGCCGGTTACACAATAGGACGCGAAGATATTACCCATGGTTGAGTCTTCCCATCCGGGAACAACGATCGGAAGGTTCTTTTCTGCCGCAGCGACCATCCAGCTGTTCTTGGGATCTATCTGATAGTACTGTTCAAGAACACCGCTGTTAAGCATCTTGTACATGTACTCATGCGGTAAGTACCGTTCTCCTTTGTTGTCGGCATCTTTCCAGATTTCGAAAATATGTTTTTGGAGGCGCCGGAAAGCCTCCTCCTCGGGTATACAAGTATCCGTAACGCGGTTCATGCCCTGTTGGAGTAGGTCCCACTCCTCTTGAGTAGTCAGATCGCGATAATGGGGAATGCGCCTGTAGTAGTCGTGCGCCACCAGGTTCATGATATCCTCCTCCAGGTTTGCTCCGGTACAGGAGATGATCTGAACCTTGTCCTGACGGATCATTTCGGCAAGGCTGATGCCGAGTTCGGCGGTACTCATCGCCCCGGCAAGCGTAATCATCATTTTCTTGCCCTCGGCAAGATGTTTCTTATAGGCTTTGGCCGCATCGACAAGCGTAGCGGCATTAAAATGCAGATAGTGTTTTTCGAGAAAGGATGAAACCGGTCTGTTCTGACTCATTGCTGATTGATTGAATTTTTCGCGAAATTAAACAAAAGGACTGAATTCGAGGGCAAAAACGATACCACGCTCCCCACGAAGGGAGCACGGCGCAAAGTGTTGAATGCCGGATTACTCCGCCAGCACTGGACGCTCTACCAGCGACTTCACCGTGGCCTCAAGAATTTCGAAGGCGCTTTCCGCCGTACGATTTTCGGTATCGAGCGTCGGATTGACCTCAGCTATTTCCCAGGCGCAAATCTTCGGACTTTTCGCCAGTTCGCTGTTAAGTATCCTCGCTTCCTCAACCGTAAGGCCATTCGGAACGGGGGTTCCGGTTCCGTTCGATATTCTGGAATCGAGTGAATCTACGTCAAAGGAGATATAGATGAGGTCACAATGGTCGAGCATTTTTAATGCGCTTTCAGCCACAGCGGCAGGTCCCAGCTTTTTGACGTCTTCCGTTTCGATGAAGTTTACATTGTACTTGTTGAGTAGATAATTTTCCGGCTTTTCAAGGTCGCGCACGGCAATGTAGACAATGTCTTCAGGATAGACCTTTGCCCCCGGAATTCCGACGTCCTTGATCTGCTCCCAGTATTCGAGCGTCTCGCCCCTCGGATCGTTGACCTTGCACTCAAGGTTATCGATATCGCAAGCCATCGACAACGCCATACCGTGCATATTTCCCGACGGCGTTGTGTACGGTGTGTGAATATCGGCATGGGCATCGATCCAGATTACACCAAGACGCGCTTTTGGATGCGCCTTCTTGATCCCCGCAATAGATCCATAGGCAGTGCTGTGATCTCCGGCAATGATCACCGGGATGTAATCATTCCAAATCGTTTCATAGACTTCCAGACATACCCGTTCTTCCATGATCATGACTCCGTCAATAAACTTGGCATAGGAATGCTTTGCGCCATCGAAAAGCAATTCATTCACATTCTCAACCTCTACCGATTCATACTGCTTGAAGAAATCGGAATTCATGTCCAGACTCGCGATCTTGATCGCCTCCACCCCGAGGCTTGCCCCACGGGTGCCCGCGCCAATTTCGGACTTAACCTCGATAATCTTAATCTCTTTCATGTCCTGATCGTTTATTACTTGCTTTCGAAATTTGATGCCAGCAGCCGGCCCGGCATCGTTTTCGGAAATTGTGTCTTTTTCGCGTCGTTGTTGTAGTTGATAGTACCTGTTATCGTAAACGTCTACAGTTGCGCCAGGTATAACAGTTCCGGTAAAAAAAACCTGCTGAATATGGTGAATCGAAATCCCGACCCTTCTAAAGCCAAGACAGGCCTTTAGCGGTCGGGCAAGGGATGCGAGATGTCAAAAAGCAGAACTGCAGGCCGGATCACCATACTTTTGTGTGTATTGCAAAGATGGCAAATTTATCCCAATATTGCACCTTTTCGGCAGGTTATGATCGGTTTGCGGCAGGGTACGAAATCCCGGCGGAACGGAAATACGTCGGCCGGAACGAATTTTTCAGACGCTGCATTTAAAGAACGACAACAGTCCTATTCAACCAGAAACGGCTAAATGAAGAGCTACCGCGAGCTGATCGAGCAGACGTTCGAATTTCCGCAGAAAGAGTTTAAAGTCAGGGAACACGAGTTGCTTTTTAACGATGTCCCGCTTATGGACATCATTCGCGAATACGGCACTCCCCTGAAACTAACCTACCTTCCCCGCATCAGCGAGAACATCAGGTATGTCCAGGCGACATTCAATGCCGCGTTGGAGCGTTTTCGGTATAACGGCAAATACACCTATTGCTATTGCACCAAGTCGTCGCACTTCTCGTTCGTCCTTGAAGAGGCGATGAAAAACAAGGACGTCCATATCGAGACGTCTTCTGATTTTGATATCCCGATCGTCCGCGCCTTGTACAAGAAGGGGAAGATCAACAAAAAGAGCTACATCATTTGCAACGGCTTTAAGATGCCGCGGTATACGCAGTACATTTCTGAATTGATTAACGAAGGTTTTCAGAATTGTATCCCGATTCTGGACAAGATGGGCGAAATTGACGCTTACGAGCAGGCGGTCAACGGTCCTTATCAGGTCGGAATACGCGTAGCGGCTGATGAAGAACCCAAATTTGAATTCTATACGTCGCGTCTGGGAATACGGTACAGCGACATCACCTCGTTCTACCGCGAGAAAATTGAACCCAGTGAAAAGGCATCCCTCAAGATGCTGCACTTCTTCATCAACACAGGGATAAAGGACACGGCCTACTACTGGAGCGAGCTCAGCCGGTTCATCTTCAAATATTGCGAGCTTAAGAAGATCTGTCCGACACTCGATTCTATCGACATCGGCGGTGGATTTCCGATCAAAACGTCGCTGACGTTTCAGTACGACTACAAGTATATGATCGAGCAGATCGTTGAGAACCTCAAGTGGATCTGCGACAAGAACAATGTGCCCGTTCCCCACATCTTCACCGAATTCGGAAGCTATACTGTGGGTGAAAGCGGTGCGGTACTGTATAACGTTATCGATCAGAAACTACAGAACGATAAGGAGCTGTGGTATATGATCGATGGCTCATTCATCACACACCTGCCTGACGCCTGGGGCATGAATCAGAAGTACATCCTCCTGGCAATCAACAAATGGGACGATCCCTATCACAAGGTGAACATGGGAGGCTTAACATGCGACAGTATGGATTACTACAATTCGGAGGCCCATTCAGGCGAGGTATTCCTTCCCATGATTAACGATGAGGAGCCTTTGTACATCGGGTTCTTCCATACCGGTGCCTACCAGGAGTCGCTCGGAGGCTACGGTGGAATACAACACTGCCTGATTCCCGCTCCCAAGCACGTGCTGATCGACCGCAATGAAGACGGTGAGATTACCACCCGTCTGTTTGCGCCCGAACAAAGTGCTGACAGCATGCTGAAAACCCTCGGTTACGACAAGCTCTAGTAACGTCAATTAACCATCGTGGTGCCCGGGCGGCAAGCTTTCTAAAGAAGAGCCGCCGTCTCTTTTTTTGGATTCATTTTCGCCCGGATGATTTCCAGTACCTCTTGATTTTTCCTAACTTCCTGAAACTTCCCCACTTTCAGCGCACGCCTGTAGCCCCGGCAGACAGCCGGCAGAATTCCACCTAAACGCAGTGCACCATGATGAAAGTGTATGACGACAAGCACATCAAGAACATCGTTCTGTTGGGCGCGCCCAAGGCCGGCAAAACATTGCTGGCCGAAGACATGACATTTGAAGCCGGTATTATACACCGGAGAGGCACCATCGAAGGAAAAAACACATTATCCGATTACCACGACATCGAACACGAGCGTGGTAATTCTGTTTTTGCGACCCCCTTGCACACGGAGTGGAAAGACTACAAGATCAACATCATCGACACACCCGGGTTTGACGACTTTATAGGCGAGATCATCGCTTCAACGCGCGTAGCCGACACCTGTGTAATGGTCATCAACGCGCAGTACGGCGTTGAGGTCGCCACGGAGCTGATCTGGAACTATGTCGATGAGTTCAAGAAACCAACGCTCTTTGCGATTAACCAGGTTGACCACCCGAAAGCCGACTTCGACAGCGCCTTGCTGTCGTTACGTGAGCGCTTCGGCAACGCTGTTACGCAAATGCAATACCCGTATAATCCCGGCGAAGACTTTAACGCGATCATCGACCTGCTTAAGATGGTCATGTACAAATTCCCGGTCGACGGCGGAAAGCCCAAAAAGATCGCCATCCCGGATGGTGAACGGGAAAGGGCGGAACGTCTGCACAATGAGTTGGTAGAGAAGGCTGCCGAAAACGACGAGGGCCTGATGGAAAGATACTTTGAAAAGGGTACTCTCAACGAGGATGAGATGCGACAGGGTCTGAAGCTCGGCATGATTCGACACCAGGTTTTCCCGGTGTTTTGTATGTCAGCGCGCAAAAACATGGGAAGCGGGCGGATGATGGGGTTCATCGACAATGTTGCTCCCGGACCTTGCGAGGCAATGCCGGAGCGAACGACCAACGGCGGAGAAATTCCTTTTGACCCTGAGAAGCCAACCGTTCTTTTCGTTTTCAAATCGCATCTGGAACCCAACCTCGGCAAACTTTCGTACTTCAAAGTTATTTCCGGCAGCGTGGCCGCAAATACGGAGCTCGTCAACAGTCAAACCGGAACTGTCGAGAAGCTCCATCAGCTCTTTATCGTCGACGGAAAAAACCGAACGTCCGTCGACCGGTTAGTCGCCGGCGATATTGGCGCCACGCTTAAACTGAAAGACACCCACACCAATCACACCCTGAGGGAGAAAGGATTTGAAGTGACCATCGCCCCTATCGTCTTTCCCGAGCCTCGGATTAAGACAGCTGTACTTGCCCAAAGCAAGTCGGATGACGAGAAGATCGGTGAGATCCTGCAAAAAATTCATCAGGAAGACCCTACCCTCGAAGTGGAATATTCGCGGGAACTCCGCCAACTCATCCTGGCTGCGCAGGGCGAGATGCACCTGTCCGTATGCAAGTGGCATCTCGACAATGTCTATAAACTGAATGTCGTTTTCGACACTCCCCGCATATCGTATCGCGAAACCATACGGGGTTCGGCCGTTGCAATGTACCGCCACAAAAAGCAGTCGGGCGGAGCCGGTCAATTCGCCGAAGTCCACCTTCGCATCGATCCCTATACCTCCGGGATGCCCGATCCGGCAGAGTACACGGTAAGAGGAAAGGAAGTAATCGACCTGCCCTGGGGAGGGAAACTGGCCTTTTACAACTGTATTGTAGGCGGCGTTATTGACGCGCGATTTATCCCTTCAATACTCAAGGGAATCATGGAAAAAATGGAACAAGGTCCCATTACTGGCTCCTATGTTCGCGACGTACGGGTTTGTGTCTTTGATGGGAAAATGCACCCGGTCGACTCCAACGACATTTCTTTCAAAATAGCAGGGATGATGGCGTTCAAGGATGCATTTATGCGCGCCGAGCCTATGCTCCTGGAGCCGGTTTGCGACCTGGAAATCATGATGCCCGAAGAAGCGATGGGAGATGTAATGACCGATCTGCAAACGCGAAGGTCAATAATCACGGGTATGGACACCACGGGGAGGCTGCAAGTTATCCGGGCCAGAACACCGCTCGCCGAACTTGACCGGTACTCCACGGCCCTGCGATCGCTGTCACAAGGTCGCGCAAGCTTCAAGCAGCGATTTTCCGACTATTCCGCGGTACCTTTCGATCTACAGCAGAAAGTGGCGCGGCGATTCCAGGAAGTGGAAATGGCTTGATTCTCAGGACCAAAAACAAGACTCTCATCGAAAAACGACTATCATTGCCGGGGAAAACCGCCTGGCGATGCAATCCCAACGAAAATGGGTGCGATAAAACCACACACCGAAAAAAGAGCCAGTGTAAACCGAAAACGATTGTATAAAATTTTTCTTTTGATAGATTTGTTAAACACAGGATTAAAGCCCGGCCAGTGAAAAAGTCTATCGTCATCATTCCCACTTATAACGAATGCGAGAATATCCGGCCCGTTATTGAGGCTGTCTTTTCTCTTTCGGTGCCCTTTCATGTTCTTATCGTGGATGATAATTCACCCGATGGTACGGGCGACATTGTAGAAGAGCTACAGAAGCACTACAACGCCGAAGAGGACAAACTTCACCTCATCCGACGCCCGGGCAAGCAGGGGCTGGGAACGGCCTACATCGCGGGGTTTCACTATGCCATTCGGCACCAATACGAGTACATCCTGGAAATGGACGCCGACTTCTCGCACGATCCCCAGGACCTTGTCCGCCTCTATCACGCATGCGCCACGGATGGCGCCGATCTCTCTATTGGATCGCGATACGCAACGGGTGTTAATGTTGTAAACTGGCCCATCGGTAGGGTCTTGCTCTCATACTTCGCCAGCGCCTACGTTCGGATGATTACCGGCCTGCCAATAAAAGACACGACCGCAGGGTTTGTATGCTACCGCCGCAGCGTACTTGAAACCATCCCCCTTGAACACATCAAGTTTATCGGGTACGCCTTTCAGATTGAAACGAAGTTCCTCGCCTGGAAGTATGGTTTCCGCCTCAACGAAGTTCCCATCATTTTCACAGACCGCACTCGCGGTGAGTCAAAGATGTCGGCCGGAATTTTTAAGGAAGCGTTTTTCGGTGTACTCCACATGACCATCACAAGCTGGTTCAAGAAATACATTCCTGTCTACAAAGAATCTCCTCAGTTGAAAGAGGCATTGTAGTCCGGTTTCAAAAAGAATATGAAACTGGATTTGGCAATTAAATCACAGGCGATTAATATTGCAGTCCCAATTTTCCTCCTTAGCTCAGCTGGTTAGAGCACCTGACTGTTAATCAGGGGGTCGTAGGTTCAAGCCCTACAGGAGGAGCATAAAAGCCGCTGCGGTTCGCGTAGCGGCTTTTTCATTTGGTGCGTCCTGACCTTGGTATATCTACTTTATTTCGTACTTTGCACATCAAAGTACTTTCCAATGAAGACAAATCCGGACTTCCAGAAAGACATTGCCACCATACGAAACATTATGGAGCGATCGTCGAAATTCCTTTCGCTGAGCGGATTAGCGGGCATAATGGCCGGAATATACGCGCTTGTGGGCGCCGCTATCGCTTATCCTATTCTTCACGGCAAGACACCACTGTTAGGCTATCAGTCGTACGACACGCTGGATGCCGATGTCCGCGGAAAAATCGTAATGCTCGCGCTGGCCGTGCTCGCCCTCGCGCTGGTCACCGCGTTGTGGCTTAGCAGCCGGAAAGCCAGGCGCCGGGCCGAACGCATGTGGACCGCATTAAGCCGCAGGATACTCCTGAATTTCGCGATACCGCTGGTAACGGGTGGGCTATTCGTCATTATTGTTATTTTCACCGGCCATTTCAGTTTCGCAGCCCCGGCGTGTCTGATCTTCTACGGACTAGCGCTGATCAGCATCAGCGCCAACACGTACGATGAAGTTCGGTATCTGGGTTTCTGTGAAATTGGGCTTGGATTGGCCGCCCTCGCCCTCCCGGGATACGGCCTCCTTCTGTGGGCCATCGGCTTCGGCGTCCTGCATGTCATTTACGGCGTTGTGATGTATAACAAGTACGACAAGTGAACAACCCATTCGAACATCTGGACAAAGTACTTGAGCACCGCGCGCGGCTTCAGATTATGTCTGTGCTCGTGGTCAACGCTCAGTCCGACTTCAATACGCTCAAAGAAATGCTCGGTGTTACCGATGGGAACCTCGCTTCCCATATCAAGATGCTCGAAAAAGAAAAATACCTGACCGTATCAAAATCCTTCGTCGATCGCAAACCCAACACCCAATATAAAATCACAGAAAAAGGGAGAAACGCATTCAAGAAACACCTGGACGCGCTGGAATCAGTTATCAAACTCCAGAAGTAGATCCCCCCCTTTTTTGAACAGATACTTTTAAACACAAAGTACTTTCACATAAACTATAAATACACTTGCAATGGAAAAGCCGCCGAGCATCAGCATACCCGAACGTCTGAATCAATGGATACAGGAATCGATCATGATCAAACTCCTGTCAATTGGCATTCTGGTGATCATTCTCCTCATTCCTACGGCCTGGATCACCAACCTTATTTACGAGCGCCAGACGCGGGCCGCTCGTGTTACCGAAGAGATCGCAGCGAAGTGGTCGTCGGCACAGACCCTAACCGGCCCGGTCCTCGTCATTCCTTATCTTTCCGAGACCGTAATCGACAAAGGAGACGCGGGCAAGGAGGTCACGCAGCGTCTCGTCAGCGCGTACTTCCTTCCGACCGATCTTAAGGTGAAAGGGATCGTTGAACCTGAGCGTCGCTACCGCGGAATCTTCGAGGCCGTCGTCTATCATTCGACGCTATCTTTTAGCACCACATTTACAAAGCCTGATTGGCTGGCTCTCAGCATCGATGAGAACAAAGTCAGTTGGAAGGATGTACATGTCATATTTGGCATCAGCGATCTGCGCGGAATTACAGACGACCTTTCAATCGTTGTGGCTGGAAAACCGATTGAGACTGAGCCCTCGAACAACGTCGGCGTGAGTGTTACTCCTACGCCAGGTCCTGAAAGCGGAATCCGGCCCGCACCGGGCTCGTCGCAGGGTGTCATCGCGCATATGAACTGGTCAGGACCGACGGATTTTCAAGGAGACATAGCGATCGATCTGAAACTTAAGGGGAGTCAGCGTCTGGACTTTATCCCAACGGGAAAAACGACTACCGTCGAACTCAGCGGGCCGTGGCCGACTCCGAGCTTCGATGGAGCATTTCTGCCGTCGTCGAGGGAAGTATCGGACGAAGGGTTCTCAGCACGATGGCGTGTACTTCACTTCAACAGACCCTTGCCTCAGCAGTGGGTCGGTCACCAGGAGATCAGTGGTGCTGATTTCGGTGTAAAGTTGCTCGTACCGGTTGATCAATATCAGAAAAGCGTCAGGACGGCCAAGTATGCTGTCATGATCATCTTGTTGACATTTATGGCTTTGTTTCTGGTAGAAATCACGCAAAAGGTGCGAATCCATCCTTTCCAGTATATCCTGATCGGCGCGGCACTGATTATCTATTACAGTCTTCTGCTCAGCCTCTCCGAACACTTCGGCTACAACACGGCTTACATCGTCGCGTCTTTGGCCACGGTCGGTCTCATAACACTATACTCGAGTACCTTCTTTCCCCACAGAGCGCTAGTGGTCCTATTGTTCATTTTACTGCTGATCTTCTACGGCTTTATCTACGTGATCATATTGCACGAAGATCTGTCCCTTCTCATCGGAAGCGTAGGTCTGTTCCTGATCATCGCTGCGCTAATGTACTTCTCGAGAAACGTGCGCTACTATAAAACTGAGTCGCTTGAATGAGCGTTCCTTGAATGAAGAGTGTGTAACAAAGAAGGCCGCGCTATTGGGCGGCCTTCTTGATTATGACTCCCCGAGAAAGGGGTATTTGTAATCCGTGGCAGGCACGAAAGTCTCCTTAATCGTACGCATGCTTACCCAGCGCAACAGATTCACCTTTGCGCCTGCCTTATCGTTCGTTCCCGAACCGCGGGCCCCTCCGAAGGGTTGCTGTCCGACGACGGCGCCTGTAGGCTTATCGTTAATATAAAAATTACCCGCTGCGTGCGTTAATTTTCGCGTCGCCATTTCGATAGCATATCGGTCTTTTGAAAACACCGATCCCGTAAGCGCATAGGGGGAAGTGCGATCTACCAGGTCCAGTGTCTGCTCGAAGTTCTCAGCATGGTAGACGTAAACCGTTAGTACTGGACCAAATATCTCTTCGCACATGGTAACCGACATCGGATCTTTTGTCAGGATGATCGTCGGCTCGATGAAATAACCCTTCGATTTGTCATACTTTCCACCCGCAATAATTTCATTCATTGGGTTCTCGCGTGCCTTTTCGATGTAGCCGGCGATAGCATCAAACGCGCGCTCGTCGATAACGGCGTTTACGAAATTTCCGAAATCTTCCGTTCCGCCCATGCGAACCGATTGAAGGTCGTCGAGCATGTG
>Ga0079224_100002120_pt1 | contig 23798 bp, 19 predicted proteins | sample Stecom2015_FD_80414 | JGI IMG/M metagenome (GOLD analysis project Ga0079224, IMG submission 80414) | Agricultural soil microbial communities from Utah to study Nitrogen management - Steer compost 2015 | ecosystem: Environmental > Terrestrial > Soil > Agricultural land | place: USA: Utah... | reverse complement strand
TATTCACCCGCAGCGGCAAGCACCTCACCAGAATTACCCCGGCCGGGGAGGAAATACTCAAGATCACCGGGGAAATCCTGCGCAAGGTGGAAAGCATCAAGCAGCTTTCCCAGGAGCACAGCACCCCCAACCACGGCAGCCTTTCCATCGCCACCACCCACACCCAGGCCAGGTACGCCCTGCCCAAGGTGATCCGCAACTTTATTGCCAAATACCCCCATGTCGCCCTGCATATGCACCAGGGAACCCCGGTGCAGATCTCCGAAATGGCCGCCGAGGGGGGAGTGGACTTCGCCATCGCCACCGAAGCTCTGGAGTTGTTTTCCGATCTCCTGATGATGCCCTGCTACCGTTGGAACCGCTGCATCCTGGTGCCCAGGGACCACCCGCTGACGGCACTGGATGCCCTCACCATCGAGGACGTCGCGGACCACCCCATCGTCACCTATGTCTTTGGTTTCACCGGCAGGTCACGGCTGGATGAAGCTTTCAACGACAGGGGGCTGACCCCCAGGGTGGTGTTCACCGCCACCGATGCAGATGTGATAAAAACCTATGTCCGTCTCGGTCTGGGTATCGGAATCGTCGCCCACATGGCCTATGATCCAGAGGTTGACAGCGACCTGGTGGCCCTGGAGGCCAGGCACTTGTTCAAGTCCAGCGTCACCAGCATCGGCTTTCGCCGGGGCACCTATATGCGCAGTTTTATGTACGATTTCATTCGCCAGTTCGCCCCTCATCTGACCCGCGACGTGGTTGACAAGGCCGCCACCATCCAGAGTCGCGACGGGTTGGAGAGCTTTTTTGCCAGTTTTGAGCTGCCGGAGCTGTGATGGAAACCTCAGCGCACAATCACCTGTTCATCACCGGTGGTACCGGGTTTATCGGTAGCCACCTGTGCCGCCGACTGGCGGGGAGGGGCGCTGAGATAACAGTCCTCAGCCGACGCCCGGACATCGCCGCCGCCAGGTTGCCCCAGGGGGTCAGGGTGGTTGGCGCCATCCAGGACCTCCACCAGCTGCCGCCGGTCACCGGAGTGATCAACCTGGCTGGCGAACCCCTCGCGGATCGGCGTTGGAGCCAGGCCCGCAAGCGGTTGTTTTACGCCAGCCGGGTGGAGCTGACGGAACAGCTTTTCGAGTACTTCAACGATCCCGCCAGACGTGCCCCCGGGGTACTGGTAAGCGGCTCCGCCATCGGTTACTACGGCCCCCAGGGGGACAATCTGCTGACTGAAGACGGGGAGAGTGTTCCCAGTTACGCCAGCGACCTGTGTCGGGCCTGGGAGTCCATGGCCTGCCAGTTCGAGACCCTGGGCACCAGGGTGTGCCGGGTGCGCACCGGTATCGTGCTCGGCCACGGCGGCGCCCTGAAGGCGATGCTGCCGGCCTTTCGCCTGGGGCTGGGGGGGGCCATGGGGCGCGGCGATCAGTGGATGTCCTGGATTCATATCGACGACATGGTGGCCGCCCTGGATTTCTGCCTGGTCAACCACCAGCTCCAGGGCGGGGTAAACGCCACGGCACCGGAGCCGGTGACCAACCGGACGTTTGCCCGCACCCTGGCCCGCTCATTGTCGCGGCCGGGCTTTTTGCCCATGCCCGCCTGGGTAATGCGCCTGCTGTTCGGGGAAATGGCCGAGGAGCTGCTGCTCAGCGGTCAGCGGGTGGTGCCGGACAAGCTGACCCGGCTGGGATTTGTGTTTTCCTACCCCCGCCTGCAGCCTGCCCTCGACGCCATCCTCGCCAACGCCGGCAACCATTCGCCGCCGCCGCGGTGAGGCGGGGCAATTCATAGTTGGCTCTCGTTTGGTGGCGGCGGCAGGGACCGTCCTTTGATCAACACCTAACAACGGGCGAGCAACAGACAACGACCTTGCCGCCTTACAACTCAGCCCAACACAAGGACAATTCATGGCCACTCAGCACCCGAAAGCGATCGCCAGCCTTGCCCCAGAGGCCCTCTACCACCAATGCCCAGTTGCCGACCTGACGTTCGATACCACGGATCAGCTGGCGGCCCTGGATGATCACCTGGGCCAGGATCGGGCGGCGGACGCCCTCAAGTTCGGCATGGACATGCACCACGATGGCTACAACATCTTTGTTCTCGGCTCCGCGGGGGTGGGCAAGCACGAGCTGCTGGACGACCTGTTTACCGAGGGCGTTGCACCCCTCTCGAGTCCGGTGGATTGGTGCTACGTAAACAACTTCGAACTGCGCCACAAACCCATTATCCTGGCGTTGCCGCCGGGTATGGGGAGGCAGCTGCGGGGGGATATGCAACACGCCGTCGAAGACCTGCTGGTGAGTATTCCCGCTGCCTTTCAAAGCGAGGATTACCAGACCCGGGTCCAGGAGATGGCGGAGCAGTACAGCCAGCGGGAACAGGAGGCTTTTCAGGCCCTGGGGGAAAAGGCCAGGGCACACGGGGTCGCCCTGATCCAGACGCCCAACGGCTACACCCTGGCGCCGATGAAGGACGAAAAAATTCTCTCCCCGGGGGATTTCGAGGAGTTGCCCGCCGATGAGAAGAAGAAAATCCTCGACACCATCGAGGAGCTCAAGGGGGAGCTCAAGACCATTGTCCGCCAGCTGCCCCAGTGGGTGAAGGAGGGGCGGGAGAAAATGCGGGCCCTGAACAGGGATTTCAGCATGCTGGTGATCGACCAGCTGTTCAAGGACCTGGAGGACAGGTACCGGGAGCTGCCGGAGGTGCTGACCTATCTGGAGTCGGTGCGGGAGGATGTGATCGAGAATGTCGACGCCTTCAAACAGGCGGCTGGCGACGGCGCCACCGCCGACGCCGCCCAGGCGAAGGCCGCTGAGTTCAATCAGTACAGTGTCAATGTGCTGGTGGACAACAGCGGGGTGGAGGCGGCCCCGGTGGTCTACGAGGACAATCCCTCCTTTATCAACCTGGTGGGCCGGGTCGAGCACATCGCCCAGTACGGCACCCTGCTGACGGATTTCACCCTGATCAAGGCCGGTGCCTTCCACCGCGCCAACGGCGGCTATCTGATTCTCGACGCCGCCAAGGTGCTGTCCAGTCCCTTTGCCTGGGATGCGGTGAAGCGGATCCTGCGGGGCCGCGAAATTCGCATCCAATCCCTGGAGCAGATGTTCAGTTTTGCCAGCACCACCCAGCTGGAGCCGGAGCCCATTCCCCTCCATATCAAGGTCATCCTCACCGGTGACCGCTACCTGTACTATCTGTTGGAGCAGTACGATCCCGAGTTCGGGCAGCTGTTCAAGGTGGCGGCGGACATGGCCGAGGAGGCCCCCAGATCGGCCGCCAGCACCCAGCTGTTTGCCCGCCTCATCAGAACCCTGCAGCTGCGCCACAACCTGCTGCCCTTCGCCCGCGACGGCGTCGCCAGGGTTGTCGAGCAGTGCTCCAGGCGTATTGAGGATGGCGAGAAAATCTCCCTCCACCGGGGCTATGTGGCGGACCTGCTCTGTGAGAGTGACTACTGCGCCCGGCGCCGGGGGGTCGATGCGGTGGCGGCGGAAGATGTAAAGGCGGCGATCGACGCCGGCATCAAGCGCACCGACCAGCTGCGGGAGAGATCCCACGAGCAGATCCTCAGGGAGATCCAGCTGGTGGACACCCAGGGCTTCAGGGTCGCCCAGGTCAACGGTCTGGCGGTGTACCAACTGGGCCAGTACGCCTTTGGCAAACCGGCGCGGATCACCGCCACCGCCCGCCTGGGTTCCGCCGGTGTGGTGGATATCGAGCGGGAGGCCAAGCTGGGTGGCAATATTCACTCCAAGGGCGTGCTGATCATTTCCTCATTCCTCGCCAGCCGCTACGCCGCTGAGCGGCCGCTGCCGCTGGCGGCGACACTGGCCTTCGAGCAGTCCTATGGCGGTATCGATGGCGACAGCGCCTCGGTGGCGGAGCTGACCGCCCTGCTGTCGGCCCTGTCGGGATTGCCGGTCAACCAGTCCCTGGCGGTGACGGGCTCCCTCAACCAGCACGGCCAGGTTCAGGCCATTGGCGGCGTCAATGAAAAAATCGAGGGCTTTTTCGACATCTGTCGCGCCCGAGGCCTTACCGGGGAGCAGGGGGTGATTATACCGGCTGCCAACAGCGCCCATCTGATGTTGCGGGAGGACGTGATTGCCGCGGTGGCGGAGGGTAAATTCCGGGTCTATACCATCAGCCATATCGACGAGGGGCTGGAATTGTTGCTGGCCACGCCGGTGGGTGTCGTCGACGGCGACGGCAACTACCCGGGCGACAGCGTCAACGGGCTGGTGATGGCCCGTATCGAGCAGTTGATTCGCAAACATAAAGAGTACGCCGCCAGCGACAAGGAGCTGGCCGCCAAGGGTGAGCAAGATGATGACTGACGCCGCAGCCCCCAGGGAGATCTGTGTCGCCATCGATCCCTGGGGTATCCGTCTCGGGTCCCTGGAGATCGCAGTACTTATTGCCGAGCGCCTCAATGCCGGCTTGCGGGGCCTGCTGGTGGGTGACCAATTGCTCCACCAGGTGGCCCAGCTGCCGTTCACCACCGAGGTGCTGGTTCACACCGGCGAGGAGCGCAACCTGGCCCAGGAGTCCCTGACCTCGTCCCAACACAAAAACCTGCAGTTGATTGCCAAGATGCTGGAGCAGGCCACCCGGGCGCGACAGGTGAGCTTTCGCCTCGAGGTTGACCGGGATATCCTGCCGTTGGGGGTCCTTCTGCGCCAGCAGCAGGACCTGTTCTTGCCGGCCCGCAGGCGGCCCGCCACCCCGCCCCGCAAGCTGGGCGGGATACGCCAGTTGCCGGCGGTGAAATGGGTCTACGACGGGTCTCCCGCCTCCCAGCACTGCCTGGCGTTGCTGGAGCAGCTGATTGCTGCCGGCATCACCCGCACCATCTATCTGATCGGCCAGCGGGCGGTGCCCAGTCAGGTGCTGGCGGACCTCAGTGCCCGCGGTGCCAGAGTCTGCTGGGTCAACTGTGGTGCCGGGCTGGATATCCTCAGGCAACTCACCCGGGGGCCGGAGGCGGATCTGATCCTGTTGCCGGCCAGCTTCTCGGAACTCATCGGCGACGCCAGGGTGGAGGATATCAACAGGTTCAGTTCCTGTCCGATGCTGGTGGTGGGATAGCTGTCAAACCGGGAGGGGGGATGTCCTCTCGCAACGGATTAGTCGCCGGAATACACGCAGCCGCTGGTGCAGGTTTCCCTGACCTGGATGCGAGTCAGTTGGGGCAGGCGGGGCTTGAGGTCGCGCCAGATCCAGCGGGCGATATTCTCGCTGGTGGGGTTGTCGAGGCCGGCGATGTCGTTCAGGTAGCGGTGGTCCAGGGCCTCGTAGGTGGGCTTGAAGGCCGCCTTGATATCGGCGAAATCCATGATCCAGCCACTGTTCTCCGCCACGGGACCGGCCACGTGGACGGTGATGGTGTAGGAGTGGCCGTGCAACCTGCCGCACTTGTGACCCGGGGGCACATTGGGCAGCAGGTGGGCGGCTTCGAAGGTGAAGTCTTTAAAAATTTCCATCGGGAATTGGCCCTTGAAACCAGGCGTCGTTGGCGAAGACGCTATGTTAAGGCCGGTTTTTTTCGAAGTATAGGAAAAACTTTCACAAAGGAATTGACACCCCAGGGAGATTCAGTAAAATGCGCCTCTCTTCACGAGGGGTGGTTAGCTCAGTTGGGAGAGCGACGGCCTTACAAGCCGTAGGTCACAGGTTCGACCCCTGTACCACCCACCAAATGGCCTGGTAGTTCAGTTGGTTAGAATGCCGCCCTGTCACGGCGGAGGTCGAGGGTTCAAGTCCCTTCCGGGTCGCCACTTCCACGCGATGATTTCATTTCCTCCGGCCAGCCGTCCGGGGCGACAAAAACCCGCGCGCCGTATTCCCCCGAGTGCCCGTCATTGTCCCTGGCCACCAGCAGTTGTGGCTGGTCGCCGGGCAGCTCATCCAGCCTGCTGGCAACCCGGGGGGCGCTGTCCGCGACGGCGGGGGAGGGGTCGAGCCAGTGATTCCGGTCCACCACCCCCCAGCGCAAGCCGGGGTAGCGGGCCTGCAGGCCCGCCAGCTGGGCTCTGTGGCACCAGCGACCGCGGAGATGGCCGGCATTTACCGGCGGCCCTGGCTCCCGACTGTCGTCCGGCGGGGAAAATAGATACCCTTTCATGATTCCCACCCGCCGGGTTGGCAGTGGCAGGCCCCGCTGGCGAATGGCTGCCCGCGCCTGCTCCAGCTCCGACAGCGGCAACTGGTCGCAAAGCAGATGGCTGACCTTGATCGCCAGATTGTCATCCGGGTTTGGCCCTATCCAGTCCGCCAGCCTGGCGGCCTCTTGGCTGCGCCGGTAGTGCAGGTAAAACTTCACCGCCAGCTCCAGGTGAATCACCTCGCCTCGGTGGTGGTCTTCCAGCAACAGGTCCAGGGCGCCAAGGGTGCGGCCCTGGCCGTTGATCTGCAGGTTGGCGGCGTGGAGGGTGTAGAAGCTGTGGCGCTGGAGAAAAAACTGCCACAGGGCCTCGAAGCGGGCCCCCAGGCGCTGGTCGGGGTGATCGTCGAGGTGCTTTTCCAGAGGGGCGGGGTGACGGTCGGCATCCGCCAGCAACCAGCTGGCCTCTTCGTCTTCGCCGATGGCCCAGGGGGCGGCCCCGGGCGCCGGGTCGTGGTGGAGCAGCGGCGGGCTGAACAGGCTCCAGCCCAGCTCCCTCACTACCCGGTGTTTCGCGCTTTGCCAGCAAAAAGCCATGGTTCACGGTGTTGGTGTGTATAATCCGAGCATAACGTATTTGCCAATGCTCACACTATGGTCAATTTTCGCCGGATCGGCTTGCTCACCAAACTCCATCAGCCGGAAGTGCTGGACACCCTCAATTACCTGGTCAGGTTCCTGGTGGAGGAGCAGCTGGAGGTGGTGGTGGAGTCCAGCATTTCCGCCTTTCTCGAGGGCAACAGCTACCGGGTTGCCAGCCGGGATGACATGGCGGCCAGTGTCGACCTGGTGATTGTGGTGGGGGGGGATGGCAGCATGCTCAGCGCCGCCCAGGATATGGTCCACTACGAGGTGCCCCTGTTGGGGGTCAACCGTGGGCGGCTGGGGTTTCTCACGGATATTCTTCCCGGCGAAACCGAGGCCAGGGTAAAGCGGGTGCTGCAGGGGGAGTATGTGGTGTCGGACCGCTTCCTGCTGGATGTGTCGGTGTCCCGCGACGATCGGGTTATCAGCACCGGCCTGGCCCTCAACGATGTGGTGCTCCACCCCGGCCAGTCGGTGCGGATGCTGGAGTTTGAGCTCCATATCGACGGCCAGTTTGTCTACAGCCAGCGCTCCGACGGGCTGATCGTATCCACGCCCACTGGGTCCACCGCCTATGCCCTGTCCGCTGGCGGCCCCATCCTCCACCCCAAGCTGGATGCCATGGTGCTGGTGCCCATGAACCCCCACACGCTGACCAGCAGGCCCATCGCCATCGCCGGGGACAGCCTGGTGGAGATTCGCGTCGGCGACCGGCGGGATATTCAGCCCCAGGTTACCTGCGACGGCCAGGAGGATTTCGTCACCGAGCCCGGGGATGTCATCCGCATCTGGCGGGAGGCCAAGACCCTGCGCCTGATTCACCCCGTGGATCACAATTTCTACAGCATTTGCCGCAGCAAGCTGGGCTGGGGCAGCCGCCTCGACTCCGGCCACCATATCGAAAGGTAAGCGGGCTATGGAGTTTGTCAGACTGGCGGAATTTCCCCACGGGCTGGACTTGCAGCCGCTGTGCGCGGCCCTCGCCGGCCACCACATCCCCTATCAGTTGCGGGAAGAGGGCGACAGAACAATCCTCTACGTGGCCGCCGACAGCCCCCTGGAACTGGCGGTGGAGCTTGTCGGGGCGACCACCGGCGGCGCATCGGGGGCGGGGATGGGGTTCGCCGGTCACTTCCAGCGCACCCCGGTGATGGTGGTGTGCCTGGCCCTCAGTGTGCTGGGGGCCGCGGTGGTGCAATGGCAGTTTCCCCTGTTACACTGGCTGACCTTCCAGGACTTCGCCCTGGTCGACGAGGTGACGATAGCCTTCGGCACCTTTTCCGCGGCCCTCGAGCAGGGCCACTACTGGCGGGTGATAACCCCGATTTTTATCCATTTCGGGATCTTTCACCTGGCGTTCAACGGCCTCTGGCTGTGGGAGTTCGGGCGGCGCATCGAAGCCCGCACCGGCAGCCTGCATTTTCTGTCGCTGGTGCTGGTGACGGGCGTGGTGTCCAACAGCGCGCAGTACCTGTGGAGCGGGCCCTCCCTGTTTGGCGGTATGTCCGGGGTGATCTACGCGCTCCTGGGTTATCTCTGGATTCGTCAAAAGCTCGACCCCAGCCCCGACTTTGCCCTGCCCAGGGGGATTGTCGGCTTTATGCTGGCCTGGCTGGTGATTTGCATGACCGGCGCTGTCGGCTTGGTCATTGAAGGCAATATCGCCAACGCCGCCCACGCCTCAGGGCTGGTGGCCGGAATGGTGATCGGCGCCCTCGTCGGGCTGCGGGGCGCCGCTCGCGGCAACAGTTAACTCTCCCGGCGGCGAGCCGAAGGAATACCGACAGCTGGCCCCGTCAACAAGTGGTGAAGCCATGGATTATCAACAATTGCTCAAATCTATAACCCCGGATATCTACGCCAGCCTCAAGCGCGCGGTGGAGCTCGGCAAGTGGCCCAATGGCGACCGCCTGACCCCGGCGCAGCGGGAGTCCTGCATGCAGGCGGTGATCGCCTATGACCTGCAGCACAAGCCGCAACAGCAGCGGGTGGGCTATATCCACACCAGCCCCCACGAACACTGCGGTCACAGCGGCGAGGCGGAGGGCTGCGACGACCCCAAACCCCTGAAATGGACCTGAACCCGTGACTCAGTGGCTTGCAAGCGGGCACCTCCGCAAAATGCGGGTGGAACATGCCGATACCATTCGCTACCAGTTGCCCCTGGATGATCAGTTGCTGCCCCTCTCCGATGCCCTGGGCAAAACTCTGCGCATACAGTACCGCGGTGAAATCCACTGCCAGCACTGCGGCCGCCGCAGCAACAAGAGTTTTAGTCAGGGGTACTGCTACCCCTGTTTTACCCGCCTCGCCCAGTGCGACAGCTGTATCGTCAGCCCGGAAAAGTGCCACTACCACCTGGGCACCTGCCGCGAACCCAGCTGGGGGGAAAGCCACTGCATGGTGGATCATATCGTCTATCTGGCCAATTCCTCGGGGGTCAAGGTGGGCATCACCCGGGAGACCCAGCTGCCCACCCGCTGGATCGATCAGGGTGCCACCCAGGCGCTGCCTGTGTTGCGGGTCGCCACCCGTCACCAGTCCGGGCTGGTGGAGGACGCCCTGCGCCAGCACGTCAAGGACCGCACCGACTGGCGGGCCATGCTCAGGGGCGGCGCCGAGGCGGTGGATCTGGCGGCAGTCAGGGACGAGCTGCTGGAGCGCTGTGGGCAACCCCTGGCGGAGCTGGAGGCGCGCTTTGGCCTACACGCCGTGCAGCGCCTGGAGGCCGCCGAGCCCATCACTTTCAACTACCCGGTGATCACCTATCCCACCAAGATCAGCGCCTTCAACCTGGACAAAGCTCCGTTGGTGGAAGGCACCCTGATGGGAATCAAGGGCCAGTATTTGATTTTTGACACCGGGGTGATCAACATCCGCAAATATACGTCCTACCACGTGGACGTCGCCATTTCCTAATTGTTTTTCCGAGGTCCACACCATGGCGCACCGCGACAGCCAGCCCACCACGATCTTTCTCTCGGAGTACCGGCCCCCCGATTTTCTGATCGCCACCACCAAACTCAGCATCGCCCTGGGGAGCGAGGAAACCCGGGTCACCAGCGAGCTGGCCATGAGCCGCAATCCCGCTGCCGAGGATCGGGCCGCGCCCCTGGTTCTCCACGCCGTCGATCTGCAGATCCTCAGCCTGGCGGTGGATGGCCGCGAGCTCGCGGCGGATGAGTATGTGCAAGTGGGGGAAACCCTCACCGTCACCCGCCCCCTGGGGGACAGCTTTGTGTTCACCTCCGAGGTGATCATCAAACCTCAGGAAAACACCTCACTTGAAGGGCTGTACCGCTCCCGGCAGCTGTTCTGCACCCAGTGCGAGGCGGAGGGTTTCCGCAAGATAACCCCGTATCTGGATCGCCCCGATGTGATGGCGGAATTCACCACCACCATCAGCGCCCCGCAGGGGGACTATCCGGTATTGCTGGGCAACGGCAACCTGGTGGCCAGTGGCGAGGACGGTGGCCGCCACTGGGTGACTTGGCACGACCCCTTTGCCAAACCCAGCTACCTGTTTGCCATGGTGGCAGGTAAGCTGGAGTGCCTGGAGGACAGCTTTGTCACCCGCGGTGGCCGGGTGGTGAGCCTGAGGCTTTATGTGGAGGCCAAGGACCTCGACAAGTGCGGGTTCGCCATGGCGGCACTGAAAAAGGCCATGGCCTGGGATGAGCAGGTCTACGGCCGCGAGTACGATCTGGATGTGTTTATGATCGTTGCCGTCGACGATTTCAATGCCGGCGCCATGGAAAACAAGGGCCTCAATATTTTCAACAGCTCGGCGGTGCTGGCGCGGCAGGAAATCACCACCGATGCCGCCTTTCAGACCATCCAGGCCATCGTCGCCCACGAGTACTTTCACAACTGGTCGGGCAACAGGGTCACCTGCCGGGACTGGTTTCAGCTGAGTCTCAAGGAGGGTTTCACCGTATTCAGGGACTCCCAGTTTTCCGCGGACATGGGCTCCGACACCGTCAACCGGGTGCAGGACGTGACCCTGCTGCGCACCCTGCAATTTGCCGAGGACGGCGGCCCCATGGCCCACCCGGTGCAACCGGCCTCCTACATGGAAATCGCCAACTTCTACACCCTCACCGTGTACGAGAAGGGCAGTGAAGTGGTCCGCATGATCCATACCCTGCTGGGCTCGGAGCAGTTCCGCCGCGGCTCCGACCTCTATTTTGACCGCCACGACGGCCAGGCGGTGACCATCGAGGACTTTGTCGCCGCCATGGCGGAGGTCAGTGGCCGCGACCTCAGTCAGTTTATGCACTGGTACCGCCAGGCGGGCACCCCCAGGGTGGAGGTGACCGGCCACTACGACAGTGACCACAGAACCTTCACCCTGAGCTTTCGCCAGTCCTGCCCGCCAACCCCCGAGAGCAAGGACAAGAAGCCCTACCTGATACCGGTCAAGATGGGCCTGCTGGGGTCTTCCGGTGCCATTCCCTTGGTGGGGGAGGGCCGCACAGGAGAAACAGAAACAGTGCTCGAGGTCACCGCTGCGGAGCAGCAGTTTGTTTTCACCGAGGTTCCCGAGCAACCTGTGCCTTCACTGTTCCGCGGCTTTTCGGCCCCCGTCAAATGGTCCTACCCCTACAGCCGGGACGACCTGCTGTTCCAGATGGCTGCCGACAGCGACGGCTTCAATCGCTGGGAGGCCTGCAATCAGCTGGCCTTGGGAATCCTCCGCGAACTTATCGCAGCCCGCCTCGCTGGCCGGGAGATACCCCTGGATAAGCGCCTGGTGACGGCCTACCGGACCCTGCTCACGGACCCCGGCCCCGATCGGGCGATGGTGGCCCAGATGCTGACGCTGCCCTGCGAGGGCTATCTGGGGGAGGATATGGACACTATCCAGGTGCAGGCCATTCACCAGGTGCGCCTGGAGGTGCGCCAAGCTCTGGCCATCGCCCTCAGGGATGAGCTGGTGGCCTGTGGGGAGGCCAACCGGGTGGTGGAGGGTTATCGCCCAGAGCCGGGCCAGATCGCCGCCCGCGCCCTGCGCAACACCGCCCTGGCCTACCTGTCGCTGCTGGATGACCAGCAGATTCTCGCCCAGCTTCACCAGCAGGCGGTGGCGGCCGACAACATGACGGACACCCACGCCGCTCTGGTGGCCCTGGTCAACTCACCGGCACCCGGGGCCGCCGCCCTGGCCAGCCAGGCCCTGGCCAGCTTTTACCAGCGCTGGCGGGATGAGCCCCTGGCGGTCAACCTGTGGCTGCAGGTCCAGGCCGGTGCCACGGTTCCCGGCGGCCTCGAGCGGGTGGCGGCCCTGCTGGCCCACGAGGCCTTCGATATCCGCAATCCCAACAAGGTGCGGGCGTTGATCGGTGTCTTCTGCAGCCTCAACGGGGTGAATTTCCACTGCGAGGACGGCGCCGGCTATCGCTTTCTGGCGGACCGGGTTGTCGAGCTGAACGGCATCAACCCCCAGATTGCCGCCCGCCAACTCAGCCCCCTCACCCGCTGGCGCAAATACCCCGAGTCCCAGGCCGTGTTGATGAAAGCCCAGTTGCGGCGCATTCTCGACACCCCGGGGTTGTCGCCCGATGTGTTTGAGGTGGCATCAAAGAGTGTCGCTGAGAGTTAGGCCCTGACCCTGGTGGTCAGGTATCCACCAGCACCGGTCAGTGGCGGCCAAAGCTGGACCGGGGACAGGAAATTTGCGGCAATTCCCTGTGCCTGGTGATATATTTCCCGGGGACTCAGTGAGCACACAGCTCCCGGCAGGGGGGAGGAATACCACAACAATAAGCCGCATTCTGCTATATAGGTCATATATGCTGTTGTACCCACCGACTGCAAGAGAATGCAAAACGACATTGATTGGCCAAATCGTGAAATTGAACGGAAGTCATACCCATGCGCAAACACTTACTGACAGCCTTATTCTGCCTGATTTTCAGCCCCTCGCTGCTTGCTGAGACCGAAGATCTGGTCACCTCGGAACTGGCCCGGGGCTTTGCCCACCGGGTAATGATGGATATCAGCCGGGGCAAGCTCGACCACGCATGGCGCAAGATCAAGGCCAATTCATCCATTCCCGCCGAGCGTATCGATGCCTTTGCCTCGGATTACAATCGCCGGCTGGTGGATTCCATCCAGTTTTTTGGCCCATCGGTGGGGGTGGAGCTGATCGACCACCAGGAGTTTGGCCGCTCGATCATGCGGGTCACCTACCTGGTCAAGTACGACATCACCGGTGTTGCCTGGTTTCTGTACTTCTACCGCAAAAACGATCGCTGGGTACTGAGTGAGTTCAACTACGACCTCAACAGCAATTCCCTGTTCACCATTGCCCGAAGCGGCGCTGAATCCGGCGATCAGCTGCTGGTGTGGCGGACCTGGCAGGACGCTGTGGAGAAGCGCCTGGCCAAGCTGGAGCAGGGTGGGGGTGCCAGGGCCTATCAGATCGATCCCAGTCAGGTCGACACCAGCGATGCCAGTGCGACCTTCCTGTTGCAGATGGACGCCAGATTGCGGGGTGTCGAGGACCAGTTGTCCGCCCTGGAGCAGACCGACACCCGCTTGGCGGAGATGGAAAAGAAATACGACGCCATCCTCCGCCAGTACGAGGCCATCACCTACCAGATCGACATGCGGGAGATCGCCAAAATCCAGCGCACCCTGGCGATTCTCAAGGACCAGCATCCCTTCGTGGCATTTCCCAAGTAACCGCCCGGCGGGTGGCCGGTTGAGAATGGACCGCCGATATGACACCCTCCCCCTGTCGCCCGCGGCGCTGGCGGCGGGCGCAGGTTAAACACCGTTAGCTATCGATCAATTGCCATCAAGGACATCACCCTATGGAACCCTTTGTCCCAACCCCGGATGAACGCATCAGCCACAAGGACGCTGCCTCCGGCAAGGGGCGGCAGGGCAATGGCAACCAGCCCCCGACGCCGCCAGGGGAGAGCGGAGGATGGCGCAGACACCTGCCCCTGCTGGCGGTGACCCTGGTGTTTGTCTTGCTGCTGGCGATGTCCCACAGTGTCAACAGGGGCAAGATCGGCGACCTCAGCCAACAGCTGGATGAACTGGCCACGGCCCAGCCGGCGCCGGCACCAACGCCAGCGGCGGACCCGGAGCCACCATCCGGCGATATAGCGAGCAGGATGCAAGCCCTCGAAAACCGTCTCAACGACCAGGTCTCGGAGCTGGAAACCATGCGCCAGATGGTGGCGGAAACCCTCTCCAAACTGGATGGCGATCTCGAAGGCAGCCTGATGGGTTACTATCAGCGCAACGCCAAGGCCATTGAGGGGCTCAGGGCCGAGGTGGCCAAACTCGCTGGTGTCGTTTCCCAAGGGCCCGACGAAGCCAGGCTCGTCAAGCTGGAGGCCCGCCTGGGGGAGCTGGAATCCGTCCCCAAGGCCATCGCCGAACTCTCCCGGGACACCGAGCAACTGGCGGCCAATCTGGACACTGTCAAAGGTGCGGGCGGTGACTCCACCCGCACCCTGGCGCGACTGGAGGCCGCCGTCGCCGATCAGGGCAAGGCCCTGGCCGGTTTGCAGGCGGGGGGCAAGACCACCGCGGAAGCCCTGGCCGCCGTCGAGGGCATCAAAACCCAGCTGGAATCCCGGGTGACTGCGGCACAACTGCAAGGTCAGACAGCTCCGCTTGCGCAAACTCTGGCGGAGGTCCGCGAGCAGCTGGCGGACCAGCAGCGCAAGGTCGCCGCCCTGGATCAAAACGCAGACACCCTGGCCCAACAGGTGGTTTCGTCCGCCACCGGCTTGCAAACCCTGGCGGGGGACATCCAGAACCTGGTTACCAGGGAGCAGCTGGCGGCTCACAAGGCTGAGCTGGACAAGGCCCTGACCCTGGTCAGAAAACAGCTGGCTCAACTGGATACCCAGGTCCAGCAGTCGGTGGCCCAACTTACCGCCCAAAACGGGGATATCCGTCAGTTGCGCAACGGCCTGACCACAGCCGCTGCCGTGGCAACCCAGCCCCAGGGTGATCCCGCCGCTGAGCTGCGTCAACAGCTGACCGCCCAGGTTGCGGCAGTGGACAGGCTGAAGGTGGCCAACGCCGATCTGGTGAAGGAGATGACCGCCACCAAGGGCCAGTTGGCGGCCCTCAAGGCCGATCTCCAACAGGTCCAGGCCAGGTCCACCACAGGCGGTGCCTCGGTAGCGTCGGACCTCGCGCCACTGGAGAACCAGATCAGCACCCTGAGCGCCAAGGTCAGTGCCCAGGAAAACCAGGTGGCGAGCTGGCGCCGGGAGATCGATGACCGCCTGGCCACCACCAGCCTGACCATCCAGAGCCTGGCAGCCCAGGGGGCCGCGGCGGGGGCGGCGCTGGATGACGCCGAGCTGTACAAGATCAGGGAAACCCTCAAGGTGTTGAAAAAGCAGCACCCCTACACAGACTTTCCCAAATAGGCCCACAGCAGGCCGCCGGACTCAGCCCAGTGCCATTGTTTAGTGGTTGTATTGACCTGCATCAACGACAACCCCGGCGCCAATGGCTAACATGGTCCTGTGATTATCGGTTGATATCACGACTTCTATCTCTGTTATTGCTTTAGGGGAACCTCGGTTCCCCTGTTTTTTTGCCCGGGATTCAGGCCTTGCCCCGGCGCCCTCTGCTTTTCTCCAGCAGTTCATAGAGCTCGACAAACTGCTGGGTGAGGGGATGGGAGGGCGCGTAGTGAATCAGGGGCTTGCACTCGCTGTGGGACTCCCGCATTTTCACCGAGGCGCTCAGCTGCACTGGCAGGATCGGGTGCTTCTCGGCCTTTAGCTCCTCGATGATCTGGCTGGGGAGGTTGGCCCTGGGCTGAAACAGGTTGGCGACGATGCCGTCGATGCGCAGTTTTGAATTGTGGTCCTCGCGAACCTCCTCCAGCACTTCCAGCAGGCTGTACAGAGCCTGCCGGGAGAAGGCATCGCAGTCAAAGGGAATCAGGCAGCGGTCGGCGCAGATCAGTGCCGACTGGGTATAGAAGTTCAGGGCCGGCGCGGTGTCGATATAAAATTCGTCGAAGTCATCCGCCAGGCTGTCCAGTAAATCCCGCAGTTTGTAGATCTTGTGCTTGCTCTCCAGTTTGGTCTGGAGGTCGCTCAGGGCCGGACTGGAGGGAATCACGAAGAGGTTTTCGAATACGGTTTCATAGGAGTATTCGATGGCCTCGTTGCGGTTTTTGCGCAGTTTCAGCGAGTCCTCGAAATAGCTGGCGATGCTGGTTTCCAGCTGATCCGGGGTGGTGCCCAGCAGGTAGTGGGTGCTGTTGGCCTGGGGATCCAGGTCCACCACCAGTACCCGCTTGCCCCGGGTGGCGGCGATGGCCGCCAGATTACAGGTGATGCTGGATTTGCCCACGCCACCTTTTTGATTGAAAACAACTCTGCGCATAGCTTCCTCGCTATCTAGGGGTTTGCTGATGGGAACAGTACAGCGGCGGCCTCAGGGTCGGGCTGTGGGGTACAGCGTGTCCAGCTCAGGGGGCGGAGCCAAGTCCCGCCGGCGTGCTTCCCGAACCTTCCTGAGGGCGGCCTTGAGGGTGTCCAGGGTGGCCCCCGGGTCGCTGTCTCCGCCGCTACCATACAAACAATTGTCCACCTGGGTAAAGAGTTTCTCCAGCTCAGCGCCGTTGCCGAGAGCAGCCACATCCCCCAGGGTGTTGACCCTGGAGCCGGGCCAGAACAGCCTTCCCCAGTGGAGAACGCGGTCCCGCAGCTCCGCCAGCTGCGAGGGGTCAGTGGCCAGCACCCGACTGAAGGCCTCCTGCTCGCCGGCGTCCGACGGTGTGGCGGCGGGCGTTGGGGGGGGCGCTCCCCCGGGAGTTCGGAGCACAAGATAAGCCACCGCCACAGCCAGCAGCAAGTTGCCCAGCAGCGACAGGTAGAGGGGCCAGGAGGGCGCCGGGGTCAGCCCCCCCTCGCCGGCGGCGAGACCTTCCGCGGCCGCCGCAGCCCCCTGCCCACCGCCGCTGTCTGGTGCCGGCAGAACAGTGATGGTGACGGGTTCGAGGGCGGTTTCCTTGACGGTTTGCGACTGGGTGTCCCACCAGCTCACCCGGATTCCCGGCAGCGTCAGCTCGCCGGGGGCGGTGGGTACCAGGGCCACGGACTCGCTGCGGGAGCCCAGCACCCCGGCACTGGAGAGAGTTTCGCTGATCTCCGGTTGGTCTGGATAAAGGCGGTAACCGTCGCCTTCGGAGATTTCCAGGGGGGGCAGTTGGGCGCCGGTCAGGCCCTGGGCGGTAATGGTGATGGCCCGGGTGATGGGTTCCCCGACCACGATGTTGTCCAGTGTGCGACTCCAGCGCTGGCTCAGGCTCAAACTCTGGGCGGGAATCCAGCTGCCCGTCACCTGGTCCGGAGCGGGCAGCACCTGCAGGGCCAGCTCCTCTCCCAGCAGGCGCACCGGCTTGCCACCACGGGCGAAAAACGAGGACGAGCCAAAGGGGTCGTTGCGCTCCGGAACCATCCCGGTGACGGTTATCCGGGGGATGATCAACTCCCCCACCTGTTCCGGGAACAGGGCGTATTTGATCTCCACCACCACATAATCCTTGCCCGCGATGGTCTTTTGATACTGGGCCTCGTGGACTTTCATGGCGATGGTCCGGGGAATCTCGGGTTCGGAAATATCCACCCCGGAGAGCATCACCGAGGTATGCAGGCGCACCGTGAGGATGGCCTGGGCCTGGACATAGACGGCCTCCTGGTCCAGCTCGGTTTCCAGGTAGATGGGCCGGTCCCCCGCCGGGGCGGTGGGGGCCTCGGTCACCTTCACGGGAATGGCGTCGCTCACCTGATTCTTGAAGCGGAAGGAGGGAATCACCAGGTCGCCGGTGCGCTTTGGCGCCAGGCCCAAAATCCACTCGGTCTTGGACTGATTGCTGCCGAACCCGAGGGCCAGCTGACTTTGGCGCTGGGTCGAGATGATTTCGAAATCCGCTGTCAGCACGGAGAAATCCGGCTCATCCATCACCTGTCCCTGGTAGCTGAGGGTCAGGGTCAGGGACTCGTTGACCGCCAGGGTGGTGCGGTCAACCTGGGCCTTGAGCCCAGAGGCCTGGAGGGCCTGGGTCAGCAGCAGGCCGACGGCGAGCACCAGCAGCCTGGCCACGGCGGTGAGTGGGATCCCAGTCATTACCAGCGTTCCTCCTGAAATTGGCCCGGGGGAGGGCGTGGACTGCGGCCTTCGTCGCGAAATCGCTGGCGGGCCTGGTATTCGAATTTGCGCCGCAGCAAACCGCCGGGGTCGTCGGGTACCCGGCGCAGCCAGTGGGCGTCGCTCTGGCCTTGGGGGGTGCCGTCCATCCCGGTGCTGCCGGTGGCGGTGTCCTCGCCGCCAGTCTCCCCTGGAGGGGGTGTTTCCCCTGCACCAGGCGCCTCCGCGACAGTCTCCCGGTCGGCAGCAGTTTCCCCGGGGTCGGCGCCCCCCGCAGGCGGGCCTGGGTCATCCCCGGCGCCCGCCCTGTCCCCCCCAGCGTCGCTTGGGCGCTGGGGTTTGCTGCCCATGTCCCGGCTCTGCTGCTGCCCCCTGTCACCGTCCTGGGGCTGTGGCGAGGAGCTCCCTCCTTGTTCCTGTTGCTCCTGTTGCTGCTGGTTTTTGAGCTGTTCCACCAGAGCTTTGTTGTAAGCGGCATCGGCCATTTGGGGAGCCAGGGCCAGGGCCTGGTCGTAGGCCTCGATGGCCCCCTCCAGGTCCCCGAGCTTGGCCAGGGCATTGCCCCTGTTGTAGTGGCCATCGGCGCCCGCCATGGCGGCGAAGGCTTCCGCTGCGGCGGCGTGATCCCCGGCCCGGCTGGCGGCGATGCCCCGCCAGCCGGGGTCTTCAAAGTGCTCCCTGGCCAGCTGGTGGTCGCCCCGATCCAGGGCCTTCAGGCCCTGCTGGTCCTTGCTCCACCACAGGTCCTGCCACAGGTCGGCACGGCTGTGGGGGGCATGGCTGAGGGGAATCAGCAGCAGGCCGAGGAACAGGCCGCGGCGAAACATCAACGCCGCCAGGGGCACCAGCAGCAGTGCCACCCAGGGTCCCCGGTCCTGCCAAGTGTCCAGGTCTCGCTCCAGCTGGCGCATCTCGCCGCCGGCCCCGGTGCTGAGAAATCCCAGCACCGCATCGATATCGACGTCACTGGCGGTAAGGCTGCGGTAGATGCCGCCACTGCGTTCCGCCAAGCCCCTCAGCTCGGCACTGCGCAGGCGGGCAATGACGATGGCGCCGCTGCCGTCCCGGGCAAAGCCCTGTTCGCCCACCGGGATCGGCGCCCCGTCATCGCTACCGACCCCGATAATGGACAGGCGAAAACCAGGATGGCCCCGGAGTGTCGCCGCGATGGCTTCCCTGGCATCCCGGGTCATGCCGTCGCTCACCAACAGCAGGTCCCCGTCCAGGTGGCCGGCATTGAGGGCCAGTTCCAGGGCCAGGTTGACGGCAGCTTCCGGGCTGCTGCCCGCGGCCGGCATGAGGTCGGGGTGGAGTACCGGCAGCAGGTGGACAATGGTATTGGTGTCGTCCGTCAGGGGGCTCACCACATGGGCGTCACCGGCGTAGGCCACCAGCCCGACGCTGCCCTCCCGGTGGGCCTTGAGCAGGTCGGTGATCTTCAGTCGGGCCCGGGTCAGGCGGTCGGGCACCAGATCTGCCGCCAGCATCGAAGGGGAGAGGTCAAACATCACCACCAATGCCCGCTCCTGGCGGTGGCTGTGGGTGGGCTGCTTGCTCCAGGTGGGCCCCGCCAGGGCCAGGCAGGTGATGACCGCCGCCGCCAGTAGCCACAGCCTCAGGTCGAGGCCGGGGCGACCTTTGCCCACCACCAGAAAGGGCAACAGTTCGCTGGCTATCACCCCGCCCCAGGCCCCGACGGAGCGCCGCGGTTTGCCCGGTAACCAGAGACACAGCAGTGGCGCCACCACCGCCGCCAGCCACCAGGGCCGCAGGAAGTGGAAGTGCTGGAGGGCGGCGACAAATTCAGTCACGGCGGCCGGCTCCGGTGTGGACAATCAGTCCCAGGAAGGCGAGAAAGGCCACCGTCAGGGGCCAGTAGAAGAGGTCGGCGGTGGGGCGGAGGAGGTCATCTTCCTGGGGCACGGGCTCGATCTCGTTGAGGGTGGCGTAGATCTCCTGGAGTTGTTGTGGATTGCGGGCGCGGAAAAAGCGGCCGCCGGTGAGCTCGGCAATGTCCCTCAGGGTGTCTTCGTCGACGTTGGCGCTGGGGCTGCTGAGGCCGAGTCCAAACAGGGATCGGGTTGCCCTGGGGTCGCCACTCACCCCTATGGTGTGGATGCGAATGTTGCTGTTCGCCGCCAGTTCCACCGCCTTGGCGGGGGGCAGTTCGCTGGCGGTGTCGCTGCCGTCGCTGAGGAGGATCAGCACCCTGGTGTTTTCCGGGCGGGACGCGAGGCGTTTGATGGCGATACCAATGGCGTCGCCGATGGCGGTGGCCGGTCCGGCAAAGCCGGTCCTGGCTTCGTTGAGCATGGTGTGGACGGTGCGCCGGTCAAAGGTGAGGGGCACCTGGAGGTAGGCCTGGGAACCGAACAGAATCAGCCCCAGGCGATCCCCCTTGCGCTGCTGGACGAAATCCCCCACCACGTCCTTGACCACCCCCAGTCGCGGGTAAACAGTGCCGCCCACCACCATATCCTCGATTCTCATGCTGTCGGAGATATCCACCGCGATCAGCAGATCCCGGCCACTGGTGGGCAGGGCCACAGGTTCACCGATCCACTGGGGTCTGGCCAGGGCCAGCACCAGTGCCACCCAGGTCAGGGTCATCAACAGCAGCACCGGGAGGTTCGCCCTCGGGGTGTCGCCCGCCGCAAAGCGGGCGGCGATCCGGGTGTAGAGGGGTGCCCGCAGGGCCTGGCGCTGGCGGGGGACCGCCGGCATCAGTCTGTGCACCGCCAGGGGCAGGGGCAACAAGACCAGCAGCCAGGGCCAGGCAAGGTTCAGCACAGGTCACCCCGGCGGTGTTTTTTGATCCACAGGGCGAGGGTTTCCATCAGGGCCCGGCGCTGTTGGGCGCTCAGGGCGGCGCCATCGCCATAGAGGTAGGCGTCGATGCCGGTGCCGGAATGCCGCAGTTCGGCACTGAAGTTGCCCTGGGTAACACCATCGATATGGCTGAGCAGCTCTGCGGCGGAAGCGCTCACCAGGGGGCTTTGGGGGGCCGCGGTTTTGATGGTTCGGCGCACCAGTTTCAGCCCCTCGGCGAGGGGATTTTCGGATCCGCGCACCTGTTCATGGAGCACTGTGGAGGCCCGCCTCCGGTAAGCGTTGGCGCTGCGGTGGCGACGCCATGCGGCGACCCCCAGGGCCACCAGAAGCAACAGCAGGCCCCCCGTCAGCCACCAGCCCGGGGCCGGGGGCCACCACCCGGGGGGCGGCGGCAGGTGCATGTCCCGCAGCTGGTCCAGGGTCATGGCCGCCTCCCGCCCCTGGCGGCGCCGTAGGCCGAGGTGAGCACCGGCAAGCTGGGCTTGTCGGTGCTCAGGGCAATGAGGCTGCTCCCCAGGCGTCCCGCCATTTGCTCCAGTTGGCGTTGGCGGCGCACGAAGGCTTTGCGGAAATCTTCCCGGACCCCAATATCCCGGCTGTCGAGAACTGCCTGCCGGCGGCCGTCGCTGACCGCGTAGCGCCCCGGGGGCGGGAGCTCCGCTTCCAGGGGGTCGGAAATGCTGGCCAGCACGATGTCGCAGTGCCGGGCGAGGGGGAACAGCTGCTTTTCACAGCCCGGGTCCAGGTCGTGAAAGTCGCTGATCAGCACCAGGGTGGACCCCGGAGCAGCGATACGGCGCAGGCTTTCGATCATCTCCTGGAGGCTGATGGCGTCGCTTCTGGGTTCAAGTAATTCCTGACAACTTTTTCGCATATCGTTGATAAAGCGGAGAACATTATGCTTGCTGCGCCGGGCGCGAATATCCCGCTGTCCGTCGGGGGTGAAGATCAGTCCACCCACCCGGTCGTTGGCGGCCAGCCCCGCCCAGGCCAGGGTGGCGGCGACTTCACAGGCCACCATGGATTTCAGCCGCCGGCTGCCAAAGAACATGCTGTTGCGCAGGTCGAGGGCGATCAGCAGTGGCCGCTCCCGCTCCTCCCGGAACACCTTGGTGTGGGGCTGGGTGGTGCGCGCCGTGACCCGCCAGTCGATGGTGCGGATATCGTCTCCCGGTTGGTAGGGTCTGACCTCCTCAAAATCCATACCCCGGCTGCGATACCTGGATCGGTAGCCACTCCCCGCCGAGGTGGCCTGGCGCTTGGGGAAAAAGCGCAAGTGACGGGCCTGAAAGCGCAGCTCCACCAGTTGGCTGATGCTGGGCACGGCAATGCCTTCGGCTGTGGACAACATCGCAGGCGCCCTCAGGCCGAGGGTACGCAGGCCAGCAACCCGTCCAGCACCCGGTCCGGGGTGATGCCTCCGGCCTCGGCGTCAAAGCTGAGGATGATGCGGTGGCGCAACACGTCGTGGAACACCTCGCGAATGTCGTCCGGAGTGACAAACTCCCGCCCCGCCAGCCAGGCGTTGGCCCTGCTGCAACGGTCGAGGGCGATGGTGGCCCTGGGGCTGGCGCCGTAATCCAGCCACTGGGGCAGCTCCTTGCCGTAGGCCGCTGGTGTGCGGGTGGCCAGCACCAGCTGCACCAGGTATTCCTCCACCTCGGCGGCCATGTGGATCTGCATCACTGACCTGCGGGCGGCAAAGATCGTGGCCTGGCTGAGCTTGGTGGGGGGCGAGTGGTTGTGGTCGAACGCCTCTTCCCGGGACAGGCGCAGGATCTCCCGCTCACTGGCGGCGTCCGGGTAAGCCACGGTGACATGCATCAAAAAACGGTCGAGCTGGGCCTCCGGCAGGGGATAGGTGCCCTCCTGCTCGATGGGGTTCTGGGTGGCCATCACCAGAAAGAGCTCCGGCAGCGGGTAGGAGGTGGAGCCCACGCTGATCTGTTGTTCCGCCATGGCCTCGAGCAGGGCGGACTGGACCTTGGCGGGGGCCCGGTTGATTTCGTCGGCGAGCAGCAGGTTGTGGAAAATGGGGCCGCGCTGAAAGACGAAGGCGCCGTCGGCGGGGCGGTAGATGTCGCTGCCGGTGATATCCGCCGGCAGCAGGTCCGGGGTGAACTGGATGCGGTGAAAATCCGCCTCGATGGCGGAGGCCAGGGTCTTGATGGCCTTGGTCTTGGCCAGTCCGGGGGCCCCCTCCACCAGCAGATGGCCCCCCGCCAGCAGGGCCACCAGCAACCTCTGGGTGAGGTGGCCCTGGCCGATGATCTGCTGGTTCAAATACTCGCTGAGGTGGCTAAATTGCTGTTGTTCCTGCATCTACAACCTCTTCTGAAGGATCGCTGGCACCGGCCCTTGACACCTGGGTGCCGAGAGCTCTCGCGGCGCAAAATTTACAGGGGGGAGTTTAGCCGCAGTGGCGCCAAGGGTACACCGTCGGCGGCGGCTTTGTTAGCAGTGACTAGCGGGTCGCCATTGGGTATGCTGGCGGCCAATTTTTTTGCTGGTGTGCCCATGTATTCCCTGTTGCGCAAGATCCTGTTTGCCCTGCCTGCCGAAACCTCCCATGACCTGAGCCTGGACATGTTGGGGGCGGCGGAGCGCCTGGGCCTGCTGCGCCTGATGCGAAGCGCGCCGCGGCAATCTCCGGTTGAGGCCATGGGACTGAAATTTGCCAACCCCATCGGCCTGGCGGCGGGGCTGGACAAAAATGGCGACTACTTCAATGCCCTGGGGGCGCTGGGCTTCGGCTTTGTCGAGGTGGGCACCGTCACCCCCAGGCCCCAGCCCGGCAACCCCAGACCCAGGCTGTTCCGCCTGGAAGACGCCGAGGCCATCATCAATCGCATGGGGTTCAACAACCTGGGTATCGACCACCTGCTGGCCAATGTCCGTCGCCGTCGCTACGGGGGAGTCCTGGGAATCAATATCGGCAAGAATGCCGACACTCCGGTGGCCAGGGCCGCGGACGACTACCTGCTGGGGCTGGAGGCCGCCCACCCCTGGGCCGACTATATCACCGTCAACATCTCCTCCCCCAACACCCCCGGGC
>Ga0079224_100002117_pt1 | contig 23804 bp, 23 predicted proteins | sample Stecom2015_FD_80414 | JGI IMG/M metagenome (GOLD analysis project Ga0079224, IMG submission 80414) | Agricultural soil microbial communities from Utah to study Nitrogen management - Steer compost 2015 | ecosystem: Environmental > Terrestrial > Soil > Agricultural land | place: USA: Utah... | reverse complement strand
CGCCGAAGGATCCTCACATTCGGCCGCCGGTCCTGCGCGGAATTCGAAAAGGCCGGGAAAGTCCCCCCTCACCTGCGGCGGCGCGGTGCCCGCCACTACCATGTCCGGGGTGAGCGACATTCAGATCCCCGCCGACCTGCTGCCCGCCGACGGACGCTTCGGATGCGGCCCCTCCAAAGTCCGCCCCGAACAGCTGAAGGCCCTCGCCGATTCCGGTTCCGCCTACCTGGGGACCTCGCACCGCAAGAAGCCGGTCAAGTCCCTCGTGGGCCGGGTCCGCTCCGGCCTCGCCTCGCTGTTCGGCCTGCCCGAGGGGTACGAGGTGGTGCTCGGCAACGGCGGCACCACCGCCTTCTGGGACATCGCCGCGCACGGCCTGGTCCGGGAGAAGTCCCAGCACCTCGCGTTCGGCGAGTTCTCCGCCAAGTTCGCCAAGGTGGCCAAGGGCGCCCCGTGGCTGGCCGAGCCGACCGTGATCGAGACCGCCCCCGGCACGCACGGCGAGGCCCGCGCCGAGGAGGGCGTGGACGCCTACGCGCTCACCCACAACGAGACCTCCACCGGCGTGGCCATGCCGATCCGCCGCCCGCAGGGCGCCGCGGACGACGCGCTGGTGCTGGTGGACGCCACCAGCGGCGCCGGCGGCCTGCCGGTGGACATCGCCGAGACCGACGTCTACTACTTCGCCCCGCAGAAGAGCTTCGCCGCCGACGGCGGGCTGTGGATCGCGGTCATGTCGCCCCGGGCGCTGGACCGGGCCGCAGAGATCGCCGCCTCCGGCCGCTACGTGCCGGAGTTCTTCTCGCTGCCCACCGCGATCGACAACTCCCGCAAGGACCAGACCTACAACACCCCGGCCGTGGCCACCCTGCTGCTGCTGGCCGAGCAGATCGAGTGGATCAACGGGCGGGGCGGGCTGGACTGGGCGGTGCGCCGCACCGCCGAGTCCTCGCAGGCCCTCTACGCCTGGGCGGAGAAGTCGGCGTTCGCCACCCCGTTCGTCGCCGACCCGGCGCAGCGCTCCCAGGTCGTGGGGACCATCGACTTCGACGACGCGGTGGACGCCGCCGCCGTGGCCGCGACGCTGCGCGCCAACGGCGTGGTGGACACCGAGCCCTACCGCAAGCTGGGCCGCAACCAGCTGCGCATCGGCCTGTTCCCGGCGATCGAGCCGGCGGACGTGCAGGCGCTGACCGCCTGCATCGACCACGTGGTCGGCAAGCTCGCCTGAGCGAGTTGGCCCCGGCGCCGCCGAGCGGATAGACATGGTGGCCGGCCCGGTCGCGGTACGGGCCGGCCACCAGGTCGCCGCGGGCCCGAGCCGGGCCCGCCACGGGGTTCGCAAGGGGCGGAGCAGGCACGTGCGCAAGAACAAGCGGGGCCACGCGGTCACGGTCATCTCGCACCGGGGGGCGTCCGGGCACCGGCCCGAGCACACCCTGGCCTCCTACCGGCTGGGCGCCCGGTACGGCGGCGACTTCATCGAGACCGACCTGGTGGCCACCGCCGACGGCGTGCTGGTCGCCCGGCACGAGCCGGAGATCGGCGGCACCACCGACGTCGCCGGCCGGCCGGAGTTCGCCGACCGGCGCACCACCCGCACCATCGACGGCACCGAGCACACCGGCTGGTTCGTGCAGGACTTCACCCTGGCCGAGCTGAAGACGCTGCGCGCCACCGAGCGCATCCCGGACCTGCGGCCGGAGAACGCCTCCTACGACGGCGAGTACGAGATCCCCACCCTGGACGAGATCATCGCCCTGGCCCGCGAGCTCACCGCGGAGCTGGGTCGGCCGATCGGCGTCTACCCGGAGACCAAGCACCCGGCCTACCACGTATCGCAGGGCCTGGAGCTGGAGCCGCCGCTGGCCGAGGCGCTGCGCGCCGCCGGGCTGTCCGGCCCGGAGCCGGAGGTCCCGGTCTTCCTGCAGTCCTTCGAGGCGGAGAGCCTGAAGAAGCTGGCCCCGCTGGAGCTCCCGCTGGTGCTGCTGCTCGACTCCGGCGAGGAGCGCTTCACCACCCCGGAGGGCCTCGCCGAGGCGGCCGGGTTCGCCCAGGCCATCGGCCCCGCCAAGGAGCTGGTGATCCCGCGCGCCGAAGACGGCTCGCTGGCCGAGCCGACCGGCCTGGTCGAGGCGGCCCACGAGGCCGGCCTGCTGGTGCACCCCTACACCTTCCGCAGCGAGAACCACTTCCTCCCCGCCGACCTGCGCTCCGGCGGCGAGCCGACCGGCTACGGCTCGTTCGCCGCCGAGTACGAGGCCTTCTTCGCCGCCGGCGTGGACGGCGTCTTCACCGACCACTCCCGCCACGCCTACCTGGCCCGCGAGATCTTCGAGGAGTCCCAGGGCGGCTGAGGCCGGCGTACACCGACTCCCCGGCCTGGAATTCCAGAGCGGGGGGCGCAGGAGGGCGGAAAGTCCTCTGCGCGCCTGGCTCCGGACCGGTCCGACCTGCACCGATGAGAATCCGCACGCCGATCCCCGTATGCTCTTCGATGAAAGGGCGGACGGGAGATCCGGCCCCGGGCTTAGTCTCCTGCCCGGAGGTGAGCGGCGAAATGAGTCTCTTGATGGCCGAACCCGAACTTGTTTCCGACCGGGACGACGCCCAGTTCGAGCTGCTGCTGCGCACCCGGCGAGAGCTGGACGTGCCCGACGGCTGGCGGGCCGAGATCATCGATGGGGACATCAGGCTCATGGCGCCCCCGTCAGACCCGCACAATCTCATCGCGAACCGGATCCACAAGGTGCTCGCCCGGCACGTCCCTGACGAATGGGGCGTCTACCAGACACTCGGGGTGCACATCGGCAAGATCGATGATCTCTACGTTCCCGATGTGGTGGTCATCCCGGACGCGGTCGTCTCAGACCCTGAAAAATCGCCCAACCCCGCAGAAGAGGCCCTTCTCGTGGTCGAAATCGTCTCGCGGGGGAATGCGGGAAGCGATCGGAAGAAGAAGCTCTGGGGCTATGCCCATGGGAATGTCCCGCTCTACCTCCTTGTTGACCGCTGGTCTGCGGGAGGTCCCAGTGTCACGCTCTATGAGCAGCCTGAAGGCGGGTTCTACCGCAAGCACTCGACCGTCCCCTTCGGCGAGAAGGTGCACCTGCCCGAGCCGATCGGCTCCGAGGTCGACACCGAGCGCTTCCCCGGCCCCGACTGGGGACGCTCCTAGTCTCTCCCGCCCACTGAGCCCCGTCAGGACCTGCGGACCAGTAGGACGATTCCGATGATGACCGCCGCCGCGACCCCGGCGCCGGTGAGGATGAGGGTGGTCGCGCCCGGGCCGGAGCCGGCCCGGTCCTCCGCCTCCTCCGGGGCGGCGGAGGTCTCCGGGGCCGACGGGGACCCCGGGGCGCCCTCGGCGATCTGCTCGGGGACCGGCACCCGCCACACCGGGCTCTCCGGGCCCTCGGTGCCGGCCAGCAGCGCCGCGCCGTCGGAGGTGAAGGTGAGCGACTCGCCCTGGTCGGTCTCGGGCAGCCCGATCCGGCCGGCGCTGCGCCCGGGAACCCCGTCCGCGGCGTCGTAGAAGGTGGCGCCCCAGTAGGTGCGGATCGCGTAGTGCGAGCCGTCCGGGGCGAACGCGGCGTCGGTGGCGTACAGCGGCGCCGAGTCGATGCGCTCCAGGGTGTTCTCCCCGTCCGGGTCGAGCTCCTCGGGGGCCGCGTAGACGCCGCCGGCGACCTCCTTGCTGACGATGTAGAGCCGGCCGTCCCGGGGGTCGATCATCATCGACTCGGCGTCCCGGCCGCCGTCGGCGTAGGTGAAGGTGAACACCTCCGGCTGCACGGTGGCGTCGGCCAGCTCGGCCGGCTCGGTGAACCGGTAGACCCGCACGCTCGGCCAGCCGCCCTGGAAGTTGTCGCCGATGTCGCCGACGTAGACCGCCGGGTCCCCGGCCTCGTCGGTGCCGAGCGCGACGGCCTCCCAGTCGCGCAGCTCGACGCCCTCCCCGGACAGGGTGATGGTGGCGCGGACCGCGCCGTCCTCGCCGACCGCGTAGACCTCCGGCGGGTGCTCCCCGCTGTCGTTGTGCGTCCAGTACACCCCCTCGTGCCGGGCGGAGGCGGCCAGGCCGCTGGACTCGGTGATCCTCGGGTCGGCGATGCGGAACAGGATCTCCGAGCCCTCCGGGACGTTCCCGGTGCCGCTCGGCTCGGGGTCCGGCTCGGCCTGCGCCGGGGCCGCCGGGGCCAGGGCGAGCAGGACGGCGAGCGCGAGGGCGGCGGGCTTGGTCATGGCCGACATCCTGCCATCAGCCCGCCTCCGGCGGGGTCCGCGGGTGATTCGCGGCCCCGGCGCGGGCATGCTCCGCCGTACCGGCCGGGCCGACGGGCCGGCCCCTCGGCGGAGAGGAGCCAGCGATGAGGATCACCGCCTGCCTGAACGGGGACCGCCGCCCCGGCGCGCACCCGTCCCTGCCGGTCTCGGCCGAGCAGGTGGCCCGGGACGCGGCCGCCGCGGTGGCGGCCGGCGCGGACGCGGTGCACGTGCACCCCCGCGCCGCCGACGGGTCCGAGGCGCTCGACCCCCAGGTGCTCACCCCGCTGCTGGAGCGGCTGCGCACCGCGATCCCCGGGGTGCCGGTCAGCGTGACGACCGCGCTGACCGCCCAGCCCGACCCGTGGCTCCGCTACGACCTGGTGCAGCGCTGGGGCGCGCTGCCGGACACGGCGACGGTGAACCTGCACGAGCCGGGGGCGGTGGAGGTGGCCCGGCTGCTGGTGGACCGCAGGGTGGGGGTGGAGGCCGGCCTGGAGTCGGCGGCCTCGGCGCGGCTGCTGGCCGCGACCGGGATGGCGGCGGAGTTCACCGGGGTGCTGGTGGAGCCGGCGCACGCGGACATCGGCGCGGCCCTGGAGGAGGCGGCGGCGATCGACGCGGTGCTGGACCGGGCCGGGATCGACCTGCCGCGGCAGATGCACGGGACGGACGGGACCACCTGGCCGGTGCTGGAGGCCGCGGTGGCGGCCGGCCGCGACGTGCGGATCGGCCTGGAGGACACCCTGCGCACCGCGGACGGCGCGGAGGCCCCGGACAACGCGGCACTGGTCGCCGAGGTGGTGCGGCTGGTCAGTTCAGCAGAGAGCCGACGATGACGATCAGCATGATGACCGCGAGCACGGTGGGCAGCAGCCAGCGCTGCTTGCGGTTGTTGGTGAGCATGCTCATGGGCCGACCTCGTTCGTGGCGGTGGACGTGGGGGCGGACGACGGGCTGAGGGGTCCTCCCCACCCATTGTCGCCCCGCCCCGCACCACCCGCGCCCCGGGGCACGGTGGCCTGCCTCTCTCCGGCCCGGCCCCGCAGCACTTTCCCGCTGTTCCCGGGTGGCGGCCCGCCGCTGTCACGGCGACGTTGAGCCCGGGGTGGCGCTGTGCCGCGGGCGGGTGTGGAGCCCGGGTCAGTTCGGGCCGAGGGGCCAGGTGGCGACGGTGCGGTAGCGGTCCTCGCCGGCGCCGGGGCGGCTCTCCATCAGGTGGATCTCCTCGACGTGCCAGAAGGGGGTGGCCAGGCCGGCCAGTGCGGTGCGGGTGTCCGCGAGGTCGACCGGGGTGCGGCTGCGCGCCAGGGTGAGGTGCGGGACGTAGGGGCGGCGCTCCACCCGCTCGCCGCAGCGGCGGGCGGTGCGGCGCAGTCCGCCGGCGAGCCGGCCGAGCGCCGCCGTGCCGCCCTCCACGCCGGCCCAGAGCACGACCGCGCGGGTGTCGTCGCCGGGGAAGGTCCCGGCACCGCGCACCGCGATGTGCGGCGCGCCGTGCCGGGCGGCCTCGGCGGCGAACGCGGCCTCCAGGCCGGGGCGCCGCCGCTCGCCGACCTCGCCCAGGAAGTGCAGGGTGATGTGCCAGTCCCGGCGTCCGGACCAGCGCAGGCCGTCGCCGTTGCGGCGCACCCCGGCCACCGCGGCCTGCACCTCGTCGAGCACGTCCTCCGGGGGATCGACCGCGATGAACAGCCGCACTCCGTACCACCTCCGCATCCGCGGGCCGGTTCCGGCCGGCCCGGCACCGGTCCCCGCCAGCCTGCCAGCCCCCGCCGCGGAGGGGAAGGCGGTGCGGCGGCGGACCGGGCCGCCGCACCGCCGGCGGGTCAGGCGGCGCCCTCCGCGCCGGCGGCGCGGACCCGCTCCACCACCAGGAAGGGGCGGGTGCGCGGGGTCAGCCGGATGCGGGTGCCCAGTCGGCGGGCGAGCAGCACGGTGACGGCGATGGTGACCACGATGGTCACCGCGCCGCCGGTCGCGAGGCTGACCCGGGGGCCGAAGGCGTCGGCCAGCACGCCGACGATCGGCGCGCCGATCGGGGCCATGCCGAGGAAGACCAGCATGTACATGCTCATCACCCGGCCGCGGAGCTGGGGGTCCACGCTGAGCTGGAAGAAGGCGTTCTGGGTCGCGGTGAAGGTGAGGAAGGCGATGCCCATCGGCACCAGCAGCAGGGTGAAGGAGGCGTAGCCGGGGGCGAAGGCCGAGGCGAACTCGACCGTGCCGAAGGCGAGCGCCCCGATCAGCACGGTGCGCAGCCGGGGGCGCTCCCGGCGGGCGGAGAGCAGCGCGCCGGCCAGCGCACCGACGGCCAGCGCCGCGGCCGCGACGCCGAACGCGGCCGCCCCCGCGGTGAACACGTTGTTGGTCATCAGCGCGATCTGGTTCTGCACGTTGGAGCCGAACATCTGCAGGAACGCGGTCATCACCAGCAGGAGCATCAGCTCGGGGCGGCCCGCTACGTAGCGCAGGCCCTCCATGGTCTGGCCCTTGGCGCGCGGGGCGGGCTCGGTGGGCTGCAGCTCGCCGGGGCGCATCATCCACATCCCGGTGAGCACCGCCAGGAAGGAGAAGGCGTTGATGAGGAAGACCGGGCCGCTGCCGACCGCCGCGATGAGCAGGCCGGCGACCGCGGGGCCGACCACCCGGCCCAGCTGGAAGCTGGCGCTGTTCAGCGCGATGGCGTTGGGCAGGTCGCGGCGTCCGACCATCTCCACCACGAAGGTCTGCCGGGCCGGGTTGTCCAGCACGGTGACCAGGCCGAGGCCGAAGGCGAACAGGTAGACGTGCCACACCTCGGCGTGCCCAGCGGTGGCCAGCACGCCCAGCCCGAGGGCGAGCACGCCCATCGCGGCCTGGGTGGCGATGAGCAGCCGCCGCTTGTTCGCCCGGTCGACGAGGGTGCCGCCCCACAGGCCGAGCAGCAGCATGGGCAGGAACTGCAGGGCGGTGGTGATGCCCAGGGCGATGCCGCTGCCGCCGCTGATCTGCAGGACCAGCCAGTCCTGGGCGACCCGCTGCATCCAGGTGCCGGTGTTGGAGACCACCTGCCCCATGGCGAAGAGGCGGTAGTTGCGGACCGCGAGGGAGCGGAACATCGCCGGGCCCCGAGGGGGCCGCCCGGCTTCGCCGGCCCCCTCGGCGTCCGCCGCCGCCCCGTCGCCGCCGGAGCCGCCGCCGGACGCCGCGCCGCCTGCCGTCCGGTCGGGCCGCTCCGGGGTCGCGGAGGCCGAGTCGTGCGGGGCCTCCGCCTCCGGTGCGGCCGCGGGCGGCGCGTCGGCGACCTGGTCGGCGGGGCCGGGCGGGGCGGCTAAGACTGGCTCAGCCGGTCCAGGATCTCCGCCGCCTCCCGCAGCACCGTCTTCTCCTGCGGGCTCAGTTCGGCCAGCCGCCGGGCCAGCCACGCCTCCCGCCGGTGCTGGTCCTCCCGGACCAGGGTGCGGCCCGCGTCGGTCAGGTCCACCAGCTGCTGCCGGCGGTCCTGCGGGTGCGGGGTGCGGGTGACCAGGCCGCGCTCTTCCAGCGCGGTGATGATCCTGGTCATCGAGGGGGGCTGCACCTTCTCGTGGTCGGCCAGGGCCCGGGGGGTCATCTGGCCGTGGCGGGCGAGGGCGAACAGGACGGCCCCCTGTCCCAGGGAGAGCGACGCGTCGGGGCGCTGCGCTCTGAGCCGCCGGGCGAGCCTGCCCACGGCCACGCGGAGCACCGCCGCCAGTCCGGCGTCGGTCCGGGTCTGCGGGGTGAGATCTGGATTCTTCATTAGCACGACTCATTACTCTTGCTAACAAAAGTCGGCACCCCGAGCATTCCCCTCCCCGGGTGAACCGGACCGCACTGCGGTACGGCGGTGCCCCGCCCGCCCGGAGGGGCGGACAGGGCACTCTATCCGGGATCGGGCCCTCAGCCCGCGAAGAGCGCCTTGAGCGGCTCCATCGCGAAGAAGACCAGGAACGCCGCGGCCACGATCCACATCAGCGGGTGCACCTCGCGCGGGCGGCCCTGGACCGCCTTGATCAGCACGTAGGTGATGAAGCCGAACCCGATGCCGTCGGCGATCGAATAGGTGAACGGCATGGTGGCGATGGTGATGAACGCCGGGATGCCCAGCGACAGGTCGGTGAAGTCGATCTTGGTGACCTGGGTCATCATCATGAAGCCGACGATGATCAGCACCGGGGTGGCGGCCTCGAACGGCACGATCTCCACCAGCGGCGAGAAGAGCGTCGCCACCAGGAAGAGCAGGCCGGTGACGATCGGCGCGATGCCGGTCCGCGCGCCTTCGGCGACGCCCGCCGACGACTCGGCGAAGACGGTGTTCACCGAGGCCGACGCGGCGCCGCCGGCCATCGTGCCCACCGCGTCGACCACCAGGACCTCGCGGCTGCCGTCCAGGTTGCCGTCGGAGTCGAGCAGCCTGCCCTGCTCGGCCACGCCGACCATGGTGCCCATGGTGTCGAAGAAGTCGGCCAGCAGCAGGGTGAAGATCAGCAGGACGACCGCGATGACGCCGATGTTGGCGAAGCTGCCGAACAGGTTGAACTGGCCGACCAGGCTGAAGTCGGGCACCGCCACCACGTCGCCCACCGAGGACGGCAGCGTCGGCACGGTCAGCGACCAGCCGGTCGGGTTGGGCTCGCCGCCGGCGCCGACCGAGGGGCCGACCTTCGCGAACGCCTCCACTGCGATCGCGGTCGCGGTGGCGGCGAGCATGCCGATCAGCATCGCGCCCCGCACCTTGCGCACGATCAGCGCGATGGTCAGCGCCAGGCCGAGTACGAACACCAGGATCGGCCAGCCGTCCAGGTGGCCGGAGCCGAGCTGGACCGGGACGGTGCTGTTCGCCGCGTCCGGGACCCGCCGGATGAAGCCGGCGTTCACGAACCCGACGAAGGCGAGGAACATCCCCACGCCCACCGCGATCGCGCTCTTCAGTCCGGCCGGCACCGCGCGGAACACCGCGTTGCGGAACCCGGTGAGCACCAGGACCAGCAGCACGATGCCCTCCAGGACCACCAGGCCCATGGCGTCGGCCCAGGTCATCTCGGGGGCCAGGGTGTAGGCGACGATCACGTTGATGCCCATGCCGGCCGCCACCGCGAACGGGTAGCGGCTGACCACGCCCATCAGGATCGAGATGACCCCGCCGACCAGCGCGGTGGTCGCCGCGACCCGGGCGATGCCCAGCTCGTCGCCGGCCGCGTCCGGCGCGGTCCCGATGATCAGCGGGTTGAGCACGATGATGTAGGCCATCGCGAAGAAGGTCACGAGGCCGCCGCGGATCTCCCGGGCGAAGTTCGACCCGCGCTCGGTGACGCGGAAGTAGGCGTCGAGCCGGCCGCGCAGGCCGCCGGGCGCCGCGGGGGCGGAGGTGGGCTGTGGTGTTGCGTTCACTCGGCTGACCCTGACATGTGCGAATTAAGGGACGGAACCAGGTTAGTTGCATATTCACACAAACCAGGACATCTTTCGTGTCTCGTAGTTAGAGGAAGCCACAACCGCAGGGCCTGCCGCCGCCCGCTGTGCCGCACACCACCCCCGGCCGCCCCGCGCCCCGCTGAAGTAGCCTGGAGGCGTGCGCACACCCCGACGCCCCGACCCCGAGGTCCTGGAGTTCGACTACCGCGTCCCCACCGCCCTGGGCACCCTGGGCTGGACCGCGGCGCTGGTGGTCCTCCTGGTCTGGGGCGACGGCCTCGACCCCGACCAGCGCTGGCGGATCGGCGTGTGCGCCGTCGGGATGGTGCTCGGCGTCTTCGCCTTCTTCTACATCCCCTACCTGCTGGGCAGGCGGGCCCGCCTGGAGGCCGCCCGCACCGGGGAGCGCGCCGCGGCCGACGTGCACGCGGAAGGCGCGGCGGCCGGGGAGCACACCGCGGCCGAGGGGGTCCCCGCACCCTCCCCCGCCCCGGAGCGCCAGGCCGACGCCGGACGCTCCCCCCAGTAGAGTCCCGGCCCCGCACCTGCCCGCGTCGGACCCGGCCCTGCGAAGCCTCCCGCCGCGTCGCGGCGGCGCCGGGCCCGACGAGGCGGCGCTGAACCGCAGGTGGCGCGGTGTACCGCGGGGAGGCGCGGGGCCGGGGCCCGGCAGAGGCCGGCGCGGGGCGGAAGGAGCAGGGCGGCTCAGGGATCCGCGGCCTGCCTCCGCAGATGAGCCGGAGCGGACCGGTTCTCCGTGATAATGGGCGCGTGTCTGAAACGCTCCGCCCCTTCCCGCGACGGCTGGCCGAACGGCTGCGCCGGATCCTGATCGACGCCGACTACACCGTCGCCGGCGTGCGCGACCGCCTGGGCGGCACCGCGGCGCGCGCCCTGGCCCGCGAGCAGCTGGTCCCCGCGCTGCGCGCCACCGGCGGCGAAGAAGGGCTGGGGCAGCTGCTCCGGCTGTGGTGGCTGCAGGAGCCGATCGAGGAGAAGGCGGCCCGCGCGCTGCTGCCCGTCGACGAGCTGGCCGCCGAAGGGCTGCTCGCGGTGGACGACGGCGGCGTCCGCGCCCTGGTGCACCTGGGCCCGTGGGAGCTGGACGGCGGCGAGCCCGGCTACGTGGTCAGCGACCTCACCGTCCGGCCCGGCCAGGGCGTGCCCCGGCCCGACCACGTGGTGGGCGCGGGCGGCGCGTCGGCCACCCTGTCCCGGCTCATCGTGGACGGCCCGGTGGACCGCGCGCTCGACCTGGGCACCGGGTGCGGCGTGCAGGCCCTGCACCTGTCCGGCCGCGCCGCCGAGGTGTGCGCGACCGACGTCAACCCGCGCGCGCTGCGCTTCACCGAGATCAGCTGCGCCCTGTCCGGGGTGGGCAACGCGGCGGTGCGCCGCGGGTCGCTGTACGAGCCGGTGGCCGGCGAGCGCTTCGACCTGATCGTGTCCAACCCGCCGTTCGTCATCACCCCCGGCGCCGCGACCTTCACCTACCGCGAGTCCGACCTGCCCGGCGACGCGGTCGTCGCCGAGCTGGTCCGCGAGGCCCCGCGGCACCTCACCGACGGCGGCTGGTGCCAGCTGCTCGGCAACTGGCTGCACGTCGACGGCGAGGACTGGCGGGACCGGGTCGGCGAGTGGGTCGCCGGCGCGGGCTGCTCCGGCTGGGTGGTCCAGCGCGACGTCCAGGACCCCGCCGAGTACGTCGAGCTGTGGCTGCGCGACTCCTGCGAGCAGGGCGGCCCCGAGTACACCCGCCGGTACGACGCCTGGCTGGAGTACTTCGAGCGGGAGGGCGTGGAGGGCATCGGCTTCGGCTGGATCTGCCTGCGCAACGACGCCGCCCAGGACGCCGCGGTCCGGGTCGAGGAGCTCCGGCACGAGATCGACCAGCCGGTCGGCGGCTACCTCCCCGACGTGGTGGACGGCGCGATGACCGCGCACCGGCTCACCGACGCGGCGCTGCTCTCCGCGCACGTGGCGCTGGCCCCGGGCGTGGTCGAGGAGCGGATCGGCACGCCCGGCGCGCCGGACCCGCAGCGCATCCTGCTCCGCCAGGAGAACGGCCTGCGCCGCGCCGCCCAGGTGGGCACCGTGGAGGCGGCCCTGGCCGGCGTCTGCGACGGCACCATGCCGGTCGGCCCGCTGCTCGACGCGATCGCCCAGCTCACCGAGGAGGAACCGGCCGAACTCCGCCGCCGCCTCCCCGACGTGCTCCGCTCCCTGATCGCCGAGGGCTTCTTCCGCGTGGCCCGCTAGCGGCCTCTCTGCACACCCCCGCCCGGGCTCCAGGCCGCACCAGCCCCGCCGAGGCTCAGCCCAGCCCCGCACCCGCCCGCCGTGCCCCAGCCCCGCACCCACCTCGTTGATCTTGGGGGTATCGACCGGTCTAGGACCGCTCACCTGCACAGGACAGCGGACCGGGACCGGTCGATACCTCCAAGATCAACGGCTTCCGGATGGTGACCCGCCGCTGTCACGGCGACGTTGAGCCCGGGGTTGTTTCTTCTGCCCGGCCCACCGGTCTTGCGGTCGGGTGTCGGGATGTGCGGGCGGGGTCGGGCTCAACGGAGTAGCGCTGTGGTGCGGGTGGGTGGGAGTTCAACGAGGTGGGGCTGGGCCGCGGGTGGGCGCGTCACTCCAGGTCGGCCTCTGCCAGGAGGAACGGTGCGCGGTCCGGGTCGGTGAGGACCTGGGCGACGAGGTGGCGGCGGTGCCAGGCGCCGGCCTTCCAGCACAGGGCTCGGGCCAGGCCGGCGGGGCCGGTGGCGTGCAGGATGCCGCCGGTGCAGCGCCACTCCAGGGGGACGCCGTCGACCTCGATCGCCTCGTGGTGCACGTAGGTCAGCGCGTCGGTGTCGATGAAGTGCCGGACCTCGTCGGGGACCGGCCGGACCTCTCCGGGGGCGGTGACCGGAGCCGGGACCTCCTCGCCGGCCAGGGGCAGGTCGAGGACGTCGGCCAGGGCGGCGGCCAGCCCGGCGGGCGGGAGCAGCACCGGGCGGTCGGCCAGCAGCGGCAGCAGGTCGGGGGCGTCCACCACCAGGGCGTCCTCGGCGTCGGCGACGACGATCGCGCCGCCCTGCACCGCGCGGACCTGCTCCGGCGGCTCCACCCGGTCCGGGTCGGCGCCGGCCAGCGCGGTCCACAGCCGGTGCAGCGCGCGGTGGCCGATCCGGCGCTCCGGGTCGGCCAGCCGGTCCAGCAGGTCGTCCGGCCCGTCCGGGTCGGCGAGCAGGTCCTCCAGGGTGCCGCGGACGCCGATCGCCCGGGCCAGGGCCGGGTCGACGCCCTTCGGCGCGGACTCGTACAGCCCGTGCAGCACCGGGTCGGCGTCGGGCAGCCGCAGGTCGCCGGGGGACGCCCCGCCGAGCAGCGCCCCGGTCCGCAGCCACCAGGCGGTGTAGGACGGGACGTCCGCCGAGCGGCCGCCGTCCAGCAGCACCCGGGCCGGGTCGGTGACCGCGGCGCGGGTCCCGGCGCCGGCCAGCAGCTCCAGCGCCCGGGGCCAGCGGTCCTCCCGGACGAACTCCAGGTCGGCCACGGCGACCAGTTCGGGGACGGTCGGCGGCAGGTCGGGGTCGCCGAGCCGGGCGGCGACCTCCTCGGCCCACTCCTCCAGGCCGTCCAGCGGGAGGTCGTCCAGGACCTCCTCCAGGGCCTCGCCCAGCGTCACGTCCTCGGCGCGAACCACGGTGAACCCGTCCAGCACCCCGACCGCGGCGAGCAGCCGGGCCCCGTACCGCTCCACCAGGTCCGCGGCGACCAGCCCGAACGGGGCGTCGTCGGTGAACACCTCGCGCAGCGGGCTCTCCGGCAGCAGCAGCTCGCCGGCGACCGAGTAGCCGTCCTCGTCGTCGCGGAGCGCCAGCTCGGCCAGCCAGGGCAGATCGGCGGTGGACGCGCCGGCAGCCGCGGCCAGGGCGAGCACCGGGACGGCGACCGCGTCCGGGTCCTCGGCGTCCAGCGAGTCCCGCACCGCCGCCCGGGTCTGCGCGTCGGAGAGCACCGCGTACGGGCCGGCCTCGACCGCGCCCAGCCGGACCAGCAGCGGGTCGGCCGCCTCCGGGTGCACGATGCGCAGGCCGAGCGGGGCCAGCGCGCCCGGGCCGGGCAGCGCCTCGAAGCCCCCGGGCTCGGGGATGAGCAGGGAGCGCGGGCCGCGCACCGTCCGGCCGTCGGCCAGCGGCACCGGGAGCGCGCCCAGCTCGGCGGGGTCCGCCCCTGCGGCGACCGCGCCGCGCAGCGCCGCGTACAGCCGCGCCCACCAGGCCGGCTCCCGGTCGAGCTCGGCGAGGAGGTCGGCGAGTTCGGCCGGGCCGACCCGGTGCACCCGGAGCCGGACCAGGCCGGGATGGGCGGGGTCGACGTCGCCGGGCAGCGCGGCGGGGACCGCGCCGGCGAGCGCCCCGACCACCTCGGGGCCGCCCTCGACCAGCACCGCGTCGCGCGGGCGGACCGGTTCGCCGCCCGCGGTGCGCAGGAACGCGGCGTCCTGCAGCGGGTCGCCGGCCAGCGCGCGGAACCGCCCGTCGAACTCGCCGCCGCCCAGCGCGGGCGGCGGGACCAGGTCGAGCGCCGCGCGCGGGTCCAGCCGGCAGAGCAGCTCGGCGTAGGCCTCGGCGGCCTCGGCGAGCAGCGCGTCGGCCGCGGGGCCGGGGGCGACCCGGCGGCGGTCCGGGGTGAGCGGGAACGAGGCGATGAGCAGGGCGGGCAGGTCGAGCGGGGTGTCGGAGGGGGTGGGGGCGTGCAGCACCCGGGGCACCTCCGCGGGCAGCCCGGGGCGGCCGTCTTCATCCAGGGCGGTCGCCCAGGTCAGCGTCCACTCCGGCCGGTCGCGCTCCTCGACCGGGCGGTCGGCCAGCTGCCCGGGGTCGAACCGGCCGGTGCGGGTGAGGGTGCGCCAGCGGGTGGTGGCGGCCCCGTCCGGGCCGTCCGCGGTGATCAGCACGTCGTCATCGGCGGGCAGGTCGGTCCCGGTCGGCGGCTGCTCGCGGCGGGTGAGCACCCGCTCTCCCTCGGGGGCGGCGATCCGCACCTCGGCCAGCGCGGGCAGCGCCAGCAGCAGGGCGGGACCGGTCTCGGCGAGCAGCCGGGCGACGGTGGAGCGGGCCTCCGCGTCGCGGAGCCGCAGGGTGACGGCGGTGTCGTAGCCGTCCGGGACCGCGGCGGCGTCGGCGGCGGGGAAGGGCAGCCGGAGCAGCGGGAGGGCGCCGCCGCGGCGGTGCAGCTCCTCGGCGAGGCCGGGATCGGCCCGGCCGGTGTCCAGCAGCTCGGTGTGCACCTCGGCGCGGGCGGCCTCGGCGCTCCACCGCACCGCACCGTCCCGGGAGGCGGCGGTGACGTCGTCGGAGAGCGCGGCCACCGAGGCGAAGCCGACGCCGAACCGGCCGACCGGGGCGGCGCCGTCCCCGCCGCGCTTGGCCGAGGCGCGCAGGGTGGACATCGACTCCACGCCCTCCGCGGTGAGCGGGGCGCCGGTGTTGGCGGCGGTGAACGCGTCGCCGTCCAGCCGGAGCAGCAGCCGGCCGGGGACGCCGGCGCGCAGCGCGGCGTCCGCGGCGTTCTGCGCCAGTTCGACGACGGCGCGGTCGCGGTACCCGCCGAGGGCGTGGTCCTCTTCGGCGTTGGCGTCCTCCCGGAACCGGGAGGGCGACGCGGACCAGCCGTCGAGTACGCGCCGCCGCAGCCCGGCGGTGCCGTACGGGTCGGCGGTTCGGGCGTCCATGGGGTCTCCTCCCGGATCGGTGCGGCACTACGGTACGCGACGGAGGAGGGGGCGCCGAGCCGGTTTTCCCGGCGTTGCGCCCGGACCCCGCCCGCCCGTGCTCTCGCCGCGCACCGGACCGGCGCCCGCCTGCGGCGGGGAGCCCGGTCGGAAGCGGCGGCCGCGGGCGTCCGCAGCGGCCTCCCCACCAGCCTCCCCCGGGCGGGCCCCTCTCCCCGATCCGGGGCCGGGAAAGAGAACGGCCCCGGCTCCGGCGCGGGTGCGCGGAGGCGGGGCGGGGCTCTGGGCGGGGAGAGGGAGGAGGCTCAGCCCTGGGCGGGCGGCTGGGGCGGGCCCTCGGAGGCCTGGACCAGGACGAAGCCCTGGCCCTCGAAGGAGATCTGGAAGGCCTCGCCGCTGCCCCGGCCGATCAGCGCGCCTGCCTTGGCGGTGCGGCGCACCCCGGTGCGCAGCGAGGTGGACCAGGCGACGACCGACTGGGTGTCGGCGTAGGTGGGCTGGTCGACGCCGATCAGCACGGGCGAGCCCAGGCAGGCCACGGCGATCCGGCCGTGCCCGGTGAACACCGTGTTGAACAGGCCGCCCGCGACCATCCCGGCGCCCTCCACCCGGGAGATGTCCCAGTCCAGGCCGGACTCGAAGGCCAGCACGTTCTCTGCGTTGACCGTGATCGAGTCGCCCTCCAGGTCGACCAGGTGCACGTCCCAGGCGTCCCGGGCGAGGAACACGTCGCCGGCGCCGGTGACCGTCATCAGCGACAGCCCCTCGCCGGTGAACGCCTTCTTCAGGAACCGCTTCATCCCGGATCCCTTGTAGGCGAAGTCGACGCGGCCCTGGTAGGCGACCATCGAGCCCTGCCGGGCGTGGAACTCGCCGCCGTCCAGGCGGACCCGGACCATCTTGCGGTTCTGCAGGGACATCCCCGGCTGGTCGTTCTCCGCGGCCTCTTCGAAAAGGCTGCTGCGCATGCGGCTCCCTCCGGGCGGGTCCCCGCCCGGCTCAGCTCTCGGAGGAGACCAGCTCCAGCTCGGTCGTGTCGTCGAAGACGATGTGATCGTAGCCCAGCTCGTCCACCACGGGTTCGGAGGCGCGCTCGCTGCGGACCGGCTCGCGGACCGCCTCGGAGTGCGCACCGCAGCCGTGGTCGAAGGAGACGACCTTGCCGTCGTCGGGGGCGAACTCGTTGGTGCACACCCCGAACATGCGCCGGAAACCGCCGGCCATGAGCGTCATGAAACCGCAGGTGGCGCAGCGCCCGGGGGCGGCGGCCGCGATCGGGCTGCGCGGCCCGGCGTCGCCGTTGTACCAGCGCTCGGCGGCGGCCTCGCGGCCGGCCTCGGAGAGCACCCGCTTGCGGCCCAGGCCGAGCTCCCAGATCATCTGCCGGTCCTCGCCCTCCTCTTCCAGGGCGTCCTCGGGGACCTGGCCGAACCCGGGCTCCAGCCGCTCGTCGTCGGGCGCGGCGGGCAGCAGGTCGCCGACGCCGATGTCGCCGGGGCGCAGCCGCTCCTTCCACGGCACCCAGTCCGGCGCCAGCAGCGCCTCCTTGCCGGGGAGCAGCACGGCCTCGTTGACCGTGACGACCTTGGCGCGGGCTGCGCGCACCACGGTCACGGCGTAGCGCCAGCCGGAGTAGGCCGGGTCCAGGCACGCGAACAGGTGCGTCACCACCCGGTCGCCCTCGACGTAGGCGGAGAGGTGTTCACCGACCCACTCCGGGCGCGCGATCTCAACGGCGGCCTCGCGGGCGAGGTCGACCGCTTCCATGCTGGCCTTGTCAGGTGCGGGGGTACGACGGCTACGGCTCACATCATCCATTTTCGCTGATGGCCACCACCGCCGAGACCACGACACCGACTCGATAGACGACCGTTACGTCGAAATGGGGAGGTAGGGCGCTTCCCAGGCGGACCGCGCACCCCACCTGTGGCAGGGGTCACCCGGGACGCGCCCGGGACCGCCCCGCCCCGGCCCACCGAGGCGGGGGCCGGGCCGGGGCGGGCGGACCGGCCCGGGTCTCAGGCCTCCAGGTCGTCCGCGACCACCCGCAGGACCTGCGCGATCTTGGCGGCCTCGCGGCGGTCGGGGTGCTTGCCGCGGCGGTAGGAGCCGGAGATCCCGTCCAGCAGTTTGATCAGGTCCTCGACGATGACGACCATCTCGTCGGGCTTCTTCCGCAGCGCCTTGGCCACCGATCGGGGGGCGTCGAGCAGGCGCACTTGCAGGGCCTGCGCGCCCTTGCGCCCCTCGACCACGCCGAACTCCACCCGCTGGCCGGCCCGCAGGGACTGGGTCCCCGCCGGCAGCGCCGAGGAGTGCACGAAGACCTCACCGCCGTCGTCGCGGGTGAGAAAACCGAATCCCTTGTCGCTGTCGTACCACTTGACCTTGCCGGTGGGCACGTGTGACCTCACGCTCTCGCCATAGGACCGGACGGGCGGGGGGACCCTGGGAGGAAACGCCCTGTTCGTCGGCGAATGTCCGCTAGATCCCGCAGACCCATCTTTTCATAGGGGATTTCAAGGCTAGTGCTCCGCGAAGTCGGGGAGCGAGGGACAGCGCACCGCAGATTCCGCCAAATGCGGATAAACGCATCGGCCATATCCGGCCAGCGCCCCCGGGCAAGGCGAGAGGCCCGGAAGCGGATTTCCGGGCCTCTCTCTGACGGCCGCCCCGCCACCGCTGGTTGCGGAGTAATGGGACGGGACCCGGCGGAGCCGGGGCGGCGTCGAACCTGCTCGGCGCCCTCAGTACGGCCGGGCACCGATCGCGCCGTCCGCGCGGGGACCGCTGTCCGGATCGGCGACGCATGACCATGCTTACCCGGCCCACTCTCCCGACACGCGGATGAATACGCAGGTCAAGGATGTTATTCCGGAGGATTTAACGGTCCATGACCCCGTTCTCCGCCTTCTTCGCGGCCGTCTTTCCGGCCGCTTTGGCGATGCGGACCAGCATGTAGAGCGCGCACCCCGCCAGCGCCGCCCGCAGACCCACCACGCCGGTGTCGGCGAGCGAGCCGAGCAGGTACTGGTCCACGTAGGGCGCCTCCCCCGGCCACAGCGCCATGCCGACGGCGGTCGCCGCGATCGGCCCGCCCACCAGCACCCACTTGTCGCGGCGCCGCCACACCCCGCTCAGCCCCACCATCACCGCGGCCACCGGCCACAGCGGCGCCGCGGCGCCGAGGACCGCCCCCGCCAGGTGGAGCAGGAGGGCGACCAGCTCGGCCGGGTGGGCGAGCAGCGCGCCGACGGTGCCGGCCGCCCGGCCGGCCGTGCTCCGCGCCGATCTGGTCGTCACGATGGGCGAGCCCCGCTCCGGCCCCACCGCGACCGCCCGCCCGGTCCCGGCCCGCGCGCCCAGCCAGCCGGTCTCCGGGCCGCCCCGCCACGGCGGCGGCTCCCGGCGCCGGTAGACCCGCTCGCCCCGCGCCCCCTTGCCGGATCCGCCCGGTCCGCCGCCCCCGGAGCCGTCCGCCCCGTCCTCCGCGTCCTCCGCCCCGCCGCCCTCCCCGGCGAGCGCGGCGAGCTCGGCGTCGACGACCTCCTCCGGGTCGCCGAAGGCACGCAGCACCTCGCGCACCTCCTCGGCGGTGCGCGCGCCGGCGGCCGCGCAGGCCTCGTCCAGCCTGGCCCGCACCTCCGCGAGGAAGGCGACCCGCCGCCGCGAGGGGACCGCCCCGTACGCGGCCTCCCCCACCCGCGAGACGTACTCCAGGACCAGGCGATCGGGTTGCTCGGTCATGGGCACATGGTGCCGCAAGATCGGCATGCTCCGCCCGGAATCACCCCATGCTCGACGAATATCCCGTTCACCGATTACCGGTCGGCCGATCTACTTCCGTTTTGATGACCGAAAGTAGCGGCACGGGTCCGCTCCGCGGTGTACAAATGGGCCTTGCCCCCCGCGCCGACGACCGCGGCCCCGCGGCCGCGGTCCCCACCGACGAGAGAGGCTGACATGCGCGCACCCGGCACCGCCGCCCTGGGCGCCGTCCTCACCGGGCTCCTGCTGAGCGCGGCCCCCGCGGCCGACGCCGCGACCGCCGGCTCGGGCACCCTCGCGCTCTACTCCGCCCCCGGCCTCGGCCACACCGTGCTGGAGGTCGAGGACGGCTGCCACTCCTTCGCGCCGCGAGCGGTGAGCTACGCCGACGCCGATCCGATCGCGGACTACGTGCTCTACTCCGGGCGGGACTGCACCGGGGTCGCGCTCGGCGCGGGCCGCGACGCCACCCAGTGGATCCCGCCGCTGACCAACGTCCGCTCGGTCCGCATCGACTTCGACTGATCCGGTCCGGCCGGTCCGCCCGCCGTACCCGCCCGGTCCGGCCCCGCCGAGCGGAATCCCGGCCCTGCACGGGATCGGGCCTTCTGGTGAGATAGGAGGGACCTCGAAGGCCCCCGAGAAACAGAAAGGGCCGGCCGCGATGAGCGACCCGCAGCTGCCGCCCGGCGCCGCGTCCCCCCGTGACGAGCCACCGCCCCGGCGCCCCCGCAGAGCCGAGGGGTCCGACCGGGAGGAGCGGCCCCGGCGGGAGCGGGCCGAACCCCGCGAAGAGCAGGACCGGGACCGGTTTCGAGCCCGTAGGGACCGGGACGAGGAGGCCGCGGCGGAACGCGAGGACCGCGGGGACCGCGAGGCGCGCGCCGAGCGGCCCTCCCCCGCCGGCGGCGGCGCCAGCAGCTCCACCATGGCGCTCATCCTGCACGCGCTGACCTTCCTGTGCTGCGCCAACTGGATCTTCGGCGTGCTCGGGATCGTGTTCGCGGTGCGCGCCGGGCACAAGCGCGACCGCGGGCTGTACGAGGAGGCCGAGACGCTGACCCGGTACTCCTGGTACTGCCTGGGCGCGGCGGCGGTGATGTTCTTCGTCATGGCCGTGCTCACCCTGTGGATGCTCACCCAGGCCGGCTCCTGGGTGCAGGGGTTCGTCCCGGTCAACATCCCGTACTGAGTCCCGTTTCCCGTCGATACGGCGCTGCGGCCCCGGCAGAGCGCTCTGCCGGGGCCGCAGCGCCGTATCGACGGCTGGGGGCGGCCGGATCCGGCCGCCGCGGAACCCCGGCGCCCGGGGCGCCCGTCGAAGGGGCCAGACGGAAACGCCCTGGAGGACGCCCCGTGCACGACCCCTACGACGGCATCGCGCCGCCCCCGGGCCCGGAGGACTTCGATCCTCTCGACGGCATGGCGCCGCCTCCCGGGCCCGAGTACGACGCCATCGCCGCCGGCCCCGCCCCGGGGGGGGGGGGAGCGGTCCCGCCGAGGAGTCCGTCCCGGGATACGCATCGACGCTCGCCGCCGCGATCGCGCTGATGGCCTGCTGCAACCCGGTCTGCGGCGTCATCGCGATCGTGTACGCGGTCAACATGTCGATCACCCCGGACGAGGCTGTTCGGCAGAGGCTGCGGCGCAGTGCCTGGAATACGATGGGCATCGGCGTTGTGACCGGCTTCCTGCTGATCACCCTCGCCCTGGGAGTGAGCAGCAGCCTGGAGACGGGGCTCTGATGGGCGGGCCGTCCGGGAGGAGGGGGACGCATGCGGGGACACCGACCGGCCACCGAGCGGTTCTGGGAGGACGGCCCCGTCCTCATGCCGCAGACGGCCGCGCCGGCGACCGCCACCGGGCCCGCGCCGGCGGCCGCTCCCCCGCCGCCCCCGGTGCCCAGGGTGGCGCAGGCCTACCTGACGGCCGATCCGGCGCCGCCGCCCGCGCCCGCGCTCCCCGCCGGCCCACCGGCGCGCACCGGGGCGGCCGTCGCGGCGCTGCTGTGCTCCCTGCTGACCCTGCTCTTCCCGGTCCTGTGCTACCTGATCGGGCTCCCGCTGCTCGGCCTGCTGATCAACGTCCCCGGTGTGGTGTTCGGCGCGCTGGCCGTGGGCTCCCGCCACCCGGAGGCGGTGGAGCGGAACATCGCCCGCACCTGGGCCTGCCTTCTCGTCTACCTGGCCGTGATCGCCGCGGTCCTGCTCGGCGTCATGGTGATGGCGCTGGCCCTGCTGTCCTGACCACCAGGCGCTCCGGAGCGCCGGCACCGAAAGGAGCGGAGCACGCATGAGCGACCAGTGGCCCCCGCCGCAGCGTCCCGGAGGATACGACCCGCCCCCCGGCTACCAGACCGGCGCCCAGCGGCCCTTCCCGCCCGGCCCCGGCCACGGGCCGCAGCAGCCGGCACCGCAGCAGCCCCCGTACGTCCCTCCGTACCGGGCCACCTCCCCGGAGATCGAGGCGGGGCAGGGCAGCGTGATCGGCGCGCTGGTGGTCTCGCTGGTCACCTTGATCCTCTGCGGCCTGCTCACCAACATCGTCGGCCTGGTGTTCGCGGTCATCGCGATGTCGGAGAAGTACGACGTCGAGCGGTTCCGGCGGTTCACCAAGTACGCCTGGGTCTCCAACTGGATCCACATCGGCCTGGTGGGGCTGGGGATCGTCGCGTTCGTCCTGCTCTTCCTGTTCGCGATCTTCGCGTCGGCCTGACCCGGGGCTCACAGCTCCCAGGAGCGCTCCGGCACGATGCGCAGCAGCACCCGGTAGGAGGCGTCGAACTCCGCCGGGGTGAAGCCGATCCCCGGCAGCCGCGCGGCGTAGCGGGCCATGTAGCCGGCGTCGGCGGAGGGCGGCCCGGGGTCGTCCACCACCTCGGCCGTGCCCAGCACGACCGCCACGTCCTCGCCCTCCGGCGAGCAGTTGAAGTTGAGCGACGCACCGGGGGCGGCGCGCAGGTGGCGGACCTTGGCGCTGCCGGGGCTGGTGTAGACGCGGAACGCCGAGCCGTCCCAGTGGAACCAGACCGGGCGGGTGGTGGGCCGCCCCGCGCCGGAGACCGTCCCCAGCCAGACGACCTCGTCCTCGTGCACGTGCCGGCGGAGCTTCTCGGTCAGCGTGAAGGCCATGCGGCGACGGTACCGCCGCCCCTCCGGCGGCCGGCCGCGGCGCGCCGCGGCCGCCTCACACCGACGGGAGGACCCCCATGACCAGGGTGAACCCGGCGATGGCCCAGGCCAGCAGGGAGTAGCCGAGGGTGCGGGTGCGCAGCGCCGGCTCGGCCCTCATCGCGGGCGTGGCGAAGGCCGCCACCATCAGGATCAGCGCCAGCATCGCCGGGATGGAGGAGGCGATGGCGAAGATCGTCATCTGGTGGGTGCAGTCCGCGTAGCCGGGCGCCAGCGGGTCGCCACAGAACACGTTCTCTCCCGGTGGTCGGCGGGGCGGGTTCGGGGACCGCCCGGTCCGGTCCCGGCGCCGGTGCGGTCCCCATGACCGTACCGCCTCGCGGGCTTCGGGCGGTCCGCATCCGGCCGCCGTGCCGGGCCGGATCGCGCCCGGGCGGCCGCCCCGGCCGCCCCGGCCGGGAAAGTCCGCCGAACGCTTTACATTTCGCCGAGCCGAGTCGAATCATGGGGGGACCCGAGGCCACGGAGGTATCCGCGATGACCGAGACCGCCCCGACCCGCGACGGCTTCCACTCCATCCGCCGCGGCGGACTCAACTGGGACTCCTTCCCGCTGCGCCTGTTCACCAAGGGCAACGCCAAGTTCTGGGACCCCGCCGCCATCGACATGACCGCCGACGCCGAGGACTGGAAGGGGCTCAGCGAGGAGGTCCAGGAGCGGATCCTCCGGCTGTGCGCGCAGTTCGTCGCCGGCGAGGAGGCGGTGACCGAGGACATCCAGCCGTTCATCCGGGCGATGGCCGCCGAGGGGCGGATCGGCGACGAGATGTACCTGACCCAGTTCGCCTTCGAGGAGGCCAAGCACGTCCAGGCGTTCCGGCTCTGGCTGGACGCCGTCGGCGTCACCGAGGACCTGCACGCCCACATCGACCGGAACCCGGGCTACCAGGCCCTGTTCTACCGGGAGCTGCCGGAGTCGCTGAACCGGCTGCTCGACGACCCCGGCCCGGCCAACCAGGTGCGCGCCTCGGTCACCTACAACCACGTCATCGAGGGCGCCCTCGCGCTGACCGGCTACTACTCGTGGAACCACCTGTGCACGGCGCGGAACATCTTCCCCGGCATGCGGGAGATCATCCGCCGGATCGGCGACGACGAGCGGCGGCACATGGCCTGGGGCACCTTCACCTGCCGGCGGCACGTCGCCGCCGACGACGCCAACTGGCAGGTGGTCAACGACCGGCTGGAGGAGCTGCTGCCGCATCTGCAGGCCACCGTCTCCTCCGCCGACACCCCGCTGGAGAACGAGGAGGACCGGCAGTACCAGCTGCCCGAGGGCGAGCTGCTGCGCTACGCCACCGACCGGGCGCTGCGCCGGCTGGGCGCGATCGAGACCGCCCGCGGCGTACCGGTCTCCCGGATCGACGTGGACGCCTCCCCCGAGGAACTGGAGGAGCGGTTCGGCGAGGAGGACCGCGAGGCCATGTCCCGGCT
>Ga0079224_100002116_pt1 | contig 23811 bp, 24 predicted proteins | sample Stecom2015_FD_80414 | JGI IMG/M metagenome (GOLD analysis project Ga0079224, IMG submission 80414) | Agricultural soil microbial communities from Utah to study Nitrogen management - Steer compost 2015 | ecosystem: Environmental > Terrestrial > Soil > Agricultural land | place: USA: Utah... | reverse complement strand
GATCCCGAGGAAGAGCACGACTTCGTGAAGGAGTTGCGAGCCTTTGCGGAGAGTGCCGCCCCCCATCGCGCAGACCGCCCAAGGAGGTGAGTGATGACCAAGATCAGCGAAATAACAGAATGCAGTGAGTGCGGCAGCAAGTCCCTGACATGGGGCACGCACTACAAGACGAACTCCGGCGTGCCAGAGGGGCGTCTGAGGTCTTCCGAGGTGCAGTGCCTGTTCGTGCTCGGCTGCGATGAGTGCTCGGAAACGCTCTCAATCGTAAGTGCTGACAAGGTGGCCGCCGCCCTGTCTGCCGTGACCGCCGAACGCGACCAGATCCGCGCCGAGGTCGAAGCGCTGCGGCCGGATGCGGAGCGATGGAGCAAATGCAAGACGATGCCGAAAGAGTGGTGGCTGGAGGCGATGGCAGATGCGGGCCGGAAGGGCGGCCGCAGCCTGGACGAATCAATCGACGTCGCCCTATCCCAGCGGGCCGGCTCGGCCCCGGCGCAGTTTTGCGACGATGTTGCGCACGACGACTGGCGGCGTGATGGCTTCCCGTGCCCCGCATGCACGAAAAAGCCAGCCCCGGCGCAGGATGAGCGTGCCGACTTCGAGGCGTACATGCTGGGGCGCGAGCATCCGGTCATCGGCTGGATCAGCGAGCGCTGGTTCAAGCGCGGCGATGATCCGACGACCTACGCCAACGACTACGTACAAGGCGCGTGGGTACTCTGGCGATCACGCCCCGCGCAGACCGAGCAGCAGCCGGTGGGTTGGCAGTCCATAGTCCTGCACGCGAGCGAGCTGGCGGACATGGTGCTAAAAGGCGACGCGCCGCAAACCGCGCAGCGTACTGCAAGGGCATTGCTTTCGATGCTAGCCGCCCCGCAGTGGGAGGACTGAGCCGTGGCCTGCGTCGTAGTGTACCCGAACCCAATGAAGCCCAAGCCAGGGCGCCCGCTCTGGCACATGCTCAAGGGGCAGCTGGATGGCAAGCCGTGCCGGTGGTCACTGACGATCTGGTATGACGTGCCGGAAGGCGCGCTCGGGACCGACAAGATACTTGGCATCCGCGAGAAGAACCCGCGCAAGCTATCGCTGCGCGTCGACCAGCCACGCTGGTTGCATGACGTCATTCGGGAAGTGATCGACCCGGAGATGGCCGCCGAAGCAGAGCGCATCCGTGCGATCGTGCCCGACGGCAAGATCACCAACATTAAATGGCAAGCAGTTCAGGAGCGATAACATGAGCGAGAACGACGAACGGTTGGTAGTCCTACCGAGGGAGGTGGCGGCCCGCGCGGCACATAAGCTGAGCGACCTTGGCCAGAGCCACATGTCCGAACCTCTGTTCGGTATTATCCACGAGCAGGACGCGCTGCGAGACACACCCCGCCACCGGCACGCTGGCTACGACGTAGACGTACCTGGCTACGAGAAACTGCGCAACGTACTCGAGCGGGCGTACGACCAGGCCGCAGTAACCAAAGGTGCCGAGCGGCACGCCAACGACAGGCCGTTCCACGAGCAGCCGATGCAGACCATCGCTGACCGCCGTGGCATCGGCTTCATCCTCGGCCAGGTCGACAAGAAGACCGAGGAAGGTCAGGGCATGATCGGCCGCGGCGAAAACGAAGCGGCTGTACGCGAGCTGCTGGGTGCCATCGTGTACCTGGCCGGAGCCATTATTCACCTGGAGAAATAGCATGACCCAACACATCAGCTTCGACCTCGAGACCCTGGGCATCGGCCCGCAGGCACGCATCCTTTCGATCGGCGCTGTGAAGTTCGACCCACACGACGGCAACGTGGCGTTGAGCGGACAGGCGGACACGTTCTACCGCGTCATTGACCAAGAGCAGAGCGGTGGAGACATCGACGCCAGCACGGTGATCTGGTGGATGAACCAGTCCCAGCACGCTCGGGACTGTATCTTCGGCGAGGACGTCGAGCGTGTACCGCTGGCGCAGGCTCTGGTCGAGTTCTCCGAGTGGTTGGGGTTCAACGACGACCTGCCTGAGGGGGAGATGCCCGACGTGCACCTGTGGCAGCGCGGCGACAAGGACGCCCTGTGGTTGACCAGCGCCTACGAAGGCATGGGGCTCAAGCCGCCGTTCAAGTTCTGGGCGGTCAGCGACCAGCGTACGCTGTGCCGTTGGGTACCGGCCGCTGAGCGGGCGCGGGCAGGCACATACCACAACGCGTTGGACGACGCCATCCACCAGGCGGCCTGTGTCTGCGATGCGTTCCGTACGCTCACACCGGCTCTCTGGGTGCAGCGCAAAGAAGACGGCCTGCTCGTCCGCTGCCGCAACGAAGAAGGCGAAGCCGCATTGTTCGTAGGCAACGGCGAACTGGTCAACCGTGTGTTCGGCGCCGAAGCAGACAAGTAGCGCGGGCAGAGGTGTGGTGTATACTAGCACCACACCTCTTAGAACCGAGACGCGCAATGATCGACTGGAAAGCGGCCTACGCAGGGCTTCATGCTGCGGGCTACAACGACGGACAGATAGCACGGTTGGCCGGCGTCGACCGCTTCGTAATCAACCGGGTAAGGAACGGCAGGTACCGCCACAACCACGAGCCTGGGTACGAGGGCGGGGTTCGGGTGGTCGAGGCCATCACCGAGGCCATCCGACAGGGCATCCTGGACGAAGACCCGCTGGCCCAGCCCACACCGACCGAGCACCAGGGGGAAGCATGCTCACACCCGTAACCATAGACTTCGAAACCTACTACTCGACCAAGGCCAACGGCGAATACTCGCTGACGTGGATGACGGCCGAGGCTTACGTCCGCGACCCGCGGTTCCAGATCATAGGCTTCTCCCTGAAGGTAGGCGACAGTCCCAGCCAGTGGTACTCTGGCGACGAAACCTACATGATGCAGGTGCTGCACGGGATCGACTGGACGAAAGTCATGGCCATCGGGCACAACATGTCCGAGTTCGACAGTCTGATCCTGACCGAGCGCTGTGGTATCCGCCCCCGTGCGTACGCCTGCACGTTGCAGATGGCTCGAGCGCTGCACGCCGGTAAGCAGGCGAACAGCCTGGAAAAACTGTGCGAACTCTATGGCCTGCCACCCAAGGGCAAGGAAGTACTGCGGGCCGTAGACAAGCGCCGCGAAGACTTCAGCCCCTACGAGCTGGCCGAATACGGCGCCTACTGCGGGAACTCCGCCGTCGCTCGCAACCCGGATGGCTCGCCACGATGGGGCGACTCCGACCTGACGTGGGAGCTGTTCAAGATTCTGGTGTCGCAGATACCCCGCAACGAGTTGCAGCTGGCGCACCTCTCCACCAGGATGTTCGCCGAACCGAAACTGATGCTGGACCTACCGTTGCTTCAGGCCATGCAGATCGACATGGTGCAGCGCAAGCAAGAGCTGCTGATGAAAGTCGCCGACATACTGCATGTACCGAGCACCAGCGACGCCGCGGCGCGCACCTTGCAGGTGCAGAAGCTGTTGCGTAAGGACGCCGTGCTGGCGGACGTGCTGCTGAACCAGTACGACATCGCCCCGCCGATGAAGCCTAGTCCGAAGAAGCGCAACCCCGACGGCTCGCCGATGATGGTGTACGCGTTCGCGAAGACGGACGAGGGCATGGACGAGCTACTGAACTTCGAGGACGTGGACGACCCGGTGGGGGCTGAAGAGATTCAGGCCCTGGCTGCTGCGCGGCTGGGGGTCAAGTCGACCCTCGCCGAGAGCCGCGTCAACCGGTTCATGGGTATCGCCGAACGTGGGATGCTGCCCGTCCCGCTGGCCTACGGCAAGACGCACACCCACCGCCTGGCCGGTGCGCAGAAGATCAACATGCAGAACCTCAGTGGTAGCCGCGGCGTCCACGCACGCACGCCTGCGGGCACGCTGATCTTTACACCTGGCGGAATAGCAAGGCTGCACAAGTTTAACAAAGCTACCAATCAACTCATGGATACCAACGGCACCATCTTCTCGGTCGACGACTGCCACGTTGTCGGACTGCGTGACACCATCGTCGCGCCGCCTGGCAAGAAGTTGGTGGTGGTCGACTCCAGTCAGATCGAACTGCGCGTGTGCCACCTGCTGGCGGGCCAACTGGACACGGTCGAAGAGCTGCGCGCGGGCATCGACGTGTACTCCTCGTTCGCCTCGACGCTTTACAGCCGGCCGATCACCAAGGCCGACAAGAAGGAGCGGCAGCACGGTAAGGTCGGCATGCTCCAGCTGCAGTACCAGGCGGGCGGGCGGTCGTTCCGCAACGCGGCCAGGGTCATGGGTGGAGTCCGCTTGACCGAGGACGAGGCCTACGGCACAGTGGACACCTACCGCAACCGGTTCACCTATGTGCGCCAGTTCTGGGAGAAGTGCCGTCGCGCCATCATCAAGATGAACCAGGGTGGTGGCGGGTACATCGACGAGTGGGGGCTTTGCAAACTGGAGCACAACCGCATCGTGCTGCCGGGGCGCATGCCGCTCGTTTACGAGAACCTGCGCCAGGAGATGCTGGACGGTTTCGGCGACCGTGGGCCTGAGCTGCAGTGGGTCTACGACGACAAAGAAAAGCGGATGATGAAAAAGATTTACGGGGGCTCAGTCACTGAGAACCTGTGCCAGTGGATCGCCCGCCACATCGTGTTCGACCAGATGCTAGAGATCGAGCGCCGGTGGGGGAACTACTTGCTAGACGGCGTAGGCGTGGCGCTCACCGTACACGACGAAGTGGTGGCGGTAGTGGACGAGAACGACGCCGAAGACTGCCTGGCGTTCAGCCTGGGGGTCATGAGCCAGCCGCCCGTGTGGTGGCCGCAGCTGCCGGTGGCGGCGGAAGGCGGGATCGGTCAACGATATTCTGAAGCGAAGTAAGCAGGGGGTTACATGGTTGTTGATATGAATAAGGCCCGACTACGCGTCGGGCTGGTGAAGGCGGCAGACACAGCCCGCCGGCTGGCCGGGATAGTGCAGTGCCCATCGTTGCGCGCCAATCTGCAAGAGCGCGCTGAGCGGCTGTCCCAACGCGCGAGGAACCTGGTATGAGGATGATCATCGCCGGCTCTCGCGGTATCACCAGCGAGGCAGACTACGAGCGGCTGAAGGCCGCCGTGATGAAGCACCCCAAGCCCGACGAGATCGTCAGCGGCGGGGCCCGGGGCGTAGACCAGATGGGCGAGCGGCTGGCCCGTGAGTTCGGCATCCCTGTCAAGCAGTTCATCCCGAAGTGGGAGAACCCCGACGGAACCACGAACAAGGGGGCTGGCTTCATCCGCAACGGCGATATGGCGGTGTACGCCAGCGAGCACCCTGGCAGCGTGTTGGTAGCGGTGTGGGACGGACTCAGTCGCGGCACTGCACAGATGATCGAAGTCGCGAAGAACTACGAACTGAAGGTCGATGTGCTGGCGCCGCTGGCTGGCATCGTCAAGGACGCTACCCCGGCTGAGCCGTTCATCTTCCCACAATCCCACTCGTCGCTCAGTGTGTTCGAGACGTGCCCGCGTCAGTACGAAGCGAAGTACATCACCCGTGAAGTGAAGTTCGTGCAGGGCGCAGCCGCAGCATGGGGGGACCAGGTTCACCAAGCGCTCGAGGCGTACCTGCTCAGCCAGGGGCAGAAGATGCTGCCGCCGGAGATGGCCCAGTACCAACCACTTGGCACCTGGGTACTGCAACGCGCGCGGTCGAACGGCGGGGTCATCCACGTAGAGCGCAAGGCCGGCGTGCGTAAAGACCGCAGCGCCAGTGGGTACGGCGCCAAGGGCAACTGGTTGCAGGGCAAGATCGACGTGACGATCGTATACCCTCAGATCGCCACGGCCGAAGTGTTCGACTGGAAGACGAACGAGAAGATCAAGAACGACGCGACCCAGCTGAAAATGTACAACGGGTTCACGCTGACGGACTTCCCGGAAGTTGAGGTGGTGCGCAGCGGGTACGTGTGGCTCAAGCACAACCAGATCGCCCCACCGCTGGCCACGTCGCGCGATGGTCTCGACGACATCTGGGCTGTGTTCCAGCAGAAGTACGACCGCCTGCGCGACGCGTACATGCGCGGCACATTCCCGGAGCGGCCGAACGGGCTGTGCAAAAAGTATTGCGATGTCCTGTCGTGCCCTCACAATGGACGGGCGTAACGCCCCGGAGGGGTGGACTGAGGAGCAGGTCAGGGCCGTGGTGCGGTTGGGGTTCACGTTCCCATACCGGGGCCCCCTCGCCCCCGGTATGGGCCCCGGGGCCGTAGCGGTGCGCGGCGCCCACCGCATCAATTCACGCCTTCAACTGCAAGGCCCTGGGGTCAAGTTCGTGCCGTGGACCAGCGTTTGGACCCCCGACGTGGCGTTCCCTACGCCGGAAGCAGCCGTAGTATGGGCAGACGTGGAGGGCTGGGGCAGTGGCTCAGACACCAGAGGGTAAGGTAAAGGACAAAGCCCGGGCGCTGTACAAGCTGCACGGCGCCAAGTACGACCGGGCCGCCATGACTGGTATGGGGCAGAACGGCCGGGCCGACGACGTAGTGTGCCGCTGCCCGGACGGCCACTTCGGCGGCGTCGAGTTCAAGCGCGACAACGTGTTCAAGGTCAGCGCTCTCCAGCGCGTCTGGCTGCAGGACACGGAGCGCTGCGGCGGCAGCAGCTTGGTGGTCAACCTGACGAACCTGGGTATGCTGGAGCAGTGGCTCACGGCTCCAGGCTGGCGGGTCAATGCAGTCTTCGAAAAAGAGACCTGCGTCGGCCACGTGGCCAGGACGCAGGGACACGAAGACGTGTTCATCAAGAACCCCGAACCGGGGAGTGACAGAGCATCACGGGCCAAGGCCCGCCATTAACCTAACACACAACTGATTGGTGAGACATGCTAGTCCACAAGGAATCGAACAGCTTGGTGCTGAAGCTGCGCGACCCGTCTCGCGTAACTACCCACCTGCCCTACTCTCGCGTCGTGCCGATGGAAGGGGTAGGCAACGTGACCCAGGTGCGGTTCGGTCTCGACGAGGCAAGGGTGCTGCGCAACCTGGGGATCAACGCCCCCTCGCCCATCCGCTATTTCTACGACTACCCGATGCGCGCCTCACTCAAGCCGTTCGACCATCAGGTCACCACGGCTGAGTTCCTGACGCTGAACCGCCGGGCTGTATGCCTGAACGACATGGGCACCGGCAAGACGCTGTCTACGCTATGGGCGGCGGACTACCTGATGGACAAGCGGCAAGCCCAGCGGTGCATCGTGGTGTGCCCGAAGTCGACCATGCACTCGGTGTGGGAGAATGAGGTATTCACCCACCTGCTGGCCAAGCGCAAGGTGCTGGTGCTGAACGGGGACCGAGCGAAGCGCCTGCGCACGTTGGCTCAGCCGGCCGACATCTACGTGATCAACCACGACGGGTTGAAGGTGGTGGAGGCGGAGCTGCGCAAGCGCACCGACATCGACCTCTGGGTTATTGACGAGGCCAGCGCGTTCCGCAACGCACAGAGCAAGCGGCACAAGCTGCTGGCGGACCTGGTCAAGCCCACCGACTACCTCTGGCTGCTGACTGGTACGCCGTGCCCGCAGGAGCCGACCGACGCCTGGGGCCTGGCCAAGCTGTTGCACGGGAACGCGGTGCGCCCGGCGTACTTCCGCCAGTTCAAGGAGCAGACGATGCTCCAGATCACCCAGTACAAGTGGGTGCCGAAACCGGATGCGTTCGAGCAGGCGTACGCAATCCTGCAGCCTGGCATTCGGTTCAGGAAAGAAGACTGCCTGGACTTACCGGCGGTCACGTTCCAGACCCTGACCTGCCAGTTGTCGCCGGATCAGCAGGCGGCGTACAAGACGATGATCACCACCCTGGTGGCGAACGTGAAGGGCGTCGACATCACGGCAGCCAACGCCGCGGTGAAGATGCTCAAGCTGCTGCAGGTGTGCGTGGGTTCGCTGTACGACGAGTTCGGCCAAGGCTACGACATCGACTGCAGCGACCGCCTCAAGGTGTGCGAGGAGCTGTGCGAGCAGGCCGCCCACAAGGTGTTGGTGTTCGTGCCGTTCACCCACGCGCTGAACCAGGTCGCCGCCCACCTGCGCAAGCGGTGGTCCGTGGCTGTGGTAGACGGCAGCACCACGGACACGCAGCGCAAGCAGATATTCAACGACTTCCAGAACTCCCCGAACCCTCACATCCTGGTGGCCCACCCGCAGACCACGGCGCACGGCCTCACGCTGACGGCGGCCGACACCACGATCTGGTACGCGCCGATCACCAGCCTCGAGATATTCGAGCAGGCGAACAACCGCACGAACCGACCGGGGCAAAAGAACAACATGACCGTGGCGATGATCGCCGCGACCACGTTGGAGCAGAACCTGTACCAAGCGCTGAAGAGCAAGCAGGCAGATCAGAACGCCGTCTTGTCCATGTTCAAGGCCGAGCTAGGATTGGATACTTGACATAGATTAGATGGGTGTGTACTATGTCTACACTAACACAAACCAGAGGATTCGAGATGAGCGATCCAGTCCACAGCGAAGCGCCAGACAGCTGGTGGTTCTACACCGTCGACGGCTCTGGCCGATTCGGACCATACCACAGCGAAGACGAAGCCCGCAGCAACCTGGCTCAGTACCAGGCCTGGGTGAAGAGCCAGCAGCCGCAGCAGGAAGCCACCCCGGCGCAGGTGGAGCAGCAGCCGAACGACGAAATCCGCGTGGCGACCGAGCGCTACGTCCAGCTGCGCGACGCCAAGGCAGCCCTGGCCCTGCAACACAAGGAAGAGATGGCGGAGATCGAGGACGAGCTCAAACAGGTGGACGCCTCCCTGCTCGACTACCTCAACCGTTTGGGGGTTGACTCCGTCAAGACCAGCGCTGGTCTCGTCCACTTCCAGACCGAGCTGCGCGCCGGCATCGGCGACAAAGGTGCCTTGATGGACTTCATCCGCCAGACCGGACAACCCGAACTGCTGCAATCGCGCGTGAGCAGCACCGTCCTCCGTGAGTTCATGGAGGCCAACGGCGGCAGTACACCCCCAGGTGTAAGTGCTTCCTTCGAACGCGTTATCCGTGTGCGCAAGAACTGACAGAGCAGGAGCCTGACGACATGAGCAACATTGTACCCTTCCAGAACATGCAAGCCCCCGGCTTTCTGGCTAACGCCGGGTTGACGCCGGACCAGGTTCGCGCGATGAACGCAGCCGCTGCCGTGGGCACCGGCGGCGGCGGCCTGAACAAGATCAGCTTGAAGCAGTCCCGCTTCCGCATGGTGGTCGGCGGCCAAGAGCAGATCATCCCCTCTCTCTCCATCGACATGGTGTTGGTCCGCGTTAACGACGGCATCAACAAGACCTGGTACGAGAAGGAGTGGAACCCGAACGAAGAGGCGGGTCTGCCTGACTGCTCCAGCGACGACGGAATCGTACCCCGCGCCGACTCTCCGAAGAAGCAGTGCGACACCTGCGCCGCTTGCCCGCGCAACCAGTGGGGGTCGAAGATCAACCGGCAGACCGGCGCCAAGGGTAAGGAATGCCAGGACACCAAGCGCATGGCGATCATGCCGCCGGGCTCCGACGGTCGCTACGCCCACGCCGACGCAAGCCTGTTCCAGCTGGCTGTTCCTCCTGCCTCGCTGGGCGACTTCGGTGGGTTCGTCCGCAACCTGGCGGCCATGCCTACTCCGGCCGGATACAACATGGTGGTGGTCGAGGTGTCGTTCGACCCGCAGGTGACGTTCCCGAAGATTTTGTTCAAGCCCAAGCGCTGGCTCGACAACGACGAGTGGGAAGTGGTCAGCAAGTTGTACGAGGAACAGGAGACCAAGCGGATCGCCGGCCTGGCCGAAGCCCAAACCATGCAGCTGCCGAACCCTGGGACTATGCAGCAGGTGCAACAGCCAGTCCATCAGCAGCCTCAGGTGCAGCCTCAGGTGCAGCAACAGCAGGCTCAATCGCAGCAAGGCTGGGGTCAGCCGACTCAAGCTGTGCAGCAACCCGTTCAGCAACAGCAGGCCCAGCAACAGCAGGCTCAGCAGAACTGGGGTCAGCCGACGCAACAGCAGACTCAGCCGCAGCAGGGCTGGGGGAACCCTGAGCCAGTCCAGCAGCAGGCTCATCAGCAGCCTCAGGTGCAGCAACAGCAGGACGCCCCCGCTCGTCGCGAGCGCGGCAAGCCGTCTCCTGGTAAGTCTCGCCGCACCAAGGAAGAGATGGAGGAAGACCGCCTGGCCGACGAGCGTGATGCGCAGATGGCCACCTCCGGGCAAGCGGCCAGTCAAGTTCAGTCGCAGCAGGCTCAGCAGCAGCAGGGCTGGGGGAATCCCACTCCCACCCAGCAGCAGGCTCAGCCGCAGCAGGGCTGGGGGAACCCTGAGCCAGTCCAGCAACAGCAGCACCAGGTGCAACAGCAGGAGATGCCCGTAGTGGACCCGAACAACCCGTGGGCGAACGCCAACGGAGCGGCGGCGCAGCCCACTGGTGCACCGATCCAGCCCAACGTAATGGGCGGTGATGTCGCCAGCGCCTTCGCAGGCTGGGACGATCCGCAGTAACACCACTCGGGGCGCTTCGGCGCCCCGTTCTCACAGGGGTACCGCTATGTTTCCAAAAGAAGAATTCGCTGCGTTCCTGATGACGCTGCTCAAGTTCGCCAAGGCCAACGCATTCTCCGCCCTGGCTTGCTGCGATCTGTTGGGGGTAAGCCACCAGACCATGGCCCGTTGGTTGGCGGAGGCGCGTCGTGTGGAGCGGGGGTCTGCCGTGGGGTTTACGGCCTACACCTTCATGGTAGAGCCCGTTGTAGACAAGCTGAATAGGCTCAGCGAGCTGGATGAAAGTTGCGGTCTGTTCGCCGCCATCGCACGGGAGAAGACGGAAAAGAAACTGGAAGTCCTACGTGGAGCATTAGATGGTCGGGCGCTCTGATAGACTCAAGTCGCCCGCGAAGGAGGCCACGTGGATACTTTAGATTTTCTCCGACTGATATGGCCATCGAACGGCCAGTACCTCATCCTGACCCCCGTCCAGTTCCCGGATAAAGTGACAGGAAAAACGGTAAAGAGTTTCAAGCACTTCGCATTCACCACCATCGAGGACGCAGCCGCCGCAGCCAAATCTTTCGCCAACGACCGCAACGCCCCAGTGGATGTGTTCTTCGCCCTGGGAACCGTCAAGGAAGACCTGACCCGCATGCGCAAGGAAGACCGCGAGGCGTTGGGTAAGAAGGTCCGAGGCGTCCACCGTAGTGGACACGACAACACAGCCGAACTGAAAGCGTTCTGGATGGACCTCGACGTAAAAGCCGAGCCCAATGCCTACGCCACGCAGCAGGAAGCCGCCGAGGCCTTGCGCCAGTTCTGCCAGAGCATGGGCCTGCCCCGACCACTGGTGACGTCGTCCGGCGGCGGCTTCCACGCTTACTGGCCGTTGACCCAACCGCTCGACCCAGAGAAGTGGCCGCACTACGCCTCTATCCTCAAGCAGTTGACAGACAGCTGGGGCCTGAAGGCCGACGCCTCCCGAACGGCTGACCGGGCCAGCGTGCTGCGCCCCGTGGGAACGCACAACTGGAAGACCGGCGCAGCACGGACGGTGAAGGTCGTCGTCAACAGCGGGTTGGTAGATACGGACGATTTCCTTCGTCGGCTCTCCTACCTGGTCGAGACTATGAACCTGCCGCCGGTGCAGCTGCCCAGGCACCAGCTGAGTGTCGCCGCAGGCATGACCCTGCCTGGGAAGCCACTGGCAGCGGCGGTCGACGTAGCGGCCATGAATGAGGCGGCTGCGGCTGGCGCCGGCTATGAGCTGGCCGACCCGCGGGAAGTCGTGAGCAAGTGCCAGCAGCTGGCCTGGCAGGCAGCCAACCAGGACCAGGTACCAGAGCCTCTGTGGTACGCCATGATCGGCTGCCTACGGCACGCGAAGGACGGCGCCAAGGCGGTCCACTTCATGTCGAAGCAGAGCCCGTCCTACGACATCATCGTCACGGACGCCAAGCTCCAGCAGCACGAAGACGGTGGGTTTCCGCCGAGCCTGTGCACCACGTTTGAGTACCACCGCCCCGGCGGGTGTGATGGGTGCCCGCACAAGGGCAAGATCAAGACACCGCTGCAGGTAGTTCGCAAGCTCGAGCAAGTGGCCCCGCCGACCGTCCAGCTGGCGGCTGCGACCGGCGTAGTATCCATCGCACTGCCGCCACCGCCACCGCCGTTCAAGCGAGTGGTGAACCCGATGACAGGCACGGCTCGGATCGCTATGACGATCGGTGATAAGGATGGAGTTGAGGAGGACATCGTGCTCTATGAGTACGATCTGTATCCGTCCCGCCTGATCTTCGACGAGCGCGAGGACCGGTACAACGTAGTGGTCCACCGCTGGTTGCCGAAGGACGGGTGGAAAGAGTTCAACATCCCAACGGGGAAGATGTACGACCGCAAGCAGCTGGCGATTATGCTCGGCGACATCGGCGTGATGCCCGACCTGGGGCACGTGGAGGACATTGTGCAATATCTTGTAGGTTATATCCGGGACCTTCAGAAGGTCGCCGCTGCGTCCACCGTATACGCCCAGCTGGGCTGGCGCCCGGACATGGACAAGTTCGTGCTGCCCGATCGGATCATCACCGCTACCGGTGTGGAGCCGCTGGCCGTGAGCCGCAACATTACCAACGCGCTCAGCTGGGTAGAGCCGCGCGGCGACCTGGACGTGTGGAAGCAGGTGGTAGCTGCCTACGAGCGCCCCGGCATGGAGGCCCACCAGTTCGGGTTCGGCGTGGGGTTCGCCTCCCCTTTGTTCGCGTTCACCAACTTCGGCGGCATGCTGGTGTCGATGATTGGCGAGCGCGGCGCAGGCAAGTCTTCGTCGGCGATGTCGGCCAACTCGATCTACGGCCACCCGAAGATGGGCTGGGCCGACCGCGAGAACGACACCGCCAGGGCGTTCGTGCAGAAGCTGGGCGTGCTGAACAACCTGCCGGCCACCTACGACGAGCACACCAACCTCGACGGCGACATGGTGTCGGACCTGTGCTACATGGTGTCGAAGGGGCAAGGGCGCCAGCGCCTACAACAGAACGGCGAGGCCGCGCAGAACCACGGCAACTGGCACCTGATGATGCTGATGACTGGCAACCGCTCTCTGAACGCCCGCTTGGCGACAGCCAAGGCTGACAGCTCAGCGGAAGCGGCCCGTGTGTTCGAATACACAGTGCCGGCGCACACTATGAGCAAAGCCGACGCTGACTACTTCTGGGGGCCGGGCGGGCTGATCTTCGACAACTACGGTCTGGCCGGCGAGACGTACATCCGCCACGTCATCACGAACCAGGAGTGGGCCAAGGACCGGGTCAAGTACTGGGTGCGCGAAGTGGACGCCGCAGCCAACGTCAGTAGCGGCGAGCGCTTCTGGTCCGCCGGCGTGGCGTGTGTGCTGACCGGTTTCGAGCTGGCCAACCAGTGCGGGCTTACCAACGCGGACATCGCGCGGCTGTTCCAGTTCGCCGTCAAGGTCATCCACAACATGCGCGCCGACGTCGAGGAGAACACCCGCAGCCCTATCGGCCTGGTGTCTGAGTACATCAACTCCAACCTGCGCAGCATGGTGGTGCTGACCAGCGACGTAAACGCCTCCGGCCTGGCCCAGGTGCAGCACTCGCCCACCAGCGACAAGCTGCGCATACGCCTGGAGCGCCACACTGGCCGCCTGTTCATCGACCGGGCCGACTTCCGCCGGTTCTGCGCGAAGGCTCAGGTGGACGCAAACGTGGTGCAGCGGGAGCTACTCAACGCCGGCGTGCTGCGGTCGAAGGACATGCGGATCGTGCTGGGTCGGGACACGGTGTTCCGCACGGCGCAGACAATGTGCTGGTTGCTTGACGCCAACTCTCCGGCTCTGGCCGGAGTGGGCGACGTCTCAGCCGTGGCAGCTGCCCCAGCCCCGACCGCGGCTGCTGCGCCGTGAAGATCACCAAGCACGCTCTGCAGAGGTGGCGAGAGCGCCACCCACTGCTCGATATACGCGAGGAGCTTGCCGCAGCCAGGCGTCCATCCAAGCGCCTGCGTACCCTGCTGGAGCTGCCCACCCAGACGGTGCCCGATAGAGTGCGCCAGCGGCGGCGCTACCTGATCACGCGCAGCGGTGTGGTGTTCGTGTTGAATGACGAGCGCGTGGTGCTGACGGTCCTCCGCCTGGCAGAAGCCAAGCGGAGGGCCAGGGCGATGCGTAGAGGTCGTTCTATATCAGCTCAGTAGTGCCCACGTGACGCGTCCAGAACGCACCTGCTGGGCCTCCTTCGGACCGCCCCCTGGTGAAGCGGCGGTGCAGAACTGCCGCGTTGGGGAACACTTCAGCCAGGCGGGCTGGCACTGGGTCCGTCACCTCTTGCCACTCGGGGGACTCGGTTGGGTACAGAGTGGCGTTCGAAAACAAGCGCCCTTCGGACTCGACCCAGAAGGCTCCGTCCACCTTGAACACCGTGGCTTCGCCGGCGTATTGGCGGTCGTAGTCCACCCAGCTTACGTTGTAGCCCGCGTGCTGCATAGCTTGTGCGATCAGCAACGCCTCTGCTGGGGCTGGGAAGGATTCGTCGTAGTCGTAGTAATAGTCGCCCAGATTGTCGTGAACGTAGACAGTTGTGGCGGCGCGCGGTTGAATGTCCGGGGTAACAGAAACGAGGATCATATGGGGTTGCCTCCGTCGGCAGCGAACACACCGTGGTCCGTAAACGCAGTACACCCAAACCCGGCGTAAACGCCGCCAGACCCTTCGCCGGCGTAAAATATGGGGTTGATCGTCGTGCCTTCGGCACTAACAACAATCACCCGGTCCTCGTTGGAAACGTAGAACCCTCGGTGCATTACGGCCGCGGTGAACTTGTCCTCGTCCGTCCAGAACATCGAATACCCACTGGGCGGGCGCATAGAGTACACCTGGTACGAAGCAAACTCCGCCGGCGGAGGCGGCGTAACGCCGTACTCGACGGGGGTGGCCCTGCATACCGAGCACCGGGTGTCGAACATATCCGGCACGCCGCTCGGGGTGGAATCGAAGAACAGGAAGTACAGCGATCCATCCGGGCCGAGCTTCATCAGCGCAGGGTCGCCCTCGGGCATGGCCACAAGTCGCAGGACCTCCGTGCCGTCGGCCTCTTTGAAGTACAACCAGTTGACGGTAAGAGACCCCACCAGGGCGTAGGGATCGAAAGTCGGGTCATACTGAACGCTGGGGTGCACTGGCATATCGGTCTCCAGCGAGGAGAACCCCACCAGGGCGTAGACCGGCGCTGGGCCGGCCGGGCCGGTAGCGACGGCAGGCGGGTCTGGCTGTGGGTTGACAGCAACCGCTATCTTCACCGGCGACAGCAGGCCGTAGCCCAGGTACTCGCCGGCTACCCCTGCCAGGTACCCAACGTCTCCGCCGGCGGTCCCAGCCACCATCGTCGTGACCAGCGGCGGGCACTCCTGACCGCCGCTGAGGATCACCGTAAGCGTCACGGTGTAGACCTGGCCAGATTCGAAGCGGGTCACCAGGGGCGACTCCGCGCCGTCCAGCCGAACCGTCTCTGCCACGTCGCCCCACTCCACCCGAGCCCAGGCGCCGTCCAGGAACTGCGGCCCGGCGATTGTGACGTGCAGGCCGCCCAGTGGGTCCGTAAGCAGTGCGCGTATCGTTCCGTAGTCAGACATATCAGATGTTCTCGATCTGGGCTACGAGGGTGCCAGCGGCGCTCGCGGCGCCGGAGGCGATCGTGCCGAAGGCTTGGGCTACCGCCCCGATGCTCGGGAGGCCGGCGCGGAGAATCTGTTGGGCGTCAAGCTGCAACCTGTCGTTATTCATGTCGACACCGGCGCCCACCTTGGCTGCTTCCAGCCGCAGTTGCTCAAAGGCTACTTCGACGTTGTGGTAGTTCGACAGCGCGCTGTAGAAGGCAGACATGGCCTGGGCGCGGATGCGAGCGCGCTCAATCTCCCGATCGGGCATGGCGTACCACAGCTGGTAGAACCTGGCCATCGCGTCCATCACTCCCAGCTTGAGTCGGATGGCCTGCTCCTCGGCGAACTTGAGGAGGTCCAACTTGATCTCGGCGTCCTTGATCGCCTGCGACACGTTGACCTCAGCGATGGCGTGGGAGGCTTCCGACTCCACGGCGGACAGTGCTGCCACCAGCGCCCCGGGCGGCATGGTGAAGCCACGTGCAGAGAAGGCTGCTTCGAGGGTGCGGGAGGAAGTGTTGGTCGTGCGGTACGCCCGGTCTCGTGCCCGGTGCCATACCAGCTCGAACACCGACTGGTCCATGCCGAAAGGCTTCGTGCCGCTGATCACCCCGCACAGCCAGTCTTCGGGTAGCGTCTTCAGGCACTGGTTGATCGCCGGGAAGTACTTGTCCAGCCAGGCGTCGGCTTCGTTGTTGAGCCGGATGATCTCGGGGGAGGAGTTCTCGCCCTCCTCGAATAGCTCGCTGAACTTCGGCGCCGCCCCGAGCGACGGCTTATTGACAGTGTGTCGGAAGCGCGTGTCAGGCGACCGCACGGAGCTGAACGCGCCGATCCACCCACGCGTGTTCTGGGCTTCCATGAGCGCCCGCTGGGCGATCTCCATCAGGTTGTTCGTTGTCGTTGCGTATTCACCGGCCATAGCTGCCTCCGCGCGGGTTATGGTTCCTCTGAAGCCGAGGCCTGCAGGATGTAATGCGGGTCCGCAGACGGGTCGCCTACCGGTCCTACGATGTGGAGCCCCATCGAGGGCGTACCGTTCTGGGAGTAGGTGCCCGAAGAGTTTACCAGAGCCGTTGACGTTGCGTCGTAGAGGAGTTCCCACGTCACGCCCCCGTCTACGGACGTGAGCACCTGGCCGATGTTCTCTCGGCCGCGGCGCAGGATCAGCCCGGGCTCCCGTGTAACCGTCCCTTCTTCGTTCTTCGTCTCGAACTGGTAGCAGGTCAGCGCCAGGAACTCCCCGATCTGCTGGTTGCCATCGTCCGGCACCACAGCGACCACGTGTGCTTGGCCGGTGGTAGCAGAGAACCGGCACACCACTGCATCGAAGTACCGACTGGCCGAGACGAAGCGCCGATGGCTCAACACGAACATGATGTCCGTCTCGCTGACCTGAGCGAACGTGTTCATCTCCGACCCGGGAGCCACGTACTCCTCCGAGTAGAAGTCCAGCAGCTCGAAGTCTGTCTGGTCTTCCTCCGAAAACATGCCGAGCATCTGCCGCTGGTGGCTGCTGATGGTCGACCCGAACCAGCGCATGGGGTCCAGGACGGCGTTGCCGTACTTCGCCTCCGTGATGGGCTCGATGTTCCCACCCAGCGCTCTGGTATCGACCACGTACTTCACACCGTCGACGACAAACCATAGCTCCTCGTACTTGCTCCGATCCGGGTAAGGGCCGAACTCTCGATCGGTGTAGAACACAGGGCCGCCCACGCTGGAGTTCTCCCGCCCTTCGTACGACGCCGTGTACGGCATCGGTACGTTTACCCCCAGCTGAGACAGCAGCGCGGCCAGGAAGGGCGTACGATCGAACCGTACGGCGCGCACAGCGTACGCCCGCTGCTCGCCCAGCGTACAGGCGTAGCGGACCTGGGGAAGAAACGCCACAGTGGGGTCCATGCCGGCGCCGTACTGGGCGCAGTCAGCCGGCCCTATCACGTCGTGGAAGTCCGACCGGACCGAGAACATAGAGGGGTTGGCGGCCGGCGCGCGAAGGAACACAAGACCGGTCTTCGCCACCATGATGGCCGCTTCGGTTGGGGCTTCCGGCTGATCGTCGATAAGGCGCCGGGTCTCATCCACAGCCACCAAGCTGTTGTCGAGCGACTTGACTGCAAACGCGTACTCTACCTCGTCACCAATAACCGTGGTGTACACCGCCCCGAACGCCGCAGGCAGAGGCTGCGCGCTGTCTATCAGTGGGATGTAACCCACAGGGTCGGTCCCCATAGCCCACGTGCCAATAGCTTGGCGGATAATGCTGGACCGCTCTGCTACTGTGCCGGGGCTGAACCAGGTGGGCAAGTGCGCCAATGTCACGCGCGTCGCGCTGTCCCAACCTTTCGCGCGGCTGTCCACCGTAGGGTAGCCGTCTGGGTTCGGTACGGGCACGGTCTCTCCCGGCGGCACGATCATGGCCACGCCGTCCCGGCTCCCTCGGACTCGCCGAACGTACCGAACGTCGGGGGCGGCGAACACAGAAAACTCCCACCAAGTCTCCCGCTCGACCGGCGTGACCGGCTCATTCAGAAACTTCATCAAGACGATCTCGGGGTGTCCTGCGGCGGGGACCATCGCTGCCCCTACCTCATAAAACGCCGAGTAGACCAAGGACCTTACAGACACATAGCCGTCGCGAGGAGCCCCGTCGTACTCCCACGAGCCGTGCAGTGCGAACAGACTATCGTCTAAGCGGTACACTGGCGCCGCGACCAGCACAGTATCCTCAACAACACCTACGCCAGGGAGGCAGTTCTGTCGGTACGCCAACGGCGACTCGCGAGACACCATGTGAGGGAAGTCCGACTCGGGGCTGCCCACGCCCCCCTCATATTCGTCAGGCACCAGCCACGGCTGCGGCGTCGCCCCTATCCTGATCCACGGGTGGTTCCACAGGAACCCTGTCAGGTCTGTGCGCCAGGCTGCGCCGGCGAACAGTACGTCGACGCCCAGGGCCTCGCTGACCCAATCGTCCTGTATCTGGATGCCCCAAGACCCTCGACCGCTCCAGTGCGTAAGCTGTAGGCTGGCGCTGAGCATGCGGTACCTGGTTATCCACGGTCCCAGGCCGATGGAGTTCTGTCCGTTGTCGCCGGCGGCGTCCGCAGCGATGGCCCCGCCGACCCACGTGTGGGTTACACCGTACCGAGAGGCCTCCACCTTCGCAGCTATGGCGTAGCCGCCGGCGTTCTGCCCGTCCATACTGGCCGGAGTGGAAGACCTGTTGACCTGGGTGCTGCGCAGCTTGTGCCGGTACAGCGACTGATTGAGGCGAGAGTTTGACCGGGGTACGCCAGTGATACTGATCTGCGACTGGTCTGGCCCAGGCTCCCACGAGCTGGGTGGAAACCTCCCTCCCCCGCTGCGCAGGCGTCCCTTGGTAGGTAGGCGCCACTGCTCCTGCGTGCTGTTACGCTGCTCGTAGATCATCGAGACGCCCCACAGCGCCACTGCCAGCAGGCCCAGTTCGACCGCCGTAGCGATAGTCCGCTGTTCGCCGCCGACCAATGACACCACGTACCCACGCAGCACGAAGCGACTCGACTGTCCGTGTGGGACCTTGCGCCCCAGCTGGATAGCCCGCCGGTGCACCATTGGGTCAGGCTGTCCGGCGAACCGAACGATAACCTGCCTCATCTGCCGAACCTACGCACCGTCGCAGGAGCTATCCACTCGACGCTGTCCAGGGTTGCCTGGGTCGCACTGACCAGCTCGAGGCGAACTGTCCACTGGCGCGCCCGTACGCCGCCAGCGCATTTGGCGCGGAACATGTCCCGGTTACCCACCGCCCGGTAAACCCGCTCGTCGCGGTCGTCCCCCACCACGCGCACGTATACGTCGCCGTCCGTGGCCAACCCAACGTAGACATACTGCATGGCCTTCACAGCGGAGGACTCCGTACCGACGGCGGCGAACTCTACGACAGCGTCGATAGGGTCATCATAGGGCCCCAATTCGTATAGACCGTCGGGGGCGACGCCGTAGGTGGTCTGCCCAGCCGTACAGAACGAAGCGAAGTTGAACCCCTCAAGCCTGGTGACGGAACCGGTCAGGACGTTCGTGGCGTACTGCACGGCTGCGTAGTGCGCGTTGTCCTTCGCCCAGTCGCCGCGCACCGCTTGGTCAGAAAGGGCGATGCCAGACCGCAGCACGACCTCCAACGCACTCGCGAACGACATCCGATCATCCAGCATCAGGCTGTCGTACATAGCCGTTTCGAGCAGCAGCGCGAAGGTTATCGTCGACCCTACTTCCAGCTCGCTGCGGATCGCGGCGTACAGTACCCCACTGCCGTCCAGGGAGCTGCCGAACCGCACACCCTCGTACATGCGAACGTAGCCTTCCGGGTCGGTAGGAGCCAGGCCAAACATGACAAGCGGCGGCAGGTGCGCCAGCCCCTGGCCATAGGGATAGTCCGCACCCAGCGCAGTCAGGGCCGGCAGAAGGGCTTCACCGGAGCCCACTTCCCCCACCTGGAACACGCCGCCAAGGATGAGCCCAGGCAGTACCATAGCGCCGCCGGCCCAGTCAGGCACTGAGTAGCCACCAGTGGCTGTGATAGTCAGCGGCTCGAGCGAGAAGCTGCCGGAGCCCCGAGGCGTACTGCCCGCCAGGCCGCCGAACACTTCCAACCGGGGCAGAGCCATAGCCCCCTCGCCACCTGGCGCCCCTATCACTCCGCCGAGAGCTGCATTGCCCCGGGCCTTGGCGTGGAAATCTTCTACCGCCACAGCCCTGCCGACGAAGCCGACATTGCCCCGGGCCTCTTTCGCCGCCATGCGGAAGCCTACGCCACCCCGCGCACGCGCCACGTCCGGCACTCGGTTGCGGAAGCCTACCTTGCCCCGGGCGCTTCCTTCGGTGTTGATGATGAACCGCGGCGAGTCCACATAGTCGCCCGCCAAATAGAGCATGGAGCGTATTTGGGCCGGTGCCCCTGCCGCTACGCCGGGGGCAGTGTATTCCCAGTCTCCCACCCGGACTACTACGTCCCCACCGCGTCGAGCGACTACGATATTCTCCTGGTCGGTAGGGACGTAGGGAGCCGTAGCCGCAGTGACACCGCCGGCTAGGACTTCGATAGCGCCTTCGCGCAGTAGGACACCCACCGCCACGGTGGAGGGGAGCGTACCAAACGCGGGGTATGGGCCCACGCCGACGATCACACCTACTGGGAAGCGGGCGTACTCGAAGGTCAGGGCGAAGTCTTCCTCGCTGTGGTACACAGAGTCGGCCGCCGCATTCCACCCCTCCCGGACGTCCACCCTGGTGTACGCCTCGATGGCGTCGCGCGGGGGTATTTCAGGGAAACAGACAGTGCGGTAGCTTGCCGTGATGCCCTTGACGTTCTGCGACTGCCAGCGCTCCATCTCTCGGTAGGCTTCGGCAGGCGTCATTATCTGGGACCTGTACCCAGAGGTCGTGCCTACCAACCCTATAGGTCCGCCGTACCCATACCGGATTACGCCCACGACATAGCAATAGGCAGGACGCCCGGCGTGAGCGTCCTGCCCTGGATGGAACTCCGTTATGGGCAGCTTCGTGAGCTTGTTCGGCATGGCGCAGACCTCAGCTGGAAGGCATGGCCACCGCGAAGTAGTCGACCTTCTGGATGGCTCCCTGAGTCATGGCCACCGACGAGAAGTTGAGTTCCGCCCCTGCCAGAGCCACGTCGCCCTGCAGTCGAATGCGGGACGTGCTGGCCTCTCCTGCGTCGCCTGCGTTGACCCAGCGGAAGAAGGTAGCCAGGCCTGTGGCTATCGCGGTGCCCCGCCACACCTGAGATGGGTCCTTCGTAATCAAGGCGCCGGTCGGAGTCGCGGCGAGCGACAGCCCGCCGCCCGTACCGTCGAGGCTGATTTGCACCAGCATCACCGCGTCGGGGGTCAAGGCCGCGTCCGCCGAGCTGGGCGGCGTGCCGGCGTAAACTTGGAGGAACGACCCGGTCATGGCCTGGCGGAGCGAGCCAACGCCGAGGAGGTATCCGGCCAGGCCGGTGCTGATCTTAGTTGTCATTGACAAAGCCCTCGATGATGATCTCGCCCACGGGGAAGCGCAGCTGGCCGCCCGGATTCACGTCGCGCGCCGGCTCGAGCGGGAGCACTGCGATGGCGTTACCGCCAGTCTCCGCGTCGAAGATAGCCAAGTGGCTGACAGTGTACTTGGTCGCAGCCGCAGACGCGGGGAATGCTACCTCCGCCTCGTTCGTGGCGCTCCAGTACCCTGCAGCTTCGGCGGCTGCCAGGCCGACGGACTGACGGGCGTAGTTCGCGTCGGTTCCCACCTGCACTTCGTAGTCGTCGCCAGATGGCCCTGGGCGCGCAGTGAGCAAAGCAGCGAACCATTCGGTGGGTCGCGTCGGCAGTGCGTCGGCAGTGAACAGGAGCTTGATGATGTGTTCGCTGGAGTGCGTAGTAGTGGACATAAGCGCCTCGGTTACTCAATGGGGACCAGCAGCACGCCGGCCAGCACGCGCAGGGTGCCGTCGGCCGTTACATCCACCGGGGAAGGGAAGCGCACGATCGACAGCAGGGTGCCGGTCCCGCCTCCCTTCGCGTCGCTGGAGACGATGAACCCGCCGTACAGCCGCTGCGCCGCCGAGAAGGTGAACTCGGCGCGGGAGTCAGCGTTATTGATGTCGCTCACACCGTCGTACGCATGGACCCACGCAGGTCGGGTGGGGTCAGTGTACGCCACGCTCTCTCCTGCTGCGGTCGGCAGGTCCGCCGCGGTCGTAGCCATGGAGGGGATATAGTTGGCGGAGTAGAGCCCCAAGTACCAGTTGCTGATCGGCGTGGCTAGGCCTCGCAGCAAGCCGACCATGTGGTCGACCCCTACCTGGGGAATCAAGTTGTGGGCCTTGAACCGGTTCACCACCACGCCCTTCTCGACGTGCTCGACGGTGTACTCGAATCCCCACTTGGCGGGCGATTGCATGGTCAGATAACCTCCACTTCGAAGTAGTCCCGCGCGGCGAGGGGGTTTCGGCCTGTCTGCCCACGCATGGTTGTGACGACAGCTTTCATGCCGTCGGATTCTACAACGCCACTACCGCCTGCGTCACCTACACGCGGGGCGAAGCGGTCTTCGCTCGGCAGTTCAACGGCTCCCCCAGGCGCCCCAACAGCCAGGCCGTACGGAGTCATCCACCCCACGCGGTGGGAGCTGGCGGTGTCGCTTCTCCCGCCCAGCTGTACGCCCGTGCCGGCGATAGCGGGGTAGTCGAGGACTGCGCGCTGCGAACACTCGCCATCCACTTCCGATAGAAAGTAGGTCTTGTCGGCGCTCACGAACAGCCCGCCGGCGCACGCTTCGAGCATGCCCACCGAAGCCGAGTACTGGAAGAACCGCTCTGCATACCGCCGCGAGTGCGGGCGTAAGGGGTTGGTCAACCACACAGCGCTCCCCGTAGCCACCGCCAGGGTGCCCATCGTAGCCGCAACCCACTGTCCGGGCTCCGGCGGGGTCTCTCCCTCGGTGACCATACGCAACGTGTCGTCACGTACTCGAGAGAGCACCAGCGCGGTGGTGGCGTCCTCGGCCTGCAGATACATCGTCTCTCCGTTGGGAGAGCTGACGTAAACCCGAGTGGTGTGACCTGGCACGGGCGCCGGTGGGGTTACCACTAGCGTGAGCCCTTCCGCCACGTCGATAACCTGCGCTGCGTACACGCCTCCCTCTTCCCCGAACTCGTTCACGAGTGTGGTGGCGACACGGTACCGACCCGGTTGGGAAGGAGCAGCACCAGACACCGTACCCACAGTGGCCTCCTCGGCTGTGGGCACACCCCACCTGCGGACTACGCCGGCTTTGTACCGCAGGACTTCAGTGGCCGTGCAGAAAAACAACTCTTCGTTGAGGACCGCACCAGCGAACTGCCCGACCAGGTCTATGGTCCTCAACTGACGGTGCCCACCAGTACGGGCGTTGTACTCGACCAACTTGTCCCCGTCTGCCAGCAGGATCATATGCCCCACAGCCAGCGCCCCCCGCACCGCTGTACCGGCGTACGCCTGGCGGGCCCGAGGTCGGAGGGTAAGCGACCCGTCCGTAGTGGGCATCACGTTGACAGCGTCCGCTACGCAGCCCTCCGCTACCCGCCCGCGGTGCGAGCGGTTGTCGATACCGCGAGGCCAGCGGTCCTCACGGTAGCTTCCGTCCTC
>Ga0079224_100002115_pt1 | contig 23818 bp, 23 predicted proteins | sample Stecom2015_FD_80414 | JGI IMG/M metagenome (GOLD analysis project Ga0079224, IMG submission 80414) | Agricultural soil microbial communities from Utah to study Nitrogen management - Steer compost 2015 | ecosystem: Environmental > Terrestrial > Soil > Agricultural land | place: USA: Utah... | reverse complement strand
GTCGGCGGCCATCGCCACCGCCTCGTTCCCGACCTGGCGCTGGTTCTCGTCGTAGTAACCGCGAGCCAGTTCGTTGGCGTTCTCGAGCAGCCCGCGGCGCTCGCCCGAGAACCAGAACTCGACCCCCCACTGGAACAGGAAGCTGGCGAAGACCGCGACCAGCAGCGTCGGGATGGAAGCGACCAGCGAGAAGAAGAACACCAGGTTGACGTGCAGGCGCGCGCTGGTGCCTCCCGCTCGGCGGATCGCCAGTCGCCGCCCCGCCAGCACGAGCAGCGCCATCGCGGGGATCAGCGTGCCGATCAACAGCAGAGCCGCCTGGCCCGAAGGCACCAGCTCGCCGGGGTCGCTGGCACCGGCGAGCGCGAGGTACGCGGTCGCCAGCATGACCAGGAGGGCGATGGCGGCGGCAACCTCCAGCCAGCGGTATAGATTGGCTCGACGCGAGGCGACCTGCAGTCGGCGCCACCATCGCGGCGATCGGCGGGCGGCCTCGGGGGCATGCTTCGGGCCGGGAGAAGAGGCCATCGTTGCAGACATACAACGCCCCTGTTGCCGCTTTGCAAGGCCTTTTTGCGGCAACCCGACAACTATCCGCGGCGGGAGAATCCTTCCGGGTTGATATCGAGATCGTCGAGCCGCTTGCGCAGCGTGTTGCGGTTGATGCCGAGCAGTTGCGCCGCGCGCAGCTGGTTGCCCCCGGTTTCGCGCAGCGCGTGCTCGAACAGCGGCCGCTCGAACGCAGCCAGGGCATTGTGATAGAGAGTCCCCGGAGCCACCGGCGCACGGCCCAGCCATGCCGCCAGCGCGCTCGCGAAGTCCGCGCCGGCCGATGACTCGGGTGCCGGGCGATCGGTGAGAAGCTGCCGAACGGTGGTCGCGTCGATCTCTTCGTCGCGCGTGAGCAGGGCCGCGCGGAAAATGAAATTGCGCAACTCACGGACATTGCCTCGCCAAGGCTGGGCCTCGAGCAGCGCCACGGCTTGCCGCGACAGTCCGCGTGCAGGCAGCCCCTCCTCCGCGGCGCGCCGCAGGAAGTGGCGGGCGAGCGCCTCGATGTCGCCCTTGCGCTCGCGCAACGGCGGCAGGTGAATCGGCACCACGTTCAGACGGTAGTAGAGGTCCTCGCGGAATGTCCCGTCCGCGATCATCGGCGCGAGGTCGCGGTTGGTTGCGGCGACGATCCGCACGTCGATCGCGATCTCCTCGCGACCGCCAACCCGGCGGATGCGCCCCGATTGCAGCGCGCGAAGCAGGCGCGTCTGGGCCTCGGGCGGCATGTCGCCGATCTCGTCGAGGAACAGCGTGCCACCGTGCGCCTGCTCGAACTTGCCGATCGCGCGGCTGACCGCCCCGGTGAAGGCCCCCTTCTCGTGGCCGAACAGCTCGCTTTCGATCAGCTCGCGTGGAATCGCCGCGGTGTTGACCGCGACGAACGGCCCGGCCTTGCGCGAGCCCAACTGGTGGATCGCTTCCGCGACGAGCTCCTTGCCGGTGCCGGATTCGCCGAGGACGAGCACCGTGAGATCGTTGCGCAGGACCCGGGCGATCATCCGGTAGACTTCCTGCATCGCCTGGCTGCGCCCGATCAGCGGCAGGCCCTCCCCCGCCTCTTCCCCGCCGGCTTCGCCGCTCTCGCGCGCATCGGCGGCCTGGCACGCAGCGCGGACGAGTTCGTCGAGGTCGAACGGCTTCGGGAAATACTCGAACGCGCCGGTCTCGGTCGCGCGCACCGCGGTATCGAGGGTGTTCTGCGCCGAGAGAATGATCACCGGCATTTCGGGATAGTGGCGATGGATCTCGTCGAGCGTAGCGATCCCGTCGCCGTCGGTCAGCACCACGTCGGTGAGCATGACGTCATAGGCGCCCTGCGCAAGCAGCCGGTCGCGGTCGGCGACACTGTCGCAGCGGTCGACCGTGAATGCCTCGGCCTCGAGTCCGGCCGTGATCACGGTCGCGATCGAAGCATCGTCCTCGACCAGCAAGGCTCGCCTGGTCATTCTGCGCCCTTCCCTATTTCGCCATCGGCAGGTGCACGCGGAAGTGCGTCCATCCGCCGGATTCGTCGCGTTCGTGGCCGATGCGACCGTCCATGTCGCGCACCAGCTTGTTGACCAGCGCCAGCCCGAGCCCTTGCCCGTTCTTCTTGCTCGAGACGAACGGCTCGAAGATGTGTTCGCGCAGCGCCGGGTCTACTCCCGGGCCGTTGTCGCTCACCTGGACCTCGATCGGCAGCTTCACCGGCCGACCGAGCCGGATCACGTTCATCACGAGGCCACTGACGAAGCGTGTGCGCAGCACGATCTCTGGGTCCTTGACCCCCTCGCACGCGTCGCGCGCATTGCCGATAAGGTTGATCAGCACCTGCACCAGCGCCCCCTCGTTGGCCAGCACGGGCGGCAGCGAGGGGTCGAATTCCTCGCGTACCCGAACCGGGAGGCCGCCCGCGGCGCGCACGGTGTCGCACGCGCGATGGATCGCCTCATGCAGGTTGAGCGGAGCGACAGGCTCCGGCTGCTCGCGGCCGAGCCGCTGCATCCGGTCGATCAGCTGGGCGATCCGGTCGACCTCGTCGGTAATCAGGTCGGTCAGTGCGCGGTCGCCTTCGTCGAGCTTGCGGGCGACCAGCTGCGCGGCGCCGCGGATCGCCGAGAGCGGGTTCTTGATCTCGTGCGCCAGCACGGCGGGCCCGCGCAGCGCGCCACCGCGGTCGTCGTCGCTGAACCGTTCGCCCTGGACTGCATCGGACAAGGTGACGACGCGCCAGCCCGGATGCGCCGCGAGCGAGGAGATCGTGAGGTTGACCTGCGAGGTTCGCCCGTCGACCTCGACCGACAGCCCCCGAGCCACGAGTTGCGCGTCCTCGCCCAGCAGACGGTCGAGCACGCGCTCTTCGGCGAAACGGACCACGTCGAGGAACTTGCAACCCACCAGCCTGCGCGCGCTGCGACCGATCAGGTTCTCGGCCGCGGGGTTGACCTGGGCGATCGTCATGTCGGGGCCGAGCAGAACCAGTGCGAAAGTCAGGCCGGCGACCTGGTCTCGCAGGTCAGGCTGACCCGCGGAATCGATCTCGTTCACGCTGCCCGTCGCCGCAGGAACGGCTCGTAGAAACGCTCGAGTTCGCCGAGTACCTGCGCCGGATCGTCGATGAAGTTGACGAAGTTCCGGAACTCGGCCGAGCCCGGCATGCCCTTCGTGTACCAGCCCAGGTGCTTGCGCGCGATCTTGACCCCGACGTCTTCGCCGTAATGCTCGAGCATCGCGCGATAGTGCTCGGTAAGCACGGAGTACTGCTCGTCGATGTCGGGATCGGACAGGACCTCGCCGGTCTGCCACCAGTGCATGACCTGCGCGAGCAGCCACGGCTTGCCGTACGCGCCGCGGCCGATCATCACGCCGTCCGCGCCTGACTGCTCGAGCGCCCTGGCGGCGTCGGCGATGCCGCAGATGTCGCCGTTGACGATCACCGGGATCGACACCGCGTCCTTGACCTTGCGGACGAAGGCCCAGTCGGCCTCGCCCTTGTACATCTGGTTGCGCGTGCGCCCGTGCACCGTGACGAGCTTGACCCCGACGTCCTCGGCGATGCGTGCGAGCTCGTGCGCGTTGAGGCTGTCGTGGTCCCAGCCCATGCGCATCTTAACCGTGACCGGGACGGAGACGGCCTTGACGGTGGCCTCCATCAGCTTCGTCGCCAGCGGCACCTCGCGCATCAGCGCGCTGCCGGCATAGGCGCCGACAACCTTGCGCACCGGGCAGCCGAAGTTGATGTCGATGATCGCCGCGCCGCGCTGCTCGCTGAGCTTCGCCGCTTCGGCCATCGAATCCGGGTCGCAGCCCACGAGCTGCATCGACACGGGATCCTCGATCGCGTCCCACTCGGCCTTCTGCAGGCTCTGCCGGGTTTCGCGGATGGCCGCCTGGCTGGCGATCATCTCGGTCACGTTGAGTCCCGAGCCGTAGCGCCGCACGAGCGCGCGGAACGGCATGTCGGTGACCCCCGTCATCGGGGCGAGCACGACCGGACAGTCGATTCGCACCGGGCCGACCTCGATCGGCTCCAGCGCCGGGGGGATGGGAAGCGGGTTCATGGGAAAGTGTGCCTAAAAATCGGGCAGCGCATAGTGGATTGCGGGTGCGACCGCAAGGCGCTAGCGCCCGGCGCGCGATGGGCGCTCCCTCTCCAGCACGGTTCGCCGCCGTCATTGTCGCTGCCGGCCAGGGACTGCGTGCCGGGCAGCCAGTCCCCAAGCAGTTCGCCCTGTGGCGCGGCAAGCCGGTCGTCCGGCGTGCCGCCGAAGCGCTGGTAGCGGCCGGTGCCGGGCCGCTGGCCATTGCCATACCTCAAGGTGCCGAAAGCGTCGCGAAGGAAGCCCTCGAAGGGGTAACCGGCGTTCGCCTCGTTCCGGGTGGAGCGACCCGCCAGGCTTCGGTCCGTACAGCCCTCGAAGCGCTCGAAAGCGACGCACCGGAGCTGGTGCTGATCCACGATGCCGCCCGCCCGGATTGCCCCGCGGAGGTCGTCGAGCGCCTGCTCGACGCCCTGACGGAGCAGCCTGCGGCCATTCCGGTCCTCCCCGTCGTCGACAGCCTTGCAGTCGCTCGGGGCTCGCAGATGGCGGACAAGGCCGACCGCGACAGTCTCCGTCGCGTGCAGACCCCGCAGGCCTTCAGGTACGAGGCCATCCTCTCGGCGCATCGGTCGTGGCAAGGAGCGCCCAACGCCGGCGACGATGCGCAAGTCGCCCGGGCGGCAGGGATTGCGGTCACGCTCGTCGACGGCGACGAGAGATTGCGCAAACTCACCTTCGCGGAGGATTTCATGGAAGCCGCCCCCGTCCCTCGCGTCGGCAACGGCTACGACGTGCACCGCCTCGTCGAGGGCGAGGAGTTGTGGCTCTGCGGAATCCGGCTCGAGCACGAACGGGGGCTGGCCGGCCACAGCGATGCCGACGTCGCGCTCCACGCCGTGGTCGACGCCATTCTCGGGGCGATCGCTGCGGGCGACATCGGCCAGCACTTCCCGCCGAGCGATCCCAAGTGGCGTGGCGCGGCCTCGAGCCGCTTCGTCGAGCGCGCGGTCGCTCTGGCACGCGAAGCCGGATACGCGGTCGGCAACGTCGATGTGACGATCGTCTGCGAGGCGCCGAAGATCGGCCCTCACCGCGAGGCGATGCGGGCGCGGCTTGCCGAACTGCTGGGCACCCGGATAGACGCGGTTAACGTGAAAGGGACTACCAGCGAGCGTCTCGGCTTCACCGGCCGCGGCGAAGGGATCGCGGCCCAGGCCTCTGCCCTCCTCGTCCCGCTCGAAAGGACATGACCTCGATGCCTTCACCCCGATCGCTACTCGCAGCGCTTTGCGCGGCCTCTCTGGCAGCTCAGCCCGTCGCGGCACAGGCGCAGCAGACGCGCCCCTGCATGACCGAGCAGGAAGTCAGCGCGATCGCCATCTACAGCGTGCCGAGCCTGCTCCAGGCCGTACGCCTGCGCTGCAACGGCGAGCCTTCGGCCACCGGCTACCTTGCGCAAAGGGGAGACGCCCTGAGCGCGCGCTACGTCGCATTGCAGCCCGGTGTGTGGCCGCGGGCAAAGTCGGGGCTACTGAAACTGTTCGCGGGCCAGGCCGACGGCCAGGGGCTCGAGACCGTCTCGACCCTGCCCGACGAGGCCGTGCGTCCCCTCGTCGATGCGCTGATCGTGCAGGAAACCTCGCCCAAGATCGCCGTGCGCAACTGCAGCCGCATCGAGCGCGTGATCGAGGTCATGGCACCGATCGACCCGGAGGTCGCCGGCAACCTGATCGGGCTGCTCGTCGGGTTCGCGGATTCCGAGAAGCTCCCGGTCTGCCCGGCGCGACGCGCATGAGCGAGAGCCTGCTTCCCGACGACGTCATCGCGCTCGCCCGCATTGTGATTGAGCGGAATGCCGCGGAGGGCCGCCGGGTGGCGGTGGCCGAAAGCTGCACCGGCGGCCTCGTCGCGGCCGCGCTGACCGAGATCCCCGGCTCGTCGGCCGTGCTCGATTGCGGGTTCGTCACCTACTCCAACGAAGCCAAGCAGAACATGCTTGGCGTGGCCGAGGACATCATCGATGCCTTCGGGGCTGTCTCGGTGGCTTGCGTCTACGCGATGGCGCAGGGCGCGCTCGAGCGCAGCCAGGCCGACGTCGCCGTGGCGATCAGCGGCATTGCCGGCCCCGACGGCGGCAGCGTGACCAAGCCGGTCGGGACGGTAGTGTTCGCCCGCGCCGTGCGCGGTAGCGACGAACCCGAAGCGGAATCGCGCGTGTTCGACGAGAAGGATCGCGCCGGCGTGCGCCGTCAGGCGACGCTCTGTGCGCTGGAGCTGCTGTTGCCGTAGAGTTCGTCCGCGCGGGCCTCGAAAGCCGCGACCATCTTGTGGAAGGCGCGGTCGAAGTAGCTGCCGGCGAGCATTTCGAACATCTTGTTCTTGAAGGTGAACTCGACACGGAAATCGAGTTCGCAGCCGCCGTCGGGCAGCTGCCGGAAGTGCCAGACGTTGTCGAGGTCGCGCATCGGGCCGTCGACGTAGATCACTTCGATCCGCCTGGGCCGGTCCTTGATCACCTTCGAGGTGAACTTCTCGCGCAGCGCCTTGAACCCGACGAGCATGTCGGCGACCATCTCGTGGCCGTCGTCCGAGCGCACGCGGGTCGCTACCACCCACGGCAGGAACTCGGGGTACCGCGCGACGTCCGCAACGAGGTCGAACATCTGCTCGGCGCTGTAGGGCAGCGTCTTCGTCTCGCGGATGCCGGGCATCAGGCCTGCTGCCTGGACAGCCTGGCTTCGCGGGCGGCCTTCATCTCGGCGAAGTCGGCACCGGCGTGATAGCTCGACCGCGTCAGCGGGCTCGAGGCCACCTGGAGGAACCCTTTCGCGCGGGCGACCGCGCCGAACGCCTGGAACACCTGTGGCGTCACGAAATCGACGACCTTCGCGTGCTTCGGCGTCGGCTGCAGGTACTGGCCCATCGTCAGGAAATCGACGTCGGCGCTGCGCATGTCATCCATCACCTGATGGACCTCGAGCCGGTCCTCGCCGAGCCCGAGCATGATCCCGGACTTGGTGAAGATCAACGGGTCGTGCCGCTTCACCTCCTCGAGCAGGCGCAGCGACGCGTAATAGCGCGCGCCCGGACGAATGGTCGGGTAGAGCCGCGGCACGGTCTCGAGGTTGTGGTTGTAGACGTCGGGTCCCGCCGCGCAGATCGCCTCTACCGCCTCTCGCATCTTGCCACGGAAATCAGGAGTCAGGATTTCGATCGTGGTCGCGGGCGTCTCCCGCCGCAGCGCCTCGATCACGCGAACGAACTGCCCCGCCCCGCCGTCGGGCAGGTCGTCGCGGTCGACCGAGGTGACGACGATATGCTCGAGGCCCAGTTTGGCAGCGGCGGCGGCAACGTGCTCAGGCTCGAGCGGATCGACCTTGCGCGGCATCCCCGTCTTGACGTTGCAGAACGCGCAGGCGCGCGTACACACGTCGCCGAGGATCATCACCGTCGCGTGCTTCTTGCTCCAGCACTCGCCGATGTTCGGACAGGCCGCTTCCTCGCACACGGTATTGAGGCTGAGCTCGCGCATCAGCGTGCGCGTCTCGTGATAGGCCTTGCTGACCGGCGCCTTGACCCGGATCCAATCCGGCTTGCGCTGGCGCTCGGGGCGGGGACCGCCCAGGCTCGTCGGCGAGAGGTCGTTCATCAGGGGCCACTTAGGGAAGCGCCTTGCCAGTGGCAATGGCGCGCGCCATGGCGAGTGCGATGATCGTGCCGTCCCTAGAACTCGCCGAGCTCCTCCAGGGCTACCGCCGCTTTCGCGAGCACGGCTGGAAACCCGAGCGGGAGCGCTGGGCGACGCTGCGCGAGGGGCAGCAGCCGCGGATCATGGTCATCGCCTGCTCCGACAGCCGGGTCGACCCTGCTCAGATCTTCGACGTTAGTCCCGGCGAAGTGTTCGTCGTGCGCAACGTCGCCGCGCTGGTCCCTCCGTTCGAAACCGCGCCCGGCCTCCACGGTGTTTCTGCGGCGCTCGAATTCGCGGTCCAAGTGCTCCGGGTGCGCGAAATCCTCGTCATGGGACACGGAATGTGCGGCGGCTGCAAGGCGGCGCTGACCCAGGAACTGCGCGGTACCGAGCCCGGCGAAGGCGGCTTCATCGCCGACTGGATCGAGATGCTCGATCCGGTCCGCGAGCCCATCGCCCGCGAGCACGGGACGGAGGGACGCAACGCCGAACGAGCGATGGAGCAGGCCGCGGTCAAGGTGAGCCTCGCGAACTTGCGCACCTTTCCGTGCGTCCGCGAAAAGGAACGGCGCGGTTCGCTGACGCTGCGCGGCGCCTTCTTCGCCATCTCGGACGGCGTGCTTCACCTGCTCGACGAAAAGAGCGGGAAGTTCTTGCCCGCCTGACTTGTCGAGCGGGCCGCGCCGGTTCATCTATCGCGCCATGGCCGAAGCCCCGCTCAAGAACATCGCCCTGCTGATCGACGCAGACAACGCCAGCCACTCGGGTATCGACCCCGTGCTGACTGTGCTCGCCGAACTCGGCCAGGTGAACATCCGCCGCGCCTACGGCAACTGGGCCAAGCCAGCGCTGTCCAAATGGAGCCAGATCACCCACCGCTACGGTCTGCAGCCGATTCAGCAGTTCGACCTGACCAAGGGCAAGAACGCGACCGACATGGCGATGACCATCGACGCGATCGATCTGCTCTATGCCGGCAAGGTCGACGGGTTCGGCATCATGAGCTCGGACAGCGATTTCACACCGCTCGTCTCGCGCCTCAGGCAGGACGGCCTGATCGTCTACGGCTTCGGCAGCGCCAAGGCGCCCGAGCCGTTCAAGACAGCCTGCACCCGCTACATCGACGTCGACCAGCTTATCCTGACCCAGCAGCAGGAAGAGGACCAACCCGCAGCAGCGACCGGCAGCAAGATCGATGCGGAGCTGATCGACCTCCTCGGCGCGGCCTGGAAGGCGGCCAGTCGCGACGAGGAGGGATTCGCCAGGTTGCAGGAAGTCGGCCAGATCGCCGGCAACCGTTCGAGCTTCGACGTGCGCAACTACGGCTTCAAGCGCCTCTCGGACCTGATGCGGGCCGCCGGCGATAACTTCAAGCTCGAGCGCCGTGACAACCAGCTCTGGATCAAACGTGTGCGCTGACGTTTGCGGTCAGCCCGTGCACTGGGCGAGACCGACTCCCTCGTAGACCACCCGGCCGTGCGGATCGCGCAGCGTTACCGAGCCTTCATAATTGCCTCGGCCGCCGGAGAGGTCGTTCTCGGATACGCCGTCCGCCTTCGAGTCCTCCGAACCTGAATCGTCATGCAGGTCCAGGCGCAGCGAGTAATTCTTGCTGTGATAGACCGAGCGCGTGTGCGCGGGTAGCTCGCGTGCCCCGGGATCGGCCGCAAAGCGCTCGATCTCACCGTCTATCTTCATGAACGCGTCGGCCTGTCGCGCGATTACCCGCGCTCCCAGGCTCGTCCCCGGCGCGTAGCTGCAGGCCTCTCCGAGCATGTCGAAGCGTTCGATATCGGGCAGCAGCAGGGGCTCGGGTGTGACCGGGACCATCGGCGGGATTGCGTTGTTGGCCTTCTGGACCAACGCGATGTCGCGCTCGTCGGCCAAGGCCTGCTCCTCGGGCGTCAGTTCCCTACTGCAACCCGTCAGCGCCAAGGCCGTGCCGACGATCAGGACCAGACGCCGCATCAATGTCTCCCGAACAGCTTCTCGACGTCGGCCATCGACAGCTTGACCCATGTCGGCCGGCCGTGGTTGCACTGGCCCGAGCGCGGCGTCCGCTCCATCTCGCGAAGCAGCGCATTCATCTCGGCAACCGATAACGCGCGACCGGCACGCACCGATCCGTGACAGGCCATGGTCGCCAGCACGTGCTCGATCTTCTCGCCCAACAACAGCCCTTCGCCGTGCTGGGTCAGATCGTCGGAAAGGTCGCGCAGCAGCGCCTCGGGGTCGGCATCCTTCAAGGCGCCCGGCAGCGCGCGCACGAGCATCGCGCGCGGGCCGAAGCGCTCGATCGCGAGGCCAAACTCGGCGAACTGCTCCGCCCGCTCCTCGAGGCGATCGCAGTCGGGCTCGTCAAGCTCTACCACGGCAGGAATCAGCAGCGCCTGACTCGCCGCGACCTTGTCGGCGGCGCCCGCCGCACGCAGCCGTTCGAGCACGAGCCGCTCGTGCGCCGCGTGCTGGTCGACGATCACCAGCCCGTCGGCCGCCTCGGCGACGATGTAGGTTTCGGCGATCTGTCCGCGAGCGATCCCGAGCGGGTAGTCGAGCTCCTCCGGCGCGATCGGCGGCGCTTCCTCGGCCCTTCCCTGCGGCGGGTCGAGGACCTCGGCGCCGGTCCACGCCCGGGCTGGTTCGCGAACCGTTCGCGACGGCGCCGACCAGTCGCGGCCTTCGAAGATCGACCGCAGCGCGGGCTCGGTTCGGGGCGGTTCGACTTGCCAGCGGGCCATGGCGCCTGCGTCCGGCGACTGAGCGCTGCGCTTGTCGCCGCTCGCCAGGGCATCGCGAAGTCCGGAGACGATGAACCCTCGCACGGCCGCGGCGTCGCGAAAGCGAACCTCGGTCTTCGCCGGGTGGACGTTGACGTCAAGATCCTCGGGCGGAAGCTCGAGGAACAGCGCGAGGACCGCATGCCGGTCTCGCGCGAGCATCCCCGCGTAGGCCCCGCGCACGGCGCCGATGAGCAGGCGGTCCTTTACCGGGCGACCGTTGACGAACAGGTACTGGTGGTCGGCCACCCCGCGATTGAAGGTCGGCAGTCCGGCGAGGCCGGTGAGCCGCATCGCTCCTCGGTCGAGGTCAACCGCCACGCCATTGTCGGCCAGGGCCCGGTCGATGATTTGCGCCACGCGCGCCTCGAGCCCTTCCCCGCCCTGCAGGCCGAGAATCCGACGACCATCGTGTTCGAGCGTGAACGCTATGTCGGGCCGGGCCATCGCGAGTCGACGGACCACGTCGAGGCAAGCCGCGTACTCGCTGCGCGGCGAGCGCAGGAACTTGCGACGTGCGGGCACCTTGCCGAACAGGTGCTCGACCCGGATGCGTGTGCCGGGAGGCAGGGCCGCCGGCCCCTCGCTGACGAGGGCACCATGGTCCACGACCCGCGACCAGCCTTGTGCCGCACCGTGCTGGCGGCTCTCCAGCGTGACGCGCGCCACGCTGGCGATCGACGGCAAGGCCTCGCCGCGAAAGCCCAGCGTCGAGACCTGCTCGATCGCGTCATCGGGCAGCTTCGAAGTCGCGTGCCGCTCCAACGCGAGCGTCATGTCGGCCGGGCTCATCCCGCATCCGTCGTCGGTCACCTCGATGCGGCCGAGTCCGCCTTCCGAGAGGCTCACCGCGATTCGTGTGGCCCCGGCGTCGATCGAATTCTCGACCAATTCCTTGAGCGCGGAAGCCGGGCGCTCGACGACCTCGCCGGCGGCGATGCGGTTGACCAGCGTCTCCGGCAGGCGGCGGATTGTCGGCATGAAAACGAGCCTAACCTCCCCTGGCGGCTAATTCGACCCGGACGGTGCAAAACCGGGCCTCTATCGACACAAATTTTTAGCCTTTCCCGCTACCTCGCGTTAAGGCACTGCCACTTCGCCTGCAGCCGTTTCGCCGCCCGTCTGCAGACCCGTCAACATGGCGCGTTAAGATACGGAATAATCGATGAGTTCCTTCTTCAAGTGGTTCAAGTTCGGGTCGCAGAACATGGCGATCGACCTCGGCACCGCGAACACGCTGGTCTACGTCCAGGACCGCGGGATCGTACTCAACGAGCCGTCGGTGGTTGCCATCGAGACGATCAACGGCGTCAAGCGCGTCAAGGCCGTCGGCGACGATGCGAAGCTGATGATGGGCAAGACCCCCGACAGCATCGAGGCGATTCGGCCGCTGCGCGACGGCGTGATCGCCGACATCGAGATCGCCGAGGAGATGATCAAGCACTTCATCCGCAAGGTCACAGGGAGGCGCACGAGCATGTTCAGCCCCCCCGAGATCGTGATCTGCGTGCCCTCGGGGTCCACCTCGGTCGAGCGCCGCGCGATCCGCGACGCGGCGAGCAATGCAGGCGCGCGCGAAGTCTTCCTGATCCTCGAACCGATGGCCGCGGCGATCGGCGCCGACATGCCAGTGACCGAGCCCGTCGGCTCGATGGTGGTCGACATCGGCGGCGGCACCACCGAGGTCGCGGTGTTGAGCCTGCGCGGCCTCGCCTACACCACCTCGGTGCGCACGGGCGGCGACAAGATGGACGAGGCGATCGTCTCCTACGTCCGCCGCCATCACAACCTGCTGATCGGCGACGCGACCGCCGAGCGGATCAAGAAGGACTACGGCATCGCGATCGTCCCCGAGGACGGCGTCGGCGAGCAGATCACGATCAAGGGCCGCGATCTCGTCAACGGCGTTCCCAAGGAGATCACGATCAACCAGGCGAACATCGCCGAGGCGCTCAGCGAGCCGATCGGGGCGATCGTCGAAGGCGTGCGCATCGCGCTCGAGAACACAGCCCCCGAACTGGCGGCCGACATCGTCGACCAGGGAATCGTCCTCACCGGAGGCGGTGCGCTGATCCGCGGACTCGACGACCATCTCAAGGAAGAGACCGGGCTGCCCGTCAGCATTGCCGAAGACCCGTTGTCGTGCGTGGCGCTGGGAACCGGCCGGGCGATGGAAGATCCGATCTACCGCGGCGTGTTGATGACCGCCTGACGCAGCAACCGAGGAAGAGGGAAAGGCGGTTATGGCGCCGCCGGCACACCGCCGTTCCGGAGTAAACAGGAAGGCCCAGCTCGGTGTCTTCACGGGCTACGTCGTGGCCGGCCTGGGCGTGCTGTTCGGCGCCGCACTGCTGACGATCTCATTGCTGCGGCCGGAAACGTTCAACGGCCTGCGCACGATGGCCTCTGACGCGGCCGCGCCGATTGGCGTGGTCGGCGCCGAGGGGCGTACCGGAGCGCAGGGCGTCTTCGAAGCGATCGCCGGCTACTATCGCGCGGGCAGCCGCAATGCCGAACTCGAGGAAGAGGCGCGGATCGCCCGCGTCAGGCTCGCCGAAGCGGAAGCCGTCAGGCAGGAGAATGCGCGGCTCAAGGCGGTGCTCGGGCTGGCTACGGACAACACCGAGCCGGTTGCGGTCGCGCGGCTTATCGGGTCGACATCGTCGAGCGCGCGCCGCCTCGGCTACATCTCGGCCGGCCGCAACCATGGCGTGCGGCCGGGCATGCCGGTCACCTCTCCGATGGGCCTCGTCGGTCGCGTCCTCGAGGCCGGCGCCGTCAGTTCGCGCGTGCTTCTGCTCACCGACAGCGAGAGCATGGTTCCGGTGCGCCGCGCGACCGACAACGTCGTCGCCTTTGCGGAAGGCCGGTCGGACGGCTCGCTGCGGCTGCGGCTGGTCAACCTTGGGATCAATCCGATCAAGCCCGGCGACGTGTTCGTCACCTCCGGCGCCGGCGGCCTGTTCCGGCCAGGCACGGCCGTGGCGATCGCGACGGAGATCACGCGTGACGGCGCGATCGCCCAACTGGTGAGCAACCCCGCTGCGACCGATGTCGTCGTCGTCGAGCCGATCTGGCAACCCGAGGCCGTCGATACGCTCCAGGGACGATCGCCCGATTCATCGCCGGCGCCGGCGGGCTGATGGAACGCCTCAATCCGCAATCGCGCCGCGATCCCTACGGAAGCCGGATCAACCGGAGGGAATCCACGCTGTTGGCCTATGGCCTGCCGTGGGCGACGATCCTCGTTGGATCGCTCGCGCCCTGGTTGCCGATAATCGCCCCGGCCCCGGTACTTCCCCCGCTCGGGTTCCTGCTTCTGCTGGCCTGGCGCCTGCTGCGTCCCGGCCTGCTTCCGACCTGGGCGGGCCTGCCCCTCGGCTTGTTCGACGACCTCTATTCGGGCCAGCCAATGGGCAGCGGGGTTCTCCTTTTCTCACTGGCGCTGATCATCATAGAGCTGATCGAGATCCGCTTTCCCTGGCGCAATTTCTGGCTCGACTGGCTTACCGCGGCCGGGATCATAGTGCCCTATATCGTGACCGCCGCGCTGATCTCGGGCGCCGAACCGACGCCAGTACAGCTGGCAGCCATCGCTCCGCAGATATTGCTCTCGGTCATCCTGTTCCCCATCATCGCCCGCATCGTCGCGATGCTCGACCGGCTGCGCCTGATGCGTGTGCGGCGGATAGACTGAGGCCGTGAAGCAGAAGTTCACTTCCAGCTTACTCGCGCAAAGCTTCGACCGCCGCACGTTCGTCGTCGGTGCGGTCCAGGGTGGCATCGGCCTGCTGCTGGCCTCGCGGATGGGCTACATCGCGGTCGCCGAGAACGAAAAGTACGAGATGGAGGCGGAGAGCAACCGCGTGAATCTCGTGCTCATCCCGCCGCGCCGCGGATGGATCCTCGATCGCAACGGATCCCCGCTCGCGTCGAACCGGGCCGATTTTCGCGTCGACGTCATTCCCGAGCGCTTGGACGATCCCGAACGGACCATCGAGACCCTCGGGGAACTGCTCGGGATGACGCCGGTCGAAGTCCAGGATCTGCGCGACAAGGTCGCCAAGGCGGCCCCGTTCCAGCCCGTCCAGGTCGCCGACGGGCTGGACTACGATACGTTCGCCGCCGTCAGCGTCAGGCTGCCGGACTTGCACGGCGTGGTGCCCCAGCGCGGCTTCTCTCGCTATTACCCGACTGGGCCCGCCGTTGGGCACCTGATCGGCTATGTCGGTGCGGCAAGCCGTGAGGAATACGAAGCCGAGCCGACCCCGCTGCTGCTCACTCCGGGATTCAAGCTCGGCAAGGACGGGCTCGAGAAGCAGTTCGAGCAGACGCTGCGCGGTCAACCGGGCGCACGGCGCAGCGAGGTCACCGCAACGGGTCGGATCGTGCGCGACCTCGAGACCCGCGAGGACGTCCAGGGACAGCCGATCCAGCTCACTATCGACGGCCCGCTGCAGGACTACGCCGCCCGGCGGATCGGGCTCGAGAGCGGCTCGGTCGTCGTGATCGATTGCCTGACCGGCGACCTCCTGTGCATGGCTTCGATGCCGAGCTTCGATCCGAACAGCTTCTCGGACGGGATCGGCCGCGTCGAGTACCAGATGCTCAGTGAGAACGAGCGGGTGCCGTTGCGCAACAAGGTACTCAAGGGGCTCTATCCGCCCGGGTCCACCGTCAAGCCGATGGTCGCGATGTCGTTCCTCGAGGCGGGCCTCGATCCGTCGGAGACGGCCAGTTGCGGCGGCGGCCTCAGGGTCGGCAACCGTGTGTTCCACTGTTGGAACCGACGTGGACACGGCTCCGTCGACATGGCCAAGGGCATCTACCAGTCGTGCGACGTCTACTTCTATCACTTCGCCCAGCGGCTCGGGATGGATGTGATAGCACCGATGGCCAAGCGCTGCGGGATGGGGCAGGAATTCCCCCTCCCGGTCGCCAGCCAGTTCTTCGGCACCGTGCCGGACCCGGCGTGGAAGCTGCAGAAGTACGGACAGCCGTGGCAGCCGTTCGACACGGTCAACGCCACGATCGGCCAAGGCTATATGCTCGCCAACCCCCTCCAGCTGGCGGTAATGGCCGCAAGGCTCGCCACCGGCAACAAGGTCATGCCGCGGCTCATGCTCGACGAGAACCGGCCGCGGTTCGAAAGTATGAACTTCCACGGCGACCACGTGCAGGTGATCCAGAACGCGATGAGCGACGTGGTGAACGGCCCGGGCACTGCCGGCCGTGCCAGGCTGCCGATCGAGAACGTGCTGATGGCCGGCAAGACGGGTACCGCACAGGTCGTCAGCCTCAACGTCGGCAGTGGCCGCGGCGGACAATGGAAGTACCGCGACCACGGCCTGTTCATCTTCTTCGCCCCGTTCGACAACCCCCGCTACGCGGGCGCGGTGGTGATCGAGCACGGCGGCGGCTCGGGCGCCGCGTACCCGATCGCCCGGGATGTGACGACGTTCCTGTTCGACCCTGCGAAGGGCCTCGAGGCGCTGCATGCGCTGGAGAAACAATGGGGCGGTACCGCGCAAGAGCGGCTCGACGCCGAGTATGCCCGTTTCGCGGCGGCTGCCGGCGTCGACGTTCCCCCTGCCCCGTCCGACCCGGCGACGATCATCCGCCAGGTCGAAGCCGAGGCGCGTGCTGCGGCCCAGCCTGCGGCGGTGGCTACCCAAGCCATCACCCCGCCTTCGGAAACCGCCGGAGGTGACGCGCAGTGAAGATAGCCATCCTGCCCGCCCCGCTGGAAGGCCTGCCATGGCGCGTGTTGATCCCCCTGACGCTGCTCGTCTGCTTCGGGGCTGCGGTGCTCTATTCGGCGGCTGCGGGATCGTTCGAACGGTATGCCGCTTCGCACCTGATGCGTTACGGCATCTTCCTCGCCATGGCGCTCGTCATACGGCTGTTCCCGCGAGATCTTGTCCTGCTCGCCGCCTACCCTGCCTATGCCGCGGTGCTCGCCCTGCTCGTGGTCGTCGAGGCGATCGGGGTGGTCGGCGGCGGCAGCCAGCGCTGGATCAACCTCGGCTTCATGCAACTGCAGCCGTCGGAGTTCATGAAGCCGTGCATCGTCCTGGTGCTGGCGAGCTTCTATCACTCACTTCCGGCGGGCATGGTCGGCAGCTGGCGAGCCTTGATCCCCGCCGGACTATTGATCGGCATGCCGGTCGGCCTGGTCCTGCTCCAGCCCGATCTCGGCACCAGCCTCGCAATCACATTCGGCGGAGTTGTGGTGATGTTCCTCGCCGGGCTGCCGGCCAAGTGGTTCGTCGGAGGGGGCCTGGCAGCGCTGGTGACGGCCCCGCTCGCCTACTTCTTCGCCCTGCACGACTACCAGCGCGCCCGGGTGACGACGTTCCTCGACCCGGAGAGCGACCCGCTCGGCACGGGCTATCACATCACGCAGTCGAAGATCGCGATCGGCTCCGGGGGCCTGACCGGCAAAGGATTTGGCCAGGGATCGCAGAGCCACCTCAACTACCTCCCCGAACCGCACACCGACTTCGTCTTCGCGACGATGGCCGAGGAGTGGGGCCTGTTCGGCGGCCTTTTCGTGCTGCTCGTCTTCGGCATCATCCTGCGCTGGGGCTGGACCGTCGCCCGGCGGGCGCCGGACCGCTTCTCGCGCCTGCTTGCCGGTGGGATGACGGCGACGATCTTCTTCTACGTGGCGATCAACCTGCTGATGGTCATGGGCCTCGCTCCCGTCGTCGGGATCCCGCTGCCGTTCATGAGTCACGGCGGCTCATCGATGCTGACCAATATGGTGTGCCTCGGCACGCTGATGATGATCGACCGGTGGAGCCGCCGGCTTGGCGCCGGCAGCTCATTCGCCTGAGACGACACAGCCCCTTTTCACGTGGCGAGCAATCGCTATATGGGCCGCTCCCCGCGATTCGCGGGGTCCGCGGAAATCTCCCGGACGGACGCATAGCTCAGTTGGTAGAGCAGCTGACTCTTAATCAGCGGGTCCTAGGTTCGAGCCCTAGTGCGTCCACCACCCCCGCTTCACGATCGACGGTTCATGCGGCTTCGCGGCGGGCGATGATCTCTTCAGCCAACTTCCAGTCCTGCATCCGGTCGATGTCGATCGGGCCTTCCGCGAACGGAATGTAGACCGGCGCGACCCTGATGCCGAGACCGCGCGAAAGGAAGCGAAGGAAGGTCTCGAGCTTCGCGAGGCGGCTCTTGTAGAGCAGGAAGGCAAGCAGGCCGAAGGCACCGATCAGGCGCTTGGGTCTCTTGCCGAACTGCCCGCCGCTCTTGAAGACCCGCGCGCTCCCGATCGCCTCCGGGGTAAGAAATGCATAGAGGTTGCAGCTCGAGAACGCACCGTCGGCAAACCGGTGGAACGCACGCTGCCCCTCCGGATATTTCTCGAGGACCAGCTCTGCGCGGGTCACACCCAGTGCGCCATCGGCGGTGACCCGGTCGAGCGAATCGCAGAAGCCGCGAACGAGCTCGGGCGTGTGCAGCGCGTTGTCGCCTGTCGTGATGATCATGGGCAGCCTGTCGGGATTCGCGGCGACGATCACGCTCGCGCCGATGTTGTCCCCCGAGGGCACGAACTCGAACGCCTCGGCGCCCGGAAGCCCCGCAAGAATCCGCCGGGCCTCGTCGGTGCTGTCATCCTCGATCGAGATTACCACCTGGCCGACCCGGCCACTCTCGACGACCGAACGCACCACGCGCTCAAGCATCGGTAGGCCCGCGACGTCGATGAAGGTCTTGTGCGAAACGCCACCGGCCTGTGCCAGCGGATCGAGATTGCCGCGGCTCGCAGCTAGCACGAGCGCAGTGTAACGACGGTCAGTCATGCCCCTCCAGCGCGTTGCCGCGCAAGCCGCTGCTCGGTGAACGGTCCCCGCAGCGACGACATCAAAGGCGTGACCTTTGGCAGATTCGCCAAGGCGTTCAACGCCTTTATGGCCTCCTCGCGGTCGCTGGCGGGCAAGACAGGCCCGGTACATTCCTCGAACTTCGCCCAATGTTCTTCGATCGTGAACGGCGCCGCAAGGCTGCCACGGGGCATCGCGACGGAGGTCCGTACCGATCGCCCGTCCTGCAGCGACACTTCGACTTCTGTCGGAAACTCGCCTTCCGCCGCGTCGACGGGATGACGGTGGATCCGGGGGTAGAGCTCACGAACCTCGGCGCGCGATACGCGATCGGGCTCGAAATCGGCGAGCACGCAGCGACCGGTCAGGAGAATGCAGGCAAGACCGTATTCGAGCGAGAACTTGGCCTCGAGCGGATCGCGCGGCAGCGTGTACATCAGGTTGTTCAGGTGTGAGACGGGGGCCCTGACGTCGATCGCCGCCACTTCGGCGGCATCGAAGCCGTGACGCTCGCGCAGCTCGAGCAGGCCGTCCATCGCGCGATGCGCGCTGCCGCAGTTGGGAAAGCGCTTGTTCTTGAGGCCACTCGTCAGGATCAGCAGAGGATCGCCGACGGTTTCGGTCTCGAAACGCAGGGTCTGCCCGTGCTCCACATGCGTCAGCGAATCTCGCAGCCGCTCGTAGTCCGGCCCGACCATGAGCCGGTTCATGCCGGTCGGGCCGTCGAACGTATCGAGCCCTGCGGTTAGCCCGTTGTGCGCCAGGCAGGCGCTCATGACCCCGGCCTTCGCCGCCAGCCCGGCGTGGAGCGGTTTCGTCATCGTGCCGAACTGCGACATGAACCCGGCGGCCATGCTCGTCGCGATCGACAGCGCGCGCGAAGCCGTTTCGCCGTCGAGACCGAGGAGCCTCGCGCAGGCAGCCGCCGCCCCGACCGCCCCCACCGTCGCGGTGGCATGCCAGCCCCGGTTGCGGTGCGCCGGATTGACCCCCTGCCCCGTGCGCCCGAGAATCTGCAGCCCGGCGATATAGGCATCGAGACAATCGGCGCCCGAGGCACCTTCCTGCTCGGCCAGCGCGAGGATCGCCGGCACCAGCACTGCGGTCGCATGCGCCTTGGCGGGATCGAAGTTGTCGTCGAAATCGAGCGCGTGCGCGGCCGTTCCGTTGATCAGGGCCGCCCATGGCGCGGCGAGAGAGAGGCCCGCGCCGATGACGGTTGCCGGCCCCGGCCCCCACCCGCAGACGGTCGCGAGCACGTTGCGGGCCGCAGGCTCGGCGGCTCCGGGGATGGCTACGGCGAGCACGTCGATGAACTGTCGCCGGGCCGATTCGACCGCCGCCTCGGGCCAGTCGCGGGGCGTCTTGGCGAGCCAGCGCCCAAAGGCGACTACCGGATTCGTCATGCCACGCCCCTTACGGCTGCCCCCCACGGATGCAAACCGCCACCCGGCGCGGATCGCCTCGATTTGCCCGTTTCGCTTCGCCTCCGCGTTGGTTAAGCGCTTCCAAGGCATAAGCGAAGGGGATCGGCATTGAGCATTCTGGAAGGCCGGGTGGTGATCGTGACCGGAGCCAGTTCGGGGATCGGGCAGGCCTGCGCGCAGGCGTTCGCGGCAAAAGGCGCCAAGGTCGTGCTCGCGGCGCGCCGAGTCGATCGACTCGAGGCGCTCGTGGCCGAGATCGAGGCTGCCGGTGCCGAGGCGCTGGCAGTGGCGACCGACGTGACCGACGAAGCCGCGGTGCAGAACCTCTTCGACCGTGCGGTCGAACGTTTCGGCAGGGTGGACGTGCTGATCAACAACGCGGGAATCGCCGACTCGACGGCGGTGCACGAAATGTCGCTCGACCTGTGGAAGCAGGTCCTCGACACGAACCTGACTTCCGCCTTCCTCTGCAGCCGCGCCGCGTTCCGGGTGATGATGGACAAGGGCCGCGGCCGGATCATCAACATCGGCTCGATCTCGGCGCGCGTGCCGCGGGCCAACAGCCCGGCCTATGCCGCAAGCAAGTGGGGTCTCGACGGGCTCACGCGCTCGCTGGCGATCGACGGACGCGAGTTCAACATCGCCGCGTCGATTTTCCATCCCGGGATCGTCGCCACCGAGATCGCGCCAGGTGCGGTCAAGCTGCCTGCCGATTTCGCGGCTTCGCCGGAGGACATAGCCGGCGTGATCGTGCACATGTGCGATATCCCCGACCACCTGAACTTCTACGAGGGCATGGTGGTGCAGATCGACCTTCCCTTCCTCGGACGCGGCTGAGGGCCCCCGGCTTGGCCGCCGATCTCCGCTGCTACAACATCGCCGACCTGCGCGAGCGCGCGCGCCGGCGCCTGCCCCGCGGCATCTGGGAATACGCCGAGCGGGGAACCGAAGACGAACTGGGCATGGCGCGCAATCGCGCCGCGTTCGAGCGCATCACGTTTCGGCCGCGGGTGCTCCGGGGGGTACAATCCGTCGTCACCGGGACCGAAATCCTCGGCAAGCCCAGCACCATGCCGCTCGCGCTCGCGCCGACCGGAGCCGCCGGCCTGCTCTGGTACAAGGGTGACCTCGCCCTCGCCCGCGCGGCAGCGGCGGCGGGCGTTCCGTTCACGATCTCGAGCGCGAGCACGATGGACCTGGAGCAGGTCGCGCTCGGCGGTGGGCGCCTGTGGTTCCAGCTCTACTATTGGGAAGATCGCTCGCTGTCGCACGCAGTGGTCGAAAGGGCGCGCGATCTCGGCTGCGACACGCTGTTCATCACGCTCGACATGCCGGTCCCGCCGAACCGCGAGTACATCCACCACAACGGGTTCGGCACGCCGTTTCGGCTCAATGCGCGCAATACGCTCGATGTGCTGACCCATCCCCGCTGGCTCCTCGAGGTCATGGGCCGTTACGCGCTCGACGGCGGCGTGCCGAGCCAGGCCAACCTGCCCGATCGCCTGCGCTCCAAGGTGACCAAGGGGGCCCCGCCCGGCGCGCTGTTCAAACAGGACGATCTCGACTGGGACGCCGTTTCCCGTCTCCGCGATCTCTGGCCGGACAAGCTGGTACTCAAGGGCGTGCTCCATCCTGAAGACGCCCGCCGCGCCCTTGCACTGGGTGCCGATGGTATCGTCGTTTCGAACCATGGCGGCCGCGCTCTCGATTCGTCGATGGCGACACTCGATGCACTTCCCGCGGTCGCCGACGCCGTGGGCGGCAGAATGACGATCCTGCTCGACAGTGGCGTGCGCAGGGGGAGCGACGTGGTCAAGGCGCTGGCCCTCGGCGCCGACGCGGTGCTGGTCGGCCGGGCCCCGCTTTACGGTCTCGCGGCTGCCGGTGAGGCCGGCGTTGCGCGAGCGCTCGAACTGCTCCGATCGGAGACCGCTCGCACGATGGCGATGCTCGGCGTCCGTACCATCGCCGAAATCGATTCCGGCCTGTTCGGCTAATTCGCGCTGATTCGCAGCAAGCAACCAGAGGCCGGAAAGAAACGGGGCGGCAAGATCGCTCTTGCCGCCCCGTAATTCTGTTCAGTCCGTCGCTTCGGCGATTACGGGCTGGTCGGAAGGTCCTCGTCACCGTCCGCGGCGATCACGCCGATGACGCCGATCAGGATCAGCAGGCCCACGATCCAGGCGAAGCCCAGGTTCTCGGCCTCGCCCACCGGCGAAGCGTTACGGGCACCCTCCACGGCCACCGGCGCCGCGGCAGCAGCCGTCGAACCCAGAACCAGCCCCACGGTTGCGAGAGCGACAAGCGCTTTACGAATAATCATTTAGTGCCCTTCCGTTTACCATTTGCCGCTCAAATATCACGACAACTCTATGCGTCAACCCCGAGGATTGATCCAGCGTCCGGCCGTCCGCCACGACCTGATCCAAGAACGGCCATACAACCCGAACCGTCCGCTGCCAACCCTCATTTCAACTCCGCAGCGGCGCGCTAGTGACGTGCAATCTTTGAGGTTTTCTTAAAGCCGCCAGCGCCCTAATTCCGGTCTGCATGAAAGGTTCCACCCCCCTCGCATTCGTCATCGCCACTATGGCATTCGCGCAACAGGTCGCTGCGCAGCCGCACGCGGCGATGACCGCGCTGGTCGAGCAGGACCTGCGTCTTGCAACTGTGGCAGAACGACTTCTTGGTGCGAACAGCGCGCTTTGCCGAGAGCATATGCCGCTGACCGGGATCGTCCTGCACAGCCGCGACCAGTATTCGTCACGTATTGCCGGCGAGGCGTTCGCGAACGGATCGGTTGCGGTTGCGGCGCTGGTCCCCGGGTCGCCCGCAGCGGCGACGCTCGAACCCGGCGACGGGATCGCGTCCATCGGCGAGCAACGTACCGACTCGCTGGTCGCCGAGGGCGACGCGCCGCTCCGCGACAGCGCTTTCGCGGTGCTGGCCGAACAGGCCGATGGCGTCCCGCTGACTCTCGGAGTGGTCCGCGGCGGAGAAACGCGAACGGTCGCGCTCGATGTCCCGGACGGGTGCCGCGCGCTGGTCGAGATCCGCTCGGTAAGCGGGCTCAATGCCCGATCCGACGGCCGCGTCATCCAGGTCAACTACGGGCTGGCCGCGGCCGCCAGCGACGACGAACTGGCGGTCATCTTTGCGCACGAGCTCGGGCACCTGGTGCTCGAGCACCGCCGTCGCCTGTCGAGCGCGGGTGTGGAAAAGGGCTTCTTCGGCGAGTTCGGGCGCAACCAGCGCCTCAATCGCCAGGTCGAGGTCGAGGCCGACAGGATGGCGGCACACCTCCTCGCCAACGCCGGCTACGATCCGGCGATCGCGCCAGCGTTCTGGCGTACAAGCCTGGGGCGCCGTGCTGGCGGCGGCCTGCTGCGGAGCAGCACCTACCCCTCGGCCGAGGCGCGAGCCCAGCTGATCGAGCGCGAAATCGAAGAGTACATCGGAGTCGGGAGCAGGCCGACCTGGCCCGGGCACCTGCTGGCAAGGCGCGACGTTCCGTTCGACTGAATCACGCGGGGCGTTCGGGCGCCTCGCTGATGTCGATGTAATGCCGATCGTAATAGGTCAGCGGCGTGGCATCGGCGCGATGCTTGGCGGCAATCAGTTCGCCGATGAAGATCGAGTGCGTGCCGAAGTCATGGCAATGGACGCGGCGGCAAATGAAGCTCGACTGCGCGGTCGCGAGCACGGGCACGCCGTGCTCCTCCTCCCACTCGCCAACGTCGAAGCGGTCGGCGCCGCTGGCCATGAAATGCTCGGCGACGTCGCGGTTGCCGAGGCCGAGGACGTTGACGCAGAAGGTCTCCGCGCTGGCGAGCGGGCCGTGAAGCGAGGCCGAACGGTTGACGCAGACCAGCAGCGACGGCGGGTCGAAGCTCAGCGAGCTGACGGCAGTGGCGAGGATGCCGTAGCGCCCGCCGCCGTGGCCCGTGGTGACCGCATAGACCGTCGACGCGACGTGGCGCATGGCCATGCGAAAGGCATCAAGCAGTTC
>Ga0079224_100002114_pt1 | contig 23833 bp, 17 predicted proteins | sample Stecom2015_FD_80414 | JGI IMG/M metagenome (GOLD analysis project Ga0079224, IMG submission 80414) | Agricultural soil microbial communities from Utah to study Nitrogen management - Steer compost 2015 | ecosystem: Environmental > Terrestrial > Soil > Agricultural land | place: USA: Utah... | reverse complement strand
TGGTGGGCAGCGAGCAGTGCGACGACGGCAACAGCGTGAGCGGCGACGGCTGCTAGAGCACGTGCATGATCGAGCCCGGCTGGACTTGCGAGGGAACGGTTTGCACGCAGTCCGTGTGCGGCAACGGCATCAAGGAAGCGGGCGAGTCGTGCGACAACGGCGAGCTCAACGGTTTGTTCTTCGGTGATGGAACCGGTTGCTCCAAGACGTGCACGGCCGAGCCGAAGTGCCGCGACGACGCGGGCAACACCACCGCGTGCACCACTCACTGCGGTGACGGTCACATCGACCCGGACGAGCAGTGCGACGACGGCAACGCGGTGAGTGGCGACGGCTGCGACGCGAATTGCCAGGAAGAACCCGGCTTCATGTGCACCACCGAAACGAAGCCCGACACGCAACCGTGCGTGAGCGGCGCCGGTGAGTGTTTGATCCTGCCGGTCATCTATCGTGACTTCGACGGGCAGCACGAGCCCACGGGCCACCCCGACTTCTTCTTCATGGGCGCAACCGTGAATGGCCGGAAGACGGTGTGCGTCCCGAACGCGAGCGGCAAGACGGTCGCGCTCACCACGAACTGCGCGAACACCGATTCGACCGATCTCTGCACCGGCCTCGTCGAGCCGACGCTCGGCCCCGATGGAAAGCCCGTGCTCGCTGCGGGCGGCGCCATGTGCGACTGCCGCTTCACGGATTGGGATCAGACGGGGGTTCTCACCGGAGTCGCCGCGGGCGGCACGTCCCGCATCGAGCAGTGCGTCGTCGAGGGTGACGGCAGCCAGCGCACCCGGATCATCACCGAGGTGCCGGTGATCACGAGCGCGGACACCTTCAAGCAGTGGTTCAACGACTCGGACATGAGCACGAAGGTGACGGGCACGCTCGAGCTCCAGCCGTTGGTCGGGACGACCAACCAGTTCCAGTTCAGCAGCAGCAACGGCCGCACCGTCTACGACGACCTCCACGATATCTTCCTCCAGCAGCCCGACGTCGATGCGACGCCGCCCGTCGGCGCGGTCACGAGCCTCGTGAGCGGCTTCTTCCCGCTCGAAGGCGAGCCGCGGGCCAAGCTCTGCAACATCTGGCCGTATTGGGTCCCCGGTCTGGCGACGGACTGCTCGGCCGGCGCCGGCTCGCCCGTCGGCTCCCAGTGGGATCCGCGCGGTTGGTACGGCGGTGCTCCTCCGGCAGAGCCCACGGGCGGCCCCGTCAATGCCGTCGAGGGCGAGATGCGCAACTTCTACTTCACCTCGGAGGCGCGCTACCTCTTCCGCTACGCGGGGAACGAGACCCTGGCCTTCTATGGTGACGACGACGTTTGGGTGTACGTCAACGGCAAGCTCGTGCTCGACCTCGGCGCACCGCACGAGCGCCTGCAGGGCTCGGTCACGCTCACCGACACCGGCGCGCAGTGGGTGATCCAGTCGCAAGACCTGCTCGCAGGCACCTGGGATCAGATCGCGATGGGCAACGTGCCGAACCTCGGGCTCGAGGTCGGGAAGACCTACGAGATCGTCGTCTTCCACGCCGATCGGCATCCGCGTGAGTCGAACTACCAGCTCACGCTCTCCGGATTCGCGACGACGCGCTCCGTGTGCCAGCCTCGGTGCGGCGACGGCGTCGCCACGGCCTCGGAAGAGTGCGACCTCGGCGACGGCTACAATCAGGACGGCCTGTACAACGGCTGCACGACGGAGTGTAAGTTCGGTCCGTTCTGCGGCGACGGGATCCACGACGTCGAATACGAGGACTGCGATCTCGGCCGCGACAACGGCGCCGTCTACGGCTCGGACGGCTGCACCTCGACCTGCAAGAAGCCCGGGTACTGCGGCGATGGCATCGTCGATGCGGCATTCGGCGAGCGCTGCGACGAGGGCCCGGAGAACGGCAACGGCGCGAGGTGCCAGGCGGACTGCCAGCTCCCGCCGGAATAGTGCTCCGACCCACCTGGGACGACGAGCGGCGCGCGAATTTCGGGCGCCGCTCGTCATTTCGGGGCATGATCGCGCTCACGGAGTCCCACTCGAGGGAGGGTCCTTGCTGCTCGCGAACAAGACGGTGCTGATCACGGGGGGTACCGCGGGAATCGGAGTCGCGCTCGCCCGCGTGCTGAAGGGTCGCGGCGCCAAGATCCTCGTCTGCGGTCGCGATCGGGAGCGGCTCGAGGCGCTCGCGCGCGAGAATTTCTTCACGATCCGCGCGGACGTCGGAACCGACGAAGGGCGCGCGGCCATCATCGATGCGGGTCGAAGGCTGGGCGGCTTCGACGTGCTGGTGAACAACGCGGGGATCCAGAGCTCAATCGACTTCCGAAAGGAGGTCCCGCTCGAGCAGGCCCGGGCGGAGCTCGACACGAACCTCGCGGGTCCGATTCTGCTCACCGCGCTCGCGATGCCTCACCTCCTCGATCGCCCCGAGGCGTACGTCGTGAATGTCACCTCGGCGCTCGCCCTGGTCCCGAAGCGCACCGCGCCCGTCTACTGCGCGACCAAGGCGGGCCTCCGCTCGTTCAGCACGGCCCTCCGCTATCAGCTCGAGGGGACTTCGGTTCGCGTCCTCGAGGTCGTTCCTCCGCTCGTGGACACGAAGATGGCCGCCGGCCGCGGGGGCACGAAGATAAGTCCCCTCGCCTGTGCCGAGGCGATCGTCCGCGGGCTCGAGGGCGACCGCGAAGTCCTTTGGATTGGCCGAAGTCGGCTCCTGTATCGCGTGCACCGCGTGGCGCCCTCCCTCGCCGCTCGGCTGACGAAGAATGCCTGATCGCAGAGCTCGCGAACCGAAATGACGGCCACGCGCGCGGGCGCCGCTGGCCGCGCCGCGCCGCCCGACGAGCTCCCTCCGATTCGGCTCAACGCGTGTTGCCGCCGGCGTCCCGTTTCAACGACTCGGACTCGGCTTCGGCTTCGACGCCGGCCTTGGCGAGTCCCGGCGCAGAGCCGCCCTCCGGAGCAGGACGCTGATTGGCGAGCAGCGTAACCAGCTCGGGCCGATCCTCGGGGAGCACCGCACCGAGGCGCTCGAGGCGCTCGAGCAGCTCCGCCGTGCCGAAGTACGCCTCGGCGCACTGCACGTGGATCGTGCCGATAGGGGCCATGCGGCCGTCTTCGAAGAGCTGGAGCGCGAAGCGCAGCGTGTTCTTCTCGATCAGGTCGTGGCAGAGGCGGCAACGCGCGCGCCCCGACGCGGCTCGCTCCGCGCGAGCGAGCCGCGTCAGTCGCCGGTGCTGGATCCCGAGCTCCGCCAGGGAACGCAACGCCGCAGCCATCGCGCCGTCCGGCAACGCCGCCCTCTCGAGCGCGGGCAGAAACCCCTCCGGCCGCATGCACGCCGCGCACGCGAGGTGGAAGTAGTACGTCGCGTCGCCCTCGCCGAAGGGGTTCGGCAGGACCTCCCCGAAACGGAGCTCCCCCTTGTCGATCTTGCGACCACAGCCCCGACACTTTGCGCGGCCCGTGCTCGCGGGCTCGATCCGCGTCCGCACTGGTTCGGATGCCGGCATCCGGGAATTGAAGCCCTGTCGCGGGGGCCCGTCAATAAAACGAACGCGCCGAAGCCCCGTCAGCGGCTCGGTGCGGCGTGCTCCACGCGTCCGTCGTCCCCCTCGACGTACCCGCCGCCGAAACGAGGAAGATCGATGAGCCTGCCCCTGGCGAGCGCGAGGAGGTAGTCGTCGAGCTCTTTCGGGGTGAGCTCACGAACGGGCTCCGGAACCTCGCTGGACGCGAGCTCGATCGAGCACACTTCCTCGTCGCGAAGCCGCCGGAGCTCGCTGCCCTCGAAGTACTCCTCACGATAGAGGAGCTTCACCTCCACGGCCCGCTCTTGGCCGCGGTAGGCGGGCAGCTCGCCCCAATAGTAGATCTGATCCCCCGGAGCCTTGAGCCAGCGGAGCCAGCGCGGCAAAACGTGCTTCTTCGCGCCCCGTGCGAGCTCGGCGAAGAAGCGCCGAAGGTAGGCCACGTGTCGTTCGAGCATGCGCTCGTTCCGGGGCAGGATTCCGAAGCGGCGCCGCACCTCGTCGAGGCGAGCCGGACAGGGACCGGCGGCGCGGATCGCGTCCCTGAGCTCGGGCTTCCAGACCTCCCCCAAGTGATAGGTGAACACGGCGACCGGCACGGCGAAGCACCCGTGGACCTTCCCGTAGAGGCGCTCGTGCGGATCCATGAAGTCGTTGTAGAGCCCGTACCAAGCGCCGCTCTCGCCCCGAACCCGCCAGTGGATGCGTTGCGTGAACGGCGTGTCGAACCAGCCGAGCGGGAGCGGCTTCCAGAGTCGGTGGCGCAACGGAAAGAGCGCCAGGACGACCAGGCCCGCGACCAACGCGAGCCCTCCGAAGGCTCGCTCGGCGACGGCCCCGGGCAAGACGACGAGGGTCGCCGCGACGGCGAGATCGGTCAGCACCCAGTCCCAGAACAGAAGGCCCGAAACCGCGAACACGCCGAGGTGGAAAGCGGACCAAGCGATGCAGAGCGCGATCGCGATTGACGGATGCAGGAGAGCGAGCGGCGACAGGAGCTCGATCGCGAACGTCGCCGCCTGAACGGGGCGCTCTCCCGTGCGCACGGCCGCGATCACGCGACGCCACGCGTTCCAGGGCAGAAAACGGGCGAACCCCCAGCTGTACGCGCTCGCCGCGAGATGATGAAGCCGGTTGTCGGTCACCCACGAGAACCACTTCGGCCCGAGGCGCGCCTTGGCGAGCGCTGTGATGAAGTAGTGGGAGACGAGGATGACGAGGACGAAGAAGATCTCAACCGCCGCGTCCCGGAACAAGGGAGCGCCCCACGGCACGAGCGCGAGTCCGATGAACGCCACGAGCGCCTGAGTGAGCCGCATCGGGAGCGTCGAGTGGTGCTCCCACAGACCGAAGGGTCCGCTCAGCAAGAACCCCGCGAGCACGAGGAACGCGGGACTCACCCAGAGGGCAGCGGTCGAAGCCAAGAGGACCAGCCTGAGTCCGAGCTGCCGATCGCCGAGCACCACGTCGATGTCGCGCGTGGTCGCCTTCCACGTCAGCGGGACGACCAGCGCGAACGCGAGCAGACGCAGCGCCGCTCCCTGGGGCACGTCGTCGAAGCCGAAGCTCGGCGCGACCGCGATGCACGGAAGCGCGACGAGCGCCGTCTGGAGCACCGGACTCTCCAGCCCGAGTCGCCGCAGGGCGCGCAAGAGCCCCTGACGGCGAAGCGCGCGATCGACCGCCCAGTACCCAGCGATGAGCAGCGCGAGCTCGACGGCATCGAACACGAGGCGGGGCATTTGACGCACACTCGAGCGGGCTGCCCCGCGCTCAGACGCGGACGGGCACCCTCGCCCAGCGAAACACGGAGAAAGGGCTCACGAGCAACGCCCTGCAAACGCCGCGCCTCGATGTCCAGCCTGACGGGTGCGTCGCGAGCAGACGCCAGCATTGCGCGCGGATGAAAACCGTCGGGCTCAGACTTCCGGTCGAAACGCGTCGACGGCGCTCGGCGCGTCGTCGTTCGGAACGAGCCCTGCGCGCGCGGCGAGCTGCCGGAGCGCGGGGCGCAGGGCGCGCATGGCAGCGGCCGGGCCGTCGAGCCCTGCGGCGCGCGCGACCTGCTCCCAGCTCCGCCGATGCATCACGCGCTGCTCGATGAGCGCCCGCTCCGGAGCGCAAAGTCCACGCAGGAGCGACCGGTGTTCCTCGACGAAGCGAGTCACCGCGAAGGCCGCCGCATTGAACGGCTGAGGGCCTTCGAGATAGCGGCGCACGCGCGCTGCCACCTCCTCGCCGTCGAGCTCGACGGCGCGCGGAAGGTCGACGGCGAGCGCCCGCGCGAGCTCGGGGTCGAGCTCGAAGCCCTCGTCTACGGCGATGAGCTCGAGCTGAAGGGACAGATCCCGCGCGAGATCGGCGACCAGGGAGTCGACGAGCCGCGCACCGCGCTCCGAGCCCGGACGGATCATCACGGCTGCGGGCTCGCCGCTGCGGGCGCCGCGCGCCGTTCCCACGCGCACCAGTCGATACCCGAGCGACCGCCGGAACTGGAGCAGCTCGGGGGTGGCTCCGAAGAGCGTCCCGAAGAGATCGACCGTGTAGCGCCGGTGCACGTGCTCGACCAGGGCCCGTCCGAGCCCGAGCCCGCGAACGGCAGGGTGCGTCGCGATGCGCACGCTGCGGAGCATGCGCAAGGAGCCCGCCTCGGGCCGCGCGGCGTGCGTGATCAGCGTGTCTGCCAAGGCGTGCCCGCGAATGCGGGCTCGCCCCGCGCCGAGCGCTGCGCACAGCTCCGGAGGAAGCCCCCCTTCGCGAGCCACCACCGTCGCGGCGAGGACGCGCCCATCGTGGATCATTGCGTGGACGGCGAGGTTCGGTGCGTCGAGGAGGCGCTGCAGATCGCCGGGCGTCGTCCGATAGTGCGCGTGCGCGAGCAACCCGAACACCGCGCGGAGCAAGCTCTCGTCGCGCGCGAGCGTTTCCCGATCGAGCTCGCGAGCCTCCGGCGCTCCCGCTCCCGCCGCGCTCGGCCGAGCGCGGGACTCCCGAGTGACGGGCGCGGTCTCGGCGTCGAGCGCGAGCACGTCGAAGACGAGTCTCTCGAGCGGGTCGTTCGGGAGCCACCGAATCGGCGTGCTCAGGGTGAGCAGCTCGAGCCGGGGCGGTGCGCGATTCGGATCGGGAGCGCGCCCTTCGCCCGCTCGCAGCCACTCGAGGAAACGCAGCATGAAGCCCTGACCGGTGCCTTCGTAGCCGTGAGCGGTGCTGGCGAACGCGATGCGGGCGTTCGGGTGCCGTCGCACCAGGGCGCGCAGCACCGGAACCGGGAGCTGCGCCGCTTCGTCCACGAGGATCACGTCGAGGGCTTCGGAGCCGGGACGGAGCAGCTCGGCCACGGGAACGAAACGAGGAGCGGGCGAGTCGTCCCCGGCGAAGCGCAACACCTCGCGCGCGGCCTCCCCGCTGGGAGCCGCGATCGCGACGTGGAGCCGCCGCAGGGCGCGGGCCCTTCGTACCGACAGCCCGAGCGCGCTCGACTTGCCGCGGCCGCGATCCGCGATCAACGCCGCTCGGACCGGGTCCGGGGACGCGAAGAGCTCACCGAGACGCGCGACGACGGCCTCCTGCTCCTCCGTGCTCCGGGGGACGAACGTGGGCCTCGAGAGCGGCGCGGGCGCGGAGGTCACCGCCGGGCTCGTTCCGAGGTACCGCTCGAGCCGTTCGAAGAACCGTGTCGCGACGTCGCACACCGTGTACGGGTAGACGGCCAAGGCCGCCGAGCGCGGCGGCGCTTCGGGCAAGCACAGCACGAGCGCCCCGCCGCCGAGCACGAGCCCGTGGATCTGGCCGAGCAAATCGGCGTCCACGCCGTCGAAACCGTCGAGCACGACGGCCTCGAACGCCCCGCCGAGATGCGCCCGGACGCGCCCCGGCGGAACGGCGCCGGGCCCCACCGTCAGCACGGAATCGAGCCGCTCGGTCAGTCGCCCTGCCTCCCTTCGCGTGGTGGCGCGATCACCGCGAAGAACGATGCAGCGCCGCTCTTGGCTCACTCGCCGAGCATGGCATGAGTGCCGAGCTCGAAGCGACGAGCGCTCGAGTCACCTTGCGGAACGCTGGCACGCCGGGCCGGTGGACCGAGAGCAGCGGATTCCGTTGCTCCGTTGTGGCAATTTTTCCGGCTTTCTGGGATCTTCTTCCGGAGGTCGGGAGCGCGAAGGCAAACGCCCCGCGATCTCGAACGCAAACCCCTAAAGTCGTAACGCGGAGCGTCCGCTCCAAAGTAAGCTCAGGAAAGAAATCGGGCATGGAGAACACGGGGACGGGCGGCGAGGGCGCCTCGATCCTGTCGCCGTCAGCCTCGTCTTCGAAGGCTCGAGCGACATTCATAGGGAGGTAACCTTGAGTCTCAACGTCGAGCTGCTCCGCGACAGCTTCGCCCTGGTCGTCGAACGCGAACCGCTCCTGACTCGCCGGTTCTACGACATCCTGTTCACCCGCTATCCTCAGGTGCGCCCTCTCTTCGGTCGGAACCAGCGGCAGGAGCAAGAGCGCATGCTCACGGAAATGCTCGTGAAGGTGATGGACCACCTCGAGGACGAGCCCTGGCTCGTGCAGCAGCTCGGCGCGCTCGGCGCGCGGCACCGGGACTACGGCGTAACGGCGGAGATGTACGACTTCGTCGGAGCGTCGCTGCTCGAGGCCTTGCGCGAGGTCGCCGGGAGCGACTGGAGCCCAGCCTGCGAATCGGCTTGGTCCGAGGCCTACACCGCCATCGCACGGCTCATGCAGAGTCCGGCATCCTGAGCCCTGCCCCGTCGCACCCGAACCCCTGCGACTCACGGAGGCGTTTTCCATGATCACCGACGCACAGAAACAAGCCATCAAGAAGAGCTGGAAGCTGGTGGTGCCCATCGCCGAGACCGCGGCAGACCTCTTCTACAAACGCCTCTTCGAGCTGCGTCCCGAGTATCGCCGCCTCTTCGGCGACGACATGACGTCGCAGAAGCGCAAGCTGATTCGGATGCTCGCCTTCATCGTCAAGTCGCTCGACTGGTCGGACGCACAGTGGAAAGACGTGGTCGCGCCGGACGAGGACTTGCTCCTCGTGGTGCTCGCGCTGGGCCGGCGCCACTCCGAGCTCTACAAGATCCCGGACGAGTCCTACGATGTAGTGGCCGAAGCCCTGCTGTGGACGCTCGACTACGGCCTCGGGGACGCCTTCACGCCGGAGGTGCGTGGCGCCTGGTCGCAGGTTTATACTCTTCTCGCCTCCGCCATGAAGATGGCCGGCTCGGCAGCCATCGATACGGATGACCCGGTCAAGGCGCGGGAGGCGGCACAGGAACGCGGGCAGGAGGCACTGATGGAGCAGGCATCAGAAGCGGGTATCGACGACGAACGACTCGGTTTATCGGGGGAAGCGCTGTGAGAATCGGAGTCATGAAGGGGCGCCTCGGCGAGTTCGATCTCGCGCAGGTGCTGCAAGTGGTTGGGATCGGCCGCCAATACACCGGCGTCGAGCTGCACTCGGGCAGCAGCCTCGCCGGAACGATCTTCATCAAGAGCGGGAAGGTCGTGTACGCCGACGCGTCGGGCGCAAAGGGCCGCGATGCGTTCATGAAGCTGTTCCGGCAGTCCGACGGCTCGTTCTACGTGTATCGCATGCCGCCTCCGGAACCGCTCCCGGAGCCGATCGGACCGTTGCACCGGCTCCTGATGGAGGCGCTCAGCCAGACCGCGAACGATCCGATCGTCGAGACGGACGCGGACGCCTTCGAGGCCGAGGCGCCGACCCGCTCGGGCGTCGCGCCACCCGCCCCGGGGAGCGCGCCGGTGGAGACGACACAGGTGCGGGAGCGCCCAGTGCCTCCCCTGCCCGCGCGGACGCGCTCGGTGCCCGCGAAGCCGGAAGGGCGGAACAACCACGCCGTCCATCGCTCGTCGGGCCCGGCTCCGGCGGCGAGCCCCGCCCGCGCGCAACGCGCGCCCAGCACGGGCTCCGGAGCCGTCCAGGGCCGCGCCGTCGAGCCCCGCCGCATCGTGGCGGTGGTGAGCCCCAAGGGAGGGTGCGGCAAGACGACCGTCTCGTTGAATCTCGCGTTGAGCCTCGCGCGCCAGGGGCGCTCGGTCGTGCTGGTGGACGCCGACGTGAACGGCGACGTTCTGTCTTCCATCAACGCGCGCGAACGCGCCCAGGCAGGTGTGTACGACGTGCTCTCGGGGACCGTCTCCCCCGAGGATGCGTTGCTCAAGACCGTGCTGCCGGGGTTCGAGCTCCTGCCCGCGACGGGAGGCGCGCTGCCCGACCCTTCGGTGTTCGCGGCGGACTACTCCGCTGCCTGGCAGCGCCTCCTGAACACCCTCGCGGCCCGGGCCGAGCTCGTCATCGTGGACACACCGGCAGGCATGTTCGGTGTGACGCACCAGGTGCTCTCGGCGAGCACGCACGTGCTCGGGGTGCTGCAGGCGGAGATCCTGGCGCGGCGCTCGTTCGGGCGCTTCACCGAAGGACTCGACGCGCTCCCGCCAGAGCACCGGCCCGACGTGGTGGGCGTGTTCCTGAACATGCTGCAGACGCGCCACTCGGCGTCCATGTCGGTGTTCCAGGAGGCGATGAGCGACTTGCCGCCAGCGTGGTTGTTCGAGACCACGATCCCGCGGAGCGCGGCGTTCCTCGATGCGAGCTTCCAGGGCGTTCCCCTGCGCCACATCGACGAGCAAGCGCCCCCGGCCGTGGCATTCCTCTTCGACAATCTCGCCGCGGAGGTCGCCGAGCGCCTGCATTTGCCCACGCCCGAGCGGCGGCCCCAGCCCCTTCTGGTATAGGCTCGCTCGTCGAGCCCGTGCCCTCTCTGTCCGGCGGTACCCGAGCGGCCATCGAGGCCGCGTTTCGGATCGAAGCTCCCCGCTTGATCGGCCGCTTGGCGCGCCTGGTCGGCGACCTCGGCCTGGCCGAGGATCTCGCGCAGGACGCGCTGGTCACGGCGCTCGAGGAGTGGCCGTCCACGGGCATTCCGGACAACCCGGGCGCGTGGCTGATGGCCGCCACCAAGAATCGCGCCATCGATCAGATCCGCCGCCGGCGGATGCAGGAACGGAAGCACGACGAGCTCGAGCGCACGAGTCTTGGGGAGGCCTCGGCGTTGGAGCTCGATCGGATTCTCGACGCCAGCGTCGGCGACGAGCTCCTGCGCCTCGTGCTCATCGCCTGCCACCCGATCCTCTCCACCGAGGGGCGCGTCGCGCTCACGCTGCGACTGCTCGGCGGGCTCACCACCGAGGAGATCGCGCGAGCGTTCCTCGTCCCCGAGCCCACGATCGCCCAGCGCATCGTGCGCGCCAAACGGACGCTCTCCGAGGCCCGGGTGCCCTTCGAGGTGCCGCGCGGAGCAGAGCTCTCGGCACGCCTCTCGTCGGTGCTCGAGGTCATCTATCTGGTGTTCAACGAGGGGTACTCCGCGACGGCTGGCCGAGACTGGATGCGCCCCTCCCTCTGCGAAGACGCGCTGCGGCTCGGGCGCATGCTGGCGGCGCTCGTGCCGGAGGAAGCCGAGGTTCACGGTCTCGTTGCGCTGATGGAGCTCCACGTGTCGCGTGCGCGGGCCCGGGTCGGGCCCTCGGGCGAGCCGGTGCTCCTCCTCGAGCAGGACCGGGCCCGCTGGGATCAGCTGCTCATCCAGCGCGGGCTCGCGGCGCTGGCGCGCGCGGAGGCGCAAGCGCACCCTCCGGGCCCGTACACGCTTCAAGCCGCGATCTCCGCCTGTCACGCGCGCGCTCGCGCCCCGGAGGAGACGGACTGGCCGCGCATCGTCGCTCTCTACGGTGCGCTCGTGGCGCTCACGGGCTCTCCCGTCGTCGAGCTCAACCGCGCCGTGGCGGTGGGCATGGCGTTCGGACCCGCCGCGGGGCTCGCGGTCCTCGATCGACTCGCGAACGAGCCGGCCCTGCAGGGATACCATCACTTGCCCGCGGCGCGGGGCGACCTGCTGGAGCGCCTCGGTCGAACGGCGGAGGCGCGGCGCGAGTTCGAACGAGCCGCGTCCCTCGCCAAGAACGTCCGAGAGCAGGAGCTCCTCCGCGCGCGGGCAGAGCGCGCCGGCTAGAGCGACGAGCGCCCCAAGCTAGTTCCGGGCCGCGTTGGCGCGGATGGCCGCGACCAAGAAGCGCGTGAGGCCTTCGCCGTGTCGGTCCATGTTCTCGGCGAACCGCGGATCCGTCTCGTACAGGGCCGCGAGATGGCAATGCATCTCGTGGCTGCACGGATAAAACCAGCGGTCGATCGAGAGTCGGAATCGCTCCGCGACGTCCATGGCCTCGGTCGAATCCGGCGCCGCGCCCGCGCGCAGCAGCGCCGCGGCCTCGGCGTACATCGCGGTTTGCTCGTCGCGGAAGCGCTTCCAATCGTCCTCCGTGTAGCGCTTCGTGCGGCGCATCGACTCCTTGTACGCCTCGGTGTGACCCCAGCGTTCCTTCGCTTCTTGCTCGTACTTCGCAGGATCGAACCCGTCGAAGAGTGCCTTCATGTCCATTGCTTCACCTCGCTCGTTTCCGTCCAGGATCGAGAGCGCCTCGTCGATCGCTCGGATCATCGCCGCGGTCTGCTCGGCGCGACGCGCGAGCTCCTCCCGCTGCTCGAGGAGCGCCCGGCGGCGGTCGAAGCTCGGGTCGTCGAGCGACCGGCGAATTTGCTCGAGCGAGAGCCCGAGTGCGCGACCGATCAGGAACTGCTGCAGACGGAGCAGGTCGTCATCGTCGTACAGTCGGTAGCCCGCGTCGGATCGCGCCGACGGGACCAACAACCCGATTTCGTCGTAGTGGTGGAGCGTCCGCACGGAAACCCCAGCAATCCGAGCGACGTCTTTGACTCGATAGCTCCGTCGCGAGCGCATGCAGGGAGTGTGAGGCCTCACGCGACCTGAGGGTCAAGCCCCTCGCGCCACACCTTGCAACGATCTCCCGCTTCGCTTGACCGGATGCGGCCCCGGGCCCATACAGAACCGTATGGTTCAGCTTAGTGCGAGCCTCGACCGATCGTTCGCTGCCCTCTCGGATCCCACGCGACGCGCCATTCTCCTCCGTCTCGGGCGCTCGGACGCGTCCATCACCGAGCTCGCGGAGAGCTTCGACATGACGCTGACGGGGCTCAAGAAGCACGTCCGAGTGCTCGAGAGCGCCGGGCTCGTCACGACCGAGAAGCTCGGGCGCGTGCGGCGCTGCCGCCCCGGGCCGCGCCGCCTCGAGGACGTGACGAAGTGGCTCGAGAGCTACCGGAGCTTGCTCGAGCAGCGCCTCGATCACCTCGAGCGATTCCTCGAGCGCACGAAGACGCCGTGAGCCGTTCCTCGTCGTGCCCCGTCACGCGCCGGAGCTCGACGTCGCGCAGCGTTCGACGGCCTGGGCGAGCTCTTCGAGCCTGAGCGGTTTTCGCAAGTACCCCGCGGCGCCGAGCTGTCCCGCCACTTCGCGCGGGTTTCCGTAGGCGGAGAAGATGACCACCGGAATCGAAGCGAGGTCTGGCACCTTGTGCAGCTCGCTCATGAACGTCCAGCCGTCCATCTCCGGCATCATCATGTCCAGGAGGATGAGGTTCGGTGGGGAAGGCGCGGCGCTCAGGAACTCCAGTGCCTGGCGACCATCACCGGCGGTCTCGGTCCGATAACCGAGGTCCACGAGGGCGTCGGCGACGGACGAGCGGACGTCCTCGTCGTCGTCGACCACCAAAATCGTCTGCGTGTCCATCACGAAACCTCTCCATTTCCGAGCCCCTGCCCCACGCGCCCGAGCGCGTTCGTCGCCTTCGGTTCGAACGGGATCGCGACGGTGAACGTGGCTCCCGTGCCCGGCGAGCTCGAAACGGCGATGGTCCCGGCGTGGGCGTCCACGATCTGCCGTGCGATGTAGAGCCCCAAGCCGAGCCCGCCGTAGTGCCGCGCCGAGACCGCGCGCTCGAAGCGCTCGAAGATTCGAGAGAGATCCGCCTCCGCGATCCCGATTCCGTAGTCCCGGACCGAGAGCTGCGCGGTCTCGTCGGCGCCTTCGACGCGGATCTCGACGGGCTTGCCCGGACCGTACTTGATCGCGTTCGACACGAGGATCGAGATCAACTGCTCGAGTCGCAGCCGATCCCAGCGGCCCACCACGGAAGGCGGCGCGTGGATGTCGAGGGTACACCCGACTCGGCGTGCCTCGTCCGCATAGCGAGACGCGACCTCCTGGACCAGGTCGCCAAGGTCCACCTCTTCGAGCTCCAGGTCGAGGCGAAAGCGCGTGATCCGCGAGACGTCGAGCAGGTTCTCGACGAGTCGCGTGAGGCGCGCCGTCTGTCGGCTCGCCTGCTCGAGCTTTCCCGTGGTCCGCTCGTCCGAGACCCCGGCCTTGTCGAGCACGAGCCGCAGGGAGTCGAGCTGCAGCTGAAGCGGCGTGAGCGGGGTCTTGAGCTCGTGCGACGCGATCGACAGGAACTCGTCGCGGGTCGCTACGGCGTCGCGTAAATCGGCGAGGGCGCTCTCGAGGCGCCGACGCGAGAGCACCTGCTCGGTCACGTCGAAGCCGAACGCGATGATCCCGCACACCCCGCCGTCCCCATCGCGCACGGGCTCGTACGCGAAATCGAAGTACAGGTCCTTCGTGCTCCCGTCCGCCTGCCGGAAGCGCGTCAGCATCTCGGTTCCGGACACGGCCTCACCGGTCGTGTACACGCGATCGAGCAGGTCGATGTAGCCCTGTTCCTCGAGCTCGGGGAGCACGCTGCGCACGGGCAAGCCCGCGTGATCGCCGCGCCCGATGAGCTCCCGGTAGCTCGGGTTCGCTCGATCGACGACGTGGTTCGGGCCCCGGAGCACGCAGATGCACACCGGCGCGTTCATGAAGATCGCGTGCAGGACGGCCCGCTCACCGGCCAGCTCCTGCTCGACACGCCGACGCTGCTCGCCGGCGCGCGCCTCGGCGGCCGCGAATCTGAGCGCGTTTTCCAGCGCCGTCGCCGCGCACTCGCACAGAAAGTGGAGGCACTCGCGCGTGCTCGCGTCGAGGTCGCTCGCATTCACCAGCACCAAAAGACCAGAGACGCGCCCGTCCACGACCATCGGCAAGGCATCTACGCGCTGCACCGGCGTCGCCTCCCCCGTGGACAGGGCGCGCAGCAACGGCGCATGGCGGCCCTGAACGAGCGCGGGCTCGCGCGTTTGCGAGAGCCTCCGATAGAGGGGCTCGAGGGCGGCGCGCGTCGCCTCCGTAACCCCGCCGGCGCTCGCCCCGTCCGATCGACCGACGCGTTCTTCGACGTGCACGCCCTCGCTCCAGGGCTCGTCCGGAGCGACCTGGCACGCCAGCGCTCGTTCCACCGCGGCGACGGAGCAGGCTTCTCGGCAGAGCTGCTCGAGGACCGAGGCTCGTGCCGGGAGCCCGAGGATACGCCGGGCCGCCGCTGCTATTTCGCGATCCGGGGCTCTACGCCGATTCACCGTTTCCCCGGCAGCGTTTCCCAGAGCTCGCGTGTGATCCGCTCGAACATCCGTCGCGATCTCCTCTCCGTCGCCTCGCCTTGCGTGCCTCGCCTTCGCTCGTGAGCTCCGCTCTACCACCGCGCTCGGTCCATTCGTCGCAACGGGGTCGGAGCATCCCCGGTATCCTCAAGCTTCCACCACGCCAGCCGATTTCGCTTTGGTTTCGCGTTTGGCTGTGCTCCGCTCGGGTGATCGCCGCGGCGCCCGCTCCGAACTCGCGGGCGCGCAAGCTCAAGTCGTCTTTGGCAGGGGGGACGGGAGTCGGGCACGGACGCGCTCACTCCGATCCGCCCCACTCTTTCCTTGTGGGATCGCGGGCGTTTCAACGCAAGGCGCTCCAGAACGAAATAGTCGGAAACGCGAGTGCCTGGCGTTCTCCTTGCTAGAGCGACAAACGGTTGGGAACTCTCCGAGATACGCGGAAAACTGCGTCGGACAGAGTGCCCGCGTGGGGAGGGGCGGCGCGTGCCGCCCCTACGAAACGAGGCTAGAACGCCGATCGGTTTGACCGATCGGCGTTCTAGGCGCTGAGTCTCGAGACCGAACGCCGAAATGCTCCCTGACCGGGTTTCGTGCGTTCCGGAAGAGAGCTCGGCCGAGTCCGTCGGCCCCGTGTGGCTTTTCGCCCCCTTTTGAATGGGCAACTTTCCGCGATCGAGAGGGCGTGTTACGGTTCAGGTTACCTACCGAGGGATGACGCCATCGGTTCTCCTGCCGGCCTGCTCCCCGTGCGTTCAGCGCGGGGCCACGAGACTTTCTTTCGAGAGCGCGCGCAGGGGGATCGAGGGGAAGGTGCACGATGCTCGGTAGCGCTCGGTGAGTATCATGGGGAACGAGCTCGCGCGCGCCGACAGCGTGTCCGATCGCGCGGCGCCAGAGGGCGTCGTGGACACGGTCGGCGAGCTCCAGGGGATTCCCGGCGAGGAGGGCACCATTCGCCGTAAGCTCGAGCTCCTCTGCCGCATCACGCGTTCGTTCGCGGAGACCGGCGTCGAGGTCGAGCCCGCTCTCGAGAGCGTCGTCGCGGACGTGGGTCAGACGTTGGGCGTTGTCGCGGTGCTCTGCGTGCGCGATGCCGATGGCCGACTCCGACCGGCCGCCGCGCATCATCCGTCCCCGGAGGGGCGTGTGAGCCTTGCGGCGGTGGCCGACACGGTGCAGCGCTGGCTCGGAGCGGAAGTCATCGCCGCGAACGCACCGAGTCACCACGGAGTCGTCGTTCCCGTCCTCGATCCCGAGGAGCTCGTCGAACGGGCGCTCCCCGAAGATCGCAGTCTCCTCGAGCGCCACCCGGTGTACGCGCTGATCCACGCTCCGCTCCGTTCCCACGAAGGCGCCCTGTCGGGCACGCTCACCCTCGCGCGCACGCGGCGGGCCGAGACGTTCTCGACGGAGGACCTCGTGCTCGCGGAGGAGATCGCGGCGCGCACGGCGGCGCTGCTCGAGGGCGTGCGCCTGTTCCGCGAGAACGCGCTGTCGCGAGCCCGGGCGGAGCTCCTCTATCGCTTCGCGCACGTCGTCGTCGACGCGAGCCGGATCGAGGAGGTCTTCGAGTCCGCGCTCGACACCCTGGAGCACGGGATCGGTGCGGGACGCGCCTCGATCGAATCCGTCGACCCGGAGGGGGGTCTTCGGTTTCGCGCGTCGCGAGGGCTCTCCGCGGAGTACGAGCGCACCCTCGGGGCCGCGCTTCCCTGGCCATACGACGAAAGGGCCCCGGAGCCCGTCCTCGTGGACGTCTGCGCCAAGAGCTCGGTCTTCGCCGCGTATCGCGACGCGTTCGAGCGCGAGCACGTCCACACGGTCGCCTGCATCCCGCTCGTCAGCCGCGGGCGCTTGCTCGGGTCGTTGGCCCTCTACCACGACGGGGAGCATCGGTTCGGCAAGGACGACATCGAGCTCGCGTTCTCGCTCGCCAATCACCTCGCCGCCGTCGCGGAGCGCTTCGCGGCGACCTCGAGGGAGCGCGAGCGGGTCCGCGTCGCGCGCCTCGCCGCGGCGGTCGGGCAGGCCTTCACGCGCAAGGCGCCGCTCTCGGAGAAGCTCTCCGCGATCGCGACGGCCGTCGTTCACGACCTCGAGGTCGCGTGCGCGAGAGTGTGGTTGTACGACGAGAACGCACGCGTGCTGCGGCTCCAGGCGAGCGCCGGGCTCTCCCCTCGCCTGGACGACGCACACGACGAGCTCCCACTCGGCGCGACGGAGATGGGTCGGGTGGCGGCGTCACGACGCCCTCACGTCACCAACTCGGTTCCGACCGATCCGGAGCTCACCGACGCGGAGTGGGCGCGCCGCGAGGGCATCGTCGCGTTCGCCGGGCTCCCGCTCGTGGTGGAGGATCGGCTGATCGGAGCCATCGCGTTCTTCGCCCGCTCCCCGTTCAGCGAAACGCTCACGAGCATGCTGCAATCCGTCGCCGACGAGATCGCGCTCGGCGTCGATCGGGAGTGTGCCGAAGGCGAACGAGAGCGCCTGTTCGAGGAGCTCTCGCGAAACCTCCACTTCAGCGAGATGTTCGTGGGAGTCCTCGGGCACGACCTCAGGAACCCCCTCGCCGCGATCACGACTGCGAGCGAGCTCATCCTCCGGCGCGAGAACGACGAACGCGTGGTACGCCTGGTCGAGCGCGTCCGCGCGAGCGCCGAGCGGATGGCACGCATGATCGATCAGATCCTCGACTTTACTCGCGCGCGCCTGGGTGGCGGCATTCCCATCGAGCCGACCGGAGTCAACCTCCTCGACCTCGCGAAGGGGCTCGTGGACGAGCTCGAGGGCGTGGTGCCTCGGCGGATCGTCCTCGAGTCCACGGGAGATCCGCAGGGACGCTGGGACTCCGATCGGCTCTCGCAGGTCATCTCGAACCTCCTCACGAATGCGATCGAGCACGGGCCCCCCGACCAACCCGTGCGGCTCACCATCGACGGCAGACAGCCCGCGCGGGTCACGCTCGAGGTCTGGAACGCCGGGGCCATCGTCCCGGAGGTCTTGTCCACGCTTTTCGACCCGTTCCGGCGGGCTCGCGGCAGGACCAGGGGGCGCGCGCGGGGCCTCGGGCTCGGCCTGTACATCGTCGAGCAGGTGATCGCCGCACACGGGGGTCGCATCGACGTCCGCTCGAGCGAGGGCGAAGGCACGACGTTCTCCGTCTCGATTCCGAGGGAGCCCCCGGTCGCCTCGGCGGAGTCCTCCTCTCGCCGGCGTGAGCCAGGGCGGAATCAGTCCACGTACGACTCGCTGGCGTCGAGGAGCTGACTCCCCCTCACGCGGGCTCCCGACAGGGAAGCTCGACGACGAAGGTCGAGCCTTCCCCGGGCTTGCTCTCGAAGGCAACCGTTCCGCCGTGTGCCTCGACGACCTGACGCGCGATCCAGAGCCCGAGCCCGAGCCCACCGTAGTGCCGGTCCGAAACCGCGCGCTGGAAGCGCTCGAAGATGCGCCCCTGCTGCTCGAGCGGGATCCCGATCCCGTGATCCCGAACCACCAAGCGCGCGCGGCCGTCCGTGGAGAACACGCCGACCTCGATCGGCTTGCCCGCGCCGTACTTGAGGGCGTTGCCGAGCAGGTTCGTGATCACCTGGTCCACCCGCATCGCGTCCCAAAGGCCGCGGACGGACTTCGGCGCCTCGATCGCGATCGGGCTGTGGGTCGCCGCGACCTGCGGCGCGAAGCGCTCCACCACCGACGCTACCAGCGCCACGAGATCCACCGGCTCCCGATGGAGCTCGAGGCGGCCGGACGCAATGCGGGTCACGTTCAGGAGCTCCGAGACCAGGGCATCGAGCCGAGCGACGTGGTGCTCCATCTTTCGGAGTCGCCCGAGGACCAGCTCGCGCTCTCCATTGCGCTCCACGAGACGGGTGAGGCTTTGTACCTGGAGCTGGAGGGCGGCGAGCGGCGTCCGCAGCTCGTGCCCGGCAATGGAAAGGAAGTCGTCCCGGAGCTTGATGGCCTCGGCCTTCGCGCGCTCCGACTCCTTTTGCACGTGGATGTCCGTCCAGGCGCCGACCCATTTGGTGACGGTCCCCGCGTCATCGCGCACGGGGACGCAGCGGCCGATCATCCAGCGATAGCTCCCGTCCTTGGCTCGGCGCAGGCGGCTCTGAAACTCGCAGTCGCGCCCGGAGTCGACGGAGCGCTCCCACGCGGCGAGGACGGTGCCGATATCCTCCGGGTGAACGGCCTTCATCCAGCCGGCGCCGAGACTCTCGTTCGGGCCGAGACCCGTGTAGGCGTACCAGCGCTGGTTGAAGTAATCCACGCTGCCGTCGGGATGGCTCGTCCAAATGAAGTGCGGGACCGTCTCGGCGAGCGTCCGAAACCGGCGTTCGCGCTCGACGAGCTCTTGGAAGTGCTGCGCGGCCGAGATGGCGAGCCCCGCCCGATCGGCGATGTCCTCGAGCAGCACGCGGTCGTTGTCCGTGAGCGCGGGCTCCTTCTCGTGCCGGGCGAGCGACAACACGCCGTGGACTCCGCTCCGAGCGCGAATCGGGACGCTGAGGAGCGCCCGAACGGGGAACTCTGCGAGCAGGCCAACGAACACAGGAGCGTGTTCCACGCTCAGCTCCTCGGCGCTTGGATTTTCGACGAGCACCGAGTCGCCCGTGACGGCGACGCGCCCGACCACGCCGTCCCCCGGGCGCACCCGAAGCCGGCCCAGCTGCTCCTCGAGGGCAGCGCGCACTCTCGGGTTTTTGTGCTCCGCCGCGACGAGCCGAAGAAATCCGTCGGCGTGGACGAGATGAATCATGGCGTTGTCGTCCGCTCGCTCGGTGAGCGGGCGAATCACGGCGCGGTAGATGGACTCGAGGTCCCCGTTCGCCTCGGAGAGCGCTCGAGAGACCCGCGCCAAGAGCGAGAGCCGCCGCGCCCCCTCCTCGGCGCTCCGCAGCGCGCGCACCTTGTCGGTAACGTCGAAGCCGAAAATCGCGACCCCCGCGATCCGGCCGTCCGGGCCGCGCCACGGCTGGTAGACGAAGTCGGTGAAGAGCTCGCGCGGACCCTCCGGAGTCGGGACGACCACGCGGGCCTCGCGGGCAGAAAGCGTCTCGCCCCGGTACACCCGATCGAGGAGCGCGAGATACCCCTGTTGCTCCGCCTCGGGGTACGTCGCTTTGACCGAGTGCCCCGTGGGATCTCGGCCGAGCCCGCGGTTGTTCGCTGGGTTCGAGAATACGACGACGTGCTCGGGCCCGCGCAGAATCGAGATGGCCGCGGGAGCGTCATAGAGCAGGTTCCGAGTGAAGCTGTGTTCGTCGAACCAATCGCCCGTCGCGGGATCCGTTCCAGCTTTCTCCTCTCCAGCGTCCCGCCTCGGCTCTGGCTCTTTCTTCGTCATTTCGGTTTGACAGCGCTCCCGGGCGCATCCCTCGCGGCGAACTCCCGTGCGCTGCACGTGGGCAGTGCGCAGCACCCTCGATATTGCCCGTGAGTTAAGCATCCGGTGAATTCGGAAGCAAGAACGCCGAAACCCGCTTCGTACCGGGATCAGATCGACTCCGTTCTCGTGAGCTCTCCGAAGCGGCGAGCTGCTCCGTGCTCGCTGGTTTCGCGCGGTGCAACGCACTCCTCGCGCGTTTCATGCTCCGCGCGCGGCTTTCGATTCGCTTCGGTCTCGCTCCCCTCTCCGGCGTCGGCGCGAAACCGAGGCGGAAGCGCGGCTGGATGATTTCACTCGCCGAACCTCCGCGATTCTACGCGCCGGAGGCGGGCACCGCGCGGCAACGCGCTCATCGATGCGCCTGAGCGGCCCGACGAGCCCACTTTGCCTCGAGTTGCGTGATAGCCTGTTTTGTCCAGGCTTCCGCATCGGGGTAGTTGCACCAGCACCGGGCCGGTGCGGCGCGATACGGCTCTCCTCACCGACTCGTGTTCCTGATCGACAAGCTCCTCCTCTTGACGGGCCTCCTGATGGTTCTGGGGAGCCTGTCGAGCAAGTTCTCCGCTCGAGTGGGCCTGCCGGTGCTCGTGCTGTTCCTCGCGCTCGGCATGATCGCGGGCTCGGAGGGGCTCGGGCGAATCCCGTTCGAGAACTTCTCGCTCGCACACGCGATCGGCACGGTTGCCCTGGCGTTCATCCTGTTCGATGGCGGCCTGAAGAGCCCGCTCGAGAGCCTGAAGGTGGCCTGGAAGCCCTCGGCGCTCCTCGCCACGTTCGGCGTGTTGTTCACCTCGCTCGCCACGGGCTTCGTCGCCATGCACGTGCTCGACCTGTCGCTCCTCGAGGGCATGCTGCTCGGGTCGATCGTCGGCTCGACGGACGCTGCGGCGGTCTTCGCCATGCTCCGCTCCGCGGGGATTCGCTTGCGCCCGCGGATCGGCTCGATCCTCGAGCTCGAGAGCGGCGCGAACGACCCGATGGCGATTTTTCTCACGGTCGGCCTGATCCAGGTGCTGACGGGAGAAACCCCGCTCGGGCCCGAGCTGCTCATCTTGTTCGTGCAGCAAATGGGCATCGGGCTCGTCGTCGGCTGGGGCGTCGGCCGCCTCGCGGTGATGCTCATCAATCGCGTCAATCTCGCCACCGCCGGCCTGTACCCCGTGCTCACGGCCGCATCCGGCATGCTCACGTTCGGGTTGGCCGCCGCGCTCCAGGGGAGCGGCTTTCTCGCGATTTACGTGGCAGGGCTCGTGCTCGGCAACAGCAAGCTCGTGTTCCAGCGCGGAACGTTGCTCTTCCACGATGGCATCGCCTGGGCCGGACAGATTGCCATGTTCGTGGTGCTGGGGTTGGTCTCGTCGCCCAGCTCGCTCTTGGAGGTCGCCGCGCCGGGGCTCCTCATCGCGACGGCGCTGATCTTCGTCGCCCGCCCGCTCGCGATCGTGCCGCTGCTCGTGCCGTTTCGCTTTTCGATCCGTGAGCTCACCTTGATCAGCTGGGTCGGGCTGAAGGGCGCGGTCCCGATCATCCTCGCGACGTATCCGCTCATCTTCGGGATTCGCTCGGGTGGACTGATCTTCAACGTCGTCTTCTTCGTGGTGCTGCTCTCGGCCGTGGTCCAAGGGACCTCGCTGCCGTGGGTCGCGCGTCTGCTCAAGCTCGAAGAGCCGCTGCAGGCCGAGCCGCCTCTCTCGCTGGAAATCACGTCGCTTCGCGACGTCGACGCCGACATCGTCGACTACCCGGTCGGGACCGCCTCGCGCGCCTGTGAAAAGTACCTGAGCGAGCTCGCGATGCCGGCCGGCGCCGTCGTCGCGCTCGTCGCGCGCGGAAAGGAGTTGATACCGCCCCGTGGGACCACGCGGCTCCTCCCCGGCGATCACGTGTTCATCGTGGTGAACCGCGAGTCGCGCGACCCGGTAGACAGAATCTTCGCGCGGGATACGGGCGTGCCCGGAGGGCCGCTGCTCGCGGAGTTTCCCCTCCCGGGGACCGCAACCTCCGGAGACCTCGCCCACTTTTACGACATCGAGACCGGCGAGCGGCCCGAGGTCACGCTGGAACAGCTGCTTCGCCAGCGCCTGCCCGTCGTCGAGCCCGGCGCCACCCTGTCCGTCGGGGAAGTCCGGCTGCGGATCCGCGAGATGCAGGGCGACCGGATCATCTCCGTCGGCCTCAGCATCGCGGAGGACGAGTAGCGTCGGGAGCCGCGCGCCCGGACGAACGGCGAGGCGGCTCGACTCGGCCCATTTCCTGCCCCATATGAGCGGACATGCTCTCGCTTTCGGTCCTCGACGTCACCCCGGTCACCTCCGGCAGCACCGCTTCCGCGGCGCTTCGCGACACCGTGGAGCTGGCGCGGCTTGCCGAACGGCTGGGCTACGTCCGCTATTGGCTCGCCGAGCACCACGGCCTCCCGAACATCGCGAGCTCGTCGCCGGAGGTCCTGATTGCACACGTCGCGGGCAAGACGGAGCGCATTCGTGTGGGCGCGGGCGGCATCATGCTGCCCAATCACGCTCCGCTGCGCGTCGCCGAGGTCTTTCACACGCTCGAGGCGCTCCATCCCGGGCGCATCGACCTGGGGCTCGGTCGCGCTCCGGGGACGGATCCCGTGACGTCGCGGGCGCTCCGTCCGGCGCCGGCAGAGCAGTTCCCGGCGCAGCTCGTCGAGCTCGTCTCGCTCTCGCGGGGCGACTTCCCGGAGGGCCACCCGCTCTGCTCGGTGCGCGTGGTTCCTGCCGACGTGGAGCTCCCTCCGATTTGGCTCCTCGGCTCGAGCGGCGCGAGCGCGGAGCTCGCCGGCTCGCTCGGGCTCGGCTACGGCTTCGCGAGCCACTTCAGTCAAACGTCACCGGTTCCCGCGGTGCGCGTCTATCGGAGCCGATTTCGGCCCTCACCGCGCTTTCCGCGCCCCCACTTCATCCTGGCGCTCGCGGTCGTCTGCGCCGAAACGGACGAAGAGGCCGACTACCTGGCCCGCAGCATGGACCTCGGATGGGTTAGGCTGCGCCGCGGAGAGCTCGGGCCCTTGCCGAGCCCCGAGGAGGCCACCGATTACCCGTACACGCCGCACGATCGCCTCCTCGTCGACGCCTACCGGAATATCGCCGTGGTCGGCGGGCCCACGCGCGTGCGGGCACGAATCGGCGCGCTCGCGGCCGAAACCGCCGCAGACGAGGTCATGGTCCTCACCATGATCCACGATCGCTCGGCACGCCTGCGTTCCTACGAGCTCGTCGCGGAGGCGCTGCGCTACTAGGACCCGAGCGCGCGGGGCACCCGCTCCCCGATGACTTCTCCCGATCTCGACCGATCCGCCTTCGTGAACCCCGAGCTCAGTCGTCGGGACAAGGTCTTCACCCTCGTCGGCACGTTGCTCGGCATGCTCCTCGCCGCGCTCGACCAGACGATCGTCGCGACGGCAGGCCCCCTGATTCAACGCGACCTGGGGATTCCGGCGGCGCTCTACGCCTGGATCACGAC
>Ga0079224_100002113_pt1 | contig 23838 bp, 11 predicted proteins | sample Stecom2015_FD_80414 | JGI IMG/M metagenome (GOLD analysis project Ga0079224, IMG submission 80414) | Agricultural soil microbial communities from Utah to study Nitrogen management - Steer compost 2015 | ecosystem: Environmental > Terrestrial > Soil > Agricultural land | place: USA: Utah... | reverse complement strand
GGATAACGTCATATATTTTTTCCAAAAAAAGAGACTCTTCGTTTTTTTGAATAAAAGAGGTGTTGACATGTACAAATGGTGAGGAGATAAAGAACTCTTTTATCTTATTCCGGTTAAGAAGCAAACTATGGATTTGCGCACGTAGGTATTCCGGTGAAAAAAGCTTTTCAATATACGCGTCTGCGCCAATCTCGAGCCCCTCGATTTTGGCATTCAATGTATTTTTGGCCGTGAGCAAAATGATAGGGATGTGCGCATGGTTAGGCTTTGATTTGACAATTTTGCACAGCTCGAAACCATCCATTTCTGGCATCATCACATCACAGACAATGAGATCAATCAAAATGCGATGTAGTATCTCCAACGCCTCTATACCATTGGTCGCTCTTATTATTTCGAATTGATCGCTTAGGTCGTCTTCTAAAAAGTCTAAAACTTCCATATTGTCGTCGACAATAAGGATTTTAGGTTTACAGGGACTGTCTATTAACTCTTCCATGATTGTTTAGTCGTTTATATATAGTTATCATCAAAACTACATATAAGTTTTTCGTTTAGAAAGAGTGGAGAGGAAAGATTAAAAGGGGAAAGACAAAATAGTGAATTTTTGAAACAAAAGGTGGAATTTAAACATCACATATTTGCTTACTTGCATAGTACAGTACCTTAGCCATGTAAACAGATTATAAACAAAATGATACTCACCGAAAAAATGATAATTAGTACAACCTGCAGTAAGAGAAGTTTGTGTTTCTCGGGAATACTTTTTCTCTTTACAATTTTGCCCTTCTTGAGTCGGGGAGATGATGGATATCGGTTGTGGCTTAAATATGATAAAATAACGGATACCGCTTACTACAGTATGTGCCAACAACATTTGCAAACGTTTTCTATTGTGGGTTCCTCAAAAACATTACAGGTTGCCGCAAAGGAAATAAAAAAAGGGTTTGGCGGGATGTTGGCAACGAATATAAAGGAAGTCAGTTCCGGTGATGGACAACTGATTTTAACTAAATACAAGGATTTGCACACACACTTAAAGAAACAATTCCGGCAGGATAATCCTTTCCATGAAGAAGGATATTTTATCAGAAGCATCGAGGAAGAAGGCAAGAGGAAAATTTTTATTGTAGGGCAGGAAGATATTGGTGTACTTTACGGAACTTTTCATTTCTTAAGGACTGTGCAGACAAGAGGCAGATTAGAAGGGCTATCCATCAGAAATGCTCCGAAACTACAATGGAGGATGTTGAATCATTGGGATAACTTGAACCGAACCGTAGAGCGGGGTTATGCTGGACAGTCGATATGGAAGTGGGATGAATTGCCAGATAAGATTGATGAGCGTTATATAGATTATGCTCGGGCAAATAGCTCTATTGGGATTAATGCGGTGGCAGTCAATAATGTAAATGCATCACCCCATATATTAACACAAGAGTACCTTGAAAAACTGGCTGCTCTGGCTGATGTATTCAGACCTTACGGTATTCGCTTGTTCATATCCATCAACTTCGCTTCGCCTACAGCATTAAGTGGACTGTCTACTGCCGATCCATTTGAGCCTGCGGTGCAGCGTTGGTGGAACAACAAAATAGACGAGATCTATACTATAATGCCCGATTTCGCTGGTTTTTTAGTTAAAGCAAATTCAGAAGGACAACCGGGACCACAGGATTACGGAAGGACCCACGTTGATGGAGCGAATGTTTTAGCTAGATCTTTAGCCCGCCATAACGGTATCTTGATCTGGCGAGCATTTGTATATGAGAATAAGGGAAATGATAGGGTTAAAGACCCGTACGACGAATTTGCATCTTTAGACGGACAGTTTCTTCCAAATGTTTTTGTACAAACAAAGAACGGACCGCTAGACTTTCAACCGAGAGAACCTCATTCCCCTTTATTTGGTGCATTGGCTTCCACTTCACAAATGATGGAATTCCAGATTACGCAAGAATATACGGGGTTTAGCACGCATCTCGTATATCTTGCGAAACTGTATAAAGAAGTACTGGATAGCAATACTTATACTGATGGGCAACAGGCTTCCGTGGCACAAATTGTAGATGGTACCCTGCAAGGACAATCGATGACAGGAATGGCTGGGGTTTCAAATATTGGCGATGTCCAAAATTGGACAGGGCATCTTTTTGCGCAAGCCAATTGGTACGCTTTTGGACGCTTGGCATGGGATCATGAGCTGAGTAGCAAACAGATAGCTAAAGAATGGATAGAGATGACACTAACCCATGAGCCGAAAGCCGTGGAGACAATCGTGGCTATCATGGAAGGCTCGTATGAGCACATGGTGAATTACATGATGCCGTTGGGGTTAACAGTATTGAGCAGTGAGGGGCATCATTACGGTCCTCAGCCGTGGCGGAGAACTGGTTTCCACAATGCGAATAAAGAGGGAATAGGTTATAACCGTACGTCGACCGGTAGCAATGCGGTAGCACAATATACAGAGCCCTTACAGAGAAAATATGAGCAAGTTGAAACTTGTCCCGAAGCCTTATTATTGTGGTTCCATCATCTACCTTGGTCCTATCAAATGCAGTCAGGGCGTACGCTGTGGGAAGAGCTTTGTTTTAAGTACAATGACGGTGTGGAAGGTGTTCGCCAGATGCAGCAGCAATGGTGCGCTGTCCGCCAACAGATAGATACGGCAACATTCGAGCAAGTTGATCGCTTGCTCGCAGAGCAAGAAGATGAAGCTGTTTGGTGGAGAGATGCCTGCCTCGAGTATTTTAGTCAGGTTTCTAAATTAGCGATTCCTGCTGAATACGAAGTGCCGCGATACAAAGAAGAAGACCTAAAGAAGAAAGAGAAGCAAAGTCAAAATCTAAAACATTACAGTGTGGCGCGATAGTACGTAAAGCCACAAAAGACAAACTAACTATATAATGAAACAAAATGTCGAATTTCTTTATCAAGAAATTGCGTATTTGCATACACTAAATTAAAGAAGTAAAAATCATCGAATAAAGCAAGAGAAATATTTCTCGTATTATTCGGGAGTATAGTACGCTAGTCAATAAACTTAAATATATCATGAACAAATTGTTACATATTCCTATTAAGCTCATACTCTTCTTTGTTGGTATGTTGGCACTGTCTGATGCATTAGGAGGAGAAAACAAATGTGGTGGCACAAAACGAGTACTTTACGACTCTTTCGATGAGGTGGATCTGCAGACCAGAGAAGTGCGTGGAACGGTTACAGACTCGACAGGTAGCGCCTTGCCAGGGGTTACTATTTCCGTTCGGAACTTTAATAAAGTTGTATCTACCGATGTTGATGGCAAATACATTCTGGATGTACCCAATGACGAAGCTATATTGGTTTTCAGCCTCGTCGGATATGAGAGCCAGGTTGTGTCGGTTAACGGACGTTCTGTTATCAACATAGAACTCCATCCCTCCACATCTCAGATAGAGGAAGCCGTTGTCGTGGCGTTTGGTAAACAGAAAAGGACAGATTTGATTGGCTCGGTGACATCGATCAATCCTGGAGAATTGAAAGTACCATCGAGTAATCTGACCACCGCATTGGCAGGTAGGCTCGCCGGAATCATTGCTTATCAGCGGAGTGGGGAACCAGGAGCAGATAATGCAGAGTTTTTCATTCGTGGTGTGACCACATTTGGGTATAAGAAAGACCCGCTCATCTTGATCGATAATATAGAACTTTCAAGCACTGATTTAGCTAGGTTGAATCCAGATGATATCGCCAGTTTCTCCATCATGAAAGATGCAACTGCAACCGCATTATATGGCGCCCGTGGTGCAAACGGTGTCATTCTAGTGACCACCAAAGAAGGTAAGGAAGGAAAGGCGAGGATTAATTTCCGTGTTGAAAATTCCGTGTCCATGCCCACCAGAAATATAGAACTTGCCGATCCGGTGACTTACATGCGCTTAAATAACGAGGCGATTTTAACAAGGGATCCGCTTGGTGAGTTGATGTATACCGAAGAGGAAATCAATAATACTGTCCCCGGATCTGGATCTTATATTTTCCCCACCGTAGATTGGCGGAAAGAGCTGTTTAAAGACTATACGATGAACCAGCGAGCCAACTTGAGCGTAAGCGGAGGGGGAAAAGTTGCACGATATTATGTCGCGGGCACTTTTGCCCGGGATAATGGCGTCCTAAAAGTCGATCCAAGGAATAACTTTAATAATAATATTGATTTACGGACTTCTTCGTTACGGGCGAATGTCAACATCAATCTAACGCCAACCACGGAATTAATAACGCGACTTTCGGGAACTTTTGATGACTACACGGGACCCATTTACTCGGGAGGTGGCTTTTATACCCGTGTGATGCGGGCCAACCCAGCCAAGTTTCCCGCCTATTATCCTGTCGACGATGATCACACGCACGTTAAACACATAATGTTTGGTAACACGGCGGAAGGAAATTACTTAAATCCGTATGCCGATATGGTGAAAGGGTATAAGGATTATGCTCGATCGAATATGAATGCGCAATTTCAGGTCAGTCAGAACTTTAATTTTATAACCCCGGGGCTGAGCGCTCGTGCTTTAGTAAATACCGCACGGATATCTTTTTTCGATCTTGTACGTCAATATTCTCCGTTTTATTATGCTAGAGGAGGATATAATATTCGAGAAAACACCTATCAGGTGAATGTTGTAAATGAAGAAAGGGGAACAGACTATCTTACCTATGAGCCTGGACAAAAATTGATTAACTCAACAGTTTATCTGGAAGCGGCTGTAAACTATAACCGGACCTTTGCCGATAAACATAACCTGAGTGGGATGTTGGTTTACATCCTACGGGAAGCGTTGGATGCGAACACATCCTCGTTACAGGGATCACTTCCCTATCGTAACTTGGGTTTGTCAGGGCGTGCCACTTATGCATATGATAACCGATATTATGCCGAGTTTAATTTTGGGTATAACGGAACAGAGCGATTTTACAAAGATCAACGGTTTGGCTTCTTTCCGTCAGCAGGTATCGCCTGGACCGTTTCCAATGAAAAATTCTGGGAACCACTCAAGGATGTGGTGACAAATCTAAGATTACGAGGTACCTACGGGTTGGTAGGTAACGATGCCATTGGGGAAGGTCGGTTCCTATATCTCTCTGAGGTGAATGTCAACGATCCAAATATGAGTGCGGTTTTCGGAAGGAATAATGGAGAAAGCCGGAACGGGGTGTCTATCAGCCGATATTCTGATCTGAATATCACTTGGGAAACTGCTGCAAAGACCAATTTTGCAATTGAATTGGGCTTATGGAATCGTTGGAACTTTATTGGGGAATATTTTAGGGAACACCGCACGAATATCTTACAGCAACGTGCTTCTTCACCGGCTTCTATGGGCTTATGGCAAACACCATCCGCCAATATCGGGGAAGCGACCGGTCAAGGGGTAGATATGTCGCTGGATTATAACCAACATTTTTCCAATAGTATGTGGGTACAAGCTAGAGCTAATTTTACATATGCGACCAGTGCATTTAAAGTTTTTGAGGAGTACGATTATGAGAACGAGTGGTGGAAATCCAAAGTAGGCTATCCGATGAATCAACAATGGGGCTACATAGCCGAAAGCTTATTTGTAGATGATGCAGAAGTAGCAAACTCACCAAGACAAAACTTTGGAGAATATACCGCAGGCGATATCAAGTACAGAGACATAAATGGGGATGGGCAAATTACCGAATTGGATCAAGTACCGATAGGATATCCAACCATGCCAGAAATTGTGTATGGATTCGGATTTTCTTTTGGATACAAGAATTTTGATATATCTTCTTTCTTTCAGGGCGCAGCAAGAGAATCTTTCTGGATCGATCCACAGGCTACAGCTCCCTTTGCAACATATCATTACAGCGATGCAGAGCGTAGTTCAGGGACACGGTTTACGAATCAACTGTTACAAGCTTATGCAGACAACCATTGGTCGGAAGATAACCGAGATGCGTATGCCCTCTTTCCTCGGTTTAGCGTAAACCAGATCAGCAATAATACACAACGTAGCACATGGTTTATGCGAAACGGTGCATTTTTAAGACTGAAGCAAGTGGAGATGGGGTATTCGTTTCCCAAACACTGGACGGACAGGCTCCGCATGGATAATGTTCGCCTGTATGTGAACGGTACAAACCTATTCTCTTTTAGCCAATTTAAGTTGTGGGATGTGGAGATGGCCGGAAACGGATTGCAGTATCCATTGCAAAGAGTGTTCAATATAGGATTACAAGTTTCATTATAAGATAGTTGGTTATGAAAAAAATATTAACATACATATATGGTCTCACTCTTACATTTTTGGGGGGATGCCAAAGTTATCTGGATATTGTTCCTGATAATATCGCGACCATCGAAAATGCGTTTAACATGCGTGTATCAGCAGAGCGATTTTTGTTCAGTTGCTACAGCTATCTCCCACAGCTGAGTAATATAGAGCATAATCCGGCATTGACGGCAGGAGACGAATTTTGGTTGCACGAGTTCTATCGAATGCCTGGTTGGGAAATTGCCAGAGGTTTTCAAAATGTCACAAACCCTTACTTAAACTATTGGCAGGGAACTACGGGACAAGGAAATAATCGTACAAAGGATTTGTATCAGGCGATCCGGGATTGTAATATATTTTTGGAAAATGTGGATATGGTTCCCGATTTACAGGAGGGCGAAAGACGAAGATGGGTTGCAGAAGTTAAATTTCTGAAAGCTTATTATCATTTTTACTTAATCCAGGCTTATGGTCCTATTCCCTTGAAAAAGGAAAACTTACCGATAAATGCTGGGGTGGAAGACGTGAAAGTACCACGTGACCCTGTAGACGATTGTTTTGATTATGTAATAGCGCTTTTAGAGGAGGCTACTCCTGATTTACCCTCTTATATCACATCGGAAGCCTCCGAATTGGGACGCATCACCCAACCCATTGCCTTATCGTTGAAAGCTAACGCTTTGGTAACAGCCGCGAGCCCGCTTTTCAATGGAAATCCCGACTACGCCAATTATACAGATAAGCAAGGTAAACTGTTGTTCAATCCGACGTTTTCGATGGAAAAATGGGAGAAAGCAAAGACTGCCTGCAGGGAGGCAATAGACGCCTGTGAGCAAGCTGGTAACAGGCTGTATTACTATAACCAAAGTGGGGTACAGTATAATGTATCTTCGGAGATCCGTACGGAAATGAATATTCGGAATGCTGTAACCGAGAAGTGGAATGACGAAATCATTTGGGGGCATACCAACAGTATGACAGGTAATATGCAGCGGCAATCGACGCCTAGAGGAGTGGACCCTGCTACGCGTGCCAATGCAAATGTACACGGAAATGCTGCCGTACCACTAAAGGTGGCGGCACAATTCTATACCAAAAACGGAGTGCCAATTGAAGAAGATACAAGTTGGGATTATAATGGACGATTTAATTTGCAGGTCGGTAGTGAAACCTATAAATATTATATCCGGCAAGGATATACCACGGCTAAATTTAACTTTGACCGCGAACCGAGGTATTATGCAAATTTGGGTTTTGATGGTGGCATTTGGTACGGTATGAATAAGTTTAACGACAATGACACCTGGTTCGTGTCGGCAAAAAAGGGTGATCCAGCTTCTAACGTGACCCGGGATAAATTCAATGTGACCGGTATATGGGGCAAAAAGCTAGTGAACTACCAAAATTCCATAGGGGAGACCAGTTATACTATCGAGCAGTACCCTTGGCCGATTTATCGCTTAGCCAATATATATTTATTATACGCGGAAGCATTGAACGAAGTTGATGGTCCAACTCCCGAAGTCTTTGAGTTTTTGGATCTGATTCGGGAACGGGCAGGCTTGCTCGGTGTAGAGGAGTCGTGGGCAACCTATTCCAGGAATCCTACTAAGCCCCAGAGCAAGGAAGGTCTACGGGAGATTATCCAGCGTGAACGCCTAATCGAACTGGCATTGGAAGGGCAGCGTTTTTGGGATTTAAGACGTTGGAAAAAATCCGTTGAGGTGCTTAATCAGCCGATTACCGGTTGGGACATCGAACAGAAAACAGCGGAAGGATATTACCGCGAAAGAGTACTATACAACCAAAAATTTACGGTAAGAGATTATTTATGGCCTATTCGGGAAGTCGAAACGTTGGCCAATAAAAATACGGTACAGAATCCCGGGTGGTAAACTTAAGAATAAAACGTTATGAAAAGAATACAGTTTTTATATATGATTTTTAGTCTGTGGCTAACAGTTAGTTGTTCAGAAGAGAAATATACATCCCCCATAGATGATGATGGGGCACCCGGTCCGGTCAGTGGGATACAGGTTGAAAATTTGCCTGGTGGCGCGAGAATATCTTATAATTTACCCAATAGTGAGAGCCTTCGCTACGTAAAGGCCGTTTATTCCATCAGGCCAGGCGTTGTTCGGGAGGCGAAGTCATCCTTATATACCGATAATTTAGTCGTGGATGGTTTCCCGGCAGAAGATGAGTACGAAGTCACTTTATATGCCGTCAGCAAAGGAGAGAAAGAGTCTGAACCGGTTACGATTAAAGTTAATCCGTTGACACCGCCTCTATTAGAGGCGTACAATTCCCTCACGTTTACGGAGACTTTTGGCGGCGTCACAATCGAATTTGAAAATTCGGGAGAAGCCAGTCTTGCGGTAACCGTGCTCACGACGGAGGGAGATGAGATGAAAGAGGTAGAAACATATTATACTAAAAGTAAGGAAGGCAGGCATTCAGTGCGCGGATTTCCCGCTGAACCCCGTTTATTTGGTGCTGTTATCCGGGATCGTTGGAGCAACTTTTCAGATACGATTTATGCCGAGCGCACACCAATATTTGAGGAACAGATTCCAAAAGATAGGTTTGCTGAACTCCATTTACCCTCGGATACTTGGCAAGCACATAATTCTGGTCAAGATCTGAATCAGATTTGGGATGGACGGATAGCACCCAGCGGAGGAATCCCGCTTTTTCAAACCAAACCTGGTTCAGGGATGCCACAATGGTTTACCTTTGATATGGGGAGGACAGCCTTACTCAGTCGTTATAAGTTTTGGCATAGAGGTGGAATAGGAGGCTCTATCTGGGCTTATACCGCGGCGGCACCGAAGAAATGGGAGATATGGGGCACAGCCGAAGCGCCTAATCCGGACGGAAGTTGGGACGGATGGACACTATTGATGGAATGCGACTCCTACAAGCCTTCGGGAGATGGACCTACAACGAGCGATGACCTATATTATGCTACGAATGCCGGAGAAGATTTTGAATTTCCGGACGAAACACCACCGGTTCGATATCTACGTTTCAAAACACTTGAAACTTGGGGCTTTCTGGACTATATATATGTGCAAGAAGTCACCTTTTGGGGACAATTGCAATAAATGTAATGCACGTGAACATATATAAATATATACGGTTTTCCTTGTTTGTCTTATGCCTGCTATACGGCTGTTCCAAAGATATTGACAAGGAGATAGGTGGAGCAGGTGAAGGCAACAAAGTCGTGCCACAGGCACGGACGGCAAAGCTCTATTCCGGGAACAATCGGTTGCTATTTGTATGGCCTGAACCTGATCCTAAAATCAGCACCTTAAAAGTGTATTGGAACAGCCACAAGGATTCGGTTGTACAGGAATTAACATTTCCTTTGGATACGCTCAAGGTTTCAATAACAGGATTGGACGAAGGGGAATATGCGATGGAAGTGTTGACGTTCGACAAGACGGGAGCAAGCTCCGGGAAAGTATTGTTAAAAGGACTGGTATATGGTGTATTCTATGTACAGGATTGGGATAAACGTATTCTTAATGATATGACCTACGAACCTGTGTCAAATAGTCTTTCGATGATATGGGAAGAAACAAGCGACGCCCGTATCGCTGGCTCAGAAGTGTTGTATACAAATGATAGCGGACAAGAGCAACGGAAATTCTTTGGGCAATCTGATGTAACAGGTGCGTTGGAAAATATGCCTGTTACCGAAGGGGGACAGATTAAATATAGAACCGCTTATCTACCCGATACCGAAAGCATCGACACGTTGTTCAGCACGTATACCGAGGTTGCGTATGTCAATAGGAAAGCCACCTTTGATAATCTCCCGGGATGGAAATTTCGATGCAAAGTTATGGCAGAAGCGAAGACTATCGCCGATCATGGTGGCCCGTTAGTGTTCAAAGCGAAAATGGATGATGGACTAATACGGGCAGGTAAAAAATTTCGGGTACCGGGTTTAAATGATGCGGGAAATAATCAAATCCATTTCTATATGATGGAAATGATTCCGTTTGAAGGCACATCGGCGCAGTTTAGATATTTGCGTGGTGTCGATGAACCCGATATGGATATTCTATTGATTGTTAACGGCAATGCAGCTTCAGATGACTTATCCTGGGGCTGGTTGCGAGCGCCTTACCTTACTTTGGGGCACGATTATAATGGCTTATTTGGAGAGGGGGCGATAGATGCCCTGCTTCATGAGTTTGGGCACGCCAGAGGCATGTACGACCTGTATCTCGGAGAGGTACCAAATGGCACAAATAATCCCATAAATGGCGAACCCTTTGAGTCGAAAAGATGTATTATGAATTATCCTTATGGCGAAACCGAATGGTCCGAGTTTTCTCGCTTTATCATCAATGCATCAGGGGTTGATAAGGTAGCAAAACCTTATTGGAATTATTTTCCACCTTCTTTCCATATTGACGTTAAGCAAAAAAATGGTGCTCCTGCGATAGGGGCCAAATTGAACCTATATCCGGTATTCGGCAATAGTAATGCCGTGAGAGCAACCGATGTCGTTAAATATCGGGTTGCAACATCAACGGAGGGGCGATATACATTTCCAGATAATCCGTATGCTATTGACGGTAACATGGCCAATAATGTGTACAATTTTCTGGTACAGATAGAATACAATGGTAAAAAAGAATATCGATGGATGCCGATGGACGATGCTTTGATTGCGGGTAGCAAGGGACAGGCGTTTACGTTATATGTTGAATTAAACAATTAAAAATACAGGATTATGAAATCATTAACTAACGGTATAAAAACAGGTTTCACATGTGTTTTGCTGTGCCTGCTCATCAGTGCGTGCTCGAAAATGGACGCCACGTACAAGCAATTTTTGGAAGATGGCATGAAAGTGTATATCGGCATGGTCGATTCGGTTTTTGTATATCCCGGCAATTATCGTATTCAATTAGGATGGTTGCCGCCGTCGGATCCCAAAGCGACTTTCGCCAGAGTATATTGGAATAACCGGACAGATTCTGTCGATGTGCCTATTACGCGAACCGAAAACAAAGACACGGTTAAAGTGATGCTGAATGACTTTGCGGAAGAAACGTATGTGTTCGAGGTATTTACCTTTGACAATGAAGGACATAGATCCTTAAAAAAAGAAGTCGTAGCAAATGTATATGGGAATCGATATAACAGCACTTTGCTCAGCCGACCAATAGACGCTGCTGAAGCCGATGAAGAAAATGTATTGCAGATTAATTGGGGAGGTTTGACGGACGAAACGGTTTACGGATCGGAAGTGGTATACGAGGATGAAAATGGTGATACGCAAACCCTGTTTGTGCCGAAAGACGACGGCGTGAGCCGTATCGAAAATTTCCCCATACAAACGATTCAATATCGTACCTTGTATTTGCCTTCACCACTGGCGATAGATACATTTTATACAGAATATGTATCGTTACGGGTAAAAGGAGGACCAATAGAACTATCCAAAGCAGGCTGGTCAGCGGAGGCTTCTACCTATGATGCCAATGGAAATAGACCGGCGTCTAACGCTATCGATGAGGATCCGACTACGCTATGGGTTAACCGGACGACGGATTCGCCTAGCTATCCACATACGATAACGGTGGATATGGGTGTGGTGCACGACGAACTGGAGGGCTTTGCTATTATTACCCGAGTTGGAGATGCTGCAGCACGTCCTAAAACAATAGAATTATACACCAGCTTAGATGGGGAAAATTGGACGTTGCAGGTTACCACCGACTTGGAAGATTCAGGAGACAAGCAGTTTATTCCGCTGATCGCACCTGTATCCGCACAATACTTTAGGATGGTCGGTCTAAATCCACACCGGACAGGAAATAACATCGCATTAGCAGAAATTGGTATGTATTATAGGTAAATTATGTAAATGATGAAGGCAAAGAAAAGATATGTTGTTGCACTGATGCTTGCTCTGTTAAGCATGTTTGGGGCTTGTGGAAAAGGTACAGGCAATGAGGCGGTCATCCCTCCCGATCCAGATGAAGAAGAGCCAACAAATGTGGACGACTTTTTTACGAATCCCTTATTGCCCAGAGGTGCTGATCCGTGGGTAACGCAAAAGGATGGAACATATTATTACACGTATACCCAAGGAAGTAAACTGGTGCTATACGTCACCAAAAAGATTAGTGAATTAGCGAACGTAACACCAATTAACGCTTGGGTACCGCCTCCGGGAACCATGTATTCGCAAAATATATGGGCTCCCGAACTGCATGAAATCGATGGAAAGTGGTATATGTATTTCGCTGCCGATAACGGCAGCAATGCCAATCATCGCATGTATGTGGTCGAAAATAAATCGTCCAGTCCCGTGAGAGGATCTTGGGAGTTTAAAGGAAAAATAACTGTTCCAAATGACGAATGGGCGATTGACGGAACGGTCATGACGCATAAGGAACGATTGTATTTTTTGTGGTCGGGATCAAATAGAGGAGCCTCGCCACAAAAGATTTATATTGCAAAGATGAGCAACCCTTGGACCATAGAGGGCCACCGGACAGAGATAGCCGCTCCTATTTACGATTGGGAGAAACATAATGGAGCAATTAACGAAGGACCGCAAGTACTGATTAACCCAGAAGGGAGCGTGTTTGTAGTCTATTCAGCCAGCAGTTTCTCTTCTGATCGCTATGCATTGGGTTTGTTGTCACTTAAAGATGGAGGCGATCCTCTGAATCCGGACGACTGGACGAAGCACGCTGAACCAGTGTTTTCCATGAACGCCGAAAGTGGAGCTTTTGGCCCCGGGCATAATGGTTTCTTTAAGTCGCCGGATGGTACAGAAGACTGGATTATCTATCACGCCCGGAATTTACCGGATGGCGGAAACACGAATTATCGTAACGCGAGAATTCAAAAATTTACATGGAATAGCGATGGCAGTCCGAATTTCGGTATTCCGGTAAAAATAGGGGAGAAAATTAAGAGACCTTCGGGAGAATAGGATGAATGTATGATGCAAATGGCAAAGTTAAAATGGATATTTATAACCTGCACTTTATGGATTGTAAATAGTAAAGCAATTGCACAGGAAAAAAACCAACCAAATGTTTTGCTAATCTGTGTAGACGATCTTTTGCCGGCCTTAGGCAGTTACGGTAATGACGAGGTGAAATCGCCTCACATGGATGCATTGGCCGCGCAATCGGCTGTGTTTTCTAGGCATTATGTCACCGTACCTACCTGTGGTGCGTCTCGTTATAGCCTGTTGCGGAGCTCGTTACCCCGAACAACAGCCGAATTATCGAATACAATTGCGAATAGACTGTCTGCGGATAAACAAGAGAAATCGACGGAACCGGAAACCTTTATCGAGCAATTCCGCAGAAACGGTTATTACACGGTTGGGATTGGAAAAATAAGCCATCATCCTGATGGCTATATCTATCCTTATTCAGGATCCAAAAGTGACCGCCGGGAACTACCGAATAGCTGGGATGAGATGTTGTTAGACTATGGCAACTGGGGACAAGGTTGGGATGCTTTTTTCGCTTATGCCAACGGTGAAAGCCGTACCACTAAAAAGGGAGATGTACCTCCTTACGAAGCAGCTGATGTTGGCGATGAAGGTTATCCAGACGGACTGATAGCTCGAACGGCTGTTAATAAGCTCAAGATGCTCGCTCACCAAAAGCAACCTTTTGTTTTGGGAGTAGGCTTCTTTAAACCCCATCTACCGTTTAATGCCCCAAAGAAATATTGGGATTTGTACGATGAAGATCGATTATCGTTGACTAGCGCACCTGATATTCCCAAAAATATACACCGGGCAAGTTTACATAATAGCGCGGAGTTTAACCAATACAAATTGGGAGAAGAAAAAGCATCACTGGATGGACCGTTATCAGACGCATATTCCCGTAAATTAATACATGGCTATTATGCCTGTATAAGCTATGTGGATGAGCAGGTTGGTAAGGTGCTATCAGCATTGAAAGAAACGGGTCTGGATAAGAATACGATTGTGGTGCTATGGAGTGACCATGGCTGGCATCTGGGTGACTACCACGTGTGGGGCAAGCACACCCTATTTGACCGGTCACTTCGCAGCGTATTGATGCTGAAAACACCTGATATGACCGGAAGAAAGCAAATTGATCGCGTAGTAAGCACGATCGATATTGCGCCTACTTTATTAGATCTATGTGACGTTCCTGCACTGTCTTATGCAGATGGTCATTCGGTGAAACCTTTGCTGCAAAATATAAGGGATACCTCGTGGAAAGACGTAGCGTATAGTTATTTTAAGGAAGGGATTTCTATGGTTACTCCTCAATATCGACTGACACGTTATTTTAGAAAAGAAACTCCGGCCACGGAGCTTTATGACCATGCTGTAGATACCTTGGAAACAAAAAATATAGCGGAGGGAAACGAACACATTATTCAGGAGCTGAATCCATTATGGGAACAAGGAAATACCGGGTTATTTCGATAATCTCATTGCGTTGACCATATTTAGTATTTATTTTACGCTGTAAAAGACAAAATAAGGAAATATTGACACAAGATGTCGAAATATTCTTTTCCTGAATTAGGAACTTGACATCAGGTTAGCAAACGGAATATAAATCTATGAATTACAGACAAATCATGAACTATAGCGTAGCTTTTCTATTGCTTTTCGTTTTTTCGTCGATGGCATCAAAAGCGCAAGGGACTTCTGTTTATAGCGGAACTGTTGTAGATCAGGAGAACCAGCCATTGCCAAATGTTTCTGTACGGATTCAGGAATCAGGAAGAGGAACACTCACTGATTCGCTTGGGGCTTTTACAATCGAATCACGGGAAGGTAATCATCTTATCGTTACGATGGTCGGGTATGCCGAATATACGGAAGTGTTGGGTGGAAATAGACAATTAAGCATACAATTGGGAAAAGGAGATTATACCGATTTGGAAGAGGTAGTTGTTATCGGATATGGATCCGTACGAAAAAAAGATCTTACCGGCTCCGTATCTCATATCGGACAAGAGGTTATGGAAACCCGTGTAGCAACATCGGTAACAGATTACTTAAAAGGGAGTATTGCGGGTGTTAATATTGGTATAAATAATAATGCATCTGGCGGTGGTGATATACAAGTCAGGGGACCTGCCTCGTTACAGGCATCCAGCTCGCCACTGATTGTATTGGATGGAGCTATATATTACGGGTCTATGAGTGATATCAATCCCAACGATATTGAAAGCATTGATGTTTTAAAAGACGCAAGTTCCACAGCAATTTTCGGATCGAAAGGATCGGCTGGTGTTATTATGATTACCACAAAAAGAGGAAAGACGGAAAAACCGGTGGTTACCTATAATTCTAAATTGGGTTTTTCAAACCTCCTGTCCATACCTCCGCTGCCCACACCCGAACAATATATACAACGGAGAGCCGACTATTGGAAAACAATTGACTTTTTCAACCCCGAGAACCAACAAAAAGGAAAAGGATATTATGATAGCCCCGATAACCTTCCGGAGGGTGTTACGCGCGAACAATGGGCGAACTATGACAATTCTTTCTCGGGAGATTATATAGATACTTGGCTGAACCGGTTGCAATTTGCCCCAGTAGAGATTGAGAACTATAAGGCCGGAAGAACGGTAGATTGGCGTGATGAGGTTTACCGTACCGGTATACGATTAGATAATAACGTTTCATTTTCGGGTCGTTCCGCTACTACCGACTATTATGCTTCTATTGGACATTTAAAGAATGAAGGATTTACCAAAGGAGACAACTTTGCCGCAACTAGGGCTCGTGTGAACCTGGAAACCAATATCACGAACTGGCTCAAGGTGGGTACCAATACTCAATTTTCCAACCGGGCAGATGATGATATTACGGTCAATGAAGCCAATGCGGACGTAATGAGTCCATTCGGTAGTCTATATAACGAGGATGGAAGCATTAATAGATACCCTACGGGAGATGCGAGGATTGCTAATCCGCTATTGGCGGCGGGAGTAGATGACTATTTCTATCGTGTGCAAACACTGAATTCCACCTTATTTGCGAAGCTGACGCTACCTTATGGGTTTAGTTTCCAGACAAATTACAGCAACCGCTTCGGATGGCGTAAGGATTATTACTTTCATTCGGATGAAAAACCAAATGTAACGGCGGGAGGTAGTGCAAGTAGAGAAGATTATTCTGACTACGAGTGGATTGTCGACAACATCTTCAATTGGAACTATAGGATAGGAAATGTACATAATTTCGATGTAACATTTGTTGTCAACTCGGAGAAATATCGATTTTGGAGAAGCACGGGGAGCAATGAAGGCTTCATCCCGAATAGCAATCTTACTTACCACAATATAAATGCCGGTATCAATCCTGTTGTCCGGTCGGATGACCAGATGCAGACCGGTAACGCTATTTTAGGTAGGATAAATTATGGTTTACTAGATCGCTATTTATTAACAGCTTCTTTAAGACGGGACGGTTTTTCGGCGTTTGGTGTGAACAATCCCTATGGTACGTATCCTGCTTTTGCAGCCGCATGGCGAATTTCCGAAGAGAAATTTATGGAGCGCACCCCCTTCTCAGATCTCAAACTGCGCTTATCATGGGGCGAAAGTGGGAACAGGGATATCGGACGTTATGCTGCGTTGTCAAGGTTGAATGTTACAGATAATATTATAGATGGAGAAAACATAAAAGGTATATGGACAGACAACCTCTCTAACCCCAATTTGAAATGGGAACGTACCAAAGCGCTTAACGTCGGCTTGGATTTTACGGTTTTTAACAACCGTTTACAAGGTGTGCTCGATGCATATTATAATAAAACCACCGATTTGATCCTCATGCGGTCGTTGCCAACCATCACAGGGTTCAGCGATATCATAACCAACTTGGGACAGGTGGATAATAAAGGATTCGAAGCGACCCTGACGAGCGTTAACGTCGATAAGCAAGATATCACGTGGCGTACATCATTTATATTCAGCAGCAATAAAAACACGATTAAACATTTATATGGTGAAATGATCGATGTTCGAGATGAAAACGGAAATGTGATTGGACAACGAGAGGATGATGACATACAGAATGATTGGTATATCGGCCATGGTATCAATGATATATTTGATTATAAAATGATCGGTATCTGGCAGCTTGGAGAAGAAGAGCAGGCCAGAAGATACGGTAAAACACCCGGAGACCCCCGGTTATTGGATGTAAACGATGATGGGGTATTAAATCAAGAGGATAAGCAATGGTTGGGATCCGCCACGCCGCGATTCAGGGCATCAATTCGGAGCGATTTGACATTGTGGGGAGCATTGGATTTTTCGTTCGTTTTGAGAGGGGATTTTAATTATTGGGCGGTAGATAATATGGCGAGGAATGAAGATAATCGGTTTTTTGATAGATCGAACTCCATTCTTACAGAATACTGGATGCCGGATAATCCTTCTAGTGAATTTGCAAAATTGGGTGCAAATTCATCGAATCCTACCGTGAACATTTATAAAAGAAGGGATTATCTTCGATTGCAGAACGCATCGCTCTCCTATCGCGTGCCTAAATCGTATCTTACCAAACTGTCTATTGAAAGCTTACGCATCAGTGCCAATGTAGACAATGGTTTTGTGATTACCAATTGGACTTATTTCGATCCGGAAAACCGGGGACGAGCACCGCGGATATTCACGTTAGGGCTTGATATTACCTTATAATGGTTTCATTTTTAAGCATGTAGAAAGATGAAGAAGAATATTGTTTTAATTTCGATACTGTTAACATTTTCAGGGATGGTTTCCTGCGTAAAGTTAGATCCACAGCCGTTATCATTTTTTGCACCTGAAAATACATTGACTGATAAAGCAGGGCTGGAAGCTTTGTTGGTTACTTCTCGTAAACAGATTAAATGGGAATGGTTTGGTGACGCGTTTAATGCCGGTGTCTGTGAGACACCACTCGTATATGAGTACGCGTTTTCGGATATGCACGTCATGGGCGCGCCGGAAGCGAAAGAAATCCACAATCTGGAAACACAACTAACGCCTACCACTAACCAAAGGCTACATTTGACATATTGGGAGTTGGGTTGGAACGGCATAAAATATGCCAATACGGTCATCAGTAGGATAGATAATGCGACTTTCAATTCGGAAGAGGAACGAAATGCTATTTTGGCGGAAGGGTATTTCCATCGTGCATACTGGTATTACCTACTGACAAACCAATGGGGGGATGTTCCGCTTATTTTGGAAGAAATTACCGGGCCGAAGCTTGATTTTGTAAGTAGCGCCCGGAATACCGTGTTGGCACAAATGAAAGCCGATATGGAATTTTCCGCACGATGGCTCCCATTAACAGCGCCTCCAAGCGCGGTGAATAGAGCGGCTGGAGAACATCTCCTCACGAAAATATACATGGCCCTCGGCGAATTTGAAAATGCCATTGAGTCTGCCACACGTTGTATTAATAACTATGGGTTACAACTCATGGATACCCGGTTTGGTGTCAACGCTGGAAATGCACAACTGGATGTATTTAACGATTTATTTAAAGAAGAAAATATAAGCGCATCCACAAACAAGGAAGCCATTTTTGTTGTACAGGAAAGATTCGGCATCCCAGGAAATGTCGCAGGAAATGGATCTGCGAGGTTGCGTAACTTTGTTCCTTACTGGAGTAATGGCGCTGTTGTACGTACTCCGGATGGTAAATCCGGTACTACTTACGATGCAGGTCCATATAACGGTTACGAATTGCTTGATTCGCTGGGTCGAGGTATCGCGAAAATCAGACCAACAAACTATTACCAGTATGAGGTCTGGGCAGATGCCGGTACAGATATCCGATATAATGAGAACAACTGGTACGACAAGTCGAGGTTGTGGTACAACCGACCGGTGTCTAAAGGAGGAAGCGATGAATGGTTTGGTAAGCCGATCCAAGCGCAATATGTTCAAGATACCATGCGTTGCTACTTTTCTTTCCCAATTGTTAAAGTATTGGTACACAAGGACGATATCAATCAAGGGAGAACACCTTCGGGTGGGTTTACAGATCAATATGTATTCCGACTAGCAGAAACGTACCTCATGAGAGCAGAGGCATATTGGTGGCTCAATCAATTCGGAAATGCGACAGGAGATGTTAATGCAATACGTCAAAGAGCATCTGCTCCGCTATTGGCCACGGTCACCTTAGACGATATTTTAGATGAACGTGCAAGAGAGCTGTTTTTGGAGGAACATCGTAAAGTAGAACTGACGAGAATCGCTTTTACGATGGCGCAATTGAATAAAGATGGCTATACCATGGCCAATTTCAGCGAGAAAAATTGGTACTACGATCGCATTATAGAAAAGAATAATTTTTTTCAGGAGCAATATTTTTACTCTACGAATGCTTTTATCATGCGACCGTATCATGTATTATACCCGGTACCTCTAACTGCTATCACTTCAAATAGCCAAGGACATATAAATCAAAATAAAGGTTACCCCGGAGCAGAAACTAATATACCGGTAGAATAAAGTGTGTTTATATTGGGGAAAATAAAATAAAAACAAATCACGAAATAAATAAATCGATTGATGATGATGAATATTGCTAGATGCTTGGTGCTTTCTATTTTAGTTATATGTTGCACGTTTTCACAAGGACAGATTAGACTTGCCAAAAGCCAAAAAAACAGCTTTGTCATAACAAATGAAAATAGAACAACGCCGATATTATATGATGACAATGATGAACTTTCGGTAAAAACGGCACTGAAACTTTTCACCGAGGACGTTGAAAGAGTTTCGGGAAAGAAACCAGCATTAATAACGGAATCCGGTAAAGAACGTAATCTCATCATCGTTGGGACAATAGGGAAAAGTAGTATAATCGATCAATTGATTCGCCAAAACAAGCTAGATGTCGGTGAAATAAAAGGGCAGTGGGAACGATATGCCATACAGACGGTGAAAAACCCTCTTAAAGGCGTAGATCAGGCGTTGGTAATCGCCGGTAGCGATAGACGCGGCACGGCTTATGGTCTTTTTTCTATATCCGAAACGATAGGCGTATCTCCCTGGTATTGGTGGGCCGATGTACCTGTAAAACATAACGACAACATCTTTCTGGACGTGAAGGGATTCTCTTCTCCTGCACCAACCGTAAAATATCGGGGTATTTTTATCAATGATGAGGATTGGGGGCTATTGCCTTGGGCGAAACATACATTCGACCCCGAACTGAAAGATATTGGCCCCAAAACCTACGCTAAAGTTTTTGAGCTTTTGCTGCGTCTGAAAGCTAATTATCTGTGTCCCGCTATGCACGAGGCTAGCGGGGCGTTTAATAAATATTCGGAAAACAAGGTAGTAGCGGATTCATTCGGTGTCGTTATGGGATCTGTACACCCAGAACCGCTGCTCTTTAACAACGCTAGTGAGTGGGATAAAAAAACGATGGGCGAATGGAATTACATGACGAACAAGGAAGGCATCTTAAAAGTACTGGATCAACGGGTAAAAGAGAATTCGCCTTATGAAAATGTATATACGTTGGCTTTAAGAGGTCTGCACGACAAAGCAATGACGGGTGGTTATAGCCTCGAACAACGTGTGGCTCTGGTTAGTGAAGCGTTAAAAGACCAACGCGATATCTTGAAAAAATATATAGACAAACCGATCGAAGAAATTCCACAGGCATTTACACCTTATAAAGAGGTGCTTGATCTTTATCTTGCAGGACTGGAGCTGCCCGATGATGTAATATTAGTGTGGCCGGATGATAATTACGGATATATGAAGCAGTTGAGCAATGAACAGGAGCGCAAGCGATCAGGTGGTTCTGGGGTATATTATCATGCTTCCTATTTAGGAATACCACACGATTATCTCTGGCTTTCTTCGACACCGCCCGCTTTGATGTATGAAGAGCTGTATAAAGCATACAATACAGGTGCTGACCGGCTTTGGTTATTAAATGCCGGAGACATTAAGTCTTGCGAATTTCCTGTTACATTGTTTCTGAATATGGCTTATGATATTAATCAATTTACTTTTGAAAATGTGCCAAATTATCAGGCTAACTGGCTAAGCTCAATTTATGGCGAGCAATATTTGGATGACTTTAAAGAAATAACACGCGAATACAATCGTTTGGCATTCACCCGGAAGCCGGAATTTATGGGCTGGGGATATGAGTGGAATACCTTCAGTCATGGACGGGAACGTCCAACGGACACAGATTTTTCATTTACGAACTATAAGGAAGCCGATAAGAGAATAGCAGATTATACACGAATTGGTGCGGCAGTTGAACGTATACGTCAGGAGATCCCAAAAGAAGCTGAACCCTCTTTTTTCCAGTTATTATACTATCCGGTAAAAGGAGCTGAGCTTATGAATAAAAAGTGGCTTACAGCACAAAAGAACAGGCTCTACATTGCGCAGGGACGATCGAATGCGAATATATTACGGGACGAGGTGAAGCATTATTATGATTCGTTGTATAAAATATCCTACGAATACAACGATTTAATGGATGGTAAATGGAAACGTATCATGTCCTTGCGTCAGGGCGTCACCGCTTCATATTTTGAACTTCCCAAATTAGATTCTGTGCAGGTTTCAGTGCAGGCGGGCATGGGGTTGGTTGTGGAAGGACAGGAACCCTTAAAAGGTGTAAGCAGCTTTTACACTTTACCTGCATTTAATCCCTATACGGATAAAAGCTATTTCGTCGATGTCTTCAATACCGGAGAGGGTACTTTTGATTGGTCTGCGCATCCTTCGGACGACTGGATCAAGATAAGTAAATCTGCAGGACAGGTAACACACGAAGATAGAATATGGATAACGATCGATTGGGAAAAGGCTCCGAAAGGGGAACGTATCGGGGGAGAGATAGCATTTAGAAATGGAGATAGGCAGGAAATTATTGGCATATCGCTTTTTAATCCTGCAAACCTTGCTGTGGGTGACGTTAAAGGATTATATATTGAAGATAATGGTGTGATTTCGATCGCGGGGGCCGACTTTCATCGAAAGCGCGAAACAGATGATATCAAAATGCATATTATTGATAACTTGGGAATCGAAGACCAAAGTGTGATGATCGGTGATCCTTTGGCAAAAGTGCGTAATCCGCGAGATCCGAAATCTCCCGGTGTGGAGTATGATTTTTACACGTTTCATCACGGGACGGTCGATGTCTATACATATGTATTACCCGTATTTCCTCTGAGCTCGGATCGTGATTTTGGTTTCCACGAACAGGGGACTGCCCAAACGCGGTATGCGGTCTGCATAGATGACGGACCTGTGGCGCTACCTTCTTCCTCCGCGCCGGAATATACCCAAGCTTGGTCTGATAATGTACTCCGCAACGCAGCGATCAACAAATCAACATTCTATATTGATAAACCCGGTAAACATACGCTCCATATTAAATGTGGCGATCCAGGTATGGTTATCCAAAAGATTGTTCTAGACTTTGGTGGAATGAAAAAATCGTATATGGGGCCGTCGGTTACAAAAGTAGAATGAGAAAGTGAAAATAAAGTTGAAAAACAGAGCGTTGGCTTATGCCAACGCTTGTTCGAAATCCGCAATAAGATCATCGATATGCTCGATGCCGACTGATATGCGCAGCAGTCCTTTGCTGAAAGACAGCTGGTTTTCTTTTTTTCCTGCTTGATGTGCACCCCAGATGCTAGCAGGGTGGGTTATTAAGGATTCAATTCCACCTAAGCTGACCGCATTGTGAAAGAAAGTCAAGCGACTCAAGATGGCTTGTGCGCGTTGGAACTGTTCTGCATCGTCGTTGCCGTTAATCTCAATAGCAAGCATACCGGTAAATCCTTTCATTTGTTTTTTAGCTAAAGCATACTGAGGATGACTTTCTAGTCCTACGTAAGCTACTGTTTTAATGAGCGGATGTTTTTCCAACCAGTGCGCTAAGGCAAGTGCGTTTTCATTAATTTGACGCACACGTAATGCCAATGTTTTTAAGCCGCGTAGAAGCAACCAAGAGTCGAAGGGGCTCAATGACGCACCTAATAGGAGTGACCTACGCCAAACTTTTTCGATGTAGGCTGCGGAACCACATACCACACCTGCTGTGAGGTCACTATGCCCACCAAGGTATTTTGTAGCGCTATGGACGATAATGTCGATACCGAAATCCGCCGGTACCTGGTTAATAGGGGAAGCAAAGGTATTGTCGATCATGGTCAAAATACCATGTTCCTTACCCAGTTTGCCAATATATTCCAAGTCCGTAATATCGAGGTTCGGGTTGGATGGTGTCTCTACGAAAATAAGCCTGGTATTGGGCTGTATGGCTGCCTCAAAAGCAGCGTTGTCTGTTTGGTCGACTTGTGTCACCTCTACCCCATACTGTAACAGAAAATCACGAATAAACGTCAGTGATGCAGCGTAATGAGCTTTCTGCGTAATGATATGGTCGCCACTCTTTACGACAGCAAGGATAGCCGTACTAATTGCAGCCATCCCCGTTGCTAATACAAGTGCATCCTCTTTTTTCTCTAATTTCGCTATAAGTGCTGCAGC